>Ga0265320_10002540_pt1 | contig 12675 bp, 7 predicted proteins | sample 4827metaG_FD_202087 | JGI IMG/M metagenome (GOLD analysis project Ga0265320, IMG submission 202087) | Rhizosphere microbial communities from Carex aquatilis grown in University of Washington, Seatle, WA, United States - 4-8-27 metaG | ecosystem: Host-associated > Plants > Roots > Rhizosphere >...
CTACTGCACGCTATTCCATTGGGATCTGCCGCAGTCGCTGGAGGATCGCTTCGGCGGCTGGCGCTCGCGCGAGACCGCGAAGTACTTCGGCGATTACGCCGCCTTTGTCTCCGGGCGCTTGTCGGACCGCATCGGGCACTTTTTCACGATCAACGAGTTTTCCTGCTTTACCGACGACGGTTACCGCTGGGGCGGCAAGGCGCCGGGGCTCCGGCTCCCCATGCGCGAGGTGTGCCAGTTGCGGCACCACGCGGTGCTGGCGCACGGGCTGGCGGTCGCGGCGCTGCGGGCGAACGCGCGCAAGCCCATCCGCGTGGGACTGGCGGAGAACGCGCCCATCTGCGTTCCGGTGATCGAGACCGAGGAGCACATCGCGGCCGCGCGAAAGGCCCAGCGGGAGATCAACGCGCCGTTCCTTACCGCGGTTCTCGAAGGCAAGTACGTGGACTCATACCTGAACGAGATGGGGAAGGACGCGCCGCAATTCACGTCCGAGGACATGAAGACGATCGGCGCGCCGCTCGATTTCGTGGGGCTGAACTGCTACTACCCCTACAACGTTCGGGCGGACCGGCAGTCCCCCGCGGGATACGCCGTCGTGCAGCATCCGTCTTCGTATCCGCACATGTCGTCGGATTGGCTGTACATCGGGCCGCAGATCCTGTACTGGGGGCCGCGGCACCTGAGCGAAATCTGGGGCGTCAAGGACGTGTTCATCACCGAGAACGGCTGCTCGGCGGCCGATCCGCGCTCCCCGGATGGTGCGGTTTACGACACGGACCGCGTCATGTTCTTGAGGAACTACCTGACGCAGGCGCAGCGCGCGGTGGCCGAGGGATGGCCGCTCAGGGGCTACTTCCTGTGGAGCCTCATCGACAACTTTGAGTGGGCCGACGGGTATTTGAAGCGCTTCGGGATCGTCTATGTGAACTACGAGACGCAGGAGCGGATTCCGAAGCTGAGCGCGCATTTCTATCGCGAAACGATCGCGCGGGGTGGGGTTGTTTAAGGGGAGCGGAATGTATACGGCCAGGACTGAACGCTACGACACGATGATCTACCGGCGCTGCGGTTCGAGCGGCGTCAACCTGCCCGCGATTTCTCTCGGGCTATGGCACAACTTCGGCGGAGTCGATGTCCTCGAGAACAGCCGGGCCATGCTGTGGCGGGCCTTCGATCTGGGCATCACGCATTTCGACCTGGCGAACAACTACGGCCCGCCGCCTGGGTCGGCGGAGGAGACCTTCGGCCAGGTGCTGAAGGCGGACCTGCGGCCGTATCGCGACGAGCTGATCATTTCCACCAAAGCAGGGTACGGGATGTGGCCGGGGCCTTACGGCGACTGGGGTTCGCGCAAGTACCTGCTGGCCAGCCTGGATCAGAGCCTGAAGCGCATGGGGCTCGAGTACGTGGACATCTTCTACTCGCACCGGATGGATCCGCAGACTCCGCTGGAGGAGACGATGGCAGCGCTCGACCAGGCGGTGCGGTCGGGGAAGGCGCTCTACGCGGGCGTGTCGAATTACGATCCCGAACGCACGGCGCGCGCGGCCGCGATCCTGCGGGGCCTGGGGACGCCCTGCGTGATCCATCAGATGAAGTATTCGATGTTCCAGCGGACGGCCGAGGAAGGCTTGTTCAGCACGCTGGCCACGGAGGGAATCGGCGGCATTGCGTTCTGCCCGCTGGCGCAGGGCCTCTTGACTGGCCGGTACCTTCAGGGCATCCCCGGCGATTCACGGGCCTCAAAGCCACACGGCTTTCTGAAAAAGGCCGATATTGATGACGCCCGCCTGGCCCAGGTTCGCGGCCTCAACGCGCTTGCCGGCGAGCGCGGGCAGAGCCTGGCGCAGATGGCGCTGGCGTGGGTCCTGCGCGAGGGCTCGATGGCCAGCGCGCTGATCGGCGCGAGCAAGGTCGAGCAGATCGAGCAGAACGTGGCGGCTCTGGCGAACCTGGAGTTTTCGGCCGGCGAACTGGGGCGCATCGATTCTATCCTCCAACCGCGCTAGACTCTTACGTTGGCGCTACGTGTGCGCCAGGTAGGAGGTTGGTGTGAGTATAGCTACAGAGAAGATACCGGTGGCGGACCGGATCTCCCTTAAAGAGAAGATCGGCTATTCGCTCGGGGACGCGGCTTCGAACTTCTATTGGAAGACGTTTGAGTTCTTCCTGATGATCTTCTACACCGACGTCTTCGGCATCTCCGCCGCGGCCGTGGGTACGATGCTGGTGGTCACGCGCCTGGCCGACGCGGTGGCCGATCCCGTGATGGGAGCCATCGCCGACCGTACGAAAACGCGCTGGGGCCACTTCCGGCCCTACGTGCTGTGGTTCGCCCTTCCGTTGGCGGTGGCCGGCGTGCTGACCTTCACTACTCCCAACCTGAGCGGCAACGGCAAGCTGGTCTACGCGTACATCACTTACAGCCTCCTGATGTTCCTGTACACCGCGGTGAACATCCCGTACACGGCGCTCATGGGCGTGATGACGCCGAACTCGCTGGAGCGCACCTCGATCGCTTCGATCCGCTTCATCGGCGCCTTCACGGCGGGCGTTTTCGTCCAGTACTTCACGCTGAAGCTGGTCGGCTTTTTCGGGCATGGCAACGACGCGCGCGGTTGGCAGCTCACCATGGTGCTGTACGGCGTTTTGGCGGTGGCGATGCTGGCGCTTTGTTTCGCCACCACCCGGGAGCGCGTCGCGCCGCCGGCGCAACAGAAGTCGGACCTCAATCGCGATCTCCGCGATCTGTTCACGAGCCGGCCGTGGCTGGTTCTGGTGGGCGTGCTGCTTCTGGTTCTGGCGGCGTTCGTGATCAAGGGGTCGGTGTCGGCCTACTACTTCAAGTACTTCGTCAAGCGGGAGGATCTGCTGGGGCCGTTCCTGGTGTCGAACGGTCTGGCGTTCCTGGTGGCGGTCTCGATCGCTTCGCAACTGGCGAAGGTGTTCGGCAAGAAGCGCCTCTTCATGATGGCGATTGGCATCGGCGGCCTGGTGATCGGTGGCTTCTATATCGCCGGCCCGTCGGACATCGTGCTGATGTTCGCGCTCCAGATCGTTTCCAGCTTCATCATCGGGTTCAACTCGCCGCTGGTGTTCGCCATGTTCGCCGATACGGCGGATGATGCCGAGTGGCGCACGGGCCGCCGCACGACGGGGCTTGTCTTCGCGTCGGCCATCTTCAGCACCAAGGCCGGGGTGGCGATCGGCGCTCTGATCTTCGGGCTCATCCTCGACTACTTCGGCTATGTGCCCAACGTGGCGCAGACGCACCGGTCGCTGGACGGGATCATCCTGTCGATGAGCTGGATTCCCTGCGGCCTGATGCTGCTCGCCACCGCCCTCATGCAGTTCTATCCCCTGAGCGAGGAGCTGATGGTGCGGATCGAATCGGACCTGAAGGAACGGCGCGGAGAGGCCTAGGAATGAAGACCGCGCTGCTGTGCCTGTTCGCTTTATTGTCTTCGGCCGCGGCGGCCGATCTGACCGTGCAGAAGTGGCAGGGCAATGCCATCGACTATTCCGGTTACCGCGCGGGGCAGAACCCGCAACTCAACCGGTTCCCGACGCAGGCGCAGATCCTCGAAGACCTCAAGATCCTGGAGAGGAACTGGAGGCTGATCCGGCTCTACGGCGGGGACCAGCACTCGCAGGATGTGCTGGAGGTCATACGGCGGGAGAAGATCCCGATCCAGGTGATGCTGGGCGTGTGGCTGGACGGCCATCCTGAGAAGCAGGCGGAGAATGCCGCGCAGGTAGCGACCGGCATTCGCCTCGCGAACGAGTACAAGGACATCGTGGTGGCCATCAGCGTGGGGAACGAGATTCTGGTGTCGTGGTCGGACCACAAGCTGACCGAAGACCGGGCTATCGAGTACGTCCAGCAGGTCAAGAAGGCCGTGAGCTGCCCGGTTACGGTGGCCGATGACGTTCTCTACTGGCGGCAGCCGGAGGCGAAGCTGGCCGGCCTGGTCGATTTCATCACCATGCACGCGTATCCCATGTGGGGCGGCGAGGACATCGATACGGCCATGGCCTCGACCATCAAGCATTATGAGAGCGTGCGGAAGGCGCACCCGGGCAAGACCATCGTGCTGGGCGAGGCGGGCTGGGCCACTTATACCAACAGCAAGCAGAACGCTCCGCGCGCCGGCGATGAGAAGAAGCAGAAGCGCTACTACGAGGAACTGACGGCGTGGGGCAAGGCCAACGACGTCACAGTGTTCTGGTTCGAGGCGTTCGACGAGCCTTGGAAGGGGAGCGGCACCGAGGGCCACTGGGGGTTGTTCACGGAAGGGCGGAAGGCCAAGCCGGCCATGCAGGGGCTGTTTCCGGACCTGATGCCAGTGAGGGCGACGTCGCCAGGATACGATGCGCAGGAGGCCAAGTGACGACCGCTTTCATCGGCGAAGCACCGCTGAACCGCTGCCCGCGCAACGTGGAAGGCGGCCACGTTGACATCGGCGGAGAGCGGTTCTACCGCATCGTCAACTATGACGCGATGCCGCCGTTTCTGATGAGCCTGGTGAGCGACTCCGACCACTGGATGTTCGTTTCGAGCACGGGCGCGCTCACCGCAGGGCGGCGCGATCCCGACCACGCGCTGTTTCCCTACTACACCGACGACCGCATACACGACAGCCAGGACCAGACCGGGGGAAAGACCGTTCTGCAGGTCACGCGTGGCGGGCGGACGTCGCTGTGGGAGCCGTTCTCGCGACGGTACGAGGGGCTCTACCGCATCACGCGCAGCCTTGCGAAGAGCGTCTATAGCAACAAAATCGTGTTCGAGGAGGTCAATCACGACCTGGGGCTGGCGTTCTCCTTTGCGTGGATGACGACGGACCGGTTCGGCTTCGTGCGGCGGGTCGCCGTGGCCAACACCGGGGCGGAGCCCGTCGAGGCCGAGATTCTGGACGGCATTCAGAACCTGATGCCGTACGGCCTGACGCGCCGGTTCCAGATGGAATACAGCACGCTGGCCGATGGATACAAGGAGAACGAGCTCGAGCCCGCAACGGGGCTGGGCTTGTTCAAGCTCAGCTCGATTCCGGCCGACAGGCCCGAGCCGAACGAGGCGCTGCGGGTGACCACGGTTTGGTCGGAAGGCATCGAGGCGGCGCACCGGCTGTTGTGCGCGGCTCAGCTTGACCGTTTCCGGCAGGGTCTAGCGGTCGAAGACGAAACGCTGATCCGCGGGCGGCGGGGGGCGTATTTCATTCACTCGCGGCTGGCGCTTCCCGCAGGCGGCCGCAAAGAGTGGAGCATGGTGGCGGAGATCGATCAGGACGCCGCGGGCGTAGCGGCGGTTGTCGCCCTCCTCAAATCCGGCGGAGACCTGCGCGCGCAACTCGACGAAGACGTCGCGCGTGGCACCGAGAACCTGATTCGCATCGTGGCCGAAGCCGATGGCCTCCAGGTAACCGGCGACGACCTCAACTCGTGGCGGCATTTTTCGAACGCGCTGTTCAACACGATGCGCGGCGGCATCCCCGACCGCGGCTACCAGATCGCGCGCGCGGACTTCAAGGCGTTCGTCACGCAGGCCAACCACGCCGTCGCCGCCAGGTGCGCCGCGTTCCTCGACGCGCTTCCGGAGACGGTTCTGCATAGCACTCTGCTGGAACTCGCGCACCAGCGTCAGGACCCGGATCTCGAGCGCCTGGCGCACGAGTATCTGCCGCTGACCTTCAGCCGCCGCCACGGCGATCCCAGCCGCCCCTGGAACATCTTCTCCATCCAAGTGAAGGGCGAGCACGGGGAGCGGCTGCTCAACTACCAGGGAAACTGGCGCGACATTTTCCAAAACTGGGAAGCGCTGGCGCTCTCCTTTCCCGGCTACGTCGAGAGCATGATCTTCAAGTTCGCCGGCGCTTCGACCGCCGACGGCTACAATCCCTACCGCGTCATGCGGGACGGCTTCGACTGGGAGGTGCTCGACCCGCACGACGCGTGGGCCTACATCGGCTACTGGGGCGATCACCAGGTGGTTTACCTGCTGAAGCTGCTGGAGGTCTCGGCGCGGTATCATCCGGGGGCCCTGGCGAGCCTGCTCGGGCGGCGCGTGTTCACGTATGCCGACGTTCCCTACCGCATCAAGCCGTATCCGGCGATGTTGGAGGATTCGCGCAACACGATCGAGTTCGACGCGGCGGCCGACCGCGAGATCCGCCGGCGCGCCGATGCGATGGGCGCGGACGGCAAGGTTCTGCAGGGCGCGGACGGCGCGCCTTATCGCGTGAACCTGGCCGAGAAGTTGCTGGTCCTGGCGCTGGCGCGGTTGTTCAACTACATCCCCGAGGCCGGCCTGTGGATGAACACGCAGCGGCCGGAGTGGAACGACGCCAACAACGCGCTGGTGGGGTCGGGCGTTTCGATGGTGACGCTGTATTCGCTGCGGCGGTTCCTTTCGTTCTGCCGCGAGCTTTTCACCGAGGCAGTCGAGGTTTCCGCGGAAGTCGCCGAGGCGTTTCACCGCGTCGCGGCAGCGCTGGAGCGGCATGCGGGCCTGCTCGATGGCCCGATCTCGGACCGCGATCGCAAGGCCGTGCTCGATTCGCTGGGCGCAGCCGGCAGCGACTACCGCGCGCGGATTTACGCGAGCGGCTTTTCGGGGAAGCAGGCCGGGCTCACCGCGGCCGAACTGACCGCTTTCTGCGACGTGGCGCTACGGCACATCGACCACTCGATTCGCGCCAACCGCCGCTCGGACGGCCTCTATCACGCGTACAACTTGATGAAGGTGGCAGGCGACGGGATCGTGATCCGGCGTCTCTACGAGATGCTGGAAGGCCAGATGGCGGTGCTCGGTTCGGGCGCGCTATCGGCAGGCGAAGCGGCCGCGCTACTCGACGCGCTACGAGCGAGCAAGCTCTACCGCGCGGACCAGAACAGCTACGTCCTCTATCCCGACCGCAGGCTGCCCGGCTTTTTCGAGAAGAACAACATTCCCGCAGCGGCGCTGGCGAAGTCGAAAGCGCTGGCCGACCGCCGCATCGCTATACAGGACGTGAACGGCGTGGCTCACTTCAACGCCGCGTTCCGCAACGCTACGCTGCTCAAGGAGGCGCTCGTGCCGCTCGGCCTGCCGGACGCGGAGCGCGACCAGGTCCTCGCGGTATACGAGGAGGTCTTCGATCACCAGTCGTTCACCGGCCGCTCGGGCACGTTCTACAAGTACGAGGGGCTGGGCTGCATCTACTGGCACATGGTTTCGAAGCTGCTGCTCGCGGTTCAGGAAGCGATGGACCGCGCGGCCGCCTCCGGGGAAGACGCCGCGATTGTCGAGCGACTGCGCAGCCACTATCGTGACATCCGCGAGGGCATCGGCGCGCACAAACCGCCCGAGCTCTACGGCGCGATTCCCACCGATCCCTATTCGCACACGCCCGGATTCGCTGGTGTGCAGCAGCCCGGCATGACCGGCCAGGTGAAGGAGGATCTCATCTCGCGGCTGGGCGAGATGGGCGTCGCGGTCGAAGCGGGACGGCTCGGCTTCCGGGCTCACCTGGTGAACCGCGATGAGTTCCTGAAGGAGGCGCGGACGTTCCCGTTCTACGGTCTCGCTCTCGAGCCCGGTACGCTCGCGTTCACTGTGTGCCAGGTGCCCGTGGTTGCTCACCGGGCGGGGCCTCCACGGATCGAGATTTCGGGCGCCGACGGCTCACGCCGCACTGTTGACGGGCTCGAACTGGACAACGACACCAGCGCCGCCGTCTTCGAGCGCACCGGAATGGTCCGTCGCCTCGACGTGTTCTTCGCGCTGGCTTGAGGGGTGGGGCAGGACTCCAGTCCTGCAGCGGGTCTCCAGACCCGCCTCCGTCCAACTTCCTGAGACGAAGCAAGCCGGACGTGGACGTCCGGCGCAGCTCTGGAGAGCCGCCCCACTACGGCCGGGCGCCCGCATAGTAGCCGGCGCGGGCTTGCACCGTGAGCTTGCGGGGGTCTTTCAGCTTCACTTTCAGCTCGTGAAAGCTGCCGTCCGCCTTCGCGTCGCCGGGCGAGAAGCCGAGGAGGTAGAAGCTCTCCGGCGTCGCGAGCTGGCGGAAGCCCGCGTCGAAGTCGTTGCCGGCCGCCACATAAGTGCCTCCCGTTCCGCGGGCCAGTTCGGTCAACGTCACGGGGTTACCGGGTGGTACGTACCCCTGCTGCCGCCCCATCCCGCGATCCATCGCGTCCCCAGAGTCGTAGGGGTTCACGGGCCGGATGCCGCCACTGCCCACCCCGCCCACATCCAGCGCATCGATGCGCACCTTCGAGCCGATCGCCTGATCGATCAGTTGGGCCATCTCGGCGGTCCGGTCGTGGCCGACGTAGAAGCCGGGCGAGATGAGGATGACGCTGCGCTCGCCAGGTACGAGCGCGACGCGGCGCACCAGCGAGCTGAGTACGGAGAGCTGCAGCACCTCCGTCCTCGCCACGCGGCAGACCGGCGGCGATCCGTAGGCAATATGCGAGACGGCTTCCTGCAGCTTGGCGCGGTCGTCCGTGAAATCGAGGAGCACCCGGCAGGTGGTGGTGACGACCGAGGCCCGGTCGCCCGGCTGCAGGGCCGCCAGTTGCCGCGTGGCCGCATCGCGGACTCGCGTGAGATCGGCGGGGCCCCGAATCGCAGCATCGTCGAACAGAAACGCCACGAAGCGTTCGGGAACTGCCACGCCGCCCCCGGCCGGCGAGCTCGTTCCTGGCAGCGACCTGTCGGGGGCGGTCTGCTGGCCCGGCCTGGTTTCCGCGAAGGAGACGATCTCCTGCCGTTTGCCCTTGTCGAGAAGCTCGAAGTCCTCTTTGTGGAGGCCTTTGACCGCATGCCCGTCGCGGTCGCGCACCACGACGGGCACCTGCACCAGTTTCACGCCCGATTGAAACGTCGGCGTTTCGGCCTGAGCCCAAAGGGCCGGCGCGGCAAGAGCCGTGCTCATCGTGACAACCGCCACCGCACCGATGCGTTTCATGATTCTATTCTTGCTTCCGCGCCCCCGCAGCGTACCCGATGCGGGCCTGCACCGCAAGTTGGCGCGGGTCCTTTACCTTCACCTTCAACTCGTGGAAGCCGGCGCCCGCCTGGGCGCCGCCGGGCGCGAAGCCGAGGAGATAGAAACTCTCCGGCGTCGCGAGGCTGCGGAAACCTACTTCGAGGTCGTTGCCGGCAGCAACATATGTGCCTCCGGTGCCGCTGGTCAGCTCGATCAACGCCACAGGGTGGCTCGGCGGTACCTGTTGCAGCTGCTGACCACCCGTCTGCCGGGTTACCGTGTCCGGGGGGCCCGGAGAGAAAGGGTGTGTGGTCTCTATCGTAGGGCTCCCGGACACTCCGCCCACATCCAGCGCGTCGATGCGGACCTTCGAGCCGATCGCCTGGTCGATCAGTTGTGTCATCTCGGCCGTCCGGTCGTGGCCCACGTAGAACCCGCGGGAGATGAGAATCACGCCGCGCTGGCCGGGCGCGAGCGCGACCTGACGCACCAGCGAGCTCAGCACGGAAAGCTGCAGCACTTCCTTCCGCGCCACCCGGCAGACCGGAGGCGACCCAAAGGAAATCCGCGAGACCGCTTCCTGCAGCTTCGCCCGGTCTTCCGTGAAGTCGAGGAGCACGCGGCAGGTGGTGCTGGCGATCGAGGCGCGCTCGCCGGGCTGCAAGGCCGCCAGGTGCCGTGCGGCGGCATTGCGGACTCGCGTGACATCGGCGGAGTCGCGAATCCCGACATCGTCGAACAGGAGCGCCACCTGACGCGCGGGGACGGTCTGCTCGCCCAGCCTGGTTTCGGCGAAGGACACGATCTGCTGCCGCTTGCCGCGGTCGTACAACTCGAAGGCCTCTTTGAGGAGACGTTGCACTGCATGCCCGTCGCGGTCGCGTACCACGACGGGCACCTGTACCAGGTTGGCGGTGGATTGAGCCTGAGCCCAAGCCGCGGCCGCCAGCAGGAAGATCGCGAGTCTCATTTCTTTGTCGCGATGCCCTCGACCAGGTCGAGGCGTTCTTTCCACGGGTCCGGCTTTGCTACGGGGCCGTCCGGCGTGAAATCCATCAACTGGTCGGTCTTGGCGTCGTAGGCCGGCCATTCCGGCAGTCCTTTTCCGTTGGGATTGCCGGTCTTCGCGAAATTCACCCAATAGGTGTTCGCCGCCTCAGCTGTCGCCTTGTCCTGGGGCGCCAGGTCCTTGGCGTAGCGCGCTTCGACGGTGTCGAAGACGAAGGGGATCTCGGTGGCGTGCGGCGCGCCCTTCCATTGCTTGCGCATCGACAGGGCGACATAGGAGAAGCGGTACTCGTAAGCGGGCTGGCCGGCCGCCGCGAGCGTGCGCACCGTGAATCGCGCCGGCTCGATCATCATCTGATCGGCCGCCACTAGCGTCCCGACCTGGCGCACGTTGCCGGTGCTGGCGGGATCGAACGCCGCCTTGGCCTTGTCGCCATTCGCGCCGAAGCGGCCGAGCAGTTCGTCCATGGTCTTTGCCGAATTGAAGCCGATGTCCTGGCTGTTCGCCCCGGCAATCAGCGGAATCTTGGCTCCGCGGCCCGCGGCGTAGGCGGCATCGGGAGTCTCCACGATCACATGGCCGTCGATCATCGGCCCCGCGTAGGTCGGCGTCATCATGGTAGCCATATTCAGGCCGTCGGTCACGGCTTCGGCGGGAAGCTTTCGCAAGGCCGCCAGAGCTTCCGGGCCCTCGCCGCTCACGCCCGCCTTCTTGGCGAACGCCAGGCCTGCCGTTTCGGCCGAGGGCATCCCGGTCGGGCTCACCTTACTCAGATAGCGTGGCGGGAAAAGACCGCTGCGGCCTCCGCCGGATTCGATGATAGCCTTCTGAAAAAGGCCCTGGCTGAGAGGCGAGGTGAGCATGGCGAATACCGATCCTCCGCCCGCCGACTCGCCGAACAACGTGACGTTGCCCGGATCGCCGCCGAAGGCCGCAGCGTTGCGGCGCACCCATTTCAGCGCCGCGATCTGGTCCATGTAGGCGTAGTTGCCGTGGGGTTCGGTGGGGTTTTCGCTGGTCAGCGCCGGGAAGCCGAAGAAGCCGAAGCGGCCCAGCCGGTAATTGAAGCTGACGAAGACCACGCCGCGTTTGGCGAACTGGCTGCCGTCGTAGACCGCGGGCGAGCTGCCTCCGTTGACGAATCCGCCGCCGTAGATCCACACCAGCACCGGCAGCTTCTTGGCCGCTCCGGAGGCCGGGATCCAGACGTTCATGTAGAGGCAATCCTCGGCGGGCGTGACGCCCAGCGGCGCGGCGTCTCCGGGGAAGGGCTTTTGCATGCAGTCGGCGCCGTATTCGGAAGCCGGGCGGACGCCGCTCCAGGGCTTCACGGGCTGCGGCGGTCTCCAGCGCAGATCGCCCACCGGGGCTACCGCGTACGGAATGCCTTTGAAGGATGTGACGCCTTGGGCTGTGACGCCCTTCAGGCGGCCGCTGTCAGTCTTCACCACGTCGGAAGCGCACAGGGCGCTGCCGGCGATGGCGATCATTAAAGAGAGAGTCAGTTTGAGGTTCATGTCCGTATCCGAGGATACTACCAGACCCCGCCGGGCGGGTCTGGAGGAGACCCGCTGCAGGCGTGGACGCCTGCCCCACTCACGGCTTGGCTTGCTTGGGGGGTTCCGCGCCGGCTGCCGAAGTCTCCTCCGCCAGCCGCTTCCGGATCTGGCGGACGCGCGCCCGCATACGTTCCGCGTCCCCGGGGCGGTTCAGCAGTCTGAGCAGCTCGGCGTAGCGCTCCAGCAGCATGCCCACCTGGACGCTATCGGGCTGGAGGCTGCCCTCCGCGAAAGCCAGCGCGCGGCGGTAGACCTGCTCCGCCTGCGCGTACTTCGTTTCGCCTACGTAGACCGATGCCAGCTTGTCGTAGTTGGAGAGCGTGGTTCTCTCGCGGATCAGCAGGGCGCGCCCGTAGAGCGGTTCCGCCTGGGCGAATTTCTCCTCCGCGACGAAGGTGCCCGCCAGGTTGTCGAGCGCGGTGGCCACGGTGGGGTGCTCGGAGCCGACCATCTTCTCCCAGATGAGGAGAGATCGCCCGTAGAGCGGCTCGGCTTCGGTGTATTTCCGCTGGGCGTAGCAGACCCAGGCGAGGTTGTCGAGGCTGGGCACCAGCTCGGCGTGATCGGGTCCCAGCGCCTTTTCGCGGATGGCCAGGGCGCGGCGGAAGAGCGGCTCGGCGGCGGCGAATTTACCCTGGTCGCGGTACATCCCCGCCAGTCCGTCGATGGTGGCGGCGACGCTGAGGTGCTCGGCGCCCTGGGAGCGCTCGCGGATCCCTAGCGCGCGAAGGTAGTACGCCTCGGCGTTGTCGAACTTCGCCTGCACGGCATAGAGCGCCGCCAGATTCTCGAGGGTGGCGGCGACCTCGGGATGTTCTCCGCCCAGCGCCTTCTCGCGGATCGCCAGGGCGCGCTGGTAAACCGATTCGGCGTCGGCCCACTGGCGGTTCGCGGTGTACAAGGTGCCCAGGCCGTTGAGGACCGTGACCAGCCGCGGGTCCATGGGCCCCCAGGTGCCTTCCTCGATGCCCAGGAGCCGGTGATAGTGCGGCTCGGCCAGCATGGGTTTGCCCTCGGTGCGGTAGACGGTGATGAGCTGGTCGAGGGTCGCCGCCAGGCGCGGATCGTTTTTCTCGAAGCTCTCCGCCTCGCCGAGCGCCGCCTGCAACTCCTTTTCGGCGTCGGCATAGTG
>Ga0265320_10002541_pt1 | contig 12674 bp, 7 predicted proteins | sample 4827metaG_FD_202087 | JGI IMG/M metagenome (GOLD analysis project Ga0265320, IMG submission 202087) | Rhizosphere microbial communities from Carex aquatilis grown in University of Washington, Seatle, WA, United States - 4-8-27 metaG | ecosystem: Host-associated > Plants > Roots > Rhizosphere >...
CTGAACATGAGGTGCATTCAGTCGCCTGGCGTCGGCGAAAAGGACCAAACAGCCATCTCGAGCGGTTCTCAGGGAATTAACAGGAACCAACACGACCGGCAATCCGCGCTACTGCCGTAAGGATCGAGGTTTCAGTTCGGAAGACCCAGAATGATGACCGGCTTCCTCTTAGTTGGACGTGGTTACACGACCCAGCCTCAAAGAGGGGAGCCGCCACCGACAGCATCCTCGGACTCCTTGGTGGGGTTGGAACAAACAAAAGGGGACATCATGGTCACTTGGGAGGATAGGTTTTTGAGGGTAGCGGGAGTGCTGGCCATTGTGCTGATAATCTCGTGCTCACCCGACGCGGGTGATTCAGAGAGCATCTTGGTTTCGTCTAGCGCCCTGACCGTTCAAGATCGGCTCAGCGCTTGCGCTCAGGATCCGCGCGTGATCACGGGGCTCGTGTCTCAGGACATCTGCGCGGGGGCCGACGTATTTTTTCGCGAGACTTTCAACGGCAATGGTCGTACCTGCGCCACTTGCCACCCGGCGAACAACAACTTTACCCTCGACCCAGCCTCGGTAGCGGCGCGGCGCGCGAGCAATCCGGCGGACCCGCTGTTCGTCTTCGAACAAAATCCACAGCTCGCCGAGCTCGACAACACGGACGCGTTGAATCGCGGCGGAATCCGAGAGAACGTCGACGGCTTCGAGGACCCGGTCCACAAGTTCGTATCGCGCGGGGTTCCCCACCTGCTCTCGATGAAGACCAGCATTGCCGCGGACACGGGTGATGGCACCGCCAACCCGCCGGTGGAGCGGACGGGGTGGGGGGGCGACGGCGCGCCGGGCGACGGATCGCTTCGATCGTTTCTTACCGGTGCGGTTACGCAGCACTACACGAAGACTCTGAAGAGGCGGCCTGGGATCGACTTCCGCCTTCCTACGTCACAAGAGCTCGATTTGGTGCTGGCTTTCCAGCTCGCGCTCGGTCGTCTGAACGAGCTCGACCTGACCCAGGTGCGAATCTTCGACGCCAACGGCGAGCAAGGCCGACAAGCTTTCATCGTTCCTGCCCGGGGAGGATGCAATGTGTGTCATTTCAATGCTGGTGCGAATTTTCAAGATACAGGCAAGAACCGCAACTTCGATACGGGGACCAGGCAACTGGGCTTTTTGGAAGCCTCGACGTTCAAAGGAGCGCAACTCTTCGACGCGGGTTTTGGCGGGCAGGGACTGGCCAATCCCAATGTCAGCGTGGACCCATTTTTCGATGGGTCAGACGAGGGTATCAACGATGGTTTCGGCAACAATACTTTCAATACGCCGCCGCTGATCGAGGCGGCTGACACCAGTCCCTTCTTCCACAACAATCAAGAAGGCGGCACGTTCCTTCCCGGGGCGAGTCCGGTCACGGGTCTCGAGGACGCCATCAATTTTTATGCCTGTGTACCGTTCGGGGCATCGCCGGCATTCCTGCAGCTGCAGGCCAGATTCGGCGGAAACTTCATCAACCTGTCCGATCTGGACATCATGAACATTGGCCGGTTCCTCCGTGCCCTCAACGTCGCGCTGAATCTCGACATGGCGAAGCAACGCCTGCAAGCGGCACTGATGCTCGCGAATCAATTTCCGAATACTCGGGTCGATATTCAGCTCGGGCTCCTGAACCTTGGTGCCGCCGAGCTCGATGACGCCCAGGGAGTGCTCACGGCGTTACCCACAGAGACGGCGATGGGAGACCCCCTGCCATCCATCCCGTTCTACCCCGTCGCCGTGAACCGCATCGGGCTCGCGAAGGGTGAGATCGCGGCGGCTCTCAAGGCCCCCGCCTCGTCGCGCGCTGGTCATATCTCGAACGCGGTCTCGCGGGTCGAGAACGCCCGAGATCAAATTGGCGTCAACATCACGTTCCAACTCGGGCAAGGAAACCTGATGTTCTAGGAGAGCAGCTTGCCAGCACCGCCATTACCCGCCGCTCCCCGACTTACGAGCGGCCAAAGAACTCCCGTTGCTACCGCGGTGGCCTTTCCCCGCATTAATCTCCTCGTGAGCTACGCCAATTGCATCAGATCCGCGCTCGCGTTCCCCTTAGTGCGGGTGGGATCAAAACGAACGCTCGTTGGGTTAGCCTGCGTCGCATCGGGCTTCCTGAACGGGGCCTGCGGCGGGAGCGGCTCATCGGGCGGTTCACCGTCAAGCGGTGCCGCGGGAAGCATTGGCGGTATGGCGGGCATGGGACCGACCGGAACCGCCGGAAGCGCATCCGGAGGGTCGACGGGCGGCGCTAGCGGAACGATCGACGCTGCAGGCGGGGCGGACGCCGACCGCTTGGGAACCGCCGGGATGGACGGTGGCGCCGTGTCCGGCAGCGGCGGGACAACCGGATCTGCCAGCGGCGGCGCAACCGGAAACGGCGGCGGCGCGGGCGGGGCGACGGCCGGAGTGAGTTGGTGCCTACCGATCAGCGCGCAGCCAATGGCCATCGACTGGGGCAAGGCCGTCGTCGACTCCCGGATCCGTGCCGACCCTGGACTCGGCTGGGCGTACCCCGACGCACTCTTTCTACACGGCGCATACCTCGCGTACAAGCGGCTCGGGGATCCGACTTACTTCGCATATATCAAAAGATGGGCCGACGCCCACGTCGGTGGCGCCGCTCCGTACGACAGCCTCGACAGCATGCAGCCGACGCTGGTTCTCGAGGACATGTACCGGGAGACGCACAACGCGACGTACGGCACCGCCCCCAAAGCGGTCGCGACCCGCCTCGAGAACGGCTCTTACCCGACCACTAGCGACGGTGGGTTCTGGCACAACGTCACCCTCAAGGGACAGCTTTGGGGCGACGGCGTGTTCATGGAACTACCGCCCCTCGTCAACTATGGCGAGTTGTTCGCAGATGCAGGGACCGTCGACATCGCGACGAAGCAGCTCCTGGTTTACGACGACCACCTCGCCGCACCGAACGATCTCCACATTCATCAATGGGACGAGAGCACGAAGATGCAGTCGTGCTGCGAGTGGTGCCGCGCCGAGGGTTGGTACGAGATGTCGAGCCTGATGATCCTCGATCAGACTCCGCCCACGCACCCCAACTACGCCGCACTCGTGACCGTCGTGCAACGTCTCGCGAAAGGGCTCGCCGCCACCCAGGATCCGGCGACCGGCCGGTGGTGGCAGGTGATGGACCGCCCGAGAGACCCCGGCAATTGGCTCGAGACCTCGTGCACGGCGATGCACACCTACTTCCTCTCGAAGGCGTCGCAGCGGGGTTACATCGAAGCCGCAACGTATGCACCGATCGCGATCAAGGGCTTCCGGGGCGAGATGCAAGAGGTGTCCAACCCGACGAGCCCACAGATTCACGACATCTGCCCGGGAACGGGCGTTGGCACGACTCCCAATTTCTATTACCAGCGGCCGAAGGCGACGAACGACAACCATGGAATCGGATCGTTCCTGATTATGTACGACCAGCTGGTCTGCCGTTGAGAACACTCGCCCGCGTTTTTTCGACGAGGTCCCCAATGAACCGCATCTTTTGCATCATCGAACACCCTCGATTCCGAGTCATGGTGCCGGATCTCGACCACCGTCTGCTTGGTCACGCGTTCTCAAAAAATGGTGGCGAGAGTCGATCTTCCCGCCGGGCGCGCGCCGTCGTGCAGTCGCGCCTGTTGGGCTGGGATCTTAGGAACAAGGGAGGTTCACAATGACGGAGCGGCGATCGAGAGCTGGGGTCGGATGGTCTGTGATGCCGGAGGCAGCCCGCGCAGGACGCGAGGCAATGCGCATGGCACTCGATGCCGCTGGCGGCGGTAAGCCCGTCGTCGTCATCGTCTACATGACCGTACTCTACGAGCCAAACGTCGTTCTCGCCGCGATCCGCGACGAGCTCGGGGACGCCTCGGTTCCCGTCGTCGGATCATCGAGCCAGGGAATCTGCCGCATGGGGGCGGTCACCGAGACCGATCGGGTTGTCGGCGTGGCGGTCATCTGCTCGGAAGTCCTGCGGGCCCGCGCCGCGCGCGCAACCAATCTGAGCGCCGAACCCATGGCAGCTGCACGAAGGATCGCCGGCGACCTGGGTGATCCGCGCACCCTCGGGTCGACTCCACTCCTCCTCTGGTTCGACCCTCTCACTGGCGCCGACGTTCAGGCGCTCATCGACGGCCTTGCTACCGCCGGGTACCCGAGCATCCTGGGCGGCGCATCCGGCCAGCCGTGGGGACCTTTCGACAAGACGTACCAATACTTCGATACCGAAGCGACCAACGATACCGTGGTCGCTCTCAAGCTCGAGGGCGTGGGCGCCGCCGTCTGGGACACGAGCCACGGCGTGGATCCACTCGGCATCGAAGTGGGCGTCACGGAGGCGGAAGGTAACGTCATTCGAAAGCTCGACGGGAGACCGGCCCTCGACGTCTGGTCGGAGCAACTCCTGGGAACGTTCACCTTTCATGTCGATGACTGGAGCTGGGTACTCGGCGTTCGCCCTCCAGACAGCCATACCGACAATCCCGAAGACCTCGTAAGTCGCGGCGTCTTCGGAATCAATGCGGAGACCAAGGAGCTCACGGTGTTGGCAGCAATTCCGGTGGGATCGCGCGTCTACATCTGCCACCGAACGGTCGAAGCGGTGTTTGACCGAGCCTTGAAGATGGGTCAGCGGGTCAGGGCGCAGCTCGACGGCCGCTCCCCATTCCTCGCACTCTCATTCGAGTGCGGCGCCAGGCCACGTCCATTTCTCGGCGACGAGAAGGCGCTGGAGGAGAACTGCCGCATCCAAAGGATGGTCGGTCCTTCGATTCCGTGGCTCGGAATGTTTCCTTGGGGTGAGATCGCACCCAAGGCGGGAAAGAGCCGCTTCTCCAATTACCAGTTCCCGTTGCTCGTGCTCTGCGAGTAGGCGTGGTGGATGGCGACCAACCCGGTAAGGGGCTGGCCACGGCCCCTACGCCCACACGGGGCGATGCCGGAATGTCGCCGGAGCTTCTCGCAAAGCTGAGGCTTCTGGTCGTGCGCGAGCGCGAGCTCGCCACGCTCCGGCAAGTTCATGAGCAGCATCTCCGCTGGATCCAAGCCGGCCAGCAGCTCATGGCGCAGCTGGCACGGACGTCGTCTCTCGGCGAGGCGATCGGCACATTGGTGACATCCCTGGTGGCCGAGTTCCGATACGACATGGCCGGCGCCTTGTCGCCGCCTTCGCTATCAGGCGACCCGGTCCACGCTCTCACGACCGTCGATCGCCATTTCATCGACCAGGTGCTGACGCAGGCAAAGCACACGGGGGACCTCGTCGTCTCCGAAGGAACCGAGATCGACGGACCGCGCACGCTCGCGTGGCTAATGGCGGGCAGTGCCGGCACGAGCGACATGGAAGAACAGCCGGTCATCGTTGTCGGGCGAACGCGCCGCACCGCGGCCTATTATCCGGTACCAAAGTCAGAGGAAAGCGGATCGTACCGGCATTTGCTTTCGACGGTCGCACAGGTCTTCCGTTCGGTGAGCCTCCAAGCCTCGCACAAGTCAGAGCTCGAACGAAAAGTCGAGGAGCGGACTGCCGAGCTCTTTTCCCGCAACCGCGATATGAGGCTCTTGCTCGACAACGTCGAGCAAGGGTTCCTCACGCTCGATGCTCGAGGCCGCGTCTCCGAAGAACGATCACTGGTCGTCGATCGGTGGTTCGGCGCCATCCAGGGAAGGGTAGGATTCGGAGAATACATCCGGCGCGCCGACCCCGAGGTGGCGGATTCGTTCGAAGTGAACTGGAGTGCGATCGAAGACGGTTTCCTTCCGCTCGAGCTCTGTCTATTCCAGCTGCCGAAACTGATGAAATACCGGGATGGAACTCTGGAGCTTGCGTATCGCCCCATTCTCCGCGACGGCCAGCTCGACAAAGTCCTGGTCGTCATCACGGATGTGACTGCCCGCATCAAGCGCGAGCGTGCCGAAGAGATCCAGCGCGACACCATGTGCATCTTCCGTCATCTGCTGTCCGATCGAGCACCATTCGAAGAGTTCTTCCGCGAGGGTAGGACGCTGGTTGCCAGTGTCACCGGCGCGGTTTCGCCCTCGTTGGCTGACCTGAAACGGCACCTGCATACTCTCAAGGGCAACTGCGCCATCTACGGGATCGAGAGTGTGGCCCGATTCTGCCACGATTTGGAGGACGGCCTCGATACCGGCGAGCACGAGCTCTCCCCAGCGCAAAAGACCAAGCTGATTGACCTCTGGGAGAACGTGGAAGGAGTACGAGCCGAATTCTCGCGTGAAGGCGCGATCTCGCTCGACTGGAACGACTACGACTCATTTCTGGCCGACCTGCTGAACGAAGTAGAGTATCCGCTACTCGCGGCGAAGTTTGCAGCCTTGCGTTTCGAACCGGCGGGTAGCCGGTTGCGGATCATCGCGGAGCAGGTCCGACAGCTTGCTCTCCGACTGGGGAAGGGCGATGTTCGAATCCAGGTCGAATCGATCACCTTGCGCCTGCCGCCGCACAAGTGGACCGAGTTCTGGTCAGTGTTCACGCACGTTGTGAGAAATGCAGTGGATCATGGTCTAGAAGCACCCGCCGAGCGTGAAGCTGCAGGCAAATGCATACCGGCTACCGTGGCGCTCTGGATCGCACACGAGGACAACGTGGTGTTGATCGGTATTCGCGACGACGGACGCGGCATCGACTGGCAGGCCGTTGGTCAGAGGGCACGCTTGCGCGGTCTACCGCACGCGACGGAGGCCGATCTCGAAGAAGCGCTCTTTGCAGAAGGAGTCTCCACTCGTACGGAGGTTACGTCCACATCGGGGCGGGGCATTGGTCTTTCCGCAGTCCGCGCGACCGTGAAGCGTTTGGGGGGACGCATCGAATTACAGAGCGTGCGAGGTGCGGGGACCGCATTCCGCTTCTACCTGCCTGACCACCTATTGCTCGAAGACGAAAGTCGCGTGACGGGCCCTTCTCCCGAAGGGTTTCCCGCCGGACGGCGGGGAACGGCTTGACCAAGAGAAGACACGTAGCGCCTTCACCGGGAGCACAGCCATCGCGGTACTTCCGTCCTTCAAGGCCATTGCGTTGTGATCAGCGTCGTCGGATCCGCCACGGGCGATTCGAGATAGACGTCCTTGAATTCCTCGATCATACCGGCGTTGTGAACCTGAAACGCGACTGGTGCGACGATGCCCGCGGTGGGATCCTTGAAATCTACGATCTCGACGCCTTTGCAGCGGGGAGTGGCGCCCACTTGGCAACACGCAAAGCGCATCGTTCCCGCCGCTCGATTGGTCAAGATCTCGCACTGGCTCCATTGCATATCGTTCAATGCCGGACCGCCCAACCGCGTCTCGTAGCGATCCGGGCTCTGGCCCGCAGTCGGACCGGTTTTTCGGTAGTCCCACATGTATCCACGCGGCGGCTGAACCTGGATCCCGGCCAGCGCATCAACCGTCGGGGAATTGCCCCAAAACAGAACGCACGGTAGATGTGCGGCGGGATCCGCCACGAGCCGCGAGGTGAAAACCATCCGAAAGTCTCCGTAGGTCGCGCGCGTGTAGATGAACCCGCGCGCCGGCGCAAGGCTGTGCATGGCACCCGCGACGACCGACCAGGAACCGGCCGGGACCTGAATCCATCCGTCGAGGTTGCTGCCATTGAAGATCGGCACCAGCCCCGTGCCCGCGTCGGCGGGCGGCACACCACCGTCGCTGGCGTCGCCAGCGCGCGCGTCGCCGGATCGCTCAGCGTCCGCGCCGGCATCGACTTCACCCAAGCGTCCTCCTGCTCCACCCACTGCGCCACCGCCGGAGGCGCCGCCGTCGGGACCCACGAGATGCATCCCGCCGTCTGAGGCGGCTGCGCTACCGGCCGCGCCGTTCACGCCACCGGCGGCACCGATGGCGCTCATGCCACCGGTCCCGCCCACGCGAGAGGGATCGGAGCTCGCGCTGCAAGCGGTGACCAGCGTCGCCAACAGCGCCAGCCAGGACACGTTCATCGTCATTCGCGTCAACAACATATGAAGACAAGGGGCCGAGGGCCCAGAATCTGTGCACCACCGACCCCTTAAAGTTCAGAAACGCATGTCGCCTCGGGCGGTCACCTTCTGCGAACGCTCAACTGCGTCGGCTTGTGTCGCAATTTCGAAAAAAGGAATGACCCGATTGTTGGACCTTCGCTCCCTCTCTTGTGGGTTCTCATGTCATTCCCAGCATGGCGCGCAACTAGCGGTGCGAGTCATTGGCCTGGCGTCATTGGGGACGTATGGGCCGAATCTGTGCGTCCCTTCGACCTTCACTTTTTACCTGGACCACGCCTGAGGAATCTCCGTCGACCCCTGACAGCAATGACCGGCACTCGTAGCGCCCCATCGTCGCTTCCTTCACTCATCGCATTGGCATTCGTCGCTCTGGCACTGGGACTCTCTGGCGCCGCTTGCTTTGCGCCGCCCGAGGCCTGCAGCGACTGCAACCGCGGCGTCGGTAGCGGTCCCGGCAGCTTCGGAGGAGCCCGCGGCGCAGGGGGCATGCTCGGCAGCGGCGGAATACTCGGCACGGGCGGATTGATGAACACCGGCGGCACGACCGGCACAGGAGGGTCGAGCGCCGGCGGATCGGGCGCCGGTGGCGCCGGTCTGGGCGGGTCGGGCATGGGCGGAGCGGGTATGGGCGGCGCGAGCATGGGGGGCTCGGGTATAGGTGGCGCGAGTGTGGGTGGCGCTGGCGGCTTGATCGATGCTGCGCTGGTGACCTGGTATCAGCTCGACGATGGCAGCGGGACCACCGCCGTCGATTCGTCGGGCCATGCGCGGAACGCGACCCTGACGGCACTCGCTGGCGGGACCGCCGCGTTTTCGACCACGCATCAGGTGGGCACTGGCGCGCTAAATCTGGTTGGCAGTAGCCCGACGGTTGGCGGCTTCGCCGCCGTGCCGGCGAGCCTGCAGGCCATGGGGGCTGTCACCGCGATCACCATCGCCTGCTGGGTCAACGTCCGGACAGAGCGGGCCTGGGAGCGCGTCTTCGACTTCGGCAACGGCGTTTCGACCGGGTTCATATTTCTGACCACGGCTCAGGGGACGTCCACGCCCAACTCGCCGCGCTTCACAATCTCGTTGACTGACAGGACCGGCGAACAGGTCATCGGCATGACGACGCCGGCGGTACTGTCGACGAATACCTGGCATCACCTCGCCGTCGTGCTGGGCGGCGGCAACCCGTACACGGGCACGCTCTACATCGACAAGGTCGTGGCCGGCAGGAACACAGCTATGACCCTGCGTCCGTCGAACCTGGGCAACACCCCGAACAATTGGATCGGGCGATCGGAGTTCCCCGCGGACCCGCTATTCGACGGGTTCATCGACGACTTTCGTATCTATTCCCGTGAGCTCACCGCCCTGGAAATCGCCGCCTTACCCTGAGGGCCGCCCGTCAGCTCACGGCGCGGTCGAGCTGATCGCAGTGCCCTTATAGGCAATCGTCGCATCGACCGTCGAGCTCTCGTCGATGCCTGTGCCATGGCTCGGATCCACGAACACGACATGGAAGGTGCGGTTCGCGAGCATCCCAGGGAAAGACCCGGTGCGTGCGCCGATCGTAAGCATGTTCGTGGCGTCGTTCCAGGTCACGGGGATCGTCGCAAACATTCCGCTCTCGTAGTCGTAGTTGTCGTCCTCGTCCTCGTAGAGCGTGAACGAGCCGTTCGCGCCGCGGTAGACGCGCAGCTCGATTGGGTCCGCTGGCTTCTCGTTCGCGTACTGAACTACCGGGCCGAGCGGTACGATAGAGCCGGCTCGCACGAAGAGAGGGATGTGATCGATCGGAGCCGCCGCGGTGATGGTCTGACCGCCTGCCATCGCGGCTCCGGACCAGAAGTCGATCCAGGTCGTCGCCGCGGGCAGGTAGACGCTGCGGCTCGTGGCACCCGCATCGGAGACCGGGCTTACGAGGATTGCCGGGCCGAACATGTACTCGTCGGGCACGTCCAGCGCGTTTGGGTCGGCGGCGAAGTCGAACACGAGCGCGCGCATGAGCGTCGACGCCGCGTCCGTCACCTGCCATGCCTGCGAGTAGATATACGGCAAGAGGCGATACCGAAGCGTGTCCGTTCCGACCAGGACCGTCTGCGCCGCTGCGCCGAAGGCGTAGAGGTTGCGGTCGAGGCCGGTGCCGTGCGTACGAAAGATCGGACAGAACGTAGAGAACTCGAGCCATCGCTCGAACAGCTCGGTGTACGCGGCCGAGCCGACTCCGCCCAGGCTCGACAAAGAGTAACCACCCGTGTCCGTCGTCCAGTAGGGAATTCCGGAGAGCGAGAAGTTCAGACCCGCTGGGATCTGCCGCTTGAGCGTCGCCCAATCGCCCGTGATATCTCCCGACCAGGTGACGGCGGCGTTCCGCTGCTGGCCGGCGTACGCCGAACGGGTCAGGATGAACACCCGTTTGTCGTTGGTGGCGGCGCGCTGGCCGTCGTGGACGGCCGTCGTCGTCATGAGAGGGAAGGCGTTGTAGACGACGGCGCCCGGTCCCACACTCGTCTGTGCCGTGCGGAACTCACCCCAGTTGGCGTTGAGCTCCGGCTCGCTCGCGTCGAGCCACCAGGCGTCGACGCCCTTGGTGAAGAGCTCGGTGTTCATTTGTTCCCAGTAGAGGGAGCGGGCGTCGGCGTTGAACGCGTCGTAGTACATCGTGCTGCCGTCGGAGAGCGCGGGCGTGATGAAATCGCCCGCTGCCTTGAGCGCGTTGTAGTTGTCACTGCCGGCTGCGAAACGCGCCCACACCGAGATCATGGCGTGGAAGCCGGCATTGTGGAGCGTCGTGAACATCCCCGCTGGGTCGGGATAACCGGAATCGAACAGATGTGAGCCCCATGGGTTCGGGCCCCAGTACGTCCAGTCCTGGACGATGTCGTCGATGGGGATCTGCATTGATCGGTACGTCGACGCGACGTTGAGGAGTTCATTCTGTGAGACATAGTGGTCCTTGCTCTGCCAGTAGCCGTAGGCCCAGCGCCCAAAGAGCGGCGCTTGCCCCGTGAGCGCGCGGTAGGACGCGACGACGTCGTCGGCACCGCCGGCCATGAAGTAATAGTCGACCAGCGTGGCCGCGTCGGACGCGAAGCTGATTCCGTTCGTGAGGTTGACCGTCGTCACAGATGGGTTGTCCCAGAGGATCCCGTAGCCCCCGCTCGAGACGAGGACGGGAACGCTGCTCTCACCGGGGTTCTTCTGTAGAAGCTGCACGGAACCGGAGTAGGCCATCTTTCCCGCCTGCGATTGCTGGTGCTGGCCCAGCCCGTAGAAGTGCTCACCCGCCTGCGACGCGAACGCGCCGACGGCCTTGAAAGGGCCGGGGGGGATCGTCGCCCCCAGCTGGTGCGGGCTCGAAGCGGATTCCGCGAGGATCACGGCGCCCGTCGAATCTAGAAAGGTCACTTGGCCGCTCGTCTTGTCGACGCGAGCTCGCACCTGGGAGGTCACGACGGACAGGTCGGTCGGGGTCTCTTCGATCGTGAACGGTGTCACCGGGCGCATCTGCGTAACGGCGAGGCTCGGGTTCGGGGCTGGTTCTGTCGTGCCGAAGAGCACGCGGATCGTGCGTTCGCCCCACACTTCAAGTCGCAGCGTTCCGTTGTCGAGCGTCAAGACGGGATCGGGCGGAGGCGGCACCACGGCGGCGTCCGCGGCATCGCTTCCATCCGCCGGCGTGACACCATGACCGCCGCTGCCGCAAGCGACGGCACCCATCAGGAGTGCGGATAGCAGAAGGCGAGGGACGAGCGATGAAAGACAGCTCATCGATAGTGAGTAGTGCGAGCGCCGGCTACTCTTCATGAGCAGTTGACTCGCGAAGAGATTGCCGCCTGCGGGGCTGCAACACCTATTGCACCAGCGTGAGCAACCCCGGTTGCCACGGGAGCTGGTTGTAGGAAAGACCTGGCGAGGAAACGAGCCCCTGATAGAGAAACTGCAGATTGCAGGGGTCGATGGTCTGCGTCTCGTCGGAGTTGTTGCGAACTATGTCCCCACTGCTGATGTCGCTCGTCCAAGCGGCGCCGTTGAAGGTGACATTGGCCTTCCCGGCGAATGGAGTGCTCTCGGTCGCCGCCAGCGGAGTCCATGTACCACCGAGATCGGTCGTGGTGAAGGATCGGAAATACCTTCCCCCGCTGCCTATCGCTTCAACCAGCATGAGGTACTGGTTCGCTCCCTTGACCGTATATACCTGCACGGCCTCGAAAAGGTTCGCCGTGGTGTCGGTCATGACGGTCGTCGCGTTGGCGAAGGTGCCCGGAAACTCACTGATCGGCATCGACGCGCGATAGATGTTTCCATTGTCGTTGGCGAAGAACAGATAGCAGGTCGTGCTGGTGCACAGGACCGTTTCGTCGATTGAGCTTCCATCGTAAAGGTCGTGCGGGGCAGACCAGCCCGACGGGTTGGTCGGGTCGGTCGAGGTCTGATACGTGAAAGACCACGGCCCCCACTCGTACATGAGAATCCAGGTGTTCTTCGGCGTGAAATAGATCAGGGTCGGCGCAGCCGCTCCAGGCACGGCGCTCTGGGTCGCCGTGGCCATTTGAGACCAATCGCTGAACGTCATCATGGCCAGTCCGTAACTCTGTGCGCCGTCGACCGTCGACATGTAGACGACGTGCTGGTTGTTGAAGACGACGCTACTGAAGTCCTTGA
>Ga0265320_10002542_pt1 | contig 12671 bp, 9 predicted proteins | sample 4827metaG_FD_202087 | JGI IMG/M metagenome (GOLD analysis project Ga0265320, IMG submission 202087) | Rhizosphere microbial communities from Carex aquatilis grown in University of Washington, Seatle, WA, United States - 4-8-27 metaG | ecosystem: Host-associated > Plants > Roots > Rhizosphere >...
CGGGGGCACGGATGGAAGTATTGGCTGCGGACGCCATGGAATTTGAGCCACCCACCGGCAACTGCGTGCTGTTTTTTTATAATCCCTTCAACGAAAAGGTCATGGCACCCGTCGTGCAGAATCTGCGCCGGAGCCAAGCCGCCCATCCGCGCCAATGGTATGTGATGCTTTACAATTGTTCGAAATGCCAACATTTGTTTGACGATTTGCAGTTTTTGCGCCCGCTGGCGGGCCGACCGCGGCGCCGCAGCTGGCTAACGCAAACCCTCTGTGAATGGAAAGTTTATGGACCCAGCGGAGCAGTGGCGGAGGGCGATCAGGGCAGGCCAGTCATCCGGTAATGAACATGGGGTTGCCGCCACTTGACGTAATGGCTCATCAGGGGATTAAGGTAGATCCGCGACGGCACCGGGACAACGGAAAAACGCATGTGCTCCTTAAACTGGCAAAGCTTGTCGTCTTCCCGCGAGTGCAATCCATAAACCATTTCGCGAATACCGCCATGACGGCGGCACATTTGGGCGAATTGGTAGACCACGCCCGTGGTAATGTTGTAATCGAGAAATTCCGAAGCAATCAGCACGCGCTCAATATAAGCCGTGCCCTCGATGGCATAGGCGACAATATAGCCGCCCAGACGGCCGTCCACCAGTCCGCCGAGGAGCACAACTTCCGGCCGCAAAAAATCCGCAGACAGGGATTGCCGATATTCAGCGGGTGACGGCACTTTGAGATAGCCGGTGCGCCGGATGGAAGAACACGCCACCGCGAAGCCCTGCTCTTCCATAAGGGTGCGGTCAAGGCGCACCAAGCGCACCGCCTTGAGGCAGCCGCGCAAATAGGTCCGGCGCCTCGGGGGCAATTGACCGAGGTCATAGTCCGCCAAGTTGGCCAGCAGCTGGGTGGGCAGGGTCGCATTGGCGAAATCACGGTCGGTATCGGCGACGGCGGCACGAAAACCCCAAGCCCACCAACGGGGGCGGGCAATTTCGTCTTTGCGCAAGCGGGCGAGGGGATGAATGGGCTGAAAGTAGCCGCCCGGGCGCACCTCCTCCCATAAGCGGCCGCGAAATTGGCAAACCTTGCGGCCTTGTGCACGCCACCATTCAGCCATGGCCTCCGGCGTCAGGAGGCAAACCTCGCCGGTGTCGGGCAAAACGAGTGCGGGCGGCTGGCTCATGGAAACTGAAAAGTTTTTGAAGAAACTTAGGCAAACTGCTGCAAGCCGGCAGGGGCACGGTTTTGCCGGACCGCCTCCAGCCAATCAACAAACTTTTTCGCCATGGCGGCGCGGGCAAACTTGGTGACAGCGAGATGCCGGGCATTACGCCCAAATTCCCGGCGCAATTCGGGCTGGTCCGCCAATGAGCAAAGGGCGTCGGCGAGGGCGCTGGCCTGGCCAGGTGGCACCGCAAGGCCGCAGCGATGTTCCTGAATCATTTCAGCCAACCAGCCAGGGTAATTATTAATCACCGGCAAGCCGGCGGCGATATAGTCAAAAAATTTATTGGGCGACGTGCCATAATAAAAGGCCGGCACATTTGCGAGAATCATCAATCCGGCATCAGCGCAACTGATGACACTATTCAACCGGGTTTTGGGCATCAGGTCGAAAAAGCGGCAGTTATTCAGTCCCTCGCGTTGCGCCCGGCCAACCAGTTTCGGCTTCATTTTGCCTTCGCCGATAAAAGCAAATACAATGTCCCGCCGGCCCCGACGCTGCAGTTCGGCCGCCGCATCCAGCACGGCGTCCAACCCGTTGGCCTGACCGTGCGCACCGGTGAAGACCGCCACAAAATCCCGCGGCCCCACGCCGTCGAGGCGCAAGTCCTCGCGCCGACCGGGATTAAAAATATCTAAGTCAGCGGCATTGGGGATGATCGCGATGGGCAAATTTCTGCGGGCGCGGGCGGCGATGCCCCGGCCGATGCCAGCGGACAAACCGATGCATGCCGACGCCGCCCGGTAACTCAACCATTCCAACGCACTGAGACCAACCAGGACCAGGGGATTTTTTACCACGCCCATGGCCTTGGGCAATTCGGGCCACAAATCGCGGACCTCAAACACAAACGGCTTGCGGCGTAGCACCCGCGCAAAAATTCCCGGAATTCCGGCGGTCAGCGGGGTGCTAGTGGCAAAAATCAAATCGTAATCGAGGGTCAAGGCCAGGCCGATACCGCGCGCCGCGAACCGCAGAAAGACCCCGGCCCTTTGGGGGAGGCTTTGGTGGTTGGAGTAATTCAAATTGAACTGGATTACGTCAATTCCGTCAATGACGCCTCGCCTCATCGGCCCGGAGCGGGGGCCTGGAAGATCGAGCGGGTCAGTCACCTCGTTGACACAAACCATGGTGACGCGATGGCCGCGAGCGAGCAGCGCCCGCGCAAACTCGTAGGAGCGAATGCCACTGCCCCCCCGGGGGGTGTTGAAGTATTGGTGGAAGTAAAGAACGTGCATGGCTCACGCGCCCCCGGGCGCAAACTGGGTGGACACCGTCAAGGCTTTGGGCACGTCAAACACGAGGGCAAAGGAAACAGCCGGATCGGCCGCCAAGTAATGGCGGGACCACCAGCCGCGCGCCGAAGCGGGATCGGCGCGCACCAGCGTGGCTGCACCAACCGGCAAATCCGACTCCCACGAGAGGGTGAACCTTTCGCCGGCCAGCGTGGCCGTGAGCGTCCGGGCCACAGTATCGAGTTTCCAGTCTGCATCCGCCAGGAGCCAGTGCAAACGGACCCGGCCGGCGTGGCGCAATTCCACCCGGTCGGTGAGGCGGAATACGCCGGCGCGAGGGGAAAATACTCTCCGTTCCACCCGGGCGGCGGCGCGGTAGCCGTCATGGGTGGCCCGAAAACTTTGGTCCGCCTCCGACCACTGCGTCGTGCCGGTGGGCCAAGGCAAACAAAGAAAACGACCGGCCTTCTCGAGCGTTTCGCGACCCTCGATCATGAGCAAGTTATGGGCTTCGGCTTTTTCCAACGCGCCATCAAAGACGCCCGTGGTATTGTAGCCATACGAACCGGTATCATGCGCCACCGGCCGGCCGCGCCAGGTAATGTCCGCATGCAGCATGTCAGCATGGTCCGGCCGATGGCGGAAGAAAACGGGACAACGCAGAAATAAGCGTGTCTCCTGCGAAGACCAAAGAAAGACGCCGGACTCCAAACCGTGCCAGCGTGGGGAAAGGTTATCGCTGGTCTGCAACGGCAAAAGCCGGGGATCTCGTCCCGTCAGCCAAAAGGCCGCCTCGTCCCACGGACCGGACGGATAAATTCGCGCACCGTTGAGCAAAGCGTGGCCGGCGGCCAGGACCCCGCGCATATCGAGGAAAACACCGTCGTCGAGTGGGAGCACATTGGCCCCGTCATTCGAGCCGTACAGAGGGCCCAGTCCTGTATTTGCATCCACCAACCGGGTCAAAAAGACCAACGCCATCCGAGCTTTCTGCACCAGCCAGTCCAGTGGGGGCAAACCGGCCTGGTGCCACAGCGCCACCAGCCACAAAAGATCGTGCAATACCACCCGATGGTAAATGAGAGAATGTTGCGAAAAGCCGCCATCGGCATAAATCAAATCGTGCAGTTGCTCCGCCAATTTTCGGGAACCCAGTTCACGCCACCGGCGGGCAGCAACGGAATCTTCCGCGAGCAAACTTGCGGTGACCAAACCGACGCATTCACTAATCCCATGGTTATTGGACTGGCTGAGAGCATAGCTTAAATTGGCCTCAATGCGCTGCCCCGTGGCCGTGACGAAACGCGCCCAAAGCTGCAATCTTTCATCCGTCGCCGACGGCAACCGGCCGAAATGCGATAAAGCAAAAGTGACGGCCATGAGGCGAAAGGTAGCCTCTTGGCCGCATTTCCAATTCACTCCTTCATTCGGCGGGTTCTGGGCGCACCAATCTTCAAACAGCCGCCAAAATAGGTCCGCGAACCGGGCTTCACCCGTGCGCGCATGGGCGCGCACGAGGGTAAAGGCCCAACCGAACCGGCTCTGCTCCCAGATGGTCTTGATATCACCGAACGCAAAGTCACCCAACGCCGACCAATGGCGACCACGGGGCGCCGATTGGCCGGAAAAAGGGTTGCGGTGCCAGTCCGGCGGAAGTCCCAGATGGCGGGCATGAAGGGAAAAAAGCACAAATTCGCCCAGGGACAATCCATCCGCTTCAGCAATACACCGACTCCCCCACTCTTTTCCCCGGGCTGGCCAGGCCGGGGTGCGGAGCCAATCCGGCAGCCGGGCTACTGCCGGAATCATGCTCCACGGTTGGCAGGGCGAATTCCGGCGCAACGCGCCGAGGCGGCGGCGCAAGGCATACCCCACGCGGAAGGCCACCCAGCCGGGCCCGAGAAATTTAAAAATCAACCACGATTTACGGAACACATTCATCGCCAAAAGCCGCGGGTATCGATGACTGTTTTTCCTTCCAGCTTCCGCCGGTCAATGTCATCAAACGCCCGGTGGCTCACGAGCAAAACCACCACATTCGCGCGGGCCAAGGCGGTGGTGGCATCCGTCAACGTTACTTTGCCCTGCTCCGCCAACGCGACTGGCAGGGCTTTAATGTGTGGTTCCACCGCCAAAACCTCTCCCACCCCTTCCAAAGCCAGTTGCCCGACAATATCCACCGCCGGGCTTTCGCGCAGGTCATCCACGTCCGCCTTAAACGCCAAACCCAAACAGGCAATGACGGGCCGGGGGAATTTTGCCGCCGCCTGCATGATCGAAGCGATGACATACTCGGGCTTGCTGTCGTTGACCTCGCGCGCGGTCCGGATCAGCCGAGCCAACCCCGGCGCCGCGTCAACAATGAACCACGGGTCCACCGCAATACAATGGCCGCCGACGCCCGGACCGGGTTGAAGTATTTTTACGCGCGGGTGCCGGTTGGCCAGTCGAATCAATTCCCATACGTCAATTTTGAGTTGTTCGCAAATCAGGGAAAGTTCATTGGCAAAGGCAATGTTGACGTCGCGAAAGGAATTCTCGGTGAGCTTCGCCATTTCGGCGGTACGGGCGTCGGTCAGAAAAATCTCGCCGGTGCAAAACGCCTGGTAGAGGGACTTTGCCGCCTGGGCGGCGTCGGGGGTGAGCCCGCCGGCAATGCGGTCATTCGCCACCAATTCCTTCAACATCTTGCCGGGCAAAATCCGTTCCGGGCAATGCGCAAAACGCAATGAGTTTTCCAACGCGGAGGCTTCGTCGGGGCGAACCCGGCAGAGTTCTGCGGCCAGCCAATCGCGGACCTTCGCGGTGGTACCGACTGGGCTGGTGGACTCCAGGATCACCAAGGCTCCAAACGGAACCACCGGGGCCAGCGAACGGGTGGCCTGTTCGACAAAAGACAAATCAGGGGACTTGAGGCGGGCACTGTCCTGGTGAAAGGGCGTGGGCACAGCAATAATATAGGTCGCCGCCGGCTCGGGCCGGGAGCCGGCGCGCAAATTGCCGCTTTGCACTGCAGTGCACACGAGCACGTCGAGATCGGGCTCCTCGATGTGAATTCTTCCGGCGTTGATGGTTTCGACCACCGCCGACACGACATCCACGCCGAGGACTTTTTTCCCGTTGGTGGCGAAGATGGAGGCCGTCGGCAGGCCGATGTATCCGAGACCGAGGACGCAAATGTCGTAGTTCATGGGTTTAATCAGGCCAGCGATTCTTCCAAAATGGCGCGAATGCGCTGACTGGCCGTACCATCGCCGTAGGGATTTTGCAGGCGCGCACGCGCGGCATGGGCCGCGCCATCGTCCAAGAGGATGGCGGACTCCGCCAAGATGCGGGCGGGATCGGTGCCGACCAACCGGCACGTCCCGGCCTCAACGCCCTCGGGCCGTTCCGTGGTATCGCGCATAACGAGGACCGGCTTGCCCAAGCTGGGCGCCTCTTCCTGAACACCGCCGGAATCACTGAGCACAAAATGGCAGCGATCCATCAGCCAGATAAAATCTTCGTAATCCACCGGCGGAATTAGGGCAACCCGGGGGTTCCGGCCCAACAGGCGATGGACGGGCTCCTGCACGTTGGGATTGAGATGCACTGGATAAAGAAGGCCGACATCCGGATGCCGCCGGGCCAGCTCGGCGATGGCCCGGCAAATATTCTCAAATCCCTGGCCGAACGATTCGCGCCGGTGCCCGGTGATGAGCACAAATCGCCCGCCATTGGCCGCCAGATAGCGTTGCGAAAACTCGGTGGGAATGCCGCAGCGCGCGGCGATTTCCGCCGGGGCAAGCGGGGAATGGTGGAGCTTGGCGCGCACCCAAAACAACGCGTCCACCACCGTGTTGCCGGTGGTGTGAATGCGATCGTCCGGGATGCGTTCCGCCCGCAAATTGGCGGCGCTCCAGCCGGTGGGCGCAAAGCACCAGCGGGCGATGGGGTCGGTCAGGCGGCGATTCATTTCCTCCGGCCACGGCGCGTCGAAATCGTAGGTACGCAAGCCGGCTTCAACGTGACCGAGCGGCACACGCTCATAAAACGCCGCCAAGGCCGCTCCAAGAACCGTCGTGGTGTCACCTTGGGCGAGGATGGCGGCGGGCTGCAGATTGCGCAAGGCCGCTGAGATGCCGGTGACAACCCGGGCGGTCAAATCCGGCAAAGTCTGGCCGGGCTGCATCAAATTCAGGTCGAGATCAGGCTTTAAACCAAAAACCGCAAAAGCCTGGTCAATCATTTGGCGGTGCTGGCCCGAGGACAGCAGCACTGGCTCGAGCAACCGACTTTCGCGCAAAGCGAAATAGACGGGAGCGAGCTTGATGACTTCGGGCCGGGTACCGGCGACCAGAACAATTTTAGGCTTGGACATGAAGGGGATTCACGCGGGGACAAAACACGTCAGGATCCATGGGCTGACAATAGAAGACCTTCAACCTTCTCCCACAAGAATTGCTCGCGCAGGCCGGGGTCCGGTCGGTGGGCCAGCTTAAACGCGCGCAAGGACTGCGCCACGACCGCCAGATCTGCAGGCGCAAACGCATCCAACACGACACCGAGCCCATGTTCGCGGACAAAACGGGAAATACGCGCCTCGGGATTGATGATGATGCCACAATTCGCCTGAATGGCGTCATAAATCTTATTGGGGCTGGCGTAAATATTGTTCAAATTGTTCGGCTCGTAATGGCAAAGAATAAAATCACACCGCGTTGCCTGCTCAATGGTTTCCCGCTGGGGCAGCAATCCCAGCCATTCGACCCGCGGATGTTGCGACAGCGCACGCGTCGGCTCATCCCGAATCCAACCGGCCATGACCACGCGCACGTCTCCGGCAACAGCCAGCAATTGCTCAAGAAAAGCGGTGCCCCGGCGGGCCACCAACGATCCGGCGTAAAGTATACGCACCACAGCCGGGTCGCGCGGGCGCACCGGTCCATCATACCGGAAGGGATAGTTGGGCACCACCAGCAGTTTGGGGCGGACAAAGTGCGGCATTAGGCCCGCGCGCTCGTCGTCCGTGACAAGGATTTTAGCGGGCAGGCAATAGCAGATGCGCCGGCCAAGCCATACGACCCAACCCGGCACGCGCCATTTCAAAAATGACGAATCAAACACATCCAACACGACATGCTGGCCCAGGAGCAAAGGCAGCAACACCAAGTAGAGATCCTCATTAATCACGTGGACGGAATCGTAGCGATTATGCCAGCGGAGGGATAAAACCCGCCACCATAATTTCGCCAGGGTCCACGGCGAGCGGCTGCGGCCTTGAATGACCTCCACGCGGCGCGCGTGAGCGGAAAAAAAAGGAGCGGCACCCCCATTGGAGACCCCGACAAAATCAACGACAAACGACCGACTAAGGGTCGTCACCTCTTTGTTGGTCCGTGCATCCAGTCCGTCACTGATGGACAGGTACAACAGGCAACGGCGTGGGGCGGCGGACGCGGAACTCATCTGCATGCGACCAAAAATCGACCGAAACAAAAATCAGCAAAGCAGGCCCGGAGCCGGCAATGCAGGCGAACATATCTTCACCCAGGGAAGGCCATGGGCCGGCGCGGCGGCGGGCGGACGCCCGGCGGGGGCCACGGACGCGGCGGGAAATTACCCGGGCGGGGCGGCCCCATCCTGCCTGGAGGGACCGCGGGACGCGGGCTTGAGCCCGGAGTAAACCGGGCCGAACGATCATAGAGGAAAAAGTACGCGGTCATGATCAAGAAGACGAAATTGAAATAATTACCGAGGTCAAACGGAGTGTAATTTTCGGACAGTGACCGGCCAAAGATGGTGAAGAAATAGGTGAAATAGAAACCCTTGACCTGGTTCTTAATCAAACGGCTGCGCAGAATGGTCCAAAAAATCCACAAAAGCATGGAAATGGCGACGGCGAAACCGGGAAAGCCCAATTCAATCAGCATGGTGACAGTGCCATTGTGGACGTGGGACACACCCATGTCATGCGAAATGGAATCACTGTAGGTGTGGCCCAACCCGGTGCCGAGGGGATTTTTTTGCGCCAAGGCCAATCCGTACTGCACCAACTGCAATCGCATTTCCTTTGATCGCTCCAGCCGTTCGAGGCCGGAGTAGCTATTGGTTGCCGAAACATTAAGCTTAATGTTGAGAAACTGGCTGAACAATTGCGATTCCAGGAAGAAAGTGGCGCCCGCCATGAGGAGGCCAGCGACGGCGATACCCTTCACCGGCATGCTGCTGGCGCTATAAAGAATGTAGGGCACAAACATAATGGGGATCGTAAACAAGGCCCCACCGGCACCGGAGCCGAAAATGGCGACCAAGCCGACGATCACCCAAACGCTTCGCTGCCAAAATTTGGCGGCGAATAGCCCGCAGGCGAGAATTAAATTGCCGTACAACCCGGAAAGGTGATAGGCGAAAGCCACATTGGTGGGATTGGCATTAAACCGGGCTTCGACGATAATGGTCACATAAATTACGGTGAACAGAAACGGCAAGCGCTGGGGCAGGGCATCCATCCAACTGCCGTCGCTGGCGCCGACGATCCGGGAAAAGCAGATCACCATCCCGAACCAAAGCAGCCAGCGCAAAGAGGTCTGCACCAAGTCGGCGGATACGACGATATTTAACAAGGCGACGCAAAACATCAGGGAGAGAAACACCATCGCCCGACCCCGCAACACCCCATGGGCCGTCGGCGACATAATGGCCTTCACGCCGGCCAGCAAAGCGAGGGTGGCGGTGGCGCCGCGCGTGCCATTGTCGGAGTTCCAAACATAAGCGACCAAATAGGAAAAAGCAAAAAGCCCGGCCGCCATCGTCATGTAATTGACAATCCAACGGTCAGTCTTGCTGTGCCGGGTGGAACTTGAACTACCTGGGAAGAGGGACATGTACTAAGACGTGGTGGCGGACTGGATAATTATGGGAAGTCACCGGGTTAAGACAATCTCAATCTTCCACCGCAGGGGTGGCGGAGAAGGCCCAATGACAGGACAAGAAAAAGTTAAATCCGGTTCCAGCGAGAATTCCGGCCAGCGCGGCGCCAAAGGTGTGGTAACCAAACCAGGCCATCTCCCGAGTCAGGCCCACGGCCACGAGCCAGTTCACCAGCGCGCCGACCAAACAGGAAACCACAAACCGCAGGTATTGGGGCCAGACCGGATGGTGCGCCGTCAGGTCAAAAGTCAGCCACCGGTTGGGCCAAAAATTCCAGGTCATGGCGAGCCAAATGGCCAGAGCATCCGCCCAGGCAAAAGGCAGGCCGGCTCTTTGCAAGGCGGCCAGGGCCAAAAAATTGACCACGACGCCGGTGACCCCAATTAAACAAAACTGCACCATGCGGGAGGCCCGGCCAAAACGATAATCATAGAGGCGCTTGAGATGCAGCAGGTAAAGCATCTGTTCGCGGAAGGTAAGTTTGCTCTGACCGAATTTGCGATCGGCAAATTGAATCGGCACCTCGACAACTTTGCGGCAATGGCATTTGACGCTGACTTCGAGGAGCATTTTGTAACCGATGGGATTCAAATCCGTGGCCTGGGCAAAAATGTGCTTGGGCAACAGGAAAAAACCGGCGCCGGAGTCACGCAAACTGCTGAGGGGACGGGCGAGCCAGAGCGCCACCTGGCTGTTCAGCCAACGGTAAAAACCCCAGCCCTGCTCGATGCTACCACCCCGCACATACCGGCTGCCGACGACCAGGTCCGCCTTTTCCCGCCGGAGCGTTTCGAGCATGCCCGGAATGGCCTCGGGGGGGTGGCTCATATCGGCATCCATACACAGGAGCAAATCGCCCCGGGCCTCGCGAAAACCGCGCAGGATGGCGGTGCTCAGTCCCCGTTCGTCGCGGCGGACAATCATCCGTGCGGGAACACCCTGGCTCTGCAATTCCCGAACTTTTTCCTCGCTTCCATCCTGGCTGTTGTCGTCGACAAAAACGATTTCGTGGGCGCCCTGCTCCCGTAGCGCCGCCTCAATCCGGGACACCAATGGTCCAATGTTTTCGGCTTCGTGATAGGTTGGAACGATAATGGAAAGCATAATGCCGTGGCCGCGAGAGCGGCAAATTATCAAGCGTGATGGAGATAAAGTTCGAGCAACCGGCTAATCATGGACTGGGTGGAATATTCCGCGAGTATTTTTTGCACCGCGGGCGGTTGCACCCCATCGGGCCGGAGGCGCGCCTCTGCAAGGGCCCGGGCCAAAGCGGCGGGTTCACTGGGGGGAACCAGGGTGCCGGCCGCCGGGTCACTGACAATTTCCGGAATGCCACCCACGTTGGCCGCGACCACCGGCAGACCGGCAGCGAGCGCCTCCAGCAAACCCACGCCCAACGCCTCGGCGCGCGAAGGCAAGACCAACAGGTCCGACCGCCACAAAACACGACGGAGGGTTTCCTTGTCCAGCAGGCCCGTAAATTGAACTTTTTCGCCGAATTCCGCCAAGGGCAAATCGGGAAAGGCTTCCAAGACTTCCCCGCGCTCCACACCGACGACGGCAAGGCGCCAATCAGGCCCCGCCGGAAGCAAAGCGAACGCCTGCAACAGCGTGTCGAGCCCTTTGCGGTGGATATCCCGGCCGACAAACACCAACCGGCGCGCGGAATCCGACCGGCCCAGCGGATCCGCGGGCAAGGAAGGAGGACGTTGAAAGAATCCAAGCTCCACGGCTTTGAGCAGGGTGATAACCTTGTGTGGATGCTCGGGATGGTATTCGGTGAGAATTTTTTGACGGGTAAACTGGGAATTGCAAAGGGACAAATCCTGGCGGGCAAGGAAACGCCGCTCGAGCCACCTCCGCCGACCCAAGGCCAGGAATCTCCGCCAGCCGGCACGACGAATGGTTTCCCCGGCGCGGCGCCACCAATCGGCGTTCTCGTAGTCATTGACCTGGCCCCACAGCGGTCCGTCATAGGCAAGCAACGAAGAATGGAGATTGGAGTTGTTCACATGGATCAGGATGTTCCCGGAGGCGCCGCCGAGGCGGCGGGCGAGGGTCAAACCTGCGCGGGCGAGGCGCTGGTACAAATCCAACGACCCGGTGCCCGGGCCCGAGGCGTGACACCGGGGATGAGCGCTGGAAAACTCCGGCGCGACGAGGTGAAACTCAATCTGCGAATGATTTCGGAACGCATCCCAAAGATAATGGGCAAAGGTGGCCGGTCCGGTGTCATTGCGGTCAAAGACGGGGGTGACAAAAACCACTTTCCGCGAAAGGTCCATAGTCCAGAGGGGTCTAACTTCAAACTGGATGGGACACCCGGAGGGTGATCCGCCAGCCGCGCATTTTGTGCCAAGCCACGCGTGCTTCTTCGACGCCCAGGATCCAGGCCACGGCGGCTGCGGTGATCAGCCCAGTGCCCGCAAACAATGCCGCGCAGGCCAATTCCCCGAACTTCCCCATCAGGGAATAGTCACCCTGATAGTTCAAAATCGGCCACGCATGACGCATCAGCCACGCAACACCCAGAGCCGGCAGCGCCGTCGCAGCAAGCTTCCAGGTGGCCGCGGGAAAGAAGGCCAGATACTGCGGGCGCCGCCAGAGGATGATGAGAAAGCCGGCAAGGGCGAGACAGGTAATATTGACAATCAAAACCAAAGCCGCGCCGAGCACGCCCCAGTGCCGCACCATCATGGGGGCAACGACCGCCATGGCCGCCTGCACCACGGTCATCAGGGCATAATGCAAACGCATATCGCCCATGATCACGTTGAGACGGCGATAGAGCAGCCCGCCACCCTCGACGATCAACATGCCGAAGAAAAACCAGGCGAAAACCGTGGTCAGCTGAATTTCCGCCAGATGGTATCGCGGGCTGCCCCAAAGCACGCCCAGCACATTGGGCAGCGCGGGGAAAAGCACCACGAGCACACCCAGATACATCAAGGCATAATGGTACAAAGCGTTCGACATTCGTTCCCGCAACTGGCTGGGATTGCGGTGCGCAAGCAGGGCGGCATCGGTAAAAAACACCACACCAACGGGGCGCATAAACAGGGTGCCAACCCGGGAGTAGAGATTTTCCGCATACTTGTAAACAGCCAGGGTACCCGGTGGCAGAAAGGTCAGGGAGGCGTTAAAAGCCACGACATAAAACTGCGTGGCCAGAACATAAATCGCCGTCAAACCGACCCGGCCCACGACCCGCCAAACGCTGAAACCGGGTTCATTCCAAATCCACGCGTGCCGATAGCCCTGACGGTATAAATACCGCCAACTTCCCCAGAGCAAGACCACCT
>Ga0265320_10002544_pt1 | contig 12666 bp, 10 predicted proteins | sample 4827metaG_FD_202087 | JGI IMG/M metagenome (GOLD analysis project Ga0265320, IMG submission 202087) | Rhizosphere microbial communities from Carex aquatilis grown in University of Washington, Seatle, WA, United States - 4-8-27 metaG | ecosystem: Host-associated > Plants > Roots > Rhizosphere >...
CACGTTCTGGCCGCGCGCGATCGCCCAGTACAACCTGGGCTACGGGCGCCATCTCGACTCGATGGCGGACTGCGAGCGCAGCCACCCGGGCCTTTTCATCGGGGGAAGCGTCAGGGACGGAATTGCACTGCCCGACTGCATCCTGTCCGGGTTCTCTCTAGCCAAGCGAGTGTGTTGAGTGTCTTGACTCACCGGGGGGGCTCTTTACCCTCCCGGACCCTTTTTTTCGATTTGGCGAAAGACCTCAAAGACACGTTGCAGCTGCCCAGGACGGACTTCCCGATGCGCGCCGGGCTCGCGCAGCGCGAGCCCGCTCGGGTCGCCCACTGGGAGAAGACCGGCATCTACGGCGCGATCCTGCGCAGGCGCGCCGGGGCGCCCTCCTTCGTGCTCCACGACGGCCCGCCCTTCACCAACGGCGACGTCCACATCGGCACCGCCATGAACAAGGTCCTGAAGGATATTACCGTCCGTTACAGGGCCATGAGGGGGTTTCGCACACCCTATGTCCCGGGCTGGGACTGCCACGGGCTCCCGATCGAGCAGAAGGTCACCCGCGAGCTGCGGGAGGCGAACAGGCAGGTCTCCACCTCGGAGCTTCGGCGCCTCTGCGACGCCTTTTCCGAGTCGTGGATCGCCACGCAGAAGGTCCAGTTCAAGCGCCTCGGCGTTCTTGCGGACTGGGCCAACGAGTACAAGACGAAGGCGCCGGAGTTCGAGGCCGACATCCTGCGGGTCTTCGCCTCGTTCGTCGAGAAGGGGCTCGTCTACCGCAGCAAGAAGCCGGTCTATTGGTCCATTCCCTTCGAGACGGCCCTCGCCGAGGCGGAGGTGGAGTACAAGGAGCATTCGTCACCGTCGATCTGGGTGCGGTTCAGCGTCCCGGCCGCCGAGGCGGCGCGCTTCGGGCTTCCCGCCGACAAGCCCCTGAGCATCGTCATCTGGACGACGACGCCCTGGACCCTGCCGGCGAATCTCGCGATAGCCCTCAACCCGGACGTCGAGTACGCCGTGGCGGACCTTGGCGCGGAGCGCATCCTGGTCGCGTCGGCGCTCCTGGCGCAGGTCGCGGCGTCGGCCGGGCTGAAGGCTGCCCCGGCCATCGTGAAGGCCGTCGCAGGGCGCGCCCTCGAGAACCTCGGCGCCCGCCATCCCTTCATCGACCGCGCATCCCCGGTCGTCCTCGCCGACTACGTGACCGTGGACAGCGGCACAGGGTGCGTCCACACCGCGCCGGGGCACGGCGCCGAGGACTACCAGACCGGCCTCAAGTACGGGCTCGAGATCTACTGCCCCGTCGGGGACAACGGGGCCTACCTCGACGACGGGCGCATCCCGGCGGACCTCGTCGGGGTGACGACCCTGGAGAGCGTCGAGGACCTGGAGAAGAAGCGGACCTCCCCGGCCAACATCGCGGTCCTTAGGCGGCTCGACGCCGCGGGCGCCCTCCTGGCGAAGCACAAGTACACCCACAGCTATCCCCACTGCTGGCGCTCCAAGACGCCGATCATCTTCAGGGCCGTCGACCAGTGGTTCGTGTCGCTCGACAAGGCGGGCTCGCGGGACGCGGCCCTCGCCGAGATCACCAAGATCGCCGCCGCCGGGGGCTGGCTTCCCGCGTGGGGGGAGGCGCGGATCCGCGGGGCCGTCGAGTCGCGCCCGGACTGGTGCGTCAGCCGCCAGCGCTCCTGGGGTGTTCCGATACCCGCGTTCTACGGGCCGGACAAGCACCCGTACCTCGACGCGGGCGTCGTCCGGGCGGTCGCGGACAAGGTGCAGGTGCGCGGCACGAACCTTTGGTACGAGTCGTCGCCCTCCGAGATCCTAGGGGGCGTCAGCCTTCCCGACGGCTGGCCCGAGGCGGCCGCGCTCACCCGCGGCAGCGACACGCTTGATGTCTGGCTCGATTCCGGATCGTCGCACGCAGCCGTCCTCAGGCGCGGCCAGGGAGGCACCACGTGGCCCGCGGACCTCTATCTCGAGGGAAGCGACCAGCACCGCGGCTGGTTCCAGTCCTCCCTCTGGACCTCCGTGATCGCGTTCGGTCAGGCCCCCTACAGGGCCGTCCTGACCCACGGGTTCATCGTGGATGAGGACAGGAAGAAGATATCCAAGAGCGCTTCGTACGAGAAGCCCCAGACCAGCGACAGCTATATCGCCGACTACGGCGCGGACGTGATCCGCCTGTGGATCTCCTCGCAGGACTTCAGGGACGACATTCCTATCTCGAAGGAGATCCTCTCCCACGTCGGGGAAACCTACAGGCTCATCCGCAACACGCTGCGTTTCCAGATGTCGAACCTGTTCGACTTTGAGGCGGCCCGCGACGCCGTGCCCCCGGAGCGGATGGACGAGCTTGACCGCTGGGCGCTCCACCAGGCCTCCGAGCTGGCCCGCGCCTGCGCGGCGGCCTATGACGCGTACGAGTTCCACCGCGTCTACCAGCTGTGCAACCAGTTCTGCTCGGTCACGCTCTCGGCGACGTACCACGACATCCTGAAGGACAGGCTGTACACGCTCGGCACGGCGCACCCCCTCAGGCGGTCGTCCCAGACGGCGATCCACGGGATCTTCGGGACCCTGGCGAGAATCCTGGCGCCCATCATCCCCTTCACGGCCGACGAGGCGTGGTCGTTCGCGGTCTCGGGGAAGGAATTCGCGGCCGATTCGGTCCACCTCCAGGACTGGCCGTCCACGCCGCCCTCCTGGTCCTCGGAGGAGGCCGCGGGAGACTTTGCGGCGCTCCTGAAGATGCGCGCGAAGGTCAACGAGGCCATCGAGCCCCTGAGGGCCGCGGGGCGCATCGGCAAGTCGCTCGACGCCTCCGTTACGCTCACCGTGCTCGGAGCCGATCCGATCGGCAAAGCTCTCGAGAAGCACCGGGATTCGCTGCCTGAGATCTTCATAGTCTCAAGCGTCTCCCTCGAGACCAGGCCCGAGCCGGGCGAGCCCCTCCAGCCGAGGGGTCCCGCGGTCGGCACCGATCTGGTCACGGTGACGGTGCGTCACTGCTCCGAGCTCGGCCACGTGCGCTGCCCGCGGTGCTGGCGTTGGGTGCCCGCGCTGGTACAGTCCCCCCTCGCCGAGGTCTGCCCCCGCTGCGCCGAAGCCTTGAAAACCTGATCCTTTTCGATTCCGTCAGTAACCCCCCAAGACTCCCCATGGATAAGACAAAAAAAAGCCACAAGCCCAAAAAGAAAGCTCCAGGGGCACCACCGCGAAAGGCGCCCGCACCCAAGGCAGCCGCACCCGCGCCAGCCGCCCCTGGCAAACGTCCGACCATGGAAAAACCATCAAAGAAGACCGCCCTGCGCGACAGCATCCTCGCGAGAAAGGCGGCCACCAAGCCGATCGCCTTCAGCCTCGACGAGGTCCGCGCGATCGCCAAGACCGTCACGGCAAGGGCCGAATCCGCCGCGAAGACAAGCAAGGTCGCGGCCCGGCAGCCCGCCGCCGCCCTGCACGCGGCCCTCGAGAAGCCGGCGAAGCCGAACCACATCAAGGCCGCCTCCCTCGCCGACATCCTCGGCTTCAACCCGAAGAGGGTTAAGGCCGCCACGGTGATCGAGGAACGGAGCGTGCCCGAGAAGTTCAAGCGCTACCACAGGCTGCTGATCGACATGCGCAGGCACCTCACCGAGGGCATCGAGCGCCACTCGGAGGAGACGCTCAAGCGCTCGGTGAAGGACGACGCGGGGGACCTTTCCTCCTACGGCCAGCACATGGCCGACGCCGGCACCGACACGTTTGACCGCGACTTCGCCCTTAGCCTTGTCTCGAACGAGCAGGAGGCCCTCTCCGAGATCGAGGCCGCCATCAAGCGCATCCGCGACGGCACGTACGGGATCTGCGAGATCACGGCGAAGCCCATTTCCAAGGAGCGGCTGCTCGCCGTCCCGTTCACCCGGTATTCCGCCGAGGCCCAGAAGCAGATCGAGCGCAACCGGCACCATTCCCGCACGCAGGCGGGCCTCTTCGGGGAGGCCGGCGAGGAGGGCGGCGCGATACCGCAGGAGGATGGCGCCGAGGAATAATGACAAAGTCGGTCGACCCGGGGCTGTCTCTCACCTGGCGCTTTCTGAAGTACTGGCGCCTGATGGCGATAGCCGCCGCGGTCCTCGCGGCTGACCAGGCGAGCAAGGCGTGGATCGCGGCGCGCCTGCCCTTCAACACGTACGGGGACGGGGCGGGGGCGATCCGGGTGGTCCGCGGGTTCCTGTACATCGTCCACGTCGGCAACACCGGCGCGGCCTGGAGCATCCTCTCGGGCCGCAGCATCCTGCTGGCCACGCTGGCCGCCGCGACGCTCGTGGCGATCTTCCTCGGGAGGCGGGCGCTGGGCCTGGCCGCCCCCCACGCGCAGGGCTGCTTCGGCCTCATGTGCGGGGGCATCGCCGGCAACCTGGCGGACCGCCTTGCCCGGGGCCACGTCGTCGACTTCCTGGACTTCCACTTCGGCTCCTACGTGTACCCGACCTTCAACGTCGCCGACTCGGCGATCTGCGTCGGCGTGGTGCTGTACGCCGCGTACTCGCTCAAGTCGCCTGCGTCCCCCGTCTAGCGGGTCATTCCACGTTCGCCATCTGCTCGCGGATCCGCTCGAGCTCGTTCTTGAGCTCGATCACGCTCTTCGAGATCGCGAGGTCGTTCGCCTTGCTGCCGATCGTGTTGGCCTCGCGGCCCATCTCCTGGAGGATGAAGTCGGCCTTGCGCCCGATCTCCCCGTCGGCCTTCAGGAGGCCCGCCAGCTGGTCGGTGTGGCTGCGGAAGCGGGTGATCTCCTCGCTGACGTCGCAGCGGTCGGCAAAGAGCGCGATCTCGCGAAGCACCCGCTCGTCGTCGACGTCGAGCTCGAGGCCCGCGTCGCGAAGGCGTTTCAGGAGCTGGGCCCGGTACGCCGGCACAACGCCCGGCGCACGCGCGGCGACGGCGTCCATGTGCCTCCGGCAGATCCCGATGCGCTCGATGAAATCCACAAAGAGGGCCTCCCCCTCCCTGGCGCGCATCGCGGCGAAGCCGCGAAGCGCCTCGTCGAGGACCGAATTGAGCTCGGGGCGCACACGGTCGCCCGAGGGCGCCCCCGCCGACGCCTTCTGGGAGCTCGCGATCTGCCAGAGGAGCTCCGGCGTGGGCTCGAACGGTATCCGGCGCGCGTCGGCGAAGGCCGCCAGCTTGTCGAGGACGGCGCCCAAGGCCGCGTCGTTCCACGACACGTCGCCGCGCCCCCCCGCGGCCGCGAACTCGACGACCACGTGGACCTTTCCGCGCGCCGCGACGCGGCGCACCCGCTCGCCGATCTCGGCCTCGAGGCTCTCCCACTCGGCCGGCAGGCTCACGGTCAAGTCAAGGCTGCGGCGGTTCACGGAGCTCACCTGCACGGTGAGTGTTCCCCCCTCGAAGGCGCAGGCCGCGCGGCCGTATCCCGTCATGCTTTTCATGTCCCCTCGCCTATGAGTTTCGCCACCTCTTGCACGTCCTTGTCGCCCCGGCCGCTCAAATTCACAATGATGATCCTGTCGGATGCGAGAGCCCGCGCGCGCTTGAGCGCGTGCACGAGCGCATGGGTGCTCTCGAGGGCCGGGATGATGCCCTCCATGCGGGAGCAGAGCTGGAACACATCGAGCACCTCGTCGTCGGTGGCGTAGGCATACTCTATGCGGCCGAGATCGCGGTAGTACGCGTGCTCGGGCCCGACTGCGGCGTAGTCGAGTCCGGCCGACACCGAGTGGGTGAGCTCGATCTGCCCGTCGGGATCCTGGAGGATGAACGTCTTGCACCCCTGGAGGACGCCAAGCTTTCCGCCCGCGAAGCGGGCCGCGTGCTCGCCCTTCCGGATTCCCCTGCCCCCGGCCTCGACGCCGGTCATGCGCACGCCGGGCTCCTCCAGAAACTCGAAGAACAGCCCCATCGCGTTGCTGCCTCCCCCCACGCAGGCGACCAGCTCGTCCGGCAGCCTTCCCTCTCGGGCGAGGATCTGCTCCCGGGCCTCCATCCCGATGACCCTGTGGAAGTCGCGGACCATCTCCGGGTAGGGCCGCGCCCCGTAGGCCGTGCCGAGGATGTAGTGGGTCGTCCTCACGTTCGTCACCCAGTCGCGCATGGCCTCGTTGATGGCCTCCTTGAGCGTCTTCTGGCCCGCCTCGACGCTCCTCACCTCGGCGCCCATCAGGCGCATCCGGAACACGTTCAGGGCCTGCCTTTCCATGTCGACGGCCCCCATGTAGACGACGCACTGGAGCCCGAACTTCGCGCACACCGCAGCCGTGGCGACGCCGTGCTGGCCCGCGCCCGTCTCGGCGATGACCCGCTTCTTGCCCATCCGCAGGGCGAGGAGCGCCTGGCCGATCGCGTTGTTGATCTTGTGCGCGCCCGTGTGGAGCAGGTCCTCGCGCTTGAAATAGATCTTCGCCCCCCCGCAGTGCCGGGTCAGGCGCTCCGCGAAATAGAGCGGCGTGGGGCGCCCCGCGAACTCGGCGAGATGGCGCCGCAGCTCGGCCTGGAACTCGGGATCGCCGCGGGCCGCGGAGTACACCGAATGGAGCTCCTCCAGGGCGGCCATGAGCGTCTCCGGGACGAAGACGCCCCCGTACGGCCCGAAGTGCCCGGATGGGTCGGGGAGCGAGAATCGGTCGACATTGGGTGCGCCTGTGGCTGGCATGCGCCCCCACCCTTGGATTGCACGGGCAACGTGGCAAGTCGCCTTGCGCAGGCTTCTTTCCTTGTACAATCGGAAAATCCCACCATTTTTGGGCGATCGCCCCTTCGGCTTTTGGGGCGCCCGCGCCATCCCTCGCGCGGGATCCAAACGTAACCCCCCCGCAGATGAAATCGAAGATTATTGCCGCCCTTCTCCTTGCAGCCGCCTCGGCGTTTGCCGCCGAGACCAACACGCTCGGCATACAGCTCTGGAGCCTTCGCGCCCAGCTGGTGCCCAACCTGCCCTCCGGGCTGGCTCAGACAAAGGCCCTCGGGTTCACTCAGGTCGAGACCGCCGGGACCTACGGGCACACGGCGAAGGAATTCCGGGCGCTGGCGGACTCGAGCGGGCTGAAGATCGTCGGCGCCCACATCGACTACAAGCGCATGCAGACCGAGATGGCGGGCGTGGTCTCCGAGGTGAAGACCCTGGGGGCCTCCTACGTGTGTGTCGCGTGGATCCCCCATGAGGGCGCATTCACGGTCGCGATGGCCAAGGAAGCGGCCTCCAATTTCAACGCGTGGGGCGCCGCGCTCAAGGCCGAGGGGATCGGCTTCGGATTCCACACGCACGGCTACGAGTTCAAGCCGCTGGCCGACGGCAGCTCGGCGTTTGACGTCCTCATGAACGAGACCAAGCCCGACCTGGTGTTCTGCGAGATGGACGTGTTCTGGGTCGTCAACGCCGGGGTGGACCCGGTCAAGCTGCTCCAGAAATACCCGACCCGCTTCCTGGCCTTTCACGTCAAGGACATGAGGAAGGGAGCCCCGACGGGGTTCTACGAGGGACATGCGCCGGTGACGGACAACGTCGTCGTCGGGCAGGGCCTCATGGACTGGCCCGCGATCATCGCCGAGGGCCGCAAGGACGGCGTCAAGTACTACCTGGTCGAGGACGAGACCTCGGACCCGGTCGGCAACATCCCCCCCAGCCTCGCCTATCTGGCAACGCTCGGACTTAAGCCCTGACCCCAACCGATGAACGCAAAACGCCTCTTCCTCGCCAGCAAGATCGCCCTGATTGTCACCGCCATGAGCTTTGCCATCAGGGGCGGGGCGGCGGGAGCCTGGGCGACGCAATTCAACCTGACCCATGAGCAGGTCGGCTGGGTGAACGGCGCCGCATTCTGGGGCTTCACCCTTGCGATGATGTTCGGCGGGCCGCTCTGCGACGCGCTCGGCATGGGGCGCATCACGGCCTTCGCGTTCGTGGGGCATGTGGGCGGCATCCTGCTCACGATATTCGCCTGGAACTTCTGGAGCCTCTACTGCGGCACGCTGCTCTTCGGGATCGCGAACGGCTCGGTCGAGGCGGCCTGCAACCCGCTGATAACGACGCTCTTCCCCAACGACAAGACGACCAAGCTGAACCATTTCCACGTGTGGTTCCCGGGCGGCATCATGATCGGGGGGATCCTCTCGTATTTCATGGGCAAGGCGGGCCTGGGCTGGAAGCCCCAGTTCGCGACCATGCTGGTTCCGCTGGCGATCTACGGGCTCCTCTTCATGAGCCAGTCGTTCCCGAAGACGGAGCGCGTGCAGCGCGGGGTTTCCACGGGCTCCATGTGGGCCGCATGCTTCCATCCCCTGTTCCTGCTCATGGTGGCGTGCATGCTGATGACGGCGACCACGGAGCTCGTCCCCGGCCAATGGATTCCCGATATCCTCACAAACGCGGGCGTGGCGGGCATCCTCGTCCTGGCGATGATCAACGGCATCATGGCGGTGGGCCGGCAATGCGCCGGGACGTTCGTCCACAGGATCTCGCCCATCGGAATGCTGCTCTGCAGCACGGTGCTGAGCGCCCTCGGGCTCTACGCGATGAGCCACGCGTCGGGGGGCATGCTCTTCGCGGCCGCGGCCGTGTTCGCCCTGGGCGTGTGCTTCTTCTGGCCGACCATGCTCGGCTACACGAACGAGCGCTTCCCGAACACCGGGGCCCTGGGCCTTTCGATCATGGGCGGCGCCGGCATGCTGTGCGTGAATTTCATGCTGGCCGTCGCGGGGAACAACATCGACAAGGGGATAGCCCTGAGGATCCCTGCGGGCCAGACCAAGGAGTCGCTCGCGGCCGCGGCCGACGGAACCAACCTGCACTCCATCTGGATGAACATCCAGGGCGCGGCCGGGCTCCACACCCTGGGCCGCATCGCCGTCCTGCCGGTCATCCTCTTTGTCGTGTTCCTCGCGCTCTACGTGACGCGTCCGAAGGCGAAGGCGCCGGCCCCGGCCCACTGACGGCGCAGGGCCCCCTCAGCCGAGGGCCATGGCCCTGCCCGCCTGCCAGCCCGTGGTCCAGGCCGACTGGAAATTGAAGCCGCCCGTGATTCCGTCGATGTCGAGCACCTCGCCGGCGAAGTGGAGGCCAGGGCAGACGCGGCTTTCCATGGTCGCCATGTCCACCTGCGCCAGGCTGACGCCCCCGCACGTGACAAACTCCTCCTTGTTCATGCTCTTGCCCGACACCGTGAACTCCGAGGCCGTCGCCTGATTCGCCAGCGCCTTCAGGGCGTCGTTTGGGAGCCTTGCCCAGGTTGTCTCCGGGGCGACCCCCGCGGCCGAGACGAGGCGCTCCCAGAGGCGGGCCGGTATTCCGAACGGATTCGAGGTGGACACGCGGCGTTTCGGATGGCCGGCCCTTTCCCCCTCGAGGCCGGCCCTAGCCTGCTCCGGCCCGCAATCACCCGCCCAATTGACCGCAAGCGTGAAGCGGTACCCCATCTCGTGCAGCTCCCGGGCACCCCACGCCGACAGCCGCAGGATCGCAGGGCCGCTCAGGCCCCAGTGTGTCACGAGCACGGGGCCGCTTTCCCGCAGGCGCGTCCCGGGGACGCTGGCGGCGGCGGAGGCCGCCGATACGCCCTCAAGGCCCTCCAGCCGGGGGTCATCCACGTGGAACGTGAACAGCGAGGGCACGGGCGGCCTGATCTCGTGGCCAAGCGAGGCGGCGATCGCGAGGCCCGCTGACCCCTTTCCTCCCCCGGTGGCGACAAGGACGCGGTCCGCCAGGACAACCTCGCCGGTCGACAGGGCCGCCGAGAACCGCCGGCTCCCCTCGCCGTGGGCCCGCGCGAGCCCCTTTAGGCCGCAGCCCGTGAAAAGCCGGACGCCGGCGCGCCGGGCGGCAACGGTCAGGCAGTCAACGACGGTCGCCGAGTCGTCGGTGACCGGAAACATCCTGCCGTCCTTCTCCGCCTTCAGCTCGACGCCGCGCTCCGCGAACCACGCGACGGTCTCGGCGGGCCCGAACCTGTGGAACGGGCCAATCAGCTCGCGCGACCCCCTCGGGTAGCCCCCCGCCAGCTCCCTCGGGTCGTAGCACGCGTGCGTGACGTTGCACCGTCCGCCGCCCGAGATGCGCACCTTGGCCAGGGGATGCCCTGTGGCCTCGTGAAGCGTCACGTCCGCCGCGGGATCCGCCTCGGCGCACGCTATTGCCCCGAAGAAGCCGGCCGCGCCCCCCCCGGCCACGAGGATTCTCCTGCGCTCGGCCATGGGTGCTCCCGGCATCGCCGCTAGGCCCGCTTCACCGTCACGAGCGTCAGGTCGTCGCGCTGCACCGCGTCGCCCGCGAACCTCCGGACGCTTTCCAGCACGCCGTCGTTGATCTCCCGCGCGCGCCTCGTGTGGAGCGCGCGCACGACGTCGGCGAGGCGGGCGCTCGAGAACTCCTTCTCCTCCTCGTTCGGCGCCTCGGTGACGCCGTCCGTGTAGAGGACAAGCGTGTCGCCCGAATCGAAGGGCTCGACCTTGTCCTCGATCGCCGACGCGAACAGCTCGTCCGGGACGAGCCCCACGGGCATCCCCTCCGAGCGCACGAGGTGCGTGAGGTAGCTGCCGGTCGCCGGGTCCCTCCTCGCAAACAGCGGCAGCTCGTGGCCGCCGCGGGCGAACGTCACCTGGTTCGCCTGGATGTCGATCACGGCGTAGAGCACCGTCACATAGAGGTCGCCGTGTATGTCCGCGCCCATCGTCCGGTTGAGGTCGACGAGCGTCTGGGACGGAGAGATGTGCCTCGGGGCGATCTGCCGGAGATTCGTGCGGCAGACGGCCATGTAGAGGGAGGCCGCGATCCCCTTTCCCGACACATCGGCCACCGCCACGCCGAGGCGGGTCGGCGACAGCACGATCACGTCGAAGAGGTCTCCCCCCACGCGCTGCGCCGGGGCGTAGCGCGCGTCGAGGTCGAGCCCCGGGAACACCGTCGACTGCGACGGCAGGAGCATCTGCTGGATCCCGCTCGCGATGGAGAGGTCAAGGTCAAGCTGCTTGCGCTCGATCTGGAGGTTCAGCGTCTCGGCGTTGTGGAGCGCGAGGGCCGCCTGCTCCGCAAGGGACTGCATCAGCGTGCACTCCATCTCCGTGAAGAGGCGGTTGTCGACCGGGTTCGCGACGACGAGCACGCCGAAGAAGCGCTCCCGGAACCTCATGGGCACGGCGATCACCGAGCGGACCGCGAGGTTCGGGTCGTCATGCTTCACGATGCGCGGGTCCTGCGTCGCGTCCGCGATGAGCTCGCCGCGGCCCGTCTCCGCGACCCTTCCCGCGATCCCCTCGCCCACGGGGAACTCCTCGGACCGGAGCACCTGCTCGATGAACTTGGCCCGCGTGGTCAGCTTGCCCTTCACGTGGTCGGGCAGCGGCCTGTGCGGAGGAAAGAGGCCCTCGATCGCGACGCTGCGCATCATGTTGCCCGGGGTCCGCTCGAATATGCACGCGCTCAGGGCCCCCGTGCACAGGATCGAAGCGTGGACGATCCGCTGGTGGAGCTCCTGCCTGGACAGCCCCTCGCCCAGCGCCTCGGCCATCAGGTGCATGAAGTCGAGCGCGCGCTGGCGGTCCTGCTCGGCCCTCGCCCTCTTCTCGTCGCGCCTCTCGGACTCGCCCCTGAGCCGGTACAGGCCGAGGCTCAGCGTCGCGACGAGCAGCAGGAGACACGTGAGGAGGAGGGAGAACATCTTTGGAGGCCCGGGCCGCCCTGGGGTGGGCCGGACAGTGAACACGAGACTTCAGCCCTGCTCAACGCGGTTCTTCATGAAGACAAGCACGTCCTGGAACTTCCCCCGATTGGTCTCGTCGGCCGAAACCAGATTCTCATGGGCCTCGAGGACGAGGCGGGCGTTCTCCAGCTCGCCGCGCTCGCCGCTCACAAGCGGCGTCTTGCACGCCTCGGCGTTGACCCCCGCCTCGCTCACGTCCACGGCCAGCAGCTTGTGGAGCCCGAGGTTTCGGATGAGCTCGAGGTTGCGCTGGCCCATCCGCGTCAGGACGAGGCTTCCCTTCGGCGAGCATTTGCGCAGCTCGAGCGCGACGCCGGCAAGCACGCCGAGGAACGTGCTGTCCATGCTGGAGCACCGTAGAAAATCGATGACGAACCTCGTCTTTCCCGACTTGAGCATCTGGCTCACGAACTCGCGCAGGCACGCGCTGTTGAGGAAGCTGGCCCTGCCCTCAATGCGGATGACGACGGGATCCGAGTACGCGTCGACGAGATATACCGGCTTGGCCGTATCGGGGATCACGAATTGGCGATGATTTGGCGCAGGACGTAGGGCAGAATCCCCCCGTGCCGGTAGTAGTCGATCTCGATGGGGGTGTCTATCCGGCAGCGGACCGGAACGTCGAGGGTTTCTCCGCCCTTTCGGGCGATGTGAAGCGTGAGGTCCTGCTGGGGCCTGAGGGACCCTCCAAGACCGAGGACGCCGTAGGTCTCGGAGCCGTCGAGCCGCAGGGTCGCCGCGGTGGTGCCCTCCCTGAACTGGAGCGGCAGGACGCCCATGCCCACGAGGTTGCTGCGGTGGATCCGCTCGAAGCTCTGGGCCACCACGGCCCGGACCCCGAGCAGCTTCGTCCCCTTCGCGGCCCAGTCCCGGGAGGAGCCCGTGCCGTATTCCTGGCCCGCGATGACCACCAGCGGGGTCCCGCGCCTGCGGTACTCCAGGGCAGCGTCGAATATCGAGAGCTTCGTGC
>Ga0265320_10002549_pt1 | contig 12657 bp, 13 predicted proteins | sample 4827metaG_FD_202087 | JGI IMG/M metagenome (GOLD analysis project Ga0265320, IMG submission 202087) | Rhizosphere microbial communities from Carex aquatilis grown in University of Washington, Seatle, WA, United States - 4-8-27 metaG | ecosystem: Host-associated > Plants > Roots > Rhizosphere >...
CCTTCTTCGTGCTGACCGTGGTGCTGTTCCCCTTCGGCATCGGGCCGGAAGTCAACGTGCTGGAGCGCGTCTCGGCCGGCGTGCTGATGGTTACCGCCCTGCTGGCCTCCATGCTGTCGCTCGACCGGCTGTTCCAGGCCGATTACGAGGACGGTTCGCTGGAGCTGCTGGTGCTGACCCCGGCGCCGCTGGGCGTGGTGGTGGCGGCCAAGATGCTGGCCCACTGGCTGACCACCGGCCTGCCGCTGATGATCGCGGCGCCCGTGCTGGCCGTGCTGTTGCACATGCACGAGGACGGCTTCCTCACCCTGCTGGCCGCCATGGCCCTGGGCACCCCGGTGCTGTCCCTGGTCGGCGGCATCGGCGCCGCCTTGGTGCTGGGGGCGCGGCGGGGCGGCGTGCTGCTGTCGCTCTTGATCCTGCCGCTCTACGTGCCGGTACTGATCTTCGGGGTGGGGGCCATCGACGCCGCCGTGCAGGGCATGTCGGCCAAGCCGCACCTGCTGATTCTCTCGGCCATGCTGGCCGCCGCCCTGGTGCTCGCCCCCTGGGCCAGCGCCGCCGCGCTGCGGCAGGCGCTGGAGTAGGAAGCCCTGAGCGCCAGCGAATGCCCTCGCGGCGACGTTAATCGGATCGGATACGCTGATTCACCACGAAGGCACGAAGGAAAGAGAAGAATCCTTCGTGTTCCTTCTCTCCTTCGTGCCTTCGTGGTTCATCCACGTCAACGCCATGAAGACGGTTTCTTTCAGGCAAGTCAGGCAGCCGTCTTCAGGCCGAAAGATCCTCTCTCGCTGCGGTAGTCAGGATGACACGTTCTGAGCTATGGCAGCCGCGCCATGTCCTTTTCCACCTGACCGCGCGCCGGAGACTCGGCGGGCAGGACCATCAGCAGGCGATTCCAGCGGGCCTTGGCCCGGGCGCTGTCGCCCTTCATGGCGGCGGACAGACCGGTGAAGTACAGGGCGTCGGGCTGGTCGGGGGTGATGGCCAGGACTTCTTCCAGACGGGCGATGGCCTCGTCGGGCAGGGCGTCGTTCTCGGCCTCTTCCAGCAGCATGATAGCCAGCTCGATGCGGGTCTGGGCATCGCCGGGCAGCAGGGTAATGGCGTTGCGATAGGCGTCCTTGGCCTCGTCGGCCAAGCCCAGGGCGCGGTACGAGCGGCCCAGCATGGCCCAGCCCCTGCCGTCCGAGGGGTCCTGCTTCAGCCGTTCGGCCAGACGGGTGACCATGGCCTGGATGGTGGCGGCCTTCTCCTGCATCTCGGCGATCTGGGCGGCGCGTCCGGCATAGGGGCGATCGGGCAGTTCCGGGGCGCCGAGCGGCAGATAGACCAGCACCGCCAGCAGCGGCAGCAGCAAACCGACCAGGATGGGGGCGGTCTTGCCGGCCTTGGCGATGGTGGCCTTGGCCCCCTTGTCGCCATCGGCGGCGGCCAGCATGCGGCGCTGAATCTCGGTGCGCGCCGCGTCGGCCTGGGCCGGGGACAGCAGGCCGCGCTCCACGTCGCGGACGATCTCGCCCAACTGGTCCTTGTAGACCATCAGATCGTATTCGGAACGGGCGGCGGTGGCGGCGGAGGTCGCCAGCAGCGGGCGCAGCAATACCAGCAGCGCAAGGACCACCATGGCGGCGAAGACGATCCAGATCACCGCTCGCTCTCCTTCAACAACGTGTCCAGTCTGCGCCGTTCCTCGGCCGACAGCGGCGGCGGCGGCGGCGCGGTCCCGGCCGCCGGACGGCGGCGGTAAAAGGCCAGAACCGCCCACAGGCCGCCCAGGAACAGGGCCAGCGGCCCCAGCCACAGGGCCAGGGTGGTAACCTTGAACGGCGGCTTCAGCAGCACGTAGTCGCCATAGCGGTCGACCACGAATTTCTTCACCTGCTCGTCGCTGTCGCCCTTGGCGATGCGCTCGCGCACGATGACCCGCAGATCCTTGGCCAGATCGGCGTCGGAATCGTCGATGGACTGGTTCTGGCAGACCAGGCAGCGCAGGTCCTTGCCCAGTTCGCGGGCGCGGTGTTCCTGGGCCGGGTCCTTCAGCATCTCGTCGGGATTGACGGCCAAGGCGGGGGTGGAGAGGAGGAGGAGGGCGACAACCAGCCTTTTCATCGCTTTTCCAGCTCCCGGATGATGGGCAGCAGGGTCTTGGTCCAGATCTCCATGGAGATGGGACCCACATGCTTGTAGCGGATGACCCCGGCCTTATCGACGATGAAGCTTTCCGGTGCGCCGGTGACGCCGAAATCCACGGCGGTGCGCCCCGGAGGCGGGTCGATTCCGACGCGCTCGTAGGGGTCGCCGTTCTTCTTCAGCCAAGCGGCGCCCAGCACCGGATCGTCGCGCCAGTCCACGGCGTGGATGGGGGCGTCGCCCCGGCGCTTGATCTCCATCAGCACGGGATGCTCCTGCACACAGGAAATGCACCACGAGCCGTAGATATTCACCAGGGACACCCGACCCTTGAGGTTCTCGGTGCCGAGGCCCGAGCTCTCGCCGCGCCCCGGCAGGGGGGCGAGGCTCATCTCCGGCACCGGCCGGTCGATCAGTACCGAGGGGATATCACGCGGATTGAGCGTCAGGCCCTTGAGGAAGAACAGGGCCATGATGGCGAAGACCGCCACCGGCAGGACATAGAGGAAGCGGCGCATCGTCGTTTCGTCTCCTCAGGCCTTGGCGGCGGCGTTGGCGGCCCGTGCCGGGGCGCCGATACGGTGGCGGCGGTCGGCCAGCGAGATCAGCCCGCCGACGACCAGCAGCAGCCCGCCGGCCCACAGCCAGGGGATGCAGGGATTGAAGTACAGCCGCGTCACCCAGCCGCCTCCGGGACCGGCTTTGGGGTCGGGATCGCCGATCACCACGTAAAGGTCGCCGGTGATCCCTGAGCGGATGGCCGCCGTGGTGGTGGGGCGTGGCGGCTGGCGATACATGCGCTTTTCCGGCTGCATCACGCCGATGGCCTTGCCGTCCTTGGAAATCTCGAAGGTGGCGCGGCTGGCGGTGTAATTGGGGCCGGGCACGTCCTCGACCCCCTTGAGGGTGACGCCGTAGCCGCCCACCTGCACGGTCTCGCCGACCTTCTGGGTCTGGATGTGCTCGGTGGTCCAGGCCGACGAGGCGGTCAGGCCGACGATGAACACCGCCAGCCCGAAATGGGCCAGCAGCATGCCCCAGGCGGAATTGGGCAGCCGGGCGGCGCGGCTCAGCGCGTTGGCCGGACGGGTGAACAGGCCGATGCGCTCGGCCATGTCCCACAGGGTGCCGAGGCCCAGCCACACCGCCAGGGCGAAGCCGGCCGCCGTCCACCACGGACCGGCCGAACCGCCTTGGAGGAACCACACCAGCATGGCGGTACCCAGGGCCAGGGCGGCGATGAACTTGAGGCGGCCCAGCACGCCGGCCATGTCGCCACGCTTCCACGACAGCATGGGGGCGGCGGCCATCACCAGCACCATGGGGGCCATCAGCGGCAGGAAGACCGCGTTGAAGAAGGGCGGACCCACCGACACCTTGCCGAGGTTCAGCGCGTCGGCGATCAGTGGATACAGCGTGCCCAGCAGCACGGTGGCGGCGCCGGTGGCCATCAGCACGTTGTTGAGCAAAAGCGCGCCTTCCCGCGAGATGGGCGAGAACAGACCGCCCATCTTCATCATGGGGGCGCGGGCGGCGTAAAGGGCCAGCGAGCCGCCCACCGCCGTGCACAGCAGCAGCAGGATGAACACCCCGCGCGCCGGGTCGGTGGCGAAGGCGTGCACGCTGGTCAGCACGCCCGAGCGCACCAGGAAGGTGCCGAGCAGCGACAGGCCGAAGGCGATGATGGCCAGCAGGATGGTCCAGCTTTTGAGCGCGTCGCGCTTCTCCACCACGATGGCGGAGTGCAGCAGGGCGGTGCCGGCCAGCCAGGGCATGAACGAGGCGTTCTCGACGGGGTCCCAGTACCACCAGCCGCCCCAGCCCAGGGTGTAATAGGCCCACCACGAGCCCAGGATGATGCCGCAGGTGAGGAACACCCAGGCGGCCAGGGTCCAGGGGCGCACCCAGCGGGCCCAGGCGGCGTCGACGCGGCCTTCCAGCAGGGCGGCGATGGCGAAGGAGAACGCCATGGAGAAGCCCACGTAGCCCAGATAGAGGAAGGGCGGATGGAAGGCCAGACCCGGGTCCTGCAGCATGGGGTTGAGGCCCTGGCCGTTGACCGGCGGCGGGTCCAGGCGGGCGAAGGGGTTGGAGGTCAGCAGGATGAAGGCCAGGAAGCCCACGGCGATCATGGCCTGCACCGCCAGGGCGCGGGATTTGAGGCCCGGCGGCAGGTTGCGGCCGAACAGGGTCACCGCGAAGCCGAACAGCGCCAGGATGGTGATCCACAGCAGCAGCGAGCCCTCGTGATTGCCCCACACGCCGGCCACCTTGTAGAGCATGGGCTTGTCGGTGTGGCTGTTCTGGGCGACGTTCATCACCGAGAAATCGCTGGTGACATAGGCGTTGGTCAGCGCCCCGAAGGCGATGGCGATGAACAGGAATTGCAGCGTGGCGGCGGGACCGGCCACGTTCATCCAGGCCATGTTGCCGCGCCGTGCCCCCATCAGCGGCACGACCGCCTGCACCAGGGCGACGCACAAAGCCAGCACCAGGGCGAAATGGCCGATCTCGGCGATCATGGATATGGTCCTTATCCTCGTCACCCCCGGACTTGATCCGGGGGTCCATGGATGCCCGGATCAAGTCCGGGCATGACGGAAACCCAACAACGCTACTTCGTCTTGCCGTCGTTCCACTGGCCGGACTTTTTCAAGGCCTCGGCCACTTCCTTGGGCATGTAGTTCTCGTCGTGCTTGGCCAGCACCTCGGAGGCCTTGAAGTGGCCGCCCTTTTCCATGCGGCCCTCGACCACCACGCCCTGGCCCTCGCGGAACAGGTCGGGCAGCACGCCGGTATAGGTCACCGGGATGGCGTTGGTGACGTCGGTGACCTTGAAGGTCACGGTCTTGCCGTCCTTGACCAGGGAATCGTTCTCCACCAGACCACCGATGCGCATGCGCCGGCCTTCCGGGATGCGCTGGGTGACGATGTCGGTGGGCGAATAGAAATAGACCAGACTGTCGGAGATGGCGGTGAGCACCAGCGCCACCGCGCCGCCCAGGGCCAGCATGCCGAGAAGGACGAAATACAGCCTGCGTTGCTTGCGGGTCACTCTTGGTTCTCCGAATCCTTGCCGCGCCCGTTCCGGGAGCGAATGCCCCGCCTTGCCTGCTGCAGCACTTCCAGCTCGGCCTCGGCCTTGCGCGCCGAGGTCAGCGACAGCACCAGCACCAGCAGGAGCACCACGGCGCCGGCGCCGTAGGCGGGCCACACATAGCCAGCGTAGCCGCCCATATGGAGCATAGCCTGGAAAGATTCCATGACGTTGGTCACTCCCCTTGCGACGCGGCGTGGATCTGCGCCATGCGGATGACGCGAATCTTCTGGCCGGCGATCTCGGCGCGACCCCTGAGGATCAGGATGGAAATCCAGTAGGCCTTGAAGCCCACCGCCATCAGCAGCAGCGGAATCAGCATGGTCTTGTCGATGGCCGGTCCGCCCATCTTCACCACGCTGGCCGGCTGGTGCAGCGTATTCCACCAATCCACCGACCACTTGATGACCGGAATGTTGACGGCGCCGACCAGGGCCAGGATGGCGGCGGCCTTGTGGCCGCGCTCGGCGTCGTCGAAGGCGTTCACCAGGGCCATGTAGCCGAGATAGAGGAACAGCAGGATCAGCATGCTGGTCAGCCGCGCGTCCCAGGCCCACCACGTTCCCCACATGGGCTTGCCCCACAAGGACCCGGTCAGCAGGCACAGGAAGGTGAAGGCGGCGCCCACCGGGGCGGTGGCCTTGGCCAGCAGATCGGCCAGGGGATGCTTCCAGATCAGCGCCATGGCCGAGAACACCGCCATGGCGGTGTAGCAGAACATGCCCATCCAGGCCGACGGCACGTGCACGTACATGATGCGGACACTGTCACCCTGCTGGTAATCGGCGGGCGAGCCGAACAGGGCGAAGTACAGACCAGCCCCCAGGCAGAGGATGGCGACGGCGTTCGACCAGGGAAGGATCACCTTGGCGAGGCGCAGGAAGCGGGCGGGATTGGCGAAGCGATGCATGGCGCCTCTTCTTAGCGCCGTTCCATTCGCATTTCCAGCGGAGTCGAACGGACGCACGGTGAACAAAAGTTCATGTCACACCGTTACCCGATCCCCGATGGGCAGCTTGCGGATGCGCTTTCCCGTGGCGGCGAAGATGGCGTTGGCCAGGGCCGGGGCCAGGGGCGGCACGCCGGGCTCGCCCACGCCGGTGGGGGCGGCGGCCGAGGGCACGATATGGACCTCGACCACCGGCATCTCGTCGATCCTCAGGCAGCGGTAGTCGTGGAAGTTGGATTGCTCGGCGCGGCCGTCCTTCAGCGTGACCTCGCCGAACAGGGCGGCGGACAGTGCGAAGGCGATGCCGCCCTCCATCTGCGCCCTGACCACGTCGGGGGTGACGGCCATGCCGCAATCCACGGCGCAGACCACGCGATCGACCTTGATCTCGCCCTTGGGGCCGACGGTCACCTCGACCACCTGGGCGACGAAGGAGTGGAAGGATTCATGCACGGCCAGCCCGCGTCCCCTGCCGGGCGGCAGCGGATTGCCCCAGCCCCCCTTGGCGGCGGCCAGTTCGAGCACGCCCAGGTGGCGGGGCCGGTCGGCCAGCAGGGCGCGGCGCAGCTCCAGCGGGTCCTGGCTTCCCGCCTGGGCCAGCTCGTCCAGGAAGCATTCGGTGGCGAAGGCGGTGTGGCTGGAGCCCACCGAGCGCCACCACAGCACCGGCACCGGCACCTTGGGCGAATGCAGGTCCACCGCCAGATGGGGAATGGCGTAGGGCAGGTTGGCGGCGCCCTCCACCGAGACCGGATCGATGCCGTTCTTGACCATGGCGGCGAAGGGGCCGCCGTCCAGGATGGACTGGCAGACGATGCGGTGGCGCCAGGCCAGCGGCAGGCCGCGTTCGTCCAGGGACGCCTCGAAACCGTGCAGCGCCATGGGGCGGTAATAGCCGCCGGCGATGTCGTCCTCGCGCGTCCACATCAGCCGGACGGGGGCATTCACCGCCTTGGCCACCTCGACGCCCTCGACGATGTAATCCGAGGTGGGATTGGCGCGCCGGCCGAAACTGCCGCCGGCCAGCATTGTGTGAATCTCCACCTGAGCGGGCTTGAGACCGGCGGCCTTGGCGGCCAGGGCCTGATCGTGGGTCTGGAACTGACAGCCGGCCCAGATCTCGCACTTGCCGGGCGAAAGACGCACCACGCAGTTGAGCGGCTCCATGGGGGCATGGGCGAGGTAGGGAAGCTCGTAGGTGGCGGCCAGGCGCTGGGTTCCCTGGCCCAGGGCGAGGTCGGCGTCGCCACGGGCGGCGGCGGTGCTGCCCGGCTTGTCCAGCAGGGCGGTCCAGGCGGCGCGCAGGGCTTCGGTGGAAACGCGCTCCGCCGGTTCGGTCCAGCGGGCCTTGAGAGCCTCCCGCCCCTGGCTCGCCGCCCAGAACGTGTTGGCCGCCACGGCGATGCCCGACGAGACGGGGATAACCGCGACCACGCCGGGGACCGCCAGGGCGGCCCTGCGGTCATGGGACTCGATGCGGGCGCCCCAGACCGGCGGGCGGGCCACCAGGGCGGTGACCATGCCGGGCAGGCGGACATCGCCGCCGAACTGGGCGGTGCCATCGCTTTTCACCCGTGAATCGGTGCGCTTGACCCCATTCCTGCCGATCAGGCGGAACTCGGCCGGCGATTTCAGCTTCGGCGCGGCGGGCGGGGTCAGCTTGGCGGCGGCCGCCACCAGATCGCCATAGGCCAGGCGGCGGCCGCTGGGCTGGTGGATGACCCCGCCGTTGATGGCGGTCAGGCTGCCGACATCGGCTTGCAGGATGCGCGCCGCCGCAGCCACCAGCATCTCGCGGGCCGCCGCGCCGGCCAGGCGCAACTGCTCCCAGGAATTGGCGGTGGCGGTGGAGCCGCCGGTACCCTGGCTGGGGCCCCAGAACAGGTTATTGTAGCGCCCGGCGTCGGCGGGGGCGAATTCCACCGCCACCTGGGCGGGGTCCACTTCCAGTTCCTCGGCCACCAGTACCGGCAGGCCGGTGGCGACGCCCTGGCCCATCTCCAGATGCTTGACCGTCACCGTCACCCGGCCGTCGGGGCCGATGGCGACGAAGGCGTTGGCCTGCCATGCCGCCGCTTCGCCCTCGGCTTCGGCATGGGCGTCGCCCACCGCCAGGACCAGCCCGGTTCCGGCGGTGGCGATCAGGAAGGTGCGGCGGTTCATGCCGTCCATCCCGGAGGGAGACGCATGGCGCTTCATGATCCCCCCCGCAGCCGCCGGGCGGCGAGATGGATGGCGGCGCGGATGCGCTGATAGGTGCCGCAGCGGCACAGGTTGCCGCTCATGGCGGTGTCGATGTCGCCGTCGCTGGGCTTGGGATTACGGCGCAGCAGGGCGTTGGCGCTGACCAGCTGTCCCGACTGGCAATAGCCGCATTGGGGCACGTCCAACTCGATCCAGGCGGCGCGCAATTGGGCGGAGACGCTGTCGTTGAGGCCGGAGAGCGTCACGATGCGCCGGCCGTTGATCTCGGAGACCGGCATCTGGCAGGCCCTGGCCGGCTCGCCGTCCACCAGGACGGAGCAGGCGCCGCACAGGCCCTGGCCGCAGCCATAGCGCACCGCGTTCATGCCCAACTGATCGCGCAGCACCCACAACAGCGGGGTGTCGGGCTGGGCGTCCACCTTGTGGCGCTCGCCGTTGACGATGAGTGAGAACATCCGTCTATCGCCCTTTCTTCCGTGTTTGGAAGGCTTCCAGGCTTACCCCCATTGGGGCGGGTGGGCAAGGGTTAACACAATCCTAACCACGGCCGTGGTTGGAGTGGGGACGGGGACGATTGTTGAGGGAGTCCGCTATGCAAAGACTGATCGCCCTGGCCTTCGCGGCGCTTCTTATGGTGGCCGGAGGGTTCGGCAAGGAAGCCGGGGCCCAGCAGGTCACCGACCAGACCATGATGGTGGGCAAGGCCGTCTCCGTGGTCGAGCGCCTGCGCGGCGACCCCAATTTCAGTTCGCAGATGGGCAACCTGCTCGGCCGGGCGCGGGCCGTGCTGGTGGTTCCCGATCTGGTCAAGGGCGGCTTCATCCTGGGTGCCCAGTACGGCACCGGCGTATTGCTGGCCCGCGACGGGTCGGGGCGCTGGAGCGGTCCGGCCTTCTACTCCATCGCGGCGGGCAGCGTCGGGCTGCAGATCGGCCTGCAGGACGCCGAGGCGGTCTACATCATCATGAACGAGGGCGGCCTCAAGGCGGTGGTGGAGAACCAGTTCAAGGCCGGCGCCGAGGCCGGCGTGGCGGTGGTGGTGGTGGGCGCGGGCGCCTCGGCCAATACCACCACCAACGTCGGCGCCGATATCTATGCCTTCTCGCGCGCCGTCGGCCTGTATGGCGGCGCCACCCTGGACGGGGCAGGCATCCTGCCCCGCCATTCGTGGAATTCCGCCTATTACGGCGGCAATCCGACGCCGGAGGATATCCTGTTCAGCCGAACGGTGGATTCCCGGCAGGCGGACCGGTTGAGGGACATCCTGTCGCGCTGATCAGCGCTCCTGGCGGTCGCGGCGGTCTTCGCGGCGGTCGCGGCGGTCGTCCTTGAGATCCTTGCGGTCCTCGCGGCGCTCGCGCTTGTCCTCATGCATTTCCTTGCGGTCCTTGCGCAGTTCGGCGCGGTCCCTGGCGACGGCGTCCTTGTCGCCGTCCTTCCTGTCCTTGCGCAGTTCGTTGCGATCGTGGACCGCTTCCTTGCGGTCCTGGCCGATCTCGCGGTTGTCGCGGCGCATCTCGCGGTGATCCTGCCGCATTTCCCGATTGTCCCTGGGCATATCGCCTTGCTGGGCGGCGGCGGGCAGGGCGGACAGCAGGGGCAGGGCGGCAAGGACGGCGATCAGAGTCTTGTTCATGAGCGTGTGCTCCCCAAAAACGTGATGACGTATCAGGCCACCGGAATGCGGCGGAATAAAGGTGGTGCGCTCGCTTCAGTCCGACGCGGGCAGGCTCACCTCGAATCGGGCTCCGCCCCCCGTCGGGCCGTCGGCCTCGCGGTTCTCGGCGCGGATGGTGCCGCCATGGGCCTCGACGATCTGGCGCGAGATGGACAGGCCCAGGCCGGAATGGGTGCCGAACTTCTCGCCCTCGGGCCGCTCCGAGTAGAAACGCTCGAAGATGGCGTCCAGTTTGTTGGGCGGTATGCCCGGCCCCTGATCCTCGACGGTCAGCACGATGCGTCCGCCGTCCCGCCGGGCGGCAAGACGGATCAGGCCGCCCTCCGGGCTGAACGACACGGCGTTGGCGATCAGGTTGCGCAGTACCTGGACCAGACGCGATTCGATGCCTTGGACCGCCAGGGCGTCGCCCCCGGGCCGCTCCACCTCGAAGCGCAGGCCCCGGTCCTCGCAGGTGCCGCGATAGATCTCGGCCATGGTGTCGAGCATGGCGTCCAGGGTCACCGGCCCGGTCTCGGCCCGGCTCATCTCGGCGTCGATGCGCGACGCGTCCGAGATGTCGCTGATCAGCCGGTCCAGGCGCCCGACGTCGTCCAGCACGATGGCCATCAGGCGGGCGCGTTTTTCCGGGTCCTCGATGCGCGCCGCCGTCTCGACGGCCGAGCGGAGCGAGGTCAGCGGGTTCTTGATCTCGTGGGCCACGTCGGCGGCGAAGGCCTCGATGGCGTCCATGCGCCGCCACAGGGCCTCGGTCATCTCCTTCAGGGCCACGGACAGCTCGCCGATCTCGTCCTTGCGCCGCGACAGGTCTGGAATGGCGTGGACGCGGCCCTGACCGTGGCGGACCCGCTCGGCGGCCAGGGCCAGCCGGCGGATGGGCCGGGCGATGGTGCCGGCCATGTAGAGCGACACGCCGATGGTCAGCGCCAGCGACACGGCGAAGGCCTGCAGGATGGCGATGCGCACCTGGAATAGCGAGCGGGCGATGTTGGTGCCGTCTGCGGTGATCAAGAGGGCGCCCACCACCTGCTTGTAGCGCTGGACCGGCACCGCCACCGACAGCATCAGGGCGCCGCTCTTGCGCGACCGCACCGCCCAGGCGGGCCGTCCGGCCATGGCGCTCATCACCTCCTCGAAATCGTCGGCCCGCGCGTTGGGATGCTCGCGGTAGAGCGGCAGGGTCTCGTCCCTGGGCATCCATCGCGCCCAGCGGTCCCACTGCCGCGCCAGCCGGTCGGCCCAGTGGGGCGGGGTGGGCGGCGGCAGTTCCTCGATGTAGATGGAGCCCTTGGCGCCGCCTACCACGCGGGAATCGGCGGCCAGTTCGCCCACCGCCCCGAACAGCCGGGCGCGGAACTTGGCCGGCTCGGACAGGCGGCGCACCATCTGCTGCGCCATGTCGGGATTGATCTCGAAGAAGCCCATCTCTTCCTCGAACACCGCGCCCTCGCCGATGGCGCCGGCCACCATCTCGGCCTGGGTGCCCAGCCCGTCCAGTTCGGCGCGGATCAGCCCCTGCTTGTAGCGGTCGAGATACATGACGCCCGCCACCAGCACGATGGGCGCCAGCAGGTTGACCGCCAGGATGCGCCGGGTGAGCGGCGAGGCGAGCAGCCGCCAGCGGGGCAGGCGCCGCCGGGAAGGCCCAGGCTCACTCGTCATGACAGCGACTCACTCGTCACGATAACGATAGCCGACGCCGTACAGGGTTTCGATCTGGGCGAACTCGTCGTCCACCTCGCGGAACTTCTTGCGCAGCCGCTTGATGTGGCTGTCGATGGTGCGGTCGTCCACGTAGATGGACTCGCCATAGGCGGCGTCGATCAGCTGGTCGCGGTTCTTGACGTGGCCGGGGCGCATGGCCAGGGATTTCAGCAGCAGGAACTCGGTGACGGTGAGGTCGACCGCCTTTCCCTTCCAGGTGCAGATGTGCCGGCCGGGGTCGAGCACCAGCAGCCCGCGCACCAGGGTCTCGCCGCCCCCTTCGTCCGGCCCGGCGGCGTTGGCCTCCAGCCGGCGGATCAGGGTGCGGATGCGCTCGATCAGCAGCTTCTGCGAAAAGGGCTTCTTGATGTAGTCGTCGGCGCCCATGCGCAGGCCGAGCAACTCGTCGATCTCGTCATCCTTGGAGGTGAGGAAGATCACCGGGATGGCCGATTGCTTGCGCAGGCGCTGCAGCAGTTCCATGCCGTCCATGCGCGGCATCTTGATGTCGAGCACGGCCAGGTCGGCCGGCTGGCTGGTCAGGCCGCGCAGCGCCTCGGCGCCGTCGGTATAGGTGCGCACCTTGAAGCCCTCGGCCTCCAGCGCCATCGAGACCGAGGTCAGGATGTTACGGTCGTCGTCGACCAGGGCGATGGTATGGGACACGGGAAACCTCCTCAAACAGGCCAGGGCCATAATCTAGCAGGCCCAAATCCACCAGTCCCGGAATGGTTTGCATCCCGATCATGGCGAAATTATAGTGCCCGGCGATGGTTCCCCGTGGCCGGCGACGGCACGGGGTGAAAATGGGAACGCGGTGCGCCCCTCGAAAAGAGGGTCAAATCCGTGACTGCCCCCGCAACTGTAGGCGGAGAGGTTCCGGCCGTT
>Ga0265320_10002550_pt1 | contig 12656 bp, 9 predicted proteins | sample 4827metaG_FD_202087 | JGI IMG/M metagenome (GOLD analysis project Ga0265320, IMG submission 202087) | Rhizosphere microbial communities from Carex aquatilis grown in University of Washington, Seatle, WA, United States - 4-8-27 metaG | ecosystem: Host-associated > Plants > Roots > Rhizosphere >...
CCAAAGCGGCGTCGTGCCGCCGCACTCCAAAAAATTTCCCGCGTCATTAAATTGGCAAACTGGCCCACTACCTAAATGCTCGCGGGCTTGCATCTGGCGGGTCGAAATGCCACACTGTAACGTCTTTCCATGAGTCATAAAATACCACAACGAAAAAAGGGTGGGAATGGGCAAACCGCATCGGCAGTTGGAAAGCGGTTCATGTCGTCAAAAGTTGCCATGGATGACCCCATCAGGAACTTAGACAAATTCGCCGATCCGACGCTGCCCCCGATGACCAACGAGCAAATCGACGAGCTTCTTTATGGATGGTCTTCCGAGTCTTGGCGCAAAGGGTAATGATCGCCCCAATGCCAATAGTCTTTGTTCGCAAAGCAAATTGAATGTTGAATGTTCGATGTTGAGTGTTGGATGTTCCCCGGGCTTGCCTCGGGCAAGCCCGGGCGTCATCGTCTCCCTTTTCCATGAGCGACCTTCCGCCCGACCCATCCAAGTCCTCCGTCTCCGATGTCAGCCACGACCTTCGCGCGGTGCGCCTGCTCCGCCTCCAGGAAATGCGCGCTCAGGGCTACGACCCCTTCCAGCAAAACTGGACGCAGTCGCACTCGTCCAAACAAGCCATCGCCATGTATGTCGAGGGCCAGGAACTCGGCCCTGAGGTCTCCGTCGCCGGGCGCATGACCGTCTCGCGCGACCAGGGCAAATCCTCCTTCATCAAACTCCTCGACCGCGACGGCCTTATCCAAGTCTATGTCCGCAAGGACGAAATTGGCGACGAACCCTACGCCGCCTTTAAGAAACTCGACCTCGGCGACATCATCGGCGTCGCCGGCCCCATTTTCAAAACCAAGACCGGCGAAATCACCGTCCGCGCCAAAAAATACGCCCTTCTCTCCAAGGCCCTCCGCCCGCTGCCGGAAAAATGGCACGGCCTCACCGACAGCGAGCAAATTTACCGCCAGCGCTACCTCGACCTCATCGTCAACGCCGAGTCGCGCGAGCGCTTCCAGCTCCGCAGCAAAATCGTGCGCGCCGTCCGCGAATACCTCTGGAGCCGCGACTTCGTCGAAGTCGAAACCCCCGTGCTGCAAAACGTCGCCGGCGGCGCGGCCGCCCGGCCCTTCACCACGCACTTCAACGCGCTCTCCTGCGACTTTTACCTCCGCATCGCCCTCGAACTCCACCTCAAGCGCATGCTCATCGGCGGCTTCGACCGCGTCTTCGAAATCGGTCGCGTCTTCCGCAACGAAGGCCTCTCCCGCCGCCACAACCCCGAGTTCACCATGCTCGAGGTCTACCAAGCCTACTCCGACTATCGCGGCATGATGATGCTCATCCACGACCTCATCCAGTATGTTTGTCGCACCGCCCTCGGCGGCCGCACCAGCATCCCGCGCCCCGAAGGCGGCGAAATCGAACTCGCCGGCAAATGGCGCGAGGCCAAATACAAAGACTTGGTTATCGAAGCCACCAACGACCCCGCCTGGTTCACCCGCACCCGCGAGGAAAAACTCGCCGCCTGCGCGCGCCTCGGCCTCCAAGTCAATCTCGCGCTGCCCGACTTCGCCATCACCCAGGATGTCTTCGAAAAACTCATCGAACCGAAACTCATCCAGCCTACCTTCGTCACGCACATCCCCGGCGAACTCTGCCCGCTGGCGAAAATCACCCCCGGCGACCCTTCCACCCTCGATGTTTTCGAACTCTGCATCAACGGCCAGGAAATCGCCCCCGCCTATTCCGAGCAAAACGACCCCTTCGTCCAGCGCGAGCAATTCGCCCAACAGGTCGGCGACGACATCCAGAAAATCGACGAAGATTTCCTCACCGCCCTCGAACACGGCATGCCCCCCGCCGGCGGCATGGGCGTCGGCATCGACCGCCTCGTCATCCTCCTCACCGGTGCCGCCAACATCCGCGACACCATCCTGTTCCCCTCGCTCAAGCCGGAGGGAAATGCAGAAAGCAGAATTCAGAATGCAGAAGGCCACGCGAAGAAAAAAGAATAAGCGCGTGGTGCCATGGACGGACTTCTGCATTCTTATTTCATCCTTCTTAATTCCGTTCCATGCCCTGGCCAGTCTACCTCGCCTGCAAGCATCTCTTCCCCACCGGGCGGGGCCTGACGGCGCGTGCGCTGGGCCGCGTCCTGAAGTTTTCGCTCATTGTTTCCGCCATCCTCTTCGCCCTCCTGCTGGGCTTTTTATATTGGCGCGGCGTGCTGGCGCGCCTGTCCGGTGATTACCATTCCCTGCCCGCCCTGATCTGGCAGCTCGGCCTCGTCTGGCTCTGGCTCGTACTCGGTGTCTTTTTCGTCGCCTTTCTCTTCCAATGCACGCCGTTTTTCAACGCCATGTCCATTCTCGGCATCATGCTCGGGGTGACGGTCCTCATCACTGTGCAGAGCGTGATGAACGGCTTCGCCAATGAATACGTGAAGGTCTTCATCACCACCCAGGGCCATATGAGCGTCTATGCGCGCGAGCCGATCCGCAACCCGCAGGAAGTCGCCAAGGTCATCAAGCAAGTCCCCGGCGTGACCCTCGCCGAACCCGTCGCCGACGGCAATGTCATGCTGCTCTGCGACAACCGCCCCGCCTTCCCCCAAGTCCGCAGCTTCGACATGAACAACCCTGACACCGCCCGCGACCCTCTCGCCGGCACCGTCACCTCCGGTTCCTTCAACGACCTCGACGACCATAGCGTTCTGCTCGGTCGCGGCGAAGCCGACTTTCTCGACGCCCACATCGGCAGCAAGGTGGACGCCTACTCTCTACATATGCTGCAAAGCATCAAGCGCGACGATGTCCTCCGGCCCAAGGAACTCACCGTCGCCGGCATTTTCGACACCGGCTTCGCCGTCTATGACGACAACACCATCGGCGTCACCCTGCGCACCATGCAGGAACTTTACGGCTTCACCGACGGAGTCAGCTCCCTCGAAGTGCGCCTCGACAACGACGATGTCGACCACCTCTACGCCGTGCAAACCGCGATTCAAAAAGCGCTCGCCCCCCTCAACCAGCAGCGCACTGCCGGGGGTGACCAGGACGCCCATTTGCAAGTTTACACCTGGCAGGAACGCAACCACGACCAGTTGCAAATCCTCTTCGTCGAAAAATCGGTCATGTTCTACATCATGATCGTCATCGTCATCGTCGCCGCCTTTTGCATCCTCTGCTCGCTGGCCACCTCCGTCGTGCGCAAGACCCGCGAAATCGGCGTCCTCGGCGTCCTTGGTGCCCGACCCTCGCAAGTGGCCGCCGTGTTCTGCCTCCAGGGCCTCCTCATTGGCGCCGTCGGCACCCTGGCCGGCGTCGGCCTCTCCCTGCTCCTGCTCCATTTCCGCCAAGGGATCGTAAACGCCTTTGTCGACCAGCACCTCGTCGTCGAATTCTACAAATTCTACAGCTTCCCCGTGCAATACAACGCGATGGACTTCGTGAAAATCATCGGCTTCACCTTCATCATCACCACACTCGCCGGCCTGCTCCCCGCCTGGTGGGCCGCCCGCCTCAAACCCGCCGAATGCCTGCGCTATGAATAATTCGGAGCGCGCAGAGCGAAATTCGGATTAAATTCAGCGCCAAGATGTTCCGCCTTTTACCTAAATCAACCAATTAGTCCTCCTTCTAAATCGACAACCTAATCTTCCGTTTTCCCCATTCCACGGTCCGCCTTTCCCCTCCATGTCCCCGCCCATCCTCAGCGCCAGCGGCTTGAAAAAAAGCTACGTTACCCCCGCGGGCGAACTGCCGATTCTGCGCGGCGTGGACCTCGCCGTCGCCTCGGGCGAAAGCGTGAGCATTCGCGGCGAATCCGGCTCCGGCAAAACCACGCTCCTTTATTGCCTCGCGGGTCTGGAAGAAATCGACGGCGGCGAACTCGCGTGGGACGGCCAGGCCGTCGCCCCGCTCCGCCCCGCCGCTCGTGCCCCGGCCCGCGCCCGGATATTGGGCTTTGTTTTTCAATCCTATTATTTAACCCCCGAGCTGGACGCGCTCGAAAACGTCCTCCTCGCGCGCCGCCTCGCCGGCCCGCTCCGGGCGGAGGACACCGCGCGCGCGCGCGACCTGCTTGGCCGCGTCGGCCTCGGCCAGCGCCTCCGCCACGCACCCGGCCAACTCTCCGGCGGCGAAGCCCAGCGCGTTGCCGTCGCCCGTGCCTTGCTCAACCGCCCGCGCTTGCTCCTCGCCGACGAGCCGACGGGCAACCTCGACGAACGCAGCGCCGAAGAAGTCATTTCCCTGCTATTGCGCCTGTGCGCGGAGGAAAACACCGCCCTCGTCCTCGTCACCCACCATGCCGGCTTTGCCGCCCGCGCCGCCCGCGCCCTCCGCCTCGAGCATGGCGTGCTGGTTCCGCCGCCCCCAGGTTAAGTTTCCTAACCGTCGTCCGATGTATAAAAATTCTATTGATTTCTTCCCTGCGCGGCGTAGAACCACCCAGATGCTTACGTGTTTCAACCCCAAACACCTTGCGACAACCGCTTGCTTCCTGGCGGCGGCCACCGTCTATGGCGCAGCCCCCCAGCCTGGTCGTGGCGCGGCGGATGCTTCCGGCGCCGCCCCGGGCAATTCCCCGGCTCCCGCTTCCTCGTCCTACAGCGCGACCACGGATTTGTCCGTCATCGGTTTTAACTTCAACGCCCCCCTGCAGGATTCCTATTCCAAGGGGAGCTGGATGGTCGCTGAGGTGGATTTTACCGGCAAGGCCGCCGGTAATGCCAAGTGGCTCGACGACGTGGAAGTTGTTCTCACCATCGGCTGGGGGACGACGGGCGCGCATGCCCAAATCGATCTGGCGCTGACCTCGACCGTCCATCTTTTGTCCGTGGAGGCCGGCAAGCGCGACGCCGTGTTTTTCTTTGTCCCCCCGGAAGTGCTCAACCACGGCCCGAAAAACACCACCTTCGCCGCCAACACCCCCCCCACCTTTTATGCCGTCCAGTTCAAGCTCGGCGGCAGCCCCGTTTCATCCGAATACCGCAAATCGGAAGTCTCCGACAAATCCCTCCCCAACAAGGAATATGTGGACGCCTTTGTCGGCAAAGCCGAAACGGGCAAACTCATGTCCGAGGCCACCGTCCCGAGCTACGTTCTCTTCTCGCTGCTCTCCGGAAATCGCCTCAACGGAAATGTTTTTCCAACTTTTCTGCAAAATTCTGACTCTGGGCATTGACACCCGCAAAAAGTTCTGTCACGCCTGTCGTTTCCCCTGAGTCGGCCCCCCATGCCCCTTTAAAAATCCGCCCACCCCATTTCAGTCGGATGCCCTCGAAAACCCTCGTCATCAATTGCGGCGCCAGCCACGTCTGCGCCGCTGTTTTCTCCTCCGCCAACGGCAAGCTTACGTTGGAGGACTTGGATACGCGCGATTTGCGCTACGACGTGACCAAGGAAGAAGCCTGGCTCCCCGCCCTGGCCGAGGGCTTGCGCGACCTTACCCGCGCCAATTCCAAGTTCCGCGGCAAAGCCACTTTCATTCTCCCCGGCTATCAGCTCCTCATCAAGCCCATCAAGGTTCCGCACGTCGACGCTTCCAAACGGAATCAAATCATTGCCATCGAGGCGCAGAACAACATTCCCTTCCCACTGACCGAAGCCGTCTGGGGCAGCCAGGTTATTGCCGACGACGGCATCGAAACTGAAGTCCTCCTCGCCGCCCAAAAAGCCGAAGCCGCCAACCGCTTCTGCGGCCTCATGTCCACCATCGGTTTTGAGCCGATTGCCCTCCAGCCCAGCTCGCTGCTCGACTTCAACGCCTACAAATACGTCCACGGCACCGACAGCGAAGACACCCTCATCGTCAACATCGGCGCCCGCTCGACCAACCTCACTTTCATCAGCGCCGCCGGCCTCTTCATCCGCAACGTCAGCCTCGGCGGCAATTCCTTCACCCAGATGGTGGCCGATGGCGTCGGCAAATCCTTCCTCCAGGCTGAGGAAGTCAAAGTCGCGTTTTATAGCGGCCAGTCTGAATTTGACGCCAACGACCCGGCCGTCACCGCCATGCAATCCAAGGCCCAGGATTTCATGAAGCGCCTGAGCCAGCAGATCACGCAATCCATTATCGCCTACCGCCGCGCCAGCAATCGCGCCGCCCCTGCCCGCATCCTCCTCACCGGCCGCGGCAGCCTCCTCTCCGGCTTGCCCGAATTCCTCAGTGAAATGCAAAAGGTCTCGGTGGATTATTTCAACCCCACTGTCACCTTCGGGGTCGGTTCCCGCGTGGACCGCGGCATGCTCGGCCAGCTCTATTACCAAATCAGCGAAATCACCGGCGAAGCCGCCCGCTTGGTCAACCCTGCCGCGATGGGCGTGAACCTCCTGCCCCCCATCATTCGCGCCCGTCTCGCCTTTCAGCGTAAAATGCCCTTTCTCGTGGCCGCGGCGGCCTGCCTGGCCCTCGCCCCCCTGCCGATGCTCTACCGCCTCTACACGCAAAAAACCACCATCCTGGCCGAAGCCAAGCAATGGACCGACCGCAAAACCTCCCTCAAAAACCTCTCCGGCCAGGTCAAAACCTCGGCGGACAGCGCGGCGCAGATTGCCAATCAAATTACGCAATACCAGAACCTGTATAATTCCCGCTTTAACTGGATCCTCTTCTTCTCCCAGCTCCAAAACGCCCTGGTTCAGACCCAGGATGTCTGGCTCGATAACCTCACGGTCGACCGCGAAATTCCCGCCGCCGTTCCCACTCTTGGCGGTGCCGCCACCACTACCCCCAACACCGCCACCGCTTCCACCGGCGATGCCACGACCGCGCCCGCCGCGTCCAAATCCACTGTTTACAAGCTCGACCTCAAGGGCCGCATGCTTTTGCGCGACATTAATCCCGACGCCAAGAACGTTAATTTCAATCCCACCGCCGCCAGTGCCCGCATCCTGAAAATGCTGGGCGACTTTCGCGGCATCGACTTCGTCAAAGAAGTGCCGGAAAGCAGCTATCGCCCCGACTTCAAAACCGACCCCCGCATGATCGGCTTTGAATTCACCGTCATTATCAATCCGGAGAGCCCGCTTTAATCTGCGGCCGGATTGCCCCCTTTTCTTGCGACCATCCCTAATTTTCGCCCCCCATGGATTTTGTCAAACGCTACCCGGTTTTGACCTCGATTGTGGCCTTTTGCGTGGCCGCCTTCGCTGTTGAGTCGTTTTTCCTCTGGAGCTTCAGCAAAAGCGTCAATACCGCGGACAAGACCCTCGTCCAAGCCCGCAAGGACGCCCATGCCGCCGAGGCGGTTTCCCCCGCGCCCAACGCCGATAATCTTGCCGCCGCCAAACAAAATTCCGACGACCTCAAGGCCGAGCTGGACAAGGTGAAATCAACCTTCCAGGACACCCCGGTCAAAATCACCGACGTTCCCACCGGCCCCGCTGACCTGCTCGTCCAGATTCAAGCCTACGTCTCGGGTCTGCAATCCAAGGCCAAGGATCACGATATTGGATTGCCCAGCCCTGACTTCACTTTCGGCATGGCCATGTATGACGCCCCGGGCGCCTCGCCCCCGCCCGCGAACAAAATTTCCGCCGTTTTCACCCAGATGAAGGCGCTCCAATACATCCTTGAGCACATCATGGATGACGCCAAACAGCCCAATCAGGAACTTAAACTTGTTTCCGTGCTGCGTCAGGACGTCACCCTCGCCAAGACCACCCCTGGCATTTTTGTGCCCGGCGCCAGCGACAGCACCGAAGACCTCAAGGCCGAAACCTTTACCGTCGACCCGGCCGTCACCGCCAGCGTGCCCGGCTTCGTCGACACCCTCGCTTTCCAAATCCGTTTTGTCAGTTACAGCGAATCCCTCCGCATGCTCCTCCAGGATCTCAAGCAGTTTGAAATGCCGCTCGTCGTCCGCAGCATCCAAGTCGAGCCCGCCGTGGTTGAGCGTCCCGTCGGCCCCGATGGCGCCGCCATCGCCAAAAAGAATTCGTCCGTCAGCGACACCGCCAAACCTGTCGTCGCCGAAAACCTTTCCCAATTCACGCTGGTCATTGAATACATTCAACTGCCCACGCCCCCGGCCCCCGACGGCTCCCCTGACGCTGCCCCCGCCGCCGGCACCGCCGCCGCCTCCTCCTCCGGCAAAAAATAATTTCATTCCGCCCCCCCAATTTTAACGCCACCAACGCCACTGTCCGGCATGAAAAATTATTACGACAAAGTTCTCTTCCTCCTCGGATTGATCGTCCTGGGCATCGGGGCCGGCATCTTTTTGCAAAAAGGCGGCGTGCCCAAGCCTGCGCGCATTGCGGCCCTCACGCTCAGCGGCGACAAGTATCCCGAAGTCCCGGCCCCCAAAATTTCTGAAAAAACCCCGCTCTGGGAAGCCCCGCCCGACCAGGGCGAAGACCGCAATGACCCGGGTTGGATTTATTCCATTTTCACCCCGCCCAAAATCTGGTGGGAACCCGGCACGGGCTGGATCGTCCAAGCCCCCAATCCCCCCGGCCCGCCCCCGCCCTTTGGCATCCATCTGGTCAAGGCCGCTCAGGAACTCTACCGCGTCCAAGTCCAAGGCGTCTCCGGCTCCGGCGACAAGGATGACGTCATCAATTTCAGCGACGAAGATGAAGGCAACGACTTCAGCCTCAAAGTTGGCGAAGAGGACACGCACCATCAAGTCAAGGTGCTGGACATGTCCATCCCGGACAAAACCCAGCTCGCCCACGGCCTCTGGAGCAACAACGCCACCGTCACCATCCTCGACGAACGCACCAGCGAAAACGTCACCCTCACCCAAGGCGTCCTTTATTCCCCCAGCGGCAACCGCTATTACGTCCTCCAATTTGACGACCCCTTCCCCGCGGAAGAATGGCGCGTCACCAAGGAGGGCGAAACCAAGGAATTCCCTGGCAGCACCTCTGGCTTCAATCTGCCCGATCCCATTAAATTTGTCGTCGACAAACTTGACTTCGATACACCGAGTGTTACGGTCGAACGCCAGACCAAGAATAAACACCACATGGACGTTACGCCCATCGTCCGCGTGCTCACCCTGCCCGACACTTCCATCCCGGCGCCTGAAGCCACCAAAGCTTCCTCCGCCAAAACTTCCACCCGCTCCTCTACCCCCGTTTCGAGGCCCGCCAATCCCGCCCCCGCGCCCGCCAAGTCGGCCTCCAGCGGACCATCCACCGGTTTGGCCAACAAGCCCACCGCCACCGCCAAACCCACCGCTTCGTCCATTGGCAAACCAGCCGTGTCCTCCGCCAGTGGCACGTCGAAATAATTTCCTTTTCCTTTTTCACCCCATCCCCTTAATCAACAGTTCTACGCCTGCATCCGCCTATGAAGACGCTCCGGAAATCACGCCGCTCCACGACCAACGCGCTGGCCCTCGCCGCCGGTTTGCTCGCTGGCACCCTCCTCATCCCATCCCCGGTCCTGGCCCAAGCTGCCTCTGCCTCCGGCGCCGCCAACGACAAGATCCAATACTACACGGACGCCATCACCGCCGAACAAAGCGGTGACCTCGCCAAGGCCAAGGACCTCCTCGGCAAGATCATTGCCATGGACCCCTCCGACCCCGGCAACCGCGAAGTGCAGGCCCACATCGCTCTGCTCGACCGTGCCATGGCTGACCAAGCCGGCGGCAAAACCTCGATGTTGGCCTCCAATGGCGCGCCCTCTGCTGCGGCCCTGACCCCCGTCGTCGTCTCCCAATTGCCGGCCGACGCCTCTTCCTCCACGGCCGCCTCGACCGCACCCGCTGTGGCCGCCGTTCCCGCCAAACCCGCACCTTCCGCTGAAGCCGAGGCCGCCCTCAAAATTCAGGCCCAAAAGCAACAGAATCAAATTGCCGACGTGCGTAAGGCCATTTCTGACGCACGTGCCCTTGAAGCTGCCGGCCAGTATGATGACGCCCGCGCCAAACTCACCGCCGCCCAGCAGCAGTTGCCCGCTGGCCTCGGCTCCATGTATGTTGCCCAGGAAATTAGCCAGGAAATCACCAATTCCTGGTATAATCAGGCCCAGGACGCCTACAAGAGCATGTCTTACTCCACGGCCAAGGACCTCGTCGCCAGCTACTCCAAGGCCGGTGGCGACCCCAAGCGCGCCCAATCCCTGCTCGACAGCATTGCCCGCGCGCAGGCCAATCCCATGCGCCAGGACCCCAATGTCGTCGCTCCCGGCTTTGAGCAAAAGCAGGACATGATCAAGCAACTCCTCGTTCGCGGTCAGGCCGAGTATATTTACGGCGACTACACCGACGCGTTGCAGACCTTCGACCAAGTCATCACCAACGATCCCAACAACATCACGGCCCAGGCCTATGAAAAGAAGATTAACGAAGTCCTCTTCAACAGCTCCGACATCAGCCACGACTCAACCCGCGCTCAGTTCCTCAAGGAAGTGAATGACGCCTGGCGCATGCCCAGCGTTTACACCGGCTCGCAAGGCGGCGGCAAATCGGACAACAAGGTCACCCCCGAGATGAAAAAACTCGCGGAAATCATCATCCCCGTGGTCGACATTGATATTCCCACCCCGCTCGACGAAATCGTTGGCACACTCACGCTCTTGTCCCGCAAATATGACAAGGAAGGCAAAGGCCTGAACTTCCACGTCTCGCCCCCGAATAACGGCCAGGCCATGCCCAAGGTCAAACTGGCGAAACTTAACGACATCAGCCTCCAGCGCCTTTTGGACATTGCCTGCCGCGATGCCGGTTACGGCTACTATGATGACAGCGGCATCATCGCCCTCAGCCAAGGCTCCAGCAGTTCCATGAGCCAGAATGGCCAGTTCGAGACCAAGTCCTTCCCCATGACCGAAGGCACCCGCACCCGCCTGCTCGGTTTCAGCAGCGGTTCGAGCGACTCCTCCAGCAGCAGCGCGCCCAGCACGCCGTTCTCGGACTCCTCCAGTGGCGGTTCCAGCAGCAGCGCCAGCTCTTCTTCGGACGCCAGCAGCCAGCCGGCCGCCAGCGATATCGAGCAGCGCCTGACCGACTTCTTCCAGCGCGCCGGCATCGACTTCCCGCCCGGAGCGCGCATTGCCTACACCCCCGGCAACATCTACGTTACCAACACGCCCAAGAACTTGGAGACGCTCGGCAATTTCCTGAAGCAATATAGCTCCGTCAAACAGGCCGAAATTGAAGCCCGCTTCCTGGACGTCAGCGAAGGCGACCTGCAGCAATTCGGTGCCAATTGGAATGTCAGTAATCCTGCCAAAACTGGCCAGGCCTCCAATTTCCTCCGCAGCTCAGATCTGGCTGGCAACACCACTCTTCGCAGTCTCGGCGGTGCCTTCCCCTTGGGCAACAATGGCGCCCAACCCACCGTGGTCACCGGTCTTTCCGCGACGACCACCACAATCGTTAATGAACCGGGCATTAATCCGCTTACTCTGTTGCCCGAAAGTGTTCCAACCCCGGTTACGAGCAGTATTCCCCTTCAGAATCTCAGCATCCCGCAAAGCATCCCGACTCTTCCGAATGAAATCAATGTCGGCGGCGCCACCACTGACTTGTTCAATGGCGTGGTCAGTTGGCTTCAGGGGTACCGCATCAACATGATTCTCGATGCCCTGTCGCAAAAACAAGGCTCGGACTTGATGAGCGCGCCCAAAATCGTCGTCATGACGGAACACGACGCCAACATCACCATCGCCCAGCAATTGCTCTACCCGCAGACGTTCTCGCCCATTCAGTCCCAAGTCAGCCCGGCGGGCAACAACACGGGCGGCGGCTCCGGCGGTGTCACCATCACGGCTGGCACGCCCAACGGCTTCGTCACCGCCAACATCGGTGTCACCATGGAAGTAGTGCCCAAGATCTATGACGACGACACCATTGAGCTTCACCTCAATCCCATCGTCACCGAGTTTGAAGGTTTTATTGAATACGGCGGCACCTCCCTCGCCATTCAGTCCGGCACCACCGCCAGCGTGCCCTCCGGCTTCATCCAGCCCATCTTCGACGTTCGCCAAATCACCACGGACGTCACCATCTTCGACGGTGCCACCGTGGTGCTCGGTGGTTTGACTCGTGATGAAGTTAAAACGGTCGACGACAAGATACCCATCCTGGGTGATATCCCGCTCGTGGGCCGTCTCTTCCAATCGAAGGGCGAATCCTCCCAAAAGCGCAACCTGATGATCTTCGTAACGGCCAACATCATCTCCCCCGGTGGTGCGCCCGCGAATCAATCCATTGCGAACATCACGCCGGGTTCCGTCTTCCAAAACCCGACCATCGTCACCCCCAACCGCGCCATTCCACGCGTGCCGGAGAATGCCCTCGGTACTCCCGCCGTCGCCGCGCCATAAAGGGTAATCACCTCACGGCCATTCGGCCGTTGCAGAAACAGGCTCCCTTCCTTTGGTCGGGAGCCTGTTTTGCTTTCGGCCCCAAACAACCAATCAGACAGATCCCTTAGCCAAATATTTCATCCGCCCGGAAGAACCGCTGAATCTCCGCCGTCGCCGCCGCTGTGCTGTCCGAGGCATGGCAAATGTTCGCCATTTTGTCCGTGCCCAAATCCCCGCGAATCGTGCCCTTGGGTGCCTTGGTTGAGTCCGTCGGCCCCAGTAGCTCGCGCACCCGGTCCACCACCCGGTCGCCTCGCAGAATCAATACCACCACCGAACGCGAACCCATGAATTGCTCAATCTCCGGGAAAAAGGGCAGCTTGACCAAATGA
>Ga0265320_10002553_pt1 | contig 12651 bp, 10 predicted proteins | sample 4827metaG_FD_202087 | JGI IMG/M metagenome (GOLD analysis project Ga0265320, IMG submission 202087) | Rhizosphere microbial communities from Carex aquatilis grown in University of Washington, Seatle, WA, United States - 4-8-27 metaG | ecosystem: Host-associated > Plants > Roots > Rhizosphere >...
ACCAGCTGATGCTTGCCGGCGATGGGTTCGCCGCTGGGCTTGGCGGGTGCGGACATGGGCGGGATTATCCTACTGAGCAACTCGGAGCCCCAGCAAACGACAGGGCGCATGAGGGCGTCAAGCACCGAATCCGCCGCCCGCCCTGTTCAATCCATGCCCCTTGACGTCAATAAGGTGTTGCGGAACAGGCCCCAGTGCGTTTACGTCACTGCCCTATGCTGCAAGTTTGTCCCGGTGTCCCATGATGAAGATCATTCGCGCGAAGCTGCACGGTATTCGCGTTACCAATGCCGACCTCAATTACCACGGCTCGATCACGCTCGATCCCGAGCAGTGCGAGATGGCCGGCATCTATCCCATGGAATTCGTCGACATCTGGAACAAGAACTCGGCGGCCCGTATCTCCACCTACGTCATCTTCGGCGAGCCGGGCTCGCGCTGCTGCGTGCTGAACGGCGCCGCCGCGCGGACCTGCCAGAAGGGCGACGAGCTGATCATCGCGGCGTCCGCCGATATTTCCGGGCCCGAGAAGCTGTATGACGTCAAGCCGCGCATCTTGACCTTCCTGCCCGACAATCACGTGGATCAGGTGCTGTACTACGACGTGTTCCAGAGCGAGAAGCGCCCCTACGACTTCCGCATCGTCGACGCCGACAAGCACACCATCGAGAGCTGCCACACCTGGCCCAACGTGGACATCACCAAGCTGCGCTCCGACCTGCAGGCCAAGGGCTGGAACGAGGCCGAGATCGACGCGTTCATCGCGTCGCACTTCTCGCTGTAGTCATAAACTGCCCCTCGCCGGGCGGGCGCCTCCGCGCCCTTGGCCGCCGCCTCAATGGCGGCGCAATTCCGGCGAAAAGGAGGTTCGCCGGAATGACGACCAAACCCGCCATCGTCCTGCTCAGCGGCGGCCTTGACTCCGCCACCGTGCTGGCCATCGCCAAGGCCGAGGGCTTCGTGCCGTCGGCGCTGACCTTCCGCTACGGCCAGCGCCACGCGGTGGAGATCCGGGCGGCCCAGCGCGTGGCCGAGGCCATGGGCATCAGTGACCATCGTATCGCCGACATCGACCTCAGGGTATTCGGCGGCTCGGCGCTGACCTCGGACATCGCGGTGCCCAAGGGCGGGCTGGAGGACGCCATTCCCGAGGGCATCCCGGTCACCTACGTGCCGGCCCGCAACACCATCATGCTGTCCTTCGCCCTGGCCTTCGCCGAGGTGATGGGCGCCGCCGACATCTTCGTCGGCGTCAACGCCGTGGATTACTCCGGCTATCCCGATTGCCGCCCGGACTACATCAAGGCGTTCGAGGCCATGGCCAACCTCGCCACCAAGGCGGCGGTGGAAGGCACCAGATTGCGGCTGCACACCCCACTGATCGACCTCTCCAAGGGCGAGATCATCCGGCGCGGACTGGCGCTCGGTGTCGATTATTCCATCACCTCCACCTGCTACGACCCCGACGAGCAGGGGCGGGCCTGCGGGCATTGCGATTCCTGCCGCCTGCGCCTCAAGGGGTTCGCCGAGGCGGGACTGGCCGACCCGGCCGAGTACGCTCCATGATGCGGGCGGCCCTGGGTGTCCTCGTTGTGCTGGCGTGGCTGGCGACGGGGCGGGCCGGGGCCGCCGAACTCCACATGATCTCGCAGATTCAGGGCGACCACCTCAGCGTGCGCGGCTTCGAGGTGGTGCGCGAGGCCTATCGCCGCATCGGACTGCAGGCGGTGGCCGACATCCGTCCCAACGAGCGGGCCATCGTCTCGGCCGACAGCGGCGACACCGACGGTGACACCATGCGCATGGCCGGGCTGGAGGTCCGCTATCCCAATCTGGTGCGGGTGCCCGAGCCGGTTCTCACCTTCGACACCATCGCCTTTACCGCCGGGCCGAAGTTCAAGGTCAGCGGCTGGGAAAGCCTGCGGCCCTACAACATCTGCGTGGTGCGCGGCTTCAAGATCGGCGAGAGGGGCACCGAGGGCATGAGCCGCGAGGTGGTTTCCACCAACGAGGCCTCCCTGCGCATGGTCAAGGCCGGGCATTGCCAGGTGGCGGTGCTGGGCGAGGCGTTGTGGCTGCTGATCGACGAACTGAAGCTGGGGCCGCTCCGGGCGCTGGACGAGCCGGTGGAGGTCACGCCTCTCTACCACTACGTCAACGTCCGCCATGCCCATCTGGTGCCCAGGCTGGCCGAGGCGCTGCGGGCCATGCGCAAGGAAGGGGTCATCGATTCCATCCTGGCCACCGATCGCGGCGTGATCCGGGAAGCCCGGCAGCGGAACGCGCTCAGGGACTGACCGTTTCCAGCCATGCCTGGAACATCAGGGCGTGCCACATCTCGTTCTGCCAGTTCTTGGAGCCCGAGCGGTGCTCGCGCCAGCATTGGGCCACCAGGGCGGCATCCAGCCAGCCCTGGCGGCGCAGCCGGTCCTCGGACAGCAGATCGTCGGCCCAGTCCCGCAACTGGCCGTTCAGCCAGCGGCGCAGCGGCACCTCGAAGCCCATCTTGGGGCGGTCCACCAGGGCACGTGGAACGTGGCGGTACAAGACGCGGCGCAGCACCGCCTTGCCGGTCTCGCCCTCGATCTTCAGGCGCGTGGGCAGGCTCCAGGCGAATTCGGCGATGGGTAGCGCCAGGAAGGGCAGGCGGGCCTCCAGCGAGGCGCCCATGGTGGCGCGGTCGGTCTTGACGCACAGGTCGTCGGGCAGGTAACCGCAGGCATCCAGCAGCATGGTGGCCAGAGCGTCGTCCTTGACCGGCGGCGTCGGGGCGGTGAACAGGCTGTCGGCGCGTCCGGCCCCCGGCACCAGGGCCGGCATGCCGCGCCAGCGGGAATAGTGCAGCCCCAGCAATTGGGCCAGGGAGCCGGCCTCCAGGCGTTCCGCCTCGCGGCCCAGGCGGTGGCCGGGATGGCTGCGGCGCCTGCGCAAGCCGCCGGCCAGCGCGGCCAGTCCCTCGGCCGGTCCGGCCAGCAGGCGGGCGCCCAGCGCACCGGCCGCCTTCAGGCCGCCGGGCAGGCGTTGCAGTGCCCGCCAGTCCTTCGGGATGGAGCGATAGATGCCGTAGCCACCGAACAACTCGTCGGCGCCGTCGCCCGACAGGGCCACCGTGACGCTCTTGCGCGTCACCTGGGCCAGCAGGGCGGTGGGCAGGGCGGCGGCGTCGGCGAAGGGTTCGTCATAAAGGGCGGGCAGACGCGGCACCATGGCCAGCGCCTCGGCATCGCCGATCCGCACCTCGGTATGGATGGTGCCCAGCTGGTCGGCCACGGCACGGGCATGGGGGCTTTCGTCCAGGCCCGACTGATCGAAGCCGATGGTGAAGGAATGGACCGGCTCGGCCGACAATTGCCGCATCAGGGCGGCGGTGATGGAGGAATCGATGCCGCCCGACAGGAAGACGCCCACCGGCACGTCGGCCTGCATGCGAAGGGCCACCGAGTGGTGCAGCAGTTCCTCCAGCCGGTCGGCGGCCTGTTCGGCGGTGCCGTCGAAGCTGTTCTCCAGGCGGGCGGCGCTGTCGGCCGCCGACCAATAGGCCTGGATGGAGACCTGCCCGCCGCTCACCCGCATCAGGTGGCCGGGTTCCAGCTTGAAGACGCCGGGATGGATGGTATGGGGGGCGGGAATCCAGCCCAGCCGCATGTAAAGGGCCAGGACGTCGCGGTCGATGCCGCCTTCCCAGGCGGGATGGGCGGCCAGGGCCTTGAGCTCCGAGCCGAACAGCAGGCGGCCGCCCACCTTGGCCCAGTAAAGCGGCTTCTCGCCGAACCGGTCGCGGGCCAGGGTGAGGGTGCGCTCCCGGCGGTCCCACAGGGCGAAGGCGAACATGCCGTCGAAGGCGGCCAGCGCCGCTTCCACCCCCCAGGCGGACACCGCCTGCAGCAGCACCTCGGTATCGGAATGGCCGCGCCAGACGATGCCGTCCCCCAGCCGCGCCCGCAAGGCGGCGTGGTTGTAGATTTCGCCGTTGAAGCTGATCACCCAGCGCCCATCGTGGGATTCCATGGGCTGATGCCCCTGGGGCGTGAGGTCGACAATGGCCAGACGGCGAAAGCCCAGCGCCACGCCCGCCGCGTCATCCACCCAGGCGCCGTCGTCGTCGGGGCCGCGATGGACCAGGGTGGCGGCCATGGCGCGCACCACCTTGTCCCGGTCGGGGGTGGGCTGGGTCAGGTCGAGGAAGCCGGCGAAGCCGCACATGGTCGCTAGGATGGTCCGCTATGAGTTCGAGGCGACCTTAGCCGCTTATGCGGCGGGAGCCAAGCGGGCGGAGACCCGCGCCCGGCGTCTTAAATCTTGCGCAGGACCACCACGAGGCCGGGAACGTCTTCCCCCGCCTCCTGCCGGGTGGAGGCCCGTTCGGAGGCGGCGACGGCGAAGCCATGGCCGGCGGCGACCGCTTCCACATAATCGGGGGCGTGGGCATAGCGGTTCTTGGCGCCCAGGGCGTAGGACGCGCAATCCTCGGCCCGCTCCACCGTGAAGGCGAATACCCCGCCAGGCTTCAGGGCCTGGGCGGCGGCGGCCATGATGCCGTTCAGGTCGCCGAAATAGACCAGCACGTCGGCGGCCACCACCAGATCATAGGTGGCGGGGCGGGCCTCGAGGCTGGCGACCAGTTCACCCACCTCCAGATGGTCATAGAGACGGCGGCTGCGGGCCCTGTCGATCATGGCGCCCGACAGGTCGACACCGTCGAGGCGGGCGGCCAGGGGGCGCAGCACCGGCCCGGCCAGCCCGGTGCCACAGCCGGCATCCAGCACGTCCAGACCCTGCTTGCGCTCCAGGACGGCATCCAGGGCCTGGGCCAGCAAGGCCGGGGCGCGGTAGGCCAGCTTGTCCACCAGGGCGGAATCGAACTTGTCGGCGTAATCGTCGAACAACTGCCGCACATAGGCGTCGGGGGCGCGGCTCGGCGCATCGACGGCGCCGGTTTGGGCCAGTCCGAGGGCGGCGCCGTGGCGGTCCTCGGGGTCCAGTTCCAGGCAGCGGCGGAAATGCTTGGCGGCCCTCTCCTTTTGCCCCAGGGCCAGACGGGTCTCGGCCAGACAGTAATGGGCGTGCACCGAATCGGGGGCGGCGGTCAGCGCGCGCTCGAAGGCGGCGGCGGCGGCCTCGGGCATGTCCAGGCCGCGGCGGATCAGCCCCAGCTCCAGCCAGCCGGAGGGATCGCGGGAATTGAGCTTGGTGGCGCGCTCGGCGTGGACGCGGGCGTCGTCCAGACGCCCCAGGCCGCGCAGGGCGGCGGCCAGATTGGCCCTGGTGCCGGCATGGTCGCGGCGCAAATCCACCGCGCCGGACAGCACCGCCACCGCCCGCTCGTTCTGGCCCAGCGAGCGCAGGATCAGTCCGTAATTATTCAGTGCCACCGCCCAGTCGGGGCGCAGCTCCAGGGCGCGCTCCAGCATGCCGGCGGCCTCGACGCTCTCGCCCGCCTGATGCAGCAGGGTGCCCAGCGTGCACAGGGCCTCGGCATGGCGGGGGTCGGCGGCCACCGCCCGGCGGGCATGGTCCAGGGCCTCGTCCCTGTTGCGCCCCAGCCGGCCCAGCAGATCGGCCAGCCGGGAATTGGCCTCGGCATGATTGGGTTCGCGGCTCAGGATGGCGCGGTAGTGCAGGATGGCGCTGTTGAAATTGTCCTGGGCCTCCAGCGCGCGGCCCAGCGCCAGACGCGGCACCGGCTGGTTGGGGTCGGAGGCCACCGCCTGGGTCAGATGGTCCACCGCCCGCTTGGCCTGCCCCTGCCCCAGGGCGACCAGGCCCAACAGGTAATGGGCGCCGCCGAAATCCGGCCGTGCCTCGATGATGGTGCGCGCCAGCCGGCGGGCCTCGGCCACGTTGCCGTCTTCCCAGGCCTGCATGGCGCGACCGAAGGCCTCGCCGATATTGAGCGGTTTGCCCGTGTTCATGCGTCCCTCTCCTTGCCACAGAATAGGCTGCCCAGCCCGAAGCGAGCAACGCGGGAAAGCGGGGGCGGCATTTCGGCTTGCGAATGGGAACGGTCTCTGTTACATATTCCCCATGGCCAGAAACTGCCGCTTCGCCGTCGCCGTTCACATCACGTCGCTGCTCGCCACCATGGAGGGGCAGCCGTGCACGTCGGAATGGATCGCCGGTTCGGTGAACACCAATCCGGTGGTGGTGCGCCGTCTGCTGTCCGCCCTGGCCAAGGCCGGGCTGGTCAGCTCGACGCGAGGCAGCAGCGGCGGGTCGGTGCTGGCCCGGCCGGCCGGCCGCATCTCGTTGCTCGACATCCACCGGGCGGTGGACGAGGACGAGGAGCCGGCGCTGCACAACCAGCCGCCCAATCCGGCCTGTCCGGTGGGGCGCAATATCCAGTCGGTGCTGGTCCGGGTGATCGAGCGGGCCGACGCCGCCCGCGACGCGGTGCTGTCCACCACCACGCTGTCCGAGGTGGTGGGTGCCCTGAGGGGCGAGGGGTAGGCGCTATTTTTTTAGGATAAAACGTAACAGTAACAGATACCATTACATCAAGGAGAGCAGCATGACTTCCATCGCCATCGTGTTTCATTCCGGCTACGGCCACACCCAGGCGGTCGCCGAGGCCGTCGCCGCCGGGGCGGCCCAGGTGGCCGGCGCCCAGGTGCATCTTGTCCCGGCCGATCAGGCCGAGGCCAAGGCCGACCTGCTGAACGGCGCCGACGCCATCATCTTCGGCTCGCCCACCTACATGGGCTCGGCCTCGGCCAAGTTCAAAGAGTTCATGGAGTGGAGCTCCAAGATCTGGTACGGCCGAGGTTGGCAGGACAAGGTGGCGGCGGGCTTCACCGTTTCGGCCAGCCAGAGCGGCGACAAGCTGGGCACCTTGATCCAGCTGTCCGTCTTCGCCGCCCAGCACGGCATGGTGTGGGTGGGTCTGGACCTGCTGCCCGGCAACAACAATTCCAACGGCAGCGTCGAGGACCTCAACCGGCTGGGCAGCTTCCTGGGCGTCATGGCCCAGGCCAATGCCGACCAGGGACCGGAGGGCGTCACCGACGCCGACAAGAAGACCGCCGCCCATCTGGGCAAGCGCGTCGCCGAGGCGGCGGCGCGGTGGAAGAAGTAGACGGAACGCGGCATTGACGAGAGGGGCGGCTTCGGCCGCCCCCACTCCGGGGACCTAGGGCATTCAGTGTATTGACTGGAGTCCTATCCGCTTCTTACCCTGCGCCCCATGGGGATCAGGGACGCCGCCATCAATTGGTGCGGCGAGTTCCGTTCGCGTGAACTCGAGGACACCTTCGTCGAAGCGTCGCGGCAACGCCTGCTGGACGCGGCCTATCTCTGCGTGCTGGCCACCAGCCTCACCTGTCTGGCCTTCGTTCCCCTCGATCTGATGACGCTCGGCGGCGACCGGCTGATGTTCTTCCTGACCGTGCGCCTGGCCGTCGCCACCCTGCTGGCCATCGGGCTGACCAGTCTGGCCCAGGCGGCGACGGCGCGCATGATCATCGCCCTCACCCATCTGTACCTTTACGCCTTCTTCTGCCTCAACGCCCTGGTCTTCGCCCACCCGCTGCTCGACCGCCACGGCGGCATGTTCTTTCCCCTGATCGCCATGTCGCTGTTCATGTTCATGCCGGGGCCGTTCCGGCGGGTGGCCTTGCTGTGCGCCGTGGCCCCCCTGCTCAGTCTGGCGTTCTGGGCCGAGTGGCGCGAGGTGCCGGAAAGCCCGGCCGACATGACCATCATCGCCCTGGTGACCGTGGTGGCCTATCTGGTCGGCGCCATGGCCCGCATCCAGCTCGAGCGCATGGGGCGGGGGCAGTTCCTGCTGGTCGAGGGCGAGCGCCGGGCGCGCATCACCCTGCTGGAAGCCAAGGAGGCGGCCGAGGCCGGCACACGGGCCAAGAGCGAGTTCCTGGCGGTGATGAGCCATGAAATCCGCACCCCCATGAACGGCATCCTCGGCATGGTGCGGCTGCTGCTCGACCGGCCGCTGGAGGCGGAGGACCGCGAACGTCTGGAGATGGTTCACCATTCCGCCGAGGTGCTGCTGGGCATCCTGGACAACATCCTCGACCTGTCCAAGGTGGAGGCCGGGCGGATGGAGTTCGAGCGGGCTCCGTTCAGCCCCGCCCGGGTGGTCGCCGGCATCCAGACCCTGCTGTCGGCCCGTGCCGGCGAGAAGGGAGTGGAACTGTCCCACGCCGTCGCGTCGGGCGTTCCCGAATGGGTGGAGGGCGATTGCGGCCGTCTGCGCCAGATTCTGCTCAATCTGACCGGGAACGCGCTGAAATTCACCGATGCCGGCCATGTGCTGATCCGGGCCGGGCTGGCCGGCGACGGATCGGGGCGGTTGGAGTTCTCGGTGACCGACACCGGCATCGGCCTGGAGGAGGCCGAGATCAAGCGGCTGTTCCATGCCTTCGCCCAGGCGGATTCCTCCATCACCCGGCGTTTCGGCGGCACCGGCCTGGGGCTGGCCATCTGCCGCCGACTGGTGGAGGCCCAAGGCGGCGAGATCGGCGTGGAAAGCCGCCCCGGCGTGGGCAGCCGCTTCTGGCTGCGCCTGGACCTGCCGGCCACCACCGCCCCGGCTCCCGGCGCGGTGGACGCGCGCGGCGGCGCGGTGCTGCCGCCGCTGTCGGTATTGCTGGCCGAGGACAATCCCATCAACCAGAAGGTGGCGCTGGGCTTTTTGACCAAGGCTTCCCACCGGGTGGCCGTCGCCGTCAACGGCGCCGAGGCGCTGGAGATGGCGCGGGCCGGCGGCTTCGACGTGGTGCTGATGGATATGCAGATGCCGGTGATGGACGGGCTGGAGGCGGCGACGCGGATTCGCTCGCTACCCGGTGAGGCCGGTCGGGTGCCGATCATCGCGCTGACCGCCAACGCCATGCGCGGCGATGCCGAGCGCTGCCGCGAGGCGGGCATGAACGCCCATGTGGCCAAGCCGGTGGACCCCGACATTCTGTTCGGGGTGATCGCCGATGTGCTGGCCGGGCGGCCGGTGGGAGAGGGGGCGGCGCCGGTGGCCGCCATGAACTCCCCCTTCGCCGAACTGAGCGCCCATCTGGGGCCCGAGGGCATGGCGAACCTGATCGCCACCTTCCTCGCCCAGGCCGAGGCGGCGTGCCGCATCCTGGCGGAGGAAACCGGGGACATGCTGCGCCTGCACATGGCGGCCCACGACCTCAAGAGCATGGCCGGGGCGGCCGGCTGCGGACCGCTGGCCGAGCTTGCCGCCGCCATCGAGGCCGCCGCCCGCGCCGGCCATGCCGAGGAGGTGCGCCGGCACCTCCAGCCCCTGGATCAGGTCTGGTCGGCCACCCGCGAGGTGCTGGAAAAGCGCTTCGGCCTGTCTCAGGAATTGTCGGACAGCACTGTTCCCGCCAGATAGAGGCTGCCGCAGATCAGGATGCGGGCCGGACCGGTGCCGGCGGCGATCAGGTCGGCCACGGCCGCTTCCACCGAGGGCGAGGGCTTGGCGTCCAGGCAGAAATGCCGGGTGGCGGCCGCCGCGCCGTCTTCGGCCGGCAGCGCCGCCGCCTCGCCGGGAATGGCGACGGCGCGCAGGGTGTGGAAGCGTGCCGCCAGCGGCTCGAGATAGCCGTCCACGTCCTTGGTCGACAGAATGCCGAACACCGCCATCAGCGGCTTGTCGCGCCACGAGCGGGTGTGCTGGGCCAGGGCCTCGGCGGCATGGGGGTTGTGCCCGCCGTCCAGCCACAATTCCCAGCCCTCGGGCAGCATGTCCACCAGCGGGCCATTGGTCAGGCGCTGCAGGCGGGCCGGCCACGTCACCGAACGGATGCCGGGGCCAAGCGCGCTCGGCGGGAAATCGGGGAAGGTCGGGACCGGCTCGGTGCGCGACAGGCGCTCGATAGAGGCCAGGGCCAGGGCGGTGTTGCGGTACTGGAAGGCGCCGGCCAGGGCGGGGGCGGGCAGGCTCCACTCCACCGACGGACCGCGATAGACCAGCCCGCCATCGGAGGCGGTGCGGGCGAAGAAGTGCTCGCCCTCCCTGATCAGCGGCACGCCCAGTTCGCTGGAGCGCGCCTCCAGCACCTTGGCCGCCTTGCGCCCCTGCTTGGCGACCACGCAGGCGATGCCGCGCTTCATGATGCCGGCCTTCTCGGCGGCGATGGCCTCGATGCGGCCGCCCAGGAAGCTCTCGTGATCCATGGCGATGGGAGTGATGACGGTCAGGGCCGGGCGCTCCACCACGTTGGTGGCGTCCAGCCGCCCGCCCAGCCCGGTCTCCAGGATGCAGACCTCCGCCGGAGTCTTGGCGAAGGCCAGGAAGGCGGCCGCCGTGGTGATCTCGAAGAAGGTGATGGGGCGCCCGGCATTGGCCGCCTCCACCTCTTCCAGCAGGGCCAGCAGCTCGGGATCGGTGGGCAGGCTTCCGGCGACGCGGATGCGCTCGGCGAAGCGTACCAGATGGGGCGAGGTGTAGACGTGGGCCCGCATCCCCGCCGCCTCGAACAGGGCGCGCAGTGTCGCCACCGTCGAGCCCTTGCCGTTGGTTCCCGCCACGTGGATCACCGGCGGCAGCTTTTCCTGGGGATTGCCCAGCGCGTCGAGCAGCCGCAGGACGCGGTCCAGGGACAGGTCGATGACCTTGGGATGCAGCCGGGTCAGACGGTCGAGAATGCTGTCGATCATGATTGGGCGCCGCGCGTCGTCAGGCGAGAGGGTCAGGCGCGATCCGGAAGGGTGAAGCTGAAGGTGCTGCCCTGGTCGGGGACGGACACCACCCGGATGCGGCCGCCGTGACGTTCCACGATCTTGCGGCAGATGGCAAGGCCAATCCCGGTGCCATCGTAGTGGTTCAGGGTATGGAGGCGCTGGAACACCACGAAGATCTTGTCCCAATAGGCCTCTTCGATGCCGATGCCGTTATCGGCGAAGGCGAATTCCCAGCCATCGTCCCGGCGGGTGGCGGTCACCCGGATTTCCGGCTTGCGGTCCGGGTGCCGGAACTTGGCGGCGTTGCCGATCAGGTGCTGGAACAAAAGCCGCAACTGCCCCGGATCGGCGTTGATCACCGGCAGGGCGCCGTGGCTGACCATCGCCCCGGCCTCGTCCATGCGGGGCTTCAGGGTGTCCAGCGCTTCCGCCAGGACGGCCTCGGTGTCCACCGGCGGGAAGAACGGCTCGCTGCGGTCGATCAGGGTGTATTCCAGCAATCCGGTCAACTGGGCGCGCATGCGGTGGGCGCCTTCGACGGCATAGGTGATGTACTGGTCGGCGTCCTCGCCCAGTTGTCCGCCATAACGCAGTTGCAGCAGTTGCAGGAAGCTGGCGATGGTCCGGGCCGGCTCCTGCAGGTCGTGGGCGGCGACGGCGGTCACCATCTCCAGATCGTAATGGGCGCGGCGCAGCTTTTCCTCGGCGGCTTTGCGGCCGGTGATGTCGCGGCTGATGCCGACCATGCCCAGCAGGGTGCCGCGATCATCGTGGATCGGCGCCTTGACGGTTTCCAGCAGCACCCGCCGTCCGTCGGGGTAGTCGATCCATTCCTCGTTGCTGCTGGGGTGCCCGGCGGCCATGGCCTGGCGATCCTTGGCCCGATAGAACGCGGCGATGTCGGGGGGAGCGAACTCGTCGTCGGTCTTGCCGGTCATTTCGCTCTCGGGGCGGCCGCAATAGGCGGCGAAAGCCCGGTTGTAGCCGAGATAGCGCGAGTGCGGGTCCTTGAAGAAGATCAGGTCGGGAATGGAATCCATCAAGGTGCGCAGCAGGGCCTGCTCCTTGGCCAGGGCGGCGTAGGGCGCCTGGACACCCGAGACGAACAACGCGCTGTAGATCAGCAGATAGGCCAGCGCCTTGCCCACGTGCCCGGTCAGGTTGATCAGATCGCCCACGTCGCCGTAAAGGGTGAGCAGGACGCCGGTCAGGCCGAGTATCCAGGCGGCGGCGGCCATCTTCAGGTCGTTGCCGTCCCCGGTTTGGCGGAACCGCAGGTACAGAAGGCTGGAGACCGCCACATAGGCGGTGGACAGGACGTATTCGGCGCTGATCTTGAAGGTGGTCAGGCCGTCGCCGGGAATGAAGGTGCGGGGAAACCATTCGGGATGGGTCAGCCCGGCGGAGATCAGAACCGCCGTCAGCAGCCCGACCACGAGCAGGCAGAGCCGCCGGCCCCGGTCGCTCCATCGGCGTTCGGTGGTGGTCACCGCCAAGATCAGGCCGATCGCCATGGCCAATCGCCCGAGAAGCCACAGATTGATGGCCTTTTCCGGGCCGCTGGGGGTGATCAGGGCCGGCATGCCGGCATAGGACAGCGTGTGAAAGACATCGATGGCCGCCGCCGCCAGGGCGGCCAGCCCGATGATCAGGTTGCGGTGATTGCGGTCGGCGCGGCGCACCGCCCAGCCGAGCGAGAACACCATCAGCGAAACCGAGATGCTCACCAGCTCGAGAATGGAGTGGACCGGCAGATAGTCGCCGGCATCGTCGAACACCCGCCCCGGCGGGATGATGCGTACCGCCACGCCGCAAAGCGCCGCCGCCGCCATCAGCAGCAGGGGCGGCATCGCCAGCGACCCGATACCCTTTCCAACTCGGGACAAGACAGGGACCTCGTATCCTAACCCGCAAAATACAATACCGAGGCCATGGGCCTCGGTATTACCATTGGGCTAGTGTACGGCTCTGTTCAGAGAATTTCCAGTCCTACGAGAGGCTCGGTCAATC
>Ga0265320_10002555_pt1 | contig 12649 bp, 11 predicted proteins | sample 4827metaG_FD_202087 | JGI IMG/M metagenome (GOLD analysis project Ga0265320, IMG submission 202087) | Rhizosphere microbial communities from Carex aquatilis grown in University of Washington, Seatle, WA, United States - 4-8-27 metaG | ecosystem: Host-associated > Plants > Roots > Rhizosphere >...
CACACGCCGACGCCGAGAGCCTTGAAGAACAGAGCGAACGCCTGCGGGATTCCGGCCACGAGGCTCAGCTTCGCCTGCGGCACGATGAACGCGATCGCGAGCGTGGCGAGAATCGACACGCCCACGATCAGGATCGCCGCGAGGAAGATCGCGCGAGGGAAGTCGCGTCTGGGATTCTTCGTCTCCTTGGCGTGAAACCCGGCCATTTCGATGCCCGCGTAGCCGAGCACCACGCCGACGAAGAACACCATGTGGCTGACGCTGCTCAGGTCCGGCTTGAGCTTGGACGCGCTGAACGGGATCGCAAGATGGCGCCCGGCGAACAGCCAGTACGCTCCCAGCGCGATCAGCACCGCGGCCGGGACCAGCGTGCCGATGATCACCGCCGGGTTGTTCAGCCGCAGGATCCATTTTTCGCCAAAGAAGTTCAGCAGCGTCAGGCCCCAGAAGACCGCGAGCATCACGATCACGAGGTAGACCTTCTCGTTCGCGAGGCGCGGCTCCACCACGTAGGCCACTGCGGCAGCCACGAACGACAGCACCGTGGGGAACCAGACGACGTTCTCAACCCACTCGAACCAGATCGCGAGAAAGCCGGACCGGTCTCCGAACGCCTCCTTCACCCACGCGTAGACGCCGCCGGCACGCGGCCAGCCCGTGGCGAGCTCGGCGGCCACGAGCGCGAGCGGAATGAAGAAGAGCAGGGCTCCGAGCAGGTAGTACGCGATGCTCGACCAGCCGTCCTCGGCGATGCTCGGCATGCTCCGCAGCGTCAGCACCGCCGCGAGGCTGATCAGCGCAATCGAGGACGCACCAAGCGTCCGAGCCCCCGTGCTGGCGCCTTGCGCCGCGAGCACGCGGGTTACGGCGGGGTGTTCGCTGCGGCGAAGATGAAAGGCGGGCATCTGTACCTCCGAAGTTTTGGCGGGAACCTCGAAAGTCAGTCCGCGCTGCCAGCCGGTGACGGCAACCCCGCGGATTTCGCCCTTCGCAAGCCAGAATACGCGCTGCGCCGACGCGAGAATCAGCGGGAACCCACCGAAAGGGTGCGTGGATCCCGCGATGCGAGCAACGTCCCGGCCCTGAACGGTCCCGGCGGGGGAGCGGGGCGTGGCGGCGGCCCGCGCGATCGCACGCGGCCCGGCGGCGCGGGCGCGCGCGCAAAGCCCGGCCGGTCGGGTTGCCCGTCCGGTGTCACAGCGTTTCCGCTGCGGCGTCGGCTCAACCGTTCGTCGATGGCGCGCGGGGCCCGCCGGACCGCGGCCGATGGGTGGGTATGAGGCGGATCATCACAGCCGTGCTGTCCCTTGCGTTTGCGGCGGCGGTCGCCGTCGCCGGCCTGACCGGGGATGCCAGCGCGGCGCGGGCGCCACGCGCCGTCGTGGCGAGAACTCTGTTGCTGCCGCCGGCCGGGTCGGTGTACACGGGCCTTTCGGCCGGTCCCGCAAGCCTGTTCACGAGCGAGGTCGGAAAACACCCGGCGGTCTATGGCGACTTCGTCACGTGGGGCCAGTCGATCCACTTCGCGTTCAACAACGCGGCGACCTCACACACTCGTTTGATGCTGCACATCGGCACGGGCGGCTTCGGGACGCAGGAGGTGATCACGCCGGCGGGGATCGCGCAGGGCGCCGGTGACGGTTACCTGGTGTCGCTCAGCGCGCTGATCGCGAGTCACGCCAAGCCGGTCTACATCCGGCTGATGCCGGAGATGAACAACGCCAACAACCCCTACTGCGCGATCAACAGTGACGGCTCCTCGCGCGGGCCCACCCATTCGCCCACGGAGTTCATCGCGGCGTGGCGCCGCGCCGTGACCGTGCTGCGCGGCGGTCCGGTTGCGACGATCGACGCCAAGCTCCACGCGCTCGGCCAGCCACCGCTGCACGGAGTCGCGCCAGGCGGCTCCCTCGCGCAGTCGCCGGTCGCGTTCGTCTGGACACCGGAGACGGCCGGCACTCCGGACGTCCCCTCCAACAGCGCCGCCGCCTACTACCCTGGAAGCGCCTACGTCGACTGGGTCGGCACCGACTTCTGCAGCAAGTTCCCGAACTTCAAGGGTCTGAACGTCTTCTACAAGGAGTTCAAAGGCAAGCCGTTCACGTTCGCCGAATGGGCGATGTGGGACACCGACTCACCGAGCTTCGTCGCGCAGTTCTTCGCCTGGGTGAACTCGCATCCGCGCGTCAAGATGCTGCTCTACAACCAGGGCTACGCCACCAACGGCCCGCTTCGGCTCAACGAATACCCCGCAGCGGCCAAGGCGATCCGCGGGATGCTGGCTCCGGCCCGTTTCCTGGCCTTCGCCAGTCCGTAGCCGGCCGGGTGAAGACTGCCCACGGCGCGACCCGGTTCGACTGAGCCGGGACGGCGTGGCCGGCATGATGGCTCTTGTGGCCAAGCGCGCGCCCAACGCCGGCACCGGAGGCTGGGCGCCTCTGACGTCCACGCGCCGTTGAGGCCTTCTGCGCCGCCTTGGCTGCCGTGATCCCCGGCCTCGAAGCCGGCACGACTTGCTGCCGCGCTGAGCAGGCGGATCGACGTACGCGCGCTCGGGGTTCGAACCGCCGCTGAACCACGCCGATCCGGGCGCTGGGGTTGGCAGCCGCGCGCGCGACCGTCGCGACCCGCCGACGCACCGCCGCCGGGCCGCGGCGGTTCGGCCGCTCACCGCGCGGCGCAGCTTCGGCCGAGGCGCTGACGCGCTGCCGCGCGCGCCAAGCGGAACTGCACAAACCGCTGCATCCCTACGCAAGTCGCAGCCGTCGCTCGATGAGGGGGGTGCAAAGCCAAGCAGCGGTCGGTAGAGGGAGACGCCAATGTGTGCAGAACTCGAAGGTGCAGGTACAACGTGCGCTCGTACGCACAGTCCGCTGGCGGCCGCGCGCCGCTACGGCGGGGTCGCGTTTGCGGTCCTGACGATCGCGGCGGCGTTCGGCGCCACCGCGGCGTCCGCGCACCGCGCTGCGCGAGTGCACATGGCGTCGCATTTCGTCAGCAAGACGCTGGATGCCACCGGCAACTACGAGGTGGTCGTGTCGGTCCGCGCTCGCGGCAAGCACGAGCGAAAGGTTCGTGTCTTCGTGACCGGAGCGCGGATGCGACGGACCATCGCCCTCCCGTGGTGGGGAGCACGTCTTCGCTACCGGGTGCATCTGAGCGCCCGCGAGCTGACCGTGCGGGCCTTCAACGCGGCACCCGCGGTTCAGATCAGGGTCACCACGACGCTCGAGAATCCGCCGTCCCCCGCCGCGGGCGTCAAGCCGAAGCCGAAGCAATCCGCCCCCGCTTCGCCGGCTTCAAACACCACGGCCACGGCGCCGCCGGCCAGCGCGCCGACCGAGCCGTGGTCGCTGCCGCCAACCCCGCCGGCCTCGACTCCGGCACCGGTGGTCCCCGCACCCACTGCGCCGGCAGCGCCGCCCGCCCCGGCCCCGAACCCCTACACCAACCTGGTGTGGGAGGACAACTTCGTCCAGGACTTCATCAGCGGCGGCAGCGTTCCGAATCAGCTGCCCAACAAGGCGAACTGGAGTCTTGACAGCTGGAGCGGCTGCGGCCAGGGAACGATGTCCACGCCCACTGCCAACGGCAGCCCCAACGCCGACAAGAACGTCTACCTGACCGCGAACGGCCTGGCGATCACCGCCCTTCAGACCGGCCCCTACAGCTACAGCTCGGCCCAGCTCGACAGCATCGGGCCCCAGTCGAGCCCGCAGTCGTTCCCCTCGGGAGGCACGATCGAGGCCTCGATGGCACTCCCGGCGGGCGACGGGCTGTGCCCCGCGTTCTGGATGCTCGCCGACAGTCCGATGGCGGGCGCGAGCACGCCGGGTGAGATCGACGTGCTCGAAGCGCCGTCGTTCGGGCCGTTGCCGACGGTCGGCTACTTCGACCTGCACGGCCCGAGCGGGGCGCAGGAGTTCGAGACCTCCGGTGCCCCGGCCGGTTGGAACCCGACGCAATTCCACACCTACGGCGTGATCTGGACGCCGACGTCGATCACCTGGACGATCGACGGCGTCGCGTACAGCACGGCGACGGCCGCCAGCGTGCCGCCCGGATCGTGGGCGGCCTACGAAACCGGCGCGTTCCGGCTGATCTTCGACCTGTCGGTCGGTGGCTGGCCGTGCATCGGGGGTTGCTCGCCGCCGTCGTCCTCGACGATGTACGTGCAGTGGGTCAAGGTCTTCAACTGACCGGCAACTGAGCGCCGCAGGCGAGACCGGGCGAGGGAGCTCTCGCCCGGGATCGGCCGCGGTGCGCCCACGCCTGGCAGAATGGGCTGGTGCCCGAGCATTTTCAGCGTCCCGGATGGTTCACGAAGAACGTGTTCAACCGGGTCGTGGCGCTCCTCACCCGTGCGGGCGTCAGCGTCTACGGCGCTCGCGTGCTCGAGGTGCAGGGCCGTACGTCGGGCCAATGGCGGCAGACCCCGGTGAACCTGCTGCACCACGGCGACGCCGACTACCTCGTGGCGCCGCGCGGCCACACACAGTGGGTGCGCAACCTGCGGGCAAGCGGCCAGGGAAGGCTTCGTGTCGGTCGCCGCTCGCAGGCGTTCACAGCGATCGAGCTCGCCGACGAGGAAAAGCCGGCGCTGCTGCGCGCCTACCTGGAGAAATGGAAGTTCGAGGTCGGCATGTTCTTCGCCGGGGTGGGACCGGACTCCACCGACGATGAGCTGCTCGGCGTCGCACCAAACCACCCGGTCTTCCGGCTGACGCACACGCAGGCGTAGGCGCGCCACGCCACTCCGAGGCTCGCATCGCCCGCCACAGATCGGCGGCGCGGCCACGCCCGGGGCAGCGTCGCCGCGGTCCTGCCGACGCCGGCCGAACCGCACTTCCCGGCCGGCGCGGGCCGGCGGGGTTCAGGCCTCCTCGATGGGATCGAGGTCGATCCGGATCGTCAGCAGCTGCGTGCCGAGCGTGCGTACGACGAACGCGTTGAGCCAGCGTCCCGGCTTGCCGCGCGAAAGCATGCGCTGGCGCGCACGCGCGTCGTCGTCGCGGAGGATCTGCGCCGTGCCGGTGCGCCAGCGAAGCCGCAGGCCCTTGCGCGCCTTCACTCGAACGCGCGGGTTGGCGGCGATGTTGCGCACGTAGCCGGCCTTCTCGCCGTGCTCGGCGATGATCCAGAACCGGTCCCCATCCAGTCCGTTGCCGATCGGGGTCTGGCGGGGTGCGCCGCTCGTGCGACCGGTCGTCTCGAGCAGCGCATATGTGGGCGGCATCACACCGAGCGGGATCAGCAGCCGCGCCGGCGGGTTGAGCACGTACTTCTGCAGGGCGTGGACCGACCGGTGTTTGAGCGTGCGTTCCATCCGCGGGATGATCGCCTCGCGCCGGGCCTCCGCGCATCGGCCAAATGGCCTACCCGTCGAGCGGATCGCCTGGACCGGCGAGGACGAGACCGTGGTTCATCGCGAACACCGCCGCCCCGGCGCGGGTGCGCTGCCCGGTCTTGTCGTAGATGCTGGCGAGGTGGTGCTGCACCGTGCGCGCGGAGATGAACAGCGCCTCGCCGATCTCGCGGTTGCTCAGGCCGCGAACGACCAGCCGGAGCACCTCGACCTCGCGCGTGTGCAGATCGCACGGCCACGCGGCCCGCACGCGCGGCAGCCCTGCCGCTTCGACGAGCGCGCCGACGCACTCGGCGTCCAGGCGTCCCGCCGCCACCTCGTCCTCGAGCATCCGCGCAGCCTGCGCCGGCGTGAAGGCCGGGCGGTGCGGGCGAGCCTCGGTCAGTGCGGCGAACATGTCGGCCGCGCCCAGCAGCCGCTGGTCGCGCGACAGTTCGCTTGCCCGCGCCCCGTGGTTGTAGCCGGTTCCGTCGAGGCGCTCGTGGTGGGCCGCTGAAAGCCGCGCCAGTGGCCCCAGCGCGGCGCAGCGGCTCAGGATCCGGCCCGTCCAGTGCGGGTGCAGACGGACGCGCTCCCAGTCAGCGGCTCCGAGCGGGCCGGGGCGGTCCCAGACCGAGCTCGGTATGCCGACCCGCCCGAGGTCGTGCAGCAACGCGGCGAGCCGCAGGCGCTGCTGGTCCTCGGCGGCGACGCCGAGCAGCGCGCCGGCGCCGTCGACCAGGTCGGCGACGTGCTGGGAGTGGCCGAGCAGGAAGGTGCCCTTGAGGTCCGCGAACGCGCTGAAAGCGCGGCAGATGCGCTCCAGATCCGCCGCGCTCGCATGCGACACGGGAGCCGGTTCCCGAGCCACGGCGGCCGCCAGCATGTCCTCGCTGTCCAGCGCCTCGAACACCGCGTCCGCGTGCTCGGTGAACGCGGCACAGACGGCGGGGTCCAGGTGGCCCCCGGACCGGCGAGCGACCTCGGCCCGCGCCGCCTCGCTGCCGCCATCGAAATGCGCCATGACGGCCTGCTCGGCGACGTGCACGACACGCGCCGCGATCGTCAGCTGCTCGCCGGCCCGCTGTTCGGGGAACCCCATGCCGTCCCAGCGCTCGTAGACCTCGTCGAGCGCTTCGATCGCTCCCTGCGGCAGGCCTAGCTGGCCGCCGAGCGCGGCGCTGACCTCGCAGCCGGCGCGGCCGAGCGCGGGCCCCTCGGCCGGCAGCACCTCGACGAAGCGTGAGCCCAGCTCCTGGCGGCGGTCCTCGCCCGCCCAGCTGCCAAATCGCTCGAGCTGTGACGCGAACACGCCCGGATCGCCAAAGTCGATCGTCTTCAGCTCGCGTTGCACGGCGACGTCGTCCTCGAACAGCGAGGAGAACTCCGGCGAGGTCGCGGTGCAGCCGAGTGAGCGAAGCAGCGCCGCGTAGTAGGCGGCGCGGCGGTCGGCGGAGTCGAGCTCCATCTCGCTCGTCAGGACCGACGCCACCACGCACGTCCGAAGGCCCTTCTCGAAGGGCACGCCCGAGCCGAGGTCCGTCGCAAGCGAGAGCGACCCCAGAAGCTCCCCGACACGCATCGCTGCCCCCACCGCGTGCCAATCCTAGCCAGGTGACGGCGATAGGCCAAATGGCCGATGCGCGGCTTGGCGGTCGCGTCGAGGATGGCACCCGGCACCGTTCAGAAAGGAACCTGTATGTCCGTGTTCGTGACCTTCCGAGCAGTCGGGGATCCCGTGGAGCTCGAGCGCCGCGCAGCGGCCGACCCGCAGGCGCTGCGCAAGCTCCTTGACGCCGCCGCGGCGCATGGCGTCATCCACCACCGTTTCCTTGGCACCGAGGACGGCGACATCATGGTCCTCGACGAGTGGGAAACCGCCGAGGGGTTCAAGGCGTTCCTCGCCGAGAACCCGCAGATCCAGGCCACGATGCGCGAGGTCGGAGTCAGCGCCGAGCCCGAGATCAAGTTCTGGCGCCCGCTTGCCACCAACGACGAGCTGTGAGGGCGCGCGCCGGCTCACGGCCCTGAGCGCACCCGCTTCCAAGCCAAGCCAAGCCAAACAACGGAGGATTCGCATGTCGACGGAAAACGAAACGCTCGTGAGGCGGTTCTTTGAGGATTTCGCGACCGGACGCCACGAGGAGCTCGCGGCCGAGCTGATCAGCGACGACTATGTCTCGCACGGCCCGCAGGCTCCGCCGGCACACGGGCCCGAGGGAGTCATCGATCGTGTCGGTCTCTATCAGCGGACGGTCGACGGAAGATGGTCGATCGACGAGATGATCTCCGCCGGCGACCGCGTGATCACGCGCTGGACCGGCACCGGCACACACGTCGAGGAGCTCATGGGGATCCCCGCCACCGACCGCTCGTTCAGCGTCGAGGCGATCTCGATCCACCGCATCGCCGACGGCAAGATCGCCGAGGAGTGGACCGTGTGGGACGCGCTCGGCCTGCTCCAGCAGATCGGCGCCGTGCCGGTTGCGGCCTGACGGTCAACGGTCTCGCGGCGCGCCTTGGGGCTGCGCCGCTGGACCGCCCGCCGTAGCGTCGCGACCGTCCGCGCGCGGATAGGCCATTCGGCCGATGCACGAGCCGCCGGCTCGGGTCGAGAATCCCGCCGCGAGCGAGCGGTCGGCCGGGGCGCCGCGGCACTCCGTGCGCGCCGCCACGCGCGCCAGACAATCGTAATTCGATCGATTCGAGGGGATGAGGATGGTCAAGCGGATACGCGCACTCGGGATTCTGGCGGTGATCGTCGGCATCGGCGTTCTCTCGATCGTGCCCGCAACCAATCTGTTCCACCGAGCGTCCGCGGGACGCCGGATCCTGGCCGACTTCCACCAGACGATGTCGCCGGCCGGGCTCGTGTACCTGCGCCGCAACTTCGGCGTGATTCACGACTTCGGCACGCAGTTCGTTGACGAGACCGTCCCCGCGCTCCAGCATCAGCTGGGGCTGACCACGACGTCGATGGACCACCTCCTCGCGCAGAGCTTCCCCGCCGTCTGGAAGGGTGTCCAGGAGATCCCCGCCGCGCTCGCCTTCGTCGGGCCCGTGATCCCGCGGATCGAGGCGATCGGCAGCGACTACAAGTCCGTCAGCGACATTCCCGGGCTCGGCCTGCCGCTCGAGTCGGTCTCGTGGCTGGTGCTGCTGCTCGGCACCGCTGTCGTGATCGTCGGGGTCGGCGCTGTCGTTCGCCCGAGCCGGCTGACCGCAGCCGCGGTCGCGACGATGGGAGTGCTGATGGTCGCCGTCCCGCTGGCGCTCAACCTGCCGGGAAAGTTCGACGCCGGATCGCGCGTGATTCCGGTCGGGCGCATCGCGCTGTCGCAGCACGCAGCCACGGCGGCGGAGACGACCACGCGCATCGTCGACCGGCTCGTCAGCCAGGTCGATCGCTCGATGATCCCGGCGCTCGCGGCGCGGTTGCACGAGACGCCGGCGGCGTTCTCGCACTCGCTCGCGCTGAACTTCCCCGCGGTCGCGAGCGGGCTCGCGCACTGGCCCCAGATTCGTTCGGGCGGCTACGCGCTCGCCGCCGCCCAGCAGGACTCGGTGCAGCCGTTCCGCGACCTCGACGGGCTGCCGTTCAAGGCGCTGCCGTGGTTCGTGATCGGTCCCGGCCTGCTGCTGGCCCTGCTCGCGCTGGCCGGCGCGCGGCTGGGCGCGGCTCCGCCGCCGGCAGCGCGTCATAGGACCACGATTCGCGAGCGCGAGCGCGAACTGGTGAGCTGACTGGCCTGGCGGCGCCCGAAGCGTCCGCCCCAACCCGCGCGCGTCAGGTCCCGGTCGGGCCGAAGCGCTCGGTGCGGATCGCCTCCGGCGCGTGGCCCAGCCCGACGAGCAGGTCGGCGGCACGCTCGACGAACGGCGTCGGGCCGCACACGAACGCGCGCGGGGCCGCGGCCGGTGACGGCGCCACCTCGGCCAGCATCTGCGCGTCGATCCGCCGCGCGAAACCGTCCCAGCCGGGCGGCCGCTCGCGGGTCAGCGTGCAATGGGCGGCCACGGCGCCGACGCGGCGCAGCGCGAGCAGCTCGTCGCGGTAGAGCACGTCCTCCCAGCGGCGCGCCGACACCAGCAGCGACACCTCGGCCGTCGAGTGCGCCGCGGCATGGTGGCGCAGCATCGCCATCAGCGGTACGAGCCCGGAGCCGCCGCCGATCAGCAGCAGCGGCCCCCCGTCGCCGGCGCTCCAGTTGAAGTGGCCGCCGATCGGCCCGCGCAGCTCGAGGCTGTCGCCGGCGCGCACCTCGTCGACCAGGTACGGCGAGACCTCGCCGTCGTCGATCCGCTCGACCGTCAGCGCGAGACGCGGATCCTCCGGCGCGGTCGCGATCGAATAGGAGCGCTGCGCCTGGTAGCCGTCCTGCGCGGTCAGGCGAACATCGACGTGCTGGCCGGCCAGGTGGCCGGGCCAGCGCTCGACTTCCAGCACGATGGTGGCGGCATGAGCGCTCTCCGCGACGCGCTCGAGCACGGTCGCGTTGTGCCAGACGATCGGTGTTCGGCTTGCGCTCAGTCGTTCCAGAAGCGCTGCTCCAGCCACGGGTCGCCGCGGTTGTGGTAGCCCGCTTCCTCCCAGAAGCCGGGCTCGTCCTCCACCGTCAGTCGCAGCCCGCGCACCCACTTCGCGCTCTTCCAGAAGTACAGGTGGGGAACCAGAAGTCGCGCCGGGCCGCCGTGCTCGGGCTCGAGCGGCGCGCCGTCGAAGCTGTGCACGACCCAGGCCCGCCCGCCGGTCAGGTCCGCGAGCGGAACGTTCGTCGTGTAGCCGCCGTCGCTCCAGGCGCTGGCGTAGGCGCCGTCGGTCCGCGCGCCCGCGAGCAGGGTGTCGACCGAAACCCCGGTCCAGCTCGTGCCGAGTTTCGACCACTTGGTGACGCAGTGGATGTCGACCGTGAAGGTCTCCGACGCGAGCGCCGTGAACTCCTCCCAGCTCCAGGAGCGCGGCTCCTCGATCGCGCCGTCGATCGTGAAGCTCCAGTCGCGCAGCTGGGTTCGCGGCGTCGGCCCGGCGGAAAGAACCGGGAAGTCCTCAACGGTGTACTGCCCGGGCGGGATTCGCGCGGGATCCACATCGCGGCGCGGGCGGCCGCGAAAGCCACGTGAGATAGGCGTCATCGGCTGCTCCAGACTCGGTCGCTGGAAGCTACAGCACGCGGCGGCCCGGGTCCGCGTCACCGCCGCCGGCGATCCGCGCTTTCTCGCCCGGGGCGGCGATCCGCGGCGGCACGTCGCCTCGTTCACACTCGCCGCGCGTGGCCGTCGCCACCACCCGCGGCGGCAATCTCGCAGGCCATCCCGCCCCATACCTGCGCAAAGCCGCGCAGCGCTTAACCCGGCGCACAGCCGCCGTTGAGGGCGGCCTAAGGTGACTGCTTCACTATGTCAACGATGAGCTTCCCCGAGACGCCGCCACCGAACTTCCCCGTCGCCGCACCGCCAGCCCCGCCGCCGCTCCACGGCCCGCCGTCAACGCCGGATGGGACCGGGCAGCCGCCCCCTGCCGGGCCACCGCCTTCGGGCAGCGGGCTGCGGCGGCCGATGGTCGCCGCGATCGTGGTCGTCGTGGTCGCCGCATTCGGCGGCGCCGCCCTGGCGCACGTGCTGTGGCCGAGCACGTCCGGCCCGTCCACCACGCAGCTGGGCCTGACCCCGGGCGGACTCAACCTCGGCTCGGGCTCGGGCGGGCTTCTGCCGCAGAGCGGCGGTTCCTCGACCGCGACGCCCGCCTCCGACGCCGCGGTCGCGGCGCGCATCTCGCCGGACATCGTCGACGTAAACACGATCACCAACAGCGGCGCCGCGGCCGGCACCGGCATGGTCGTCACCTCGACCGGCGAGGTGATCACGAACAACCACGTGATCTCCGGCGCGACTCGGATCTCCGCCTACGATGTCGGCAACGGCCGCACCTACACCGCGCGTGTGATCGGCTACGACCGCACCCAGGACGTCGCGGTGATCCAGCTCGAGGGCGCCTCCGGCCTGGCCACCGTCCCGCTCGGGGACTCCTCGACACTGCAGGTCGGCAGCGGCGTGATCACGATCGGCAACGCCGGTGGCGTCGGCGGCACGCCGAGTGCCGCGGGCGGCGCGGTCTCAGCGCTGCACCAGTCGATCACCGCCGGCGACCAGTATGAGCCCGGCAACATCGAGCGGCTGAAGAACGTGATCCAGATCAGCGGCTCGCTGCAGCCCGGCGACTCGGGCGGCCCGCTCGTCAGCGGCGGCAAGGTCGTGGGCATGGACACCGCGGCGTCGTCGCGGTTCAGCTTCCAGTCAGCCTCGCCGGGCCGCGGCTTCGCGATCCCGATCAACCAGGTGCTCTCGATCAGCCGCCAGATCCTCCGCGGTCAGAGCTCGAGCCGCGTGCACATCGGCCCGACAGCGCTGATCGGCGTCTACGTCGCCAACAAGACCCGCTGTGTCAACCCCACCACCGGTGCGGCCGGCGGCGGCTCCGGTGCGCCGGGCGCAGTGGTCTGCGGGGTCGTCAGCGGCACGCCGGCCGCCTCGACCGCGCTCGCGACCTCGGGCACCGGCAACAGCTACGACACGATCACGAGCCTCGACGGCCGGGCCGTTTCGTCCGCCGCGTCGCTGCTGCGCCTGATGGACACCCACCATCCGGGCGACCGCGTCGTGGTGGGCTGGGTCGATTCCGCAGGCAACTCACACAGCGCGACGATCGCGCTGATCGCCGGACCGGCCGACTGAGCGACTGACTTCTTAGGCCGGCGCCGGTGGCGCCGGATCGCGACGGCCGACGCGTCAGGCGGGATCAGGCGACCAGCGGCATGCGTCGCGTGCGGCCGGCGTTGAGAATCCTGTGGTAGGCGGCCTCGTAAGCGGCTGCAACCACGTTCACGTCACAGTTCTCCGCCACCCACTGGCGGCAGGCGGCAGGATCGATCTCATCGATGCGGTGCAGCGCCGCCACCATCGCCGCCTCGTCCTCGACGATGAAGCCGGTCACCCCGTCGACGATCAGCTCGCTCGCGGCGCCCTCGTCGAACGCCAGCACGGGGGTCCCGCACACCAGCGACTCGATGATCACAAGCCCGAACGGCTCCGCCCAGCGGATCGGCATCAGCAGCGCGCGCGCACCGGCGAACAGGGCCTTCTTTTCCGCCCCGCCGACCTCGCCCTCGAAACGCACGCGCGTGCCGTCGATATGCGGCTCCACCTTGCGTTCGAAGTAGGCTCGCTGCCCGGGCTGAACGACGCCGGCGAGCACCAGGTCCTGGCCGGCGGCGCGTGCGATCTCGATTGCTCGGTGGGCGCCCTTCT
>Ga0265320_10002557_pt1 | contig 12646 bp, 11 predicted proteins | sample 4827metaG_FD_202087 | JGI IMG/M metagenome (GOLD analysis project Ga0265320, IMG submission 202087) | Rhizosphere microbial communities from Carex aquatilis grown in University of Washington, Seatle, WA, United States - 4-8-27 metaG | ecosystem: Host-associated > Plants > Roots > Rhizosphere >...
AACGCTTTATCCGCTGGCCTATCCGCTGCCGAAGAGGGCCGGTTATTAGCTGAATGGGCACGCGAGAGAATACTGCCATCACAGATAGAAAAAAATCGTCCCGACCTGGAAGCGGTATTCACCCGGTGGAAGATTCCGAAATACGACCTGGGACTTTCCCATGATGGAGTGGATGCGATCCTCTGCTGGGGTGATGGACATGGGCCCGTCGTGATTATCAATTCAATAAGCGCACGCAATAAAAAATTAAGTGGGCTCCGGGCTGCCCTTGCTCATGAGCTATGTCACCTGCTTTTTGACCTGGACAATTACCTCCCACTCGCTGAGGCCATCTCTGGCAATAGCGATGACTGGTTAGAAAAGCGAGCGAGAGCTTTTGCCGCCGAATTTCTTTTTCCGCGCTACATGTGTGAACAACGTTTCAACAATGAGCCCCTCGTGAACTTCATTAATGAACTGGCATTCGAGTTCGATGTGAGCTCCGAAGTCGTCGCATGGCAACTTTATAGATCGACAATCGGAAATAGGCTCACGAGCGACCAGAAGAAGGAACTTAAGAGGTTTGTTTCCAACCCGGATGGTCTTGAGTGACTTCATGATACCTAATCTCAAGCCTATCTGCTGCACTGCAACGCATTGATTTCCAATAAGAGAAGGTTGGCCGACAGCCCCCGCTGCCCCGCCACTTCATCTTCAAGACATCCCATTCTCTGAGACCTTGCGCCGAAAGGCTCGGGGTTCCGGCGGCTATCGGCTCTCATTCCGAACCGGAGAGACAGGATATCGGGGCTCTTACACGCCCCCCCTTCTCTCCGTCGGCCAGCGCGCATCAAGGGGAGAGCGTTCATGCCAGGTACAATAAATAACGAGTTGATATAACATATTCAAAAAAAAGCGATATAAGCTTGATACCCGCCAATAATGGCTTGTTAACGATATGTGTCAAATAAGCGGCTACACAGATTTATATTGATAAACATCAAAAACATCCATGCATTTATACCCCACACCTCGAAAGGTTATTGCCGAACTACCTGAGGAACTGGAAGGCCGCCATCGCCGGCCGGCGGGGCAACCGTGCCCGCGGCACGGCCGGCGAGGCAAAGCCGGCCCTAGACGGGAACGAATGTTCCCTTGCCGACCGCATCCTGGTCCTGGCGCACACATTCCGTCAGGACGCCACCCTCCTCCTGCCGGCCCCAGCCGTCGAAGTGCAGCAGCGTCTCCAGGGGCAGACGGGGCCGCCAGCCGGCGCTTTCCAGTTCCGGCTTGGGGTGGTAGCCCCGCACCCGGCCGAGACACAGATAGGCCACCGGAATGATCCCCTTGGGGATGTTCAGGATTTCCTGCACCTCAGTGTTGTCGAAAATACTGACCCAGCCGAGGCCGAGTCCCTCGGCGCGCGCCGCCAGCCACAGGTTCTGCACCGCGCAGACGCTGCTGTAGAGGTCCATGGTGCGGACATGGGTCCGGCCGATCACCACCGGACCGGCGCGGTCGCGATCGCAGGTGACGCAGATGTTGACGGGCGACTCGAGAATCCCCTCCAGCTTCAGCGAACGGTAGATGTCGCGCTTGTCCTCGGGGAACATCTCCGCCGCCTCGGCATGTGCCTTGAGGAAGGCGTCATGGACGCGGCCCCGGACTTCCCGGTCACGCACCACGACGAAGCTCCACGGCTGCATGAAGCCGACGGAGGGCGCATGGTGGGCGGCGATCAGCACCCGGCTCAAGACCTCGTCCGGGATGGGGTCGGGCAGGAATTCGCCCCGCGTGTCGCGGCGCGTCAGCATGGCCCGGTAGACGGCGTCCCGCTCGGCGGCGGGCATGGGAGCGGCAGGCAAAAGAGAGCTTTGGGCATCCATCAGCTTTCCCCTGTGATGGCGTGCGCCCAACCGGTGTCCACGCCGGAAGGACCATCTCCACTTGGCCGGTCTTCTGACTCGGGTTCATCCCAGCGAGGCGCCTTCCCAGCACAAAGCCAGTGGCATCAGCCTGCCGGTCCCCCATACAGCGTTGGGCACGTCGCGGACTTTCACCGCGTTCCCGATTCTCCGGTGCGCCATAAGCGCCCCGGCACCGAGTGGATGGCCCATTCATAGATCATGTCTCGCCGGGAAGCATCCCAAAACACCCCCCTGACTCCGAGGCGGCGGGCACGTCGGTCACAGGAGTTCCAGCGGAACCCGGCTCAGCTCGTTGTTCTGGTTGACGAGCTTGTGCAGCAAATAGCGGAAGATCAGCTGCTCGCCCTCGGAGAGCGGCTCCAGCAAGGTGCGCTGGAAACGCCGCACCGGCTCGCCCAGCTCCGCCAGCATGGTATCGCCGGCCTCGGTGATGAACAGGGACTTGATGCGGCGATCCTTGCCCTCGCGCCGCTCCAGCAGGCCCTTCTTTTCCAGCCGGATCACCACATCGCCGATGGTCGAGCGGTCGAAGGCGATCATGCGCGCCAGCGACCGCTGGTCGACGCCGGGAAATGCCTTGATCACGGTCAGCGAGGCGAACTGGACCGGCGTGATGCCAAAGTCCTGGGTCTCGTTCAGGAAGATCGACACGGCGATCTGATGGAGCCGCCGGGCCAGATGTCCGGGATTGCCGTAGATCGGCAGGGCGTCGTTCTCGCCCGTATCCAGCAGCGCCTCCGGCATGGTTCGTCACGTCCTTCGATTTCGCCCGTGCCGGGCATCTGACCCCAATTCACCGGCAACCTCAATCCCCCAGGCGCCGAATTTATGTAGGTATACGCACTATTTTAATTCCCAATTACATCGTGTTGCGGTGCGGGAAATGATTGTCACGGCAACATGATCCGGCGGCATCCGGGGGGAATACTGGCGATAGGCCTGATATCATAGGATATATACGCCATCCGGCGGCACTCACGATATTGCCGACTGAATGACAATTCATCGAATCGAATTGACAGCATACTGTCCTTTATGGTCCAGTACCCACATAAGAGGTGCGGCCATTGGCCCGCCCGACAAAAACAGAGGGAGGTCCGAGATGGCCCTGGATGAGGCGGCCCTGGTGAACGCCATTGCCGACATGGACGAAGACGCGGCCCTTCGCCTGTCGCGCGAAGCCCTGGATCAGGGCTTCGACCCCCAGCGCATTCTTGATCTTTGCCGCGCCGCCATGGATATCGTCGGCGCCCGGTTCGAGAAGAACGAGTACTTCCTGCCCGAACTGATGATGGCGGGCGAAATGCTCGAGCAGATCGGCGCCATGGTGAAGCCCCTGCTGATGGACGACAGTGACGGCGAAGCCGCGGGGCCGGTGGTGCTGATCGGCACCGTGGCTGGCGATCTGCACGACATCGGCAAGAATATCGTGACCTTCATGCTGGAGGTGAACGGCTTCAAGGTGGTGGACCTCGGCATCGACGTGCCGATCCAGACCTTCGTCGACACGGTCCGTGACTTGAAGCCGGCGGTGATTGGCCTCAGCGGCTTCCTCACCCTCGCCTTCGACGCCATGAAGGATACCGTTGCCGCCATCGAGCAGGCGGGCCTGCGCGACGGACTCAAGATCATGATCGGCGGCGGCCAGGTGGACGAGACCGTCCGCAGCTATACCGGCGCCGACGCCTTCGGATTGAACGCCATGGCCGCCGTCTCCCTGTGCCAGGGGTGGATCGGCACGGCCAAGGCCGCTTGAGGGGAGACTCCGACATGATCGCTTCCCCCGCCCAGACTCCCGAGGCCAAGGTCGCCTACGACGCCCGCTGGCAGCGGGTGATGGATTGCGTCAACCTGAAGCAGCCCGACCGCCTGCCCATCGGCATGCAGCCCACTTTCTGGCTGGCCAAGTACGGCAACATCACCTGCCGCCAGCTGATGTACGACTACGACAAGACGGCGGAGATCGCGGCGCGCGCCATCCAGGAATTCGAGCCCGACTGCCACAGCCCGATGTTCCTGGCCACCGCCTCGGGCCGGGCGCTGGAGGCGCTGGACTTCAAGCAGCTGCAATGGCCGGGGCACGGCGTCGGCGACAACCAGCCCTTCCAGTATCTGGACGCCGAGTACATGAAGGGTGACGAATACGCCGAATACCTGGAGGACCCCACCGGCTACTATTTCCGCCGTTATCTGCCCCGAGTGGCCGGCGTGTTCGAGGGCTTCGAGGAACTGCCGTCCTTTTCCAGCCTCTACTATACCCGTCTGGTGCTGGGCATGCGCGCCTTCGCCAGACCGAAGGTGCGCCAAGCCCTGGAGCGGGTGATGAAGGCCGCCGAGGAATCGGAACGCCTGTTCAACCTGCACGTCGCCTTCGAAGAGCGCATGGCCGCCCTGGGCTACCCGGCGTCCTACATGTATTCCTCCATCTCGCCCTACGACTACATCGCCGACTATTTCCGGGGCGCCAAGCAGATCATGACCGATCTGTTCCGGCGCAAGGACAAGCTGCTGGAAATGTTGGAAAAGGTCCGCGTCTCCATCACCCGCAGCACCATCGAGGCGGTGAAGGCCAGCGGCAATCCCTTCGTCTTCATCCCCACCCACTGGGCCCCCGACACGTTCATGTCGGACCAGCAGTTCACCACCTATTGGTGGCCGCCCTTCCGGCAGATGCTGATCGACCTGATCGACGCCGGCATCATCCCCATCCCCATGTGGGAATCCGACTGTACCAAGCGGCTGGAGCACATCGCCGACATCCCCGCCGGCAAATGCGTCTACTGGTTCGAGCGCACCGATATGGTCAAGGCCTTCGAGGTGCTGGGCGACGTGGTGGCGCTGCGCGGCAACCTGTCGCCCTCCATGATGACCACCGGCACTCCCGCCGAGGTGGATGCCGCCGTCAAGCACCTGGTCGACAACGTCTTCAACAAGGGCGGCAAGCTGATCCTGGATTGCGCCTTCGGCATTCCCGACGAAACGCCGGTCGAGAACGTGCGCGCCATGTTCGACGCGGCCCGCCGGTACGGCGGCTGAGGGCGCCGGCCATGGCCTCCCCCCCGCGCCGCCTGATGCTGACCCTGGTCCGCCGGACGGTGGCGGCTCTGGGCCGTGGGCGGCTGGAACGCCCCCTGGCCTGGGCCGAGCGGGCCCTGAAAAGCCGCCTGTTCGGTTGCCGGATGTGCGGCCAGTGCGCCCTCGACGTCACCGGGCTGGGCTGTCCCATGCGCTGCCCCAAGGGCTTGCGCAACGGCCCCTGCGGCGGCGTGCGCTCCGACGGCACCTGCGAGTTGGATGCCGCCATGCCCTGCGCCTGGAAGGATATCTGGAGCCGCCTGGGCGAACGGCTGCCGGAGCGTCAGCCGCTGCTCGACCACCGCCGGGCCGGGCGCTCCGCCTGGCTGGCCGAGGCCCTGGACGCCAAGCCCGCCGCCCCGGAACTGCCGCCGGACCGCCCCCTGCCAGCCGGGCGGCTGGCCGCCAAATTGGCTGCCGGCGAGTTCGTGGTCACCGCCGAGATCGGGCCGGGCACCGCCGCCGACGGCTCGGCCCTGCTGGCCCAGGCGGAACGGCTGGGCCAATGGGTGGACGCCATCAACGTCACCGACGGCTCGGCGGCCCATTGCGCCCTGTCCAGCATGGCCGCCGCCGCCCTGCTGAGCCGCGCCGGCCACGTGGCGGTGATGCAGATGACCTGCCGCGACCGCAACCGCATCGCGCTGCAGAACGACCTGCTGGGTGCCGCCGCCCTGGGGATCGAGAACGTGGTCTGCCTGACCGGCGACGGCGTGCTGGCCGGGGACCACCCCGAGGCCAAGCCGGTCTTCGACCTGGACGCCGTCGCCCTGGTCGCCACCGCCAAGACGCTGCGCGATGGCGGGCGCTTCCTGTCGGGGCGGGCGCTGGCCGTGCCGCCCGGTTACTTCATCGGGGCGGTGGACAATCCCTTCGCGCCGCCCGAGACGGCCCGCGTCCAACGCCTCGCCGCCAAGGTGGCGGCCGGGGCGCAATTCGTCCAGACCCAGTACGTCTTCGACCTGGAGGCCTTCGCCCTCTACATGGAGCGCATCCGCGCCGCCGGACTGCACCGCCGCTGCCACATCATCGCCGGCGTCGGCCTGGTGCCGTCGGCCCGCACCGCCCGCTGGCTGGCTCACAAGGTGCCGGGCGTGCGTATTCCGGATGCCATCGTCACCCGCCTGGAGCAGGCCGCCGACCCGCTGGCCGAGGCTTCGGCCCTGGCGGTGGAGCTGATCTCCGCCCTGCGCCGCATCGAGGGTGTGGCGGGGGTGCACCTGATGTTCCACCACCATCTGGAAAAGGTGGCCGAGGTGGTCGATGCCGCCGGGCTGACCCGGGATCGCTCCGGCCGACGGGAGGTGGCGTGATGGAGATTCCCCTCGATCCCGGCCGCCTCGAATCCGGCCTCGCCCGCCACGCCACAATCGCCGTTCCCACCAGCGGGCGGCCGGCGGTGCGCCGCCGCCTGTCGGCCCTGGCCGACGACCTGGACCGTGCCATCCGGCCCCGGGCCACCATTCGGCTGGTTCCCGCCGCCATGGTCGGCCGCGACACCCTGCGCCTGGGAGACGCCGACAGCCTGGAGGGCACTTCCGTACACCGCTTCGCCGGGGCGGACCGGTTGGCGGTGGTGTTCGCCTCGCTGGGAGACGGCATCGCCGAGCGGGCCGCCCGTTCCGCCGAGCGGGGTGAAATGGTCGAAGCGGCGCTGTTCGACCAGATCGGCTCGCGCGCCGTGTGGCAGTTGGGCCAGCGGCTGCTGGCCGCCATCCGTCTCGCCGCCCACCGGGCCGGCAGCCGGGCCGGCGGCCCGCTATTTCCCGGCGATCCCGGCCTGCCGCTGGCCGCCCAGCCCATCCTGGCCCGCCTGGGCGACCCGGGGGGCGCCGGTGTCGAGGTGTGCGGCGGCGGCCTGCTGATGCCGCTCAAATCCCTGTCCATGGTGGTCGCCATCGGCCCCGGAGTGCGGCGCTGGGCGCGCATCGCCAATTGCCGCGAATGCCGCTTCCACGACCGCTGCCGCAAGCCGGCCGAGACCCGTAAGGTGTGCCGATGAGCATCCGGCTGGCCTTCGAGCCTTCGGGCATCGCGGCGGCCGCCCTGGTCGGCGAGACGCTGCTGGAGGCGGCCCGCCGCGCCGGGGTGCGCATCGGCGCCGCCTGCGGCGGCCGGGGGCGCTGCCGGGCCTGCGGCGTCCGGATCGAGGGACGGGTGGACGAGCCGACGGCCTCGGATCTCGAGGTGTTCTCGGACGGCGAACTGTCGGGCGGGTGGCGCCGGGCCTGCCAGTCCAGGGTGGTCGGCGACGCCCGCGTGCACGTGCCGCCCCGCAGCGCCGCCGCCGCCATCGCCCGTGGCCAGGAGGACGGCGCCGGTCACATTCCCATGGCCGAGCCGGTGGCCGCATCCGGCCTGGGGCTGGCCGTCGACCTGGGCACCACCAATCTGGCCGCCGCCCTGATCGATCTGGCCACCGGCCGCGTGGTGGCGACCGGCGCGGCCGAGAACCCGCAAGGCATCTTCGGAGCCGACGTCATCAGCCGGGGCGGACGGGCGTTGCGGGTTCCGGGCGCCCCGGCCGAACTGCAGCGCCTGGCCGCCGGGGCGATCACCGAACTGGGCGGCGCGCTGGCCGGTGGTCGGCCCGAGCGCATCGTCCAGGTGGCCGTGGTCGGCAACTCGGTGATGAGCCATCTGCTGCTGGGCCTGCCGGTGGACACCCTGGTGAAGGCTCCCTACCAGCCGGCGGTGGCCGAGGCCCAGGATCTGCCGGCGGCCGTGGTGGGAATCGGAGTGGCACCCGGCGCCCTCCTCCATGTGGGCTCCAACATCGCCGGATTCGTCGGCAGCGACCATGTCGCCGCCCTGCTGGAGGTGCTGCAATCCCCACCGCCGGGGCGCTGGGCGCTGCTGGATATCGGCACCAACACCGAGATTTCGCTGTTCGACGGCCACCGGCTGGTCAGCGCCTCCTGCCCCTCCGGCCCCGCCTTCGAAGGCGGCGCGCTCAGTTGCGGCATGCGGGCGGCGGCGGGCGCCGTGGAGCGGGCCGGGATCACCGCCGACGGGCTGGACCTCGCCACCATCGGCGGCGAGGCGCCGGTGGGGCTGTGCGGATCGGGAGTGCTGTCGCTGCTGGCCGGGCTGCGCCGGACGGGCCTGGTGGACGGCAAGGGGCGGCTGGGCCTCGGCCATCCCGCCATCCGCGAGCGGGGCGAAATCCGGGCGGTGGTGCTGGCGTCGGAGGAGGAAACCGGCGGCCTGCCGGTTCTGTTCACCCAGGCCGATATTCGTAACGTGCAGTTGGCCAAGGCGGCCATCCGCGCCGGCCTGGACCTGCTGCTGGACAGCGCGGGACTGGCGGCGGGCGACCTGGACCACCTGATCGTCGCCGGAGCCTTCGGCAAATACATCGACCTGGGCGACGCCGCCGCCATCGGCATGCTGCCGGAGCTTCCGGCCGGGCGTTTCTCGCAGGTGGGCAACGCCGCCGGGGCCGGGGCCAGACGCATGCTGGCCTGCCATCGGGAACGGCGCCGCGCGTCCGAACTGGCCCGCCGGATCCACTACCTGGAACTGGCGTCCCGGCCCGATTTCCAGAAACGCTTCATCCAGGCCATGGCCATGTAAGGGGAGGACGGTGTGAGTAAGCAGTGGACCATCATCGGCGAACGGATCAATCCCGGCTTCAAGAGCACGCGGGCCCTGTTCGAAACCAAGGATATCGCGGGCATTCAGGCCCTGGCCGTGAAGCAGGCCGAGGCGGGCGCCCGCTACCTCAACGTCAACACCGGAATGGCGGGGGAAAAGGACCACGGCTTCGCCCGGGCGGTGGTCGAGGGCATCCAGCGGGTGGTCACCGTGCCCCTGTCGTTCGATTCTGCCTCGGTGGCGCTGCAGACCGTCTATCTCTCCACCTATGACGCCGACCGGGCCGGCGGCGCCAAGCCGATGATCAACTCCATCGCCGAAACCCATCTCGGCATGCTGGAGCTTCTCGCCATCCGCCCCTGCAGGATCATCATCATGGCCTCGGAGCGGCTGGAGAACGGTGCCGGCCGGCGCAACACCAAGGCCGACGAGGTGGTGGCCGTCGCCCGGCGGATGGTGGAACACACCGACCGCGCCAGTATTCCCCACGAGGACATCGTCATCGACGTCTCCATCAGCGCCATGGCCGCGGACAGCGAAGGGCTGACCCGCATGGCGCTCGACGCCATCCGGGTGATCGGCAGCGATCCCGGCTTGAAGGGGGTGCACATCACCGGCGGCCTGTCCAACATCGGCCAGCAACTGCCGGCCAAGGCGGCCAACGGCGCCGACCTGAAGCATGCGCTGGAATGCGCCTTCCTGACCCTGGCCACGCCGCTGGGCTTCGATACCATCCTGGGCACGCCGTGGAAGGATTACCGCTTCCTGCCCGACGACGACTATGTGATGGGGGTGTTCCGCGACGTCCTTGACCGTTCCGGCCTGGACGCGCTGCGCCAGGTCAGAAGGCTCTACCGGGCATGACCGCCGGACCGCACCGGCGCCTGACCGTTCGAGCCTATTTCGACGGCGAGCGGATCGTCGGCGGCGGCCCCTGGGCGATCATCCACGACGGCACCGCCATCCTGGGCATCGAGCGGGCCGAAGGCGCGGTCGATGCCGCCTTCGCCATGCCTAGCCTGGTGGATGCCCATGTCCACGTCTTCCTGGACGGCGGCGAATTGGACGCCGTGCGCCGCAAGGCGGCCATGGCGGCCGACGACGATGCCGTCCTCGACGTGGCGCGGGCCAACGCCGAGCGGGCGTGGCAGGCCGGCATCACCGTCCTGCGCGACGCCGGCGACCCGCGCGGCGTCAACCACGCCATCCGCGAGGAGCTGGCCGCCGCCCGCCATCCGGTGGCCCTACGCTCGCCGGGGCCGGCGCTGCATCGGCCCGGACGCTATGGCTCCTTCCTCGGCCGGGCGGTGGCCCATGACGGCGACATCGCCGCCATCGTCGACGAATTGTGCGACCATGTGGATGACATCAAGGTCCTGCTGACCGGAGTGATCGACTTCGCGTCGGGGCAGGTCAAGGGCCAACCGCAGTTCGACGAGGCCGCCGCCCGCGCCGTCGTCGGCGCCGCCCGCCGGCGCGGCCGCCCCGCCTTCGCCCACTGCAACGGGCCGGAAGGACTGAGGGTGGCCATCGCCGCCGGCTTTGATTCCATCGAGCACGGCTACCTGATGGACGAGGAATCGCTGCGCGCCATGGCCGGCAACGGCGTCGCCTGGACCCCGACCCTGGCCCCGGTGGCGGCGCAGCGCCGCCTGGACCCGACCGTCAGCGGCTTCGGTCCCGACATCCTGGCCTGTCTGGACGGCATCCTGGCCCGTCACGCCGACTCCATCGCCCGGGCCGCGCAACTGGGCGTGCCCCTTTACGCCGGGTCCGATGCCGGAGGCCAGGGCGTTCCCCACGGCGGCGGCCTGATCGACGAGATCCTGCTGATGGCGGCGGCCGGCGCTCCCATGGAAACGCTGCTGCGGGGCGCCACCAGCCTGCCGCGCCGACGCTGGGGGCTGGACGGTGGCGAAATCCGCCCAGGCGCCCCCGCCGACCTAGTGCTGCTGCCGGTCTCGCCCATGGACGAGGCCGTGGCGCTCGGCCGGGCCCGCCACTGGCGGCATGAGGATTCCAGGGACGGCCTGGATGGAGTGGGTGTGAAACGAGGCGCGAAAAATCAGCCGACCACGAAGGGGGAGGAAACATGAGACGGACACGACTGACCGCCATTGTGCTGGCGCTGATCCTGGCCCTGGCGGGCCACCAGCCGGCGCGGGCCGCCGACGACATCAAGATCGGCGTATTCCTGTCGGTGACCGGGGTGATGTCCCTGATGGGCGACCCGGAGAAGCGAACCCTGGACATGCTGGTGGACAAGATCAACGCCGAGGGCGGGATCATGGGCCGCAATATCCAGATGATCCTCTACGACGACGGATCCGAGCCGGAAAAGGCCACCACCTTCGTCAAGCGGCTGATCGACAACGACAAGGTGGACATCATTCTGGGCGGGTCGGGCACGCCGACCAGCATGGCGGTCCTCAATCTGATAGAGCGGGCCGAGATGCCCTACATCTCCATGGGCGGCGGCGTCGGCATCGTCGATCCGGTGCGCAAATGGGTGTTCAAGGTGCCGCCCACCGACCGCATGGCGGCCGACAGGGTCCTGGCCGAACTCAAGGCACGGGGCCTGACCAAGCTGGCGATCCTGTCCGAGAACGTCGGTTTCGGAAAATCAGGCCATGACCATACCGTCGCCCTGGCTTCCCGGCATGGCGTCGAGGTCGTCGCCGACGAGGTCTACTCGCCCAAGGACCCGGACGTCACCCCGCAGCTCACCAAGATCCGGGCCACGCCGGGCGTACAGGCTCTGTTCATCTTCGGATCGGGCAACGGCCCGGCGGTGGCGACCAAGAATATCCGCCAGATCGGCTTCAACCTGCCCACCTACCAGTCGCCCGGCGTGGCGTCGCGGGAATTCCTGCGCCTGGTAGGAACCGCCGCCGACGGCATGCGGCTGGCGGCCGGGGCACTGATCGTCGCCGAGCAACTGCCGGCCGACAACCCGCAGCGGCCGGTGGTGGTCACCTTCAAGCGCATGTTCGAGGAACGCAACAAGCCCCAGGACGTCAGCACCCTGGCCGGTCACGGCTGGGACGCCCTGATGATCGCCATCGAGGCCATGAAGCGGGCCGGCGGTACCGACAAGGCCAAGGTCCGCGACGAGATCGAGAGGACCAGGGGCTTCATCGGTACGGCGGGCGTGGTCAACATGTCGCCCGCCGATCACCTGGGCCTGGGCGACGACGCCTATCACATGATCGAGGTGAAGAACGGCGACTGGGAACTGAGCGACCACAAATATCTGAAGTAATCCGATCGGCGGCGGGAACAACCCGCCGCCGGTTGCCCCATGCTCTCCGGGGCGGGGCCATTGCAATCAAGGGAGTTGACGACGCGACGCGGATGGCTCAAGGCTAGCACGCTCTGCCACTTTCCGCGGTACAGCCCTGCGCGGGCTTTCCGGGTTCTTTCATTGATGCCCCGCCGGTGATGCCCGAACGCCTCCATCTTGAAGCCCTGCTGACCTTCAGATTGTCGAGTATCGCCGACACCCTGGAGCGCGCGGCCAACCAAGTTTACGGCCGCCGCTGGGATCTCAGCCTTACCGCCTGGCGAACGCTCGCCATCCTGGCCCAGCACGAGCCGACCACCGCCCAGAACATCAGCCGGCGCTCACACATCGACAAGGGATGGATCAGCCGCTCGGTCGTCCGACTGGAAGAGCGCGGCCTGTTGCTGCGCGTGCCGAACGACAAGGATAACCGGAGCCAGCTGCTCAGTCTGACCGACGCCGGGCGCGAACTGGTGGCCCGGATCGCGCCCCTGTCGCGCCAGCGCAACGAGGCGCTGTTGTCGGTACTGAACCCGGAGGAGGCGGAGGGCTTCCTGCGTTGCCTGGAGTTGGTTCAGCGCCGGGCCGAGGCCATGCTGGAAGACGACGACCCGGGCTGACGGTAGGCGATCAATGGCCGCCGATGCGAACCTCCTCGGCATGGCCGTGGGCCTCGTCCACGCCGGCCTGATGCTCGGCCCGTGTTTCCGGATGCGCCAACTGCTTGATCAGCAGGGCGGCGGCGGCGATGATCCCGGGCACCGCCACCACGGTGAAGATGGTG
>Ga0265320_10002558_pt1 | contig 12643 bp, 11 predicted proteins | sample 4827metaG_FD_202087 | JGI IMG/M metagenome (GOLD analysis project Ga0265320, IMG submission 202087) | Rhizosphere microbial communities from Carex aquatilis grown in University of Washington, Seatle, WA, United States - 4-8-27 metaG | ecosystem: Host-associated > Plants > Roots > Rhizosphere >...
GAAATACGCGCCGTCGCTGGAGGAACTGTTTCGCATTTTCCTGGTGGAAGCCGGTGTGGACGGGGTGTTCACGGATCATCCGGATCGCGGCGCGGCTTTTTTGCGCGGGCGAAACCGAACCCGGTGAACACCGGTAACCGATCACACCATGTATCCTTTGGTCACGTCGCGAAAAGCCCGGACCTGGCCATCCTGCCATCGTTGATCGTATTTCAATTCCCCGGCCATGAGCTGGGCCACCCGGGGCGCCATGAGTACGGCGGCCCGGGCGTTGAGAAAGAGCGCCCGGGTGCGGCGGCCCAGCACGTCTTCCACGGTACGTGCCATTTCCTCGCGGGCGGCCCAAATGACTTCCGCGCCGCAGATGGGAAGAGCCGGGTGCAGCGGTTCACCCAGCGCCGGGTCGTGGCGGATCAAATCCTGAATGAACGGTGCGTCCGCGCCGTAGACCGCAAGGTGTCCGAAGCGCCCGGCGTTCTGGTAATAGCCATGGATGTTCAGGTGCCGGGTGACACTGTTGCACTCGGCAAGGCGCACCAGCATGGCGGCCTGATTCACACAGTCCTCCGCCATGTTGCGATAGGTCGTCCATTTGCCGCCGGCGACCGTGACCAGCCCGGACTGATCGATGTGAATCGTATGGTCGCGCGAAAGCGCCGCGGTGTTTTTGCTGTCGCCGGATTTCACCAGCGGACGAATGCCGGCAAAGGCGCTGAGGATGTCGGCCTTGGTCGGTTTCTTTTCCAGGTAAAGGCCAGCTGTTTCAAGCATGAATTCGATTTCGTGTTCCAGCGGCACCGGCTCGAGCGAAGCAGACTCGATGGGTGTGTCCGTCGTGCCAACGAGTGTATGTCCATGCCACGGAATGGCGAACATCACCCGACCGTCGCTGGTATGGGGCACCATGATGGCGGTGTCACCCGGCAGAAACGATTTGTCCAAAACGATGTGCGCACCCTGGCTCGGCGCAATCATCGGCCGGGCTTCCGGTTCGGCCAGGTGGCGGACGGAATCGGTGAACGGCCCGGTCGCATTGATGATGACCTTCGCCCGGGCGGTGAAATCCCTGCCGGATTCCAGATCGCGCGCCGAGACGCCAACGACGAGGCCATCGGCATCTTTCGTCAAGCCGGTAACGGGGGCGTAATTAAGCATCGTGGCACCCTGTTCCACAGCGGTGGCAACGAGATTGATGAGCAGGCGCGAATCGTCGAACTGGCCGTCGTAATAAATCACACCGCCACGCAGACCGTCGGGCTTGATGTTTGGCAGCCGCTGGAGGGTTTCCTCCTTGGAAAGCCGTTGTGACGCGCCGAAGCCGTATTTGCCGGACAACCCCTGGTAAAGTTTGAGGCCGATACCGTAGAAGGGCCCTTCCCACCAGGCATAACTCGGCACGATGAAACGCAGTTCACTGACCAGATGCGGCGCGTTTTGCCGGAGAATCCCGCGCTCCTTGAGCGCTTCCATGACGAGCGAGATGTTGCCCTGTTCGAGATAACGCACCCCGCCGTGAACCAATTTTGTGGAGCGGCTGGAGGTGCCCTTGCCGAAGTCGTGCTTTTCGAGCAACAATGTGCGGTAGCCGCGGGCAGCGGCATCGAGGGCCACACCCACGCCGGTCGCGCCACCGCCAATGACAATCATGCTCCACACTTCTGGCTGCGTCAGGACACGATTCAACATTTCAGACCGTTTCATAACGCGTTCACCTGGATTTTGATTTGCCGGTCAGGCGTGGCGCCGGTTCCCAATGCTTCGAGCGGGCGAGGGCTTCATTCCAGCGGCCACGCAACTCGGCGACCCGGGCGGGCGGCATCCCGGGTTCAAAGACTTTCTCCACCTTCCATTGCGAAGCGATGCTCTTCGGATTTTTCCAAAAGTGAACCGCCAATCCGGCCAGGTACGCGGCGCCCAGCGCGGTGGTCTCGGTCACCGTGGGCCGCACCACCGGCACGCGAAGGATGTCCGCCTGAAATTGCATCAACGGTTCGCTGTGTGCGGCGCCGCCATCCACGCGCAATTCCTTCAACTGCTTCCCCGTATCGGCGCGCATCGCGTCCAGGAGATCGGCCACTTGAAACGCGATGCCTTCCAGGGCCGCCCGGGCGATGTGGGCCGCGCTGGTGTCGCGCGTGAGACCGATGATCATACCGCGGGCATAGGCGTCCCAGTGCGGCGCGCCCAGCCCGGCAAAGGCGGGCACCAGGAAAACGCCGCCATTATCGCGAACGGAGCCGGCGAGGAGATTGACCTCCTGCGCCGAACGGACGAGTTGCAGGCCGTCGCGCAGCCATTGCACCACCGCGCCGCCCATGAACACGCTGCCTTCCTGGGCGTATTCGAGTTTGTCACCCTGCTTCCACGCCACGGTCGTCAACAGGCGGTTCTTCGACGCGATGGGTTTCGTACCGGTGTTCTGCAACATGAAACAGCCGGTGCCGTAGGTGCATTTGGTGAGACCGGGTTGGATGCACATCTGACCGAAGAGGGCCGCCTGCTGGTCGCCGGCGATGCCGGACACCGGCACTTTGCCCAGGCCAAGCGAGGTGGAGACTTCGCCATAAACCTCGCTGGACGACCGGACTTCTGCCAACAGGCTCGCGGGGATCCGGAACAGCTTCAGCAACGTCTTGTCCCATTCGCCCGTGTGGATGTTGTAAAGCATCGTGCGCGAGGCGTTGCTTGGGTCGGTGACGTGGATATTCTGGCCACTCGTAAGTTTCCAGACCAGCCAGGTGTCCACCGTGCCGAAGGCCAGCTGGCCCGCCTCGGCCTTGGCCCGCGCGCCGGGGACATGATCGAGAATCCACGCCAGCTTAGTGGCGGAGAAATAGGCGTCCAGCAGCAGGCCGGTGCGTTTCTGGATGGTCCTCTCCGCCCCGTCCGCACGCAGTTGATCGCACAGGCGCGCCGTCCGCCGGTCCTGCCAGACGATGGCATTGTAAATGGGTTCGCCCGTCTGGCGATCCCACACGATGGTGGTTTCGCGCTGGTTGGTGATACCGATGCCCGCGACATCTTTTGGCCGGATGCGTGCGCGGCCCAGGGCTTCCACCGCGACACTCATCTGCAGGAACCAGATCTCCTGCGGGTCATGTTCCACCCAACCGGGTTGGGGGAAAATCTGGCGGATCTCCTTCTGCGCGATGGAGACAACCTGGCCCTCGTGATTAAAGACCATTGCCCGCACGCTGGTCGTGCCGGCATCGAGAGAAAGGATGTAGCTCACAAGGTCATCATCATAAATGGACAGAACCTTGGCGAGCCAAACAGAACCCGATGCAATAGCGCACCGATCAATCCGTCGATCAGCGCGAATCCCCTCTTACTGTCCGGATCACCAGATGGCAAAAAGAGTTCAGAAAGGGCCCCTTCCGCCAGTTTTCAGTTTGACCAATCGCCCGGTGAACGCCCGAATCGGCTGATGGCTCACGTCAGCCGGCCGGAAGCGATTCCCGGGTTGCCCGCTAACAACTCAGACCTTCTGGAGTGCGGCCTTGACCCGATCCGGCGTCATCGGCAATTGGAACAGCCGGGCGCCGGTGGCATCGTAGAGGGCATTGGCAATCAGCGCGCCCATCAGGATGATGGCCGGTTCGCCGCCACCCTGCGGCGCGGTTTTATTGTTTTCGATGAGCACGGCTTCGATTTTCGGCACCCAGGAAAACCGCGGGATTTCGTAGGTGTCATAGTTTGTGTCCAGCACCTGGCCGCCCTTGAAATGGATTTCCTCCGTGAAGACATAACCGAGGCCCATTGTGATGCAGCCCTCCAACTGGATCTTTGCGCCTTCGGGATTGATGACCACGCCCATGTCCTGGGCGCAGACGACGCGTTTGACCTGCACGGTCCCCTTGGCGGCATCCACGGCAACCTCGGCAATGGCGGCCACGTAGGTTCCGGCGTCAATGCCGCAAGCCACGCCATAACCGCGTTTGCTGGGGGCTTTGGCGGGTTTCCAGCCGAATTTTTCGGCGGCGGTTTTGAGCACCCGGATCATCCGGGCGTCGCTTAAATTATTCAGGCGAAATTCCACCGGATCAATGCCCGCGCCGGCTGCCATGATGTCGATGTGCGATTCCCGGGCGTACGTGTTGGTGTTGTTGCCGGGGGCGCGCCAGGCGCCGGTGGCAAACGGATGGGCGCCCGCCGGTCCGCCAAAACCCGACCCGCTCGACGCCGTGCGATGGTTGGGCACGGTGTAGAATTGTTGCGAACCACGGTCGCCGGCAAAGAAAACTCCGTAGTCCCAGAAAGCCATTTTACCGGCGGCGTCCACGCCGGCGTTGATTTTGACGACCGCCGCCGGACGGAAGGTATCGTAGAAGAATTCCTCTTCGCGCGTCCACATGACCTGCACCGGTTTACCGCTGGCCTTGGCCAGGCGGGCGGCTTCCACCGCCTCAGCGTTGTTGGTCTTGCCGCCAAACCCGCCGCCGACAAACGGGGTGATGACCCGGACCTTTTCTTCGGGAAACCCGATCGCCCTGGCAATCTGGTCGCGGGCGCCGAAAGGATTCTGGGTTGAAGCCCAGACGGTCGCCTTGTCGCCCTCGATTTGTGCCAGGGCGGCATGCGGCTCCATCGGCGAATGGGCGACATAACTGTTGAAGTAGGTCGCTTCAAATTTTTTGGCCGCAGCGGTTTTGCCCGCCTCCAGGTCGCCACCTTGCTTCAAGATTCTCGGTTCGGGCGCGACCCCGAGCAGATGGTCAAAGATGTTTTTGTCGTCGATGGTCGCCGCCGGAACATCGAACTCGGCCTTGATTTTACCCAGGGCGCTCTCCGCCACGTCGGGGAATTCATGCAACACCGCCACCAGGTCGCCATCCTGGACGACCTGCACCCCGCCAATTCCCTTCGCCGGTGCCGTGTCCACGCTCTTTAATTTGGCGCCGTGCGCGGGCGGCCGCAGAATTTTGGCATAAAGCATGCCCGGCATGCGGATGTCGGCCGCGTAATGGGCCTGGCCGGTAACTTTGGCCTCACCGTCGCGTCGCGTGCGCGGCCGACCCACAGTTTTGTACTGGGCCGGGTCTTTCAAGGTCGGCTTGGTCTGCACGTGCCGCTCGATTTTTTGCCCCTTTGCCAGTTGCCCGTAAGTCATCCGGTTTTTGGGATCTTGCTGGTCGACGATGGCGCCGTCTTTCGCGACCAATTGCGCCTGCGGAACCTTGAGCGCCTCGGCCGCCAATTCCAGAAGCACAATTTTTGCCTCGGCCGCCGCCGCCACCAGCGCCGGGCCAAAAATGCGCGTGGTCATGGAACCGAACGTGCCCATGTCCCAGGGACACAAATCGGTATCGCCCATGATGATGTCCACGGTATCGAGCGGCGTTTCCAGTTCCTCGGCCAGCATCTGGGGCAGGGAGGTAATGGGGCCCTGGCCCATTTCGATTTTGCCGGTCAAACAGGTAACCCGGCCGTCTTCGCCGATGCGCAGGAAGGCGTTGTAATCCGAAGGCAACCCGGGGCGTCCACCGCGGGGCCGGGGCGCCTCCTCCTGGCCGAACAGCACATCATTCAGGGCAACGAAAATGACGATGCCGCCGCCGACGCGCTTGAGAAAATCCCGCCGGTTGCTCGAGAATAAATCCTCGTAGCTATGAATGTCCCGGAAATTGGCCGCCAGAAAATCGTTTGTGTTCATCGGGCTCCTTTCATCTCGGCGGCGGCCTGCTGGATGGCCCGAACGATGCGCACATGGGCGCCGCAGCGGCAGAAGTTTTGTTCCATGCCCCGGTTGATCTGCTGTTCCGTCGGTTGCGGATTGTAGCGCAGCAGGCTGACGCCGGTGAGGATCATGCCCGGCGTGCAAAAACCGCATTGCATGCCGTCGTGATCCATGAACGCCTTTTGCAGCGGGTGCAATTTCCCGCCCCGGGCCAGGCCCTCGATGGTGACCACTTCCTTGCCTTTAACATCCCTGACCTTTAAGAGGCAGGAACGGGTCGCCCGCTGGTCCAGGAGGATGGTGCAGGAGCCGCAATGACCTTCGCCGCAGCCGTATTTGGTCCCGGTCAATCCCAGGTCGGTCCGCAACACCCACAGGAGCGGGCGGTCGCCGTCCACTTTCAACTGAACGGGCTGGTCGTTGAGTTTGAAGGCAATCGTGTCCGTCATGCGGTCCTCCGTTTCAAGCGCGTGGTTCGTTGATGATGCCTGGCCGTTCGTCGGCCATAGCATCGGCTTTTGTAGCCGATTCAATTGGAATGAAAAGCAGAATTTTTGGGGAATTGCAGGCGCATCCGCGACTGCTCCGGGGCGCAGCATTTATGCCGCTTCATTTTCCCTTGCCATTTGTGCGGTGAAGCGGGCTGAAGCCCGCGCTCCAAAAACAGTTCGGACACTGCCAAGCTGCGTTGCCATTCGAGCGGAATCATCTAGATTTACCGGCAGCCAGACGTTATGACACGCTTCTACGATCAACTCGCCGCTGCTGCTTTGACGGAGAACCGTCCGTTCGCGCTGGCGTTGATTTCCGGGGTCAAGGGTTCCAGTCCCCAACGCGCCGGGGCCAAGGCGCTGTTCTTTCCGGACGGCAAAATCGTCGGTACGCTGGGGGGCGGTTGTCTCGAGGCCGAGGTTCACGCCCGAGCCAAAAAGGCGCTGCAGACAGGCCAGTCGTCGTCGTTCGAAATGGTGCTCGACCATGATTTTGGCTGGGACGACGGTTTGATTTGCGGCGGTAGTGTGACGGGCCTGATTCTGCCGCACGCCCCGCAAGCGGCGGAGCTCTGGCGCCGGCTGGCGGCCGTCGCGGAACCGTTTTGCTGGGGCGTCAAAAAAGATTATTCCATCGTCCCGGTCGAAAGCGGGCTGGGTGAATGGCTCTACCAGGAAACGGTCACTCCGCCGGCAGCTTTGTGGATTGCCGGTTCCGGCCATGTGGCCCAGGCCGTGGCGCCCCTGGCGTTGCAGCTGGATTTTGCCGTAACCATCTTCGACGATCGGCCGGAACTGGCCAACCACCAGTTTTTCCCGTCCACCGCACGGCTCCAGGTTGGTCCCTGGCACGAGCTTTTAAAAGTGCCGCTCCCGAGAACGCCGGCCTTCGGACTCATCGTCACGCGCGGCCACCAACATGACGCGCTGGTGTTGTCGGAGTGGATTCAGCGTCCGTTTGCTTTTCTCGGCATGATTGGCAGCCGCCGCAAGGCGCGCATCATGCGGGCGGAGTTTTTGCGCCAGAACATTGCCCCCGCCGAACAGCTCGATCGGCTCGCCTGCCCGGTGGGCCTGGACATCCAGGCCGTGGGCACGCACGAAATTGCCGTGAGTGTGATGGGACAGTTCATCCAAAAGCGGGCTGAATATGCCTGCCGTGACAAGTGACGGGTGACACGTGACAGGATTTCGTGTCACCTGTCACTTGTCACATGTCACTGATGAAAGATCAAATGGCGCTCGGCGTGATCATCCTGGGCGCCGGAGCGTCGTCGCGGATGGGCCGGCCCAAGCTGTTGTTGCCCTGGGGCAACACCTCCGTTATCGGGCATCTACTCCGACAGTGGCGCGGACTCGGCGCTGCCCAAATTGGCATCGTGCAGCGTCCGCGGGACGCAGCGCTGGCGGCCGAACTGGACCGGCTGAATTTCCCGCGCGTTGACCGCTTCACAAACCCGCAACCGGAGCGCGGCATGTTCAGCTCGATTCAATGTGCCGCCAACTGGACCGGCTGGAAGAATGAGATAACTACCTGGGCCATTGTGCTGGGCGATCAGCCGCATTTGCGCCTCGAAACGTTGCGGCAACTGCTGGAATTTCACTTCGTAAACGCCGACGCGGTCTCCCAGCTCGAATTTGGCGGCCATGCGCGGCACCCGGTTTTGCTTCCGAAACAGGTGTTTACCGAACTAAAAGCATCCCCGGCCGAAACTTTGAAGGATTTTCTAAAACAAACTTCTGCCCGTAACGTTCGCTGTTCTGTGGATGAACCCGGTCTGGCGCTGGATCTGAATACGCCGGAGGATTACGAACGGGCAAAATTATCTGGCAGGGAGGGCAGTCCTTTGCCCGCCGCCCGGCCGGCCGCAAAAAAAACGGCGCGCACGGAGTGATGCGCCCCGCCTTTCGCGTATTTTGCGTGTTCAGCGGTTAATGAATTCCTGGTTCCGTTTTCACCCGCCGATGGCGGTCATGGGACGGCCGGGCTGGTAGTTGTTCCGAAATTCGTGCTCCAGGGGTTTGCTTCGCAGGGCCAACTCCAGCAATTCTTTCAGGGCCGCGTCATCTGCGCCGTGGCGCAAGGCCGCGCGTAAATCCACCTCGGCATGGTTGCCAAGGCAAGGACGCACCTTGCCGTCGGCAGTCAGCCGCATCTTGTTGCAATTCTCGCAAAAATGCTCGTTCGTCAACGCGCCGATGAAACCGACCAGCGCGCCGGTCTGCTTCAGCAGGTAATATTTTGCCGGACCGTGCCCGAGGCGGCGGTCGGGTTGCGGGATCAACTCGTCGTGCCGGGACAGCAACTGCATCGCTTCGCCGCAGGGCAGAAAATTTGCCTCGGTCAAAACCTCCGTCAATGTCAACGGCATCAGTTCGATAAGGCGCAATGGGAGGCCGTGTTCGGCGGCGAAGAGCACCAGCGGCCAGAGTTCCGCTTCGTTCACGCCGCGCATAAGCACGCAATTCAATTTCACGCGCTCAAAACCCGCCGCCACCGCCGCCCGGATGCCGGCCACCACGCGGGCCACGTCGCCGCCGGTGACCCGGTGATAGATGGCCGGGTCCAACGCATCGAGGCTCACATTCACCGTGCGCAGTCCGGCTTCACGCAAGGGTTGCGCCAGCGCCGCCAGCCGGGTGCCGTTGGTGGACAATCCCACGCACTCCACCCCGGGAATCGCCGTCATGGCGCGGACAATGTCCGGCACATCACCGCGGACCAGCGGTTCGCCGCCGGTCAACCGGAATTTCCGGAAACCCAACCCCGCCGCCACGCGCACCACGCGCACAATTTCCTCCGCCGTCAGGTGGTCAGGCTGGCGTTCCCAGCCCTTGTAACCCTCCGGCATGCAATAGAGACAGCGCTCGTTGCACCGGTCGGTGACCGAGATGCGCAGGTAATCAACTTTGCGTCCAAATGGATCCATTTTTACTTTTTCTAGTGCGGATCTTCTCCGCGCAAATGCGCCAGTCCTTCGCGGATGGCCGGCGCGAGAATCTCCAGGCACTCGCGCACCGCCGCTGGCTTGCCAGGCAAATTTACGATGAGCGTCCGGCCGCGGGTCCCAGCTACGGCCCGCGACAAGATCGCCGTCTTTACTTTCGCGAACGACTGCAGGCGCATGATTTCGCCGAACCCGGGCAGCTCCTTTTCCAGCACCGCGCGCGACGCCTCCGGCGTCACATCCCGCGCGGAAATCCCCGTGCCCCCCGTCGTCACCACCATATCGCATTTTTGCACGTCCGCAAATTTTCTCAACGCGGCCGAAATCAATTCCACCTCATCCGGCACCACCGCCGATTCAAAGGTCGCCGCCCCGCCGAGAAACTCGCGCAACACCGTCTCAATTTCCGGCCCGCTGCGGTCTTCATAAACCCCCGCTGACGCGCGGTCACTCACGGTAAGGCGCCCGATTTTCATTTCTTGATTTTCTCCATGACGCGAATGCCTTCAATCCGCATGGTTTTGTCCACCGCCTTGCACATGTCGTAAAGCGTCAGCGCCGCCACGCTCGCCCCGGTCAACGCCTCCATCTCCACGCCCGTTTGCGCGCCGGTTTCGGCGATGCAAATGATTTCAATGGCCGCCGGTCGCACGCGAAAGTTCACCTCGACGTGGTTCAAGCTCAGCGGATGGCATAGCGGGATCAATTCCGCTGTGCGCTTGGCGGCCTGGATCCCGGCGATTTGCGCCACCGTCAGCACGTCGCCCTTCGGCAGCGCATTCCTTTTGAGCGCGCGAATGGTTGCCGGCGCGCAGACCAGCCGGCCTCCGGCCACTGCCCGACGGTGTTGCACCGGCTTGTGGCCGACGTTGACCATGTGCGCCGCACCGTGGGCATCCAGATGAGAGAACTTCTTCTTCATCGCTTCACGCCTCCAGCATAGCCGTCAGCGGTAAAAAATCCACCCCAGCGAATTGGTCCACCGAACCCTGATTGGCCGGGACGCGGACCAGGGCGTTTGCCGCCGCCAGGCAGGCCACGTTACCGGAATTGGCCCACGCCAGCGGATGCAAACGCGCAGTCCCGCTGGAGCCCCAGCTCAACCTCGCCGGCCAGAGCGTTTCGCGTGGACTCGGCTGGTCCTCGAGTTTTTCGGCCAGTTGCCCGCGCAAAAATACCGGCCCGGTCCCGCCGGTCAAACCGCCCAGCGCCGCGGCCACTGCAAAATGAAAACAGACAAAATGGGACAGGGGGTTTCCGGGCAACCCAAAGGCGACTCGCGAACCGTTCACGCCAAAGATCAACGGCCGGCCGGGACGCAGGTTGACCTGGCTGAAAACGATTGCAAAGCCGAGCCACTCCAATAACGGGCGGGTGAAATCCTTTTCCCCCACACTCGCTCCGCCGGAAACCAGCAACACATCTGCATCGCCGATTGCTCCCGCATTGCGGGACCGATTGCCGATTTGTGATTTGGCCAGTTCGAAATTTTCAGGCAAATGTCCTTGCGCCACATCGCTCTGAAGATCCTGGAGCAGGCTGCGGATCAAAATCGAGTTGCTGTCACGGATCTGGCCCGGCTTGGGCATTTGATCCGGCGGCACCAGTTCGTCACCGGTGGTATAATGCACCGCCCGCAGACGCGGGCTGACAAGCGGATGAGCGTTGCCCGCCGTCGCCAGCAACGCCAGTGCCCCGGCGTTCAATTTCACCCCGGCCGACAGCAACGGCGCCCCGGCCCGCACATCTTCACCACGGAAGCTGATGTTGGCCGACTTTTCCCGGCGCGCGATGCGGATCCGGTCACCGGTGCGCTCGACATTTTCCTGCATTACCACGCGAAGCCCGCTACCCGGCAAGGCGCTCCCGGTCGCCACCCGCACAGCTTCGCCGGGTTTGAGTTGCCGTGGCTTCCAGTCGGCGGCATGCCGGGTGTCCACCACTGAAAAAGTTTCGGCCGGGTCATCGGCCAGGACCGCATAACCATCCCGGGTGGAGCGGTCGAACGGCGGCAGGTCTTCCGGTGCGCAAACCGTCTCGCGCAGTACTCGCCCCAAGGCTTCGGTGAGGGACGCGCGAACTGCGGGCAACGGCAAGCAGCGTGCGCGGATTTCCGCCAGCGCTTCGTCGAGGGAATGCGCCGAGCACCTGCTCGGCAAGTTACCGGCGGTGTTTTGGTTCGTGCCGAGGCGGTGCTCGGCGCTCCGGACACCGCGCTTCCAAATCGGCACGTCCTGTTTGAGCCGATCCATGAATCCGGCGAGCAAGGCGATGGCTTCGGCCCGGTGCGGCGCACCAACGCCGACGTAAATGGCTGTATCCCCGACCGGAATGATGCCAGTGCGATGAATCACCTTCACCGCCAGGCATGGGTGCTGTTCCGCGAGCGTTTCGAGGATACGCCGGGTTTCGCGCCCGGCCATTTCCTGGTAGGCCTCGTATTCGAGTGCAGAAATTGCCTGCCCATTTTCCTCGCCCCGCACGACACCACGAAATTCGACCCACGCACCGGCCATGCCGCCGGACAGCAGCGGAGAAATCTTCTCCGCAATCGGCTCGTTGGTGAGTTGGATTTCAATTTGCATGCTAAACAATCAGCCGCCCGACACCGGCGGAATCAAGGCCACCTCGTCATTGTCGGCAAACCGCGTTGCCGAATCGGCGTACTCCCAATTGCGCGCGAGCCGGACATTGGGACGATGCGCGGCCAGCCCGGGAAATTTTTCCAGCAACACGGCCCACAACTGATCGCCGGCCGACGGCGATGGCGGCGGGAGTTCCACGGCTTCACAGCCGGTCACATCCTTGAGCTGGGCAAAAAAAAGCACGCGCATGGCAAATGAGATTTCAAGTGCCGGCTTCAAGCAACAATTTTCCGCCGGCAAAAACCAGCACGACCGCCAGCACGCGGCTGAAGGTGACACTGCTCCAGCGCCGCGCGCCGAGGTGCGTACCGAGCAACGCGCCGATGACCGCCGGCAAGGTAAGCCAGAGCAGCGGTCCGGCGTGCGTGATTTTGTCCCAACTCGTTCCAATCAGTCCGGCGATGGAGTTGAGCACAATGAATCCTGCCGCGATGCCGCCGGTGGTTTTGGGTTTTACCCAGCGGAACAAATACAGCAACGGGCTCAAAAAAACGCCGCCACCGATGCCGGTGAGTCCCGCCAGAAAACCCAGAACCGCGCCCACCAGCAGGCCGAGCGGCCAGAAACATTTTCGCACCGGCACATCCTCCGTTTGCCAACGTGCCCGAACCAGTAAAATCAACCCCGCCGCCGCCAGCACGCTCCCGAGCACCAGTTTGTAGATCTGCGGGCTGATATGAATTTTGCTGCCGAGCCAGGCGCAGGGCACGGAGGCGACCGCGAATAAAATCAAAATTTTTCCCTCAAAATGTCCAGCTCGCCAGAAACGCCACCAGGCCACGCTGGCGACCAGGACATTCGCAATCAGCACCGCCACGCGCGCCGAGGCGGGCGCCACCCCGAGCAACGCCAGCGCCGCCAGATAACCCGTCGCGCCACCGT
>Ga0265320_10002559_pt1 | contig 12643 bp, 11 predicted proteins | sample 4827metaG_FD_202087 | JGI IMG/M metagenome (GOLD analysis project Ga0265320, IMG submission 202087) | Rhizosphere microbial communities from Carex aquatilis grown in University of Washington, Seatle, WA, United States - 4-8-27 metaG | ecosystem: Host-associated > Plants > Roots > Rhizosphere >...
CCTCTCCCAGCGTTGGAGCTTCACGGTGTGTTTGGAGAAATCAGTCCATTTGGCCATGATGATGGCCTGGGAGACCGTCATCGGTTCGTTGGCGGACAACTGGATCCTGAGGGCCGGCTGGGCTCCAATTTCGCCGGAAACTATGACATAGCCATTGGGTTCCGACATGGAGGGCACGTTGACCGAATCGCCCGGGCTGAGGATAAATTTATTCGGCTCCTGGCCTTTGCTAATCAAATCCTCCACATTAACCACCGTTTTCAGAGGTTTCTCCGGGTCGCTAGTCTGTTGGATGATGGTGACATCCTTGCGATCGGCCCCGGGAGCCCAATCGCCGGCTGCTCGTATGACATCAGCCAAAGACAGCAAATGGTCGTTCGGCACGGGCACCAGCGAATTGGGTTTCATCACCGCGCCGGTGACCATGACGTGGCCGCGGGATTGATCGCTATGAAAAAGAGCCACGCGGACGGTCGCCGTCTTGTATAAATCCAATTTGGGGTCGGTCAGGCTGTCTTGAATTTTATGCACCACCTGCAACAGCGTGTTGTCCAGAGCATTGATGGGCTCGAGCAGGTAGGGCACCTTGATCTGGCCTTTTTCGTCCACCAGCAGCAACTTCTGTTTTTCCTGGTCCTCGACGACCTGGAAAATAAACTGATCTCCCGGTTGCAACATGTATTTGTTGTCAATCTGGTCGGGATCCGCCGTGAGCGGCACGGTGGTAAAATCCGGTCCGGACGGAATGGCCAGGGCGTTGCCGGTGGAAACCGGAGTCACCGGCGCCGCCACCGTGGCATTCGCCGACGTGGTCGGCAGCATAATCGTCGTTGGCGAGCCGGGTGTGTTCGGATCAGAGATAATGTTCCCGTGGGAATCCATCGTGATCGGCCCCGTGGGCTTGGCGGCGGGTGGCGGAGACTGAAAGATATTCGACCCCGACTGCGAATTGGCCCCAAAATTGTTGTTGGATGGCCCGCCATGGGTCAATTGCGCGGTCGCCCAAAGCGGGGCGGCCAGACAAAACACTAACGCGATGCGGCGGGTCGGCATGGTGGGCGCGACTGAATGCGCGCAGACAATCTAGCACTCGAACTTCGTTTAAGCTATCCTAAAAAATGCCGCCCCGCCGGGCCGGAAGGGGCCGACCCGGGTGCTAGAAATTGTAGCGGAAACCGATAATGATCTGGTTCTGGTAATAATTGCGCTCGCTAAAATTCGAGAACTTCTGGGTGAATTGATAGCTGGCATACCATTCGGACCGCTTGGTGAGCTTGTAATTGACCGACGGGGTGATGACATACTTCTTGTATGTTTCCGGCGCCAGGCCCCCCGAATCGTCGCCCTGTTCGTAATAGAGTTCCAAAGTTCCCACCATCAAGGGCAGCAGGAAGTGCTGGTATTCAATTTTGTAATCCACGCGGTCCACCGCCAGGGTGTTGGACACGTAACCATAATTCGAGGCGCGAGTCAGGGTGAAGGTATGCTGTATATTGTTGGATAATTTCTGGCTGGCGGACAAGGATCCGGTGTAGGTTTCGGGCTGGGTATTGTCGCCATTGGAGCCGTTGGACTTGAAGTTGTAACCGGTGAATCCCAGCGTGCCGTTGAGCGTGAGGGTGCTGCCCACGGTGCCCGAAAGCGTGCCGCCGATGTACCACGAGGAACTGTCGTTCTCCAGGTGCACTTTGTAATAATTGAGGGTGTAGTTCGCATCCAGTTTCGCCTGCAGCTTGGGGTTGATGTCATAGCGCACCCCCACCGAGGCGGTATATTGCCAGCGGCGCAGAAAATCAAATTCCGACTGAATCGGAAAGACATCGTAGCGATAGATGCCGGCGTAGGGCACCACCCGGTTCATGTCCAAGTCAACCGAGGCGCCGATCTGATTCATGAAGCGTCCGAAGTCGCGCACGTTGGTGAGAACTTGCCCGGTCGCCGGATTGAACGCCAGCGAATCGGTCGGCTGCACGGAATAATTGAACGAATCGTAAACGGAAAAGGTAAAGGGGGGCAGGCGGATCGTGTAAGCCAGCTTGGAATCCGGCGAGATGTCGGCAAAATTGCTGTAGGAACTGAGATTGTTGTGGATGAGATACTCATCCCACGCGATGCCCAGTTGCAGGGCGAGCGTGTTGTTGTCATTAAGCACGTCGTTGGCGGCGACGGTCAGGCCGGGCCGCAGAATAATGTCATAGACCCGGTTGGTGCGGGAAAAATTAATGTTGTCGTTGAATTCGACCTCGAAGCTCCCGGTAATGTTTATTTTCACCGGCCCCAGTTGCATGGTGGGCGTGTTACCCGTGCCCGGGGCGTCCTGCGCGCGCAATAGGGCGGCGGCAAAAAATAACGTTAGCCCTCCGCTCCAAAAGAGCCTCCGGAGTAATTCACCCCAGAAATGCCTCGGTTGACTTACCCGAATATCGTTGCGATGTGCGCTTCCCTTCATGACTTAGAGCAAACCCCCCAGGCAAGCGAAAGCCCATCGGCCATCTCCCCGAAGGGGAAATGGGCCAAACGGTTGAATTGAGTATGCGGTTGCCATATGGGTGAAAAGCCTTATAGTTATAGTCATCCTATCGTGAGGGCTTTTCTTTACACAAGCAAATCATTAGCAAAATGCAGGCCATATTTTTACATTTTTTTACCATTAGAGTTGCTGCGTTTTTTGCCGATACTGCATATATATTAGCGTAACAATATGAAAAAGCCTAACCTTTATTCGTTAGTTTTTTGCGCATTTACTCTGAGTTTTGGGCTGGGTGGCTCGGCGATGGCCGACCCGGTGACCGCCGCCGCGCCCGCCGCCGTCGCCGCCCCCACAGGTGATTTCGCCCTCAACGTCACCCCCGAAGCCCTTTCCACCACGCACAAAGTCGTCAAGATCAACCTGGCGCGCTGGCTTAACGGCGCCCGGCTGCTCGAGCCGCAAGCCAATGGCGACCTGAAAATTGTCGTTTATGACGAATACGAATCCGGGCAAAACGCCTTGCTGAGCAAAGACCCCACCACCCCGCCCGCCCTCGGGGCGCTGATGGACGACGATGCCACCGCCCAGGTGCCATTGAAGCAGGGTGAGACGAGCGTCATCGTGGACTGCGGCATCTCCCGCACCATCGAACGATTCGGGTTTTTTAGCTTCAGCGCCGCCGGCGCAGTGGACATTTTTTATAGCAACACCAGCCCGCAATCCGCCAAATCCGACGATAAAATCTGGCAGTCGGCCAACATCCACCAGGCGTTCGGTTCGCGCCGCATTGTGAATGTCGACCTCAAGGCCATGGATGCGCGCTATGTGATGATGGTCTTCAAGTTGAATGCCCCGGGTGCCATCGGCCCGATTGCCCTCTTCGGCTCCATCGACATCAAGAACCCCATCGCCGCGCCGAACCAGGAAGACAAGGACGGCAAGGTGAAGCTGGTTCCGCCGGAAGACCTTGTCGAATTCGACTACGCCCAGGCGGCCTACGGCTCCAAGGTCTCCCATGTGGTGGGTGGCGATGTGGACGAGGCGCAAAACGTCCTTAACAGCGATCCGACGAAGAGCCTCACGCTCGGCGCGGTCGGCGCGACCAGCCAGGACAAGGAAGTGAAGTCGGAAAACATCTTCATCGTGGACATGGGCGAGAAGCGCGACATCAACAAAGTCGGCCTCCTCTTTTCCACCTCGGGCAACGGCAGCTTTGAATTCTACTTTCTCGACAATCTCCCCACGCGCGCCAAAACCGTCAAGACGGCGATGAACGAATACCTGAGCCGGCCCCAGCCCATCCTGCTGGCGTCGAATGACAATGCGCTCGCGATGGCCCTGTTGCTCGCGCAGGATACGAGCGGCCTGCAACCGCTCGACTACCTGCCCGCCGATTTCTTCAGCACCAACAAGCCCGGCTTCACCCAAGCCATCCAAGGCGACAATAACAATGGCCGCATCGCCGGGACTTTTGACAACACCGAGAAGTTCCGCTACGCCCTCATCCGCTGGGTGCCCTCGACGCCCAACCAGCCGCCGATCGAAGTTTTCCGCGTGAACCTCATTGGTAAAGTGCCGATGGAAGATTTTGGCAACTCCTCCAAGAGCATGGTGGCCGCACTCGACCCCACGGGCAAGCTTGACCCCGCCGTCACGCCCAGCACCCCGCCCACGGTTGGCTTGTCGCCCCCGACTCCCCCGGGCGGTCCGCCCACGCCGCCGACCAACCAGCCGCCCACCAACGAGCCGCCGCCGAACCCAAATCCGACGCCGAATCCTAATCCGACGCCCAACAACAACCCGCCGGTGAGTTCGTAAAACTCCGGCAGGTTGGAGAGGATGTTTCTTGGCGGGTAAGCGCGAATTGCGCGCCGTTGCGGCTACTTCAGCGCAGCCTCATACCATTCGCCGACCTTGGCCCAGTTGACGACGCTCCAGAACGCGGCGATGTAATCGGGTCGGCGATTCTGGTATTTAAGGTAGTAAGCATGCTCCCACACGTCGAGGCCGAGAATCGGGTCGCCGTAGACTTCCGCCACGCCTTTCATCAACGGATTGTCCTGATTGGGCGTCGAGGTGATGGCCAGTGTCTTGTCCGACTTCACGATGAGCCAGGCCCAGCCGCTGCCAAAGCGCGTCGTCGCCGCCTTGCCAAAGGCTTCCTTGAAGGCGTCGAAACTCCCAAAGGTCTTCGTGATGGCCGCCGCGAGCGCGCCGGTGGGAGCGCCGCCCGCGTTGGGGCCTATGGCCTTCCAGAACAGCGAGTGGTTCGCATGGCCGCCGCCGTTGTTGCGCACCGCGCCGCGAATGGCCTCGGGGACTTTGGACAGGTCGCCAATCAGCTCGTAAATGCACTCCGGCGCGGGGACGCCCGCATCCGCCAGCGCCTTGTTGAGGTTGGTCACGTAGGCGTTGTGGTGCTTGTCGTGGTGGATTTCCATCGTGCGCGCATCAATATGCGGCTCGAGCGCGTCGTTGGCGTAAGGCAGGGCGGGGAGGAGGTAAGGCATGGTGAGGGTGGTTTGAGTTGAGAAAAGGGTGGAGCATTTAACCAATGCCGCTTTTTGCCCGAACGTCAATCCCGCACCGCAGATTTCCCATGGGGTCTTGGCCTACCCGGCCGCTGCAGCCAACAACGCCCATCGCTAAAAATCCTTCTGTTTTGTGTCGATGACCAGCGTCACCGGCCCGTCGTTGGCCACGCGGATATCCATCATTGCGCCAAAGACGCCGGTCGGCACCGGCCGCCCCAGCGCGGTTTCGAGGGCGCGGTGCAGGCGTTCGAGATAATCCTTGGCGAATTCCGGGGGCGCGGCGCGGTTGAAGGACGGGCGCGTGCCTTTCTTTAAACTGCCGAAGAGTGTGAATTGGCTGATGAGCAACATCTGCCCGCCGATATCCGCGAGGGAAATATTCATGCGCCCGCTTTCATCTTCAAACACGCGCAGCGCGGGCAGCTTGTTCGCCAGCCACGCCACGTCCTCGTCGGTGTCCACGCTTTCGACCCCGACAAAAACGATCAGGCCCGGCCCAATCGCGCCGACGATTTTCCCCTCCACGGCGACCGAGGCTTCCTTGACCCGCTGGATGACGGCGCGCATACAATTAAGAATTAAATAGAAAAAACTAAAAAATAAATCCCAAAAGAATTTGGCGTGATTCTTAAACTTCTAACTCCTAGCTTCTAAATTCTGACTTCTCACTTCTGCCTTCTTAATTCTGCCTTCCGCCTTCCTAATTCCCCGCCAAAACCAACCCCACCGCCAGCAACAACAACAACGCCCCCGCCAGTCGCCGGACCATCACGCCCGTGCCCGCCGCGCTTTCCCGATTGCCGAACCATGATCCGGCCACCCACACCAGCAAAATGCTCCATAATCCGCGGGTGCTGTAAACGACGTTCACCGCCGGGGCCGAGCCATAATTGCCCAGCGTGTAGGCCATGCCGCCCGATTGCGCCGCGCAAATCAGGCTGCCCGCCAAGGCCCACGGCCACGCCGCCCGCGGGATGGCGCGCAGGGGTTCGCGAAAAAATGGAATCAGTAAAAACGATTCCACCGCGACCGCGCCAAACATTACGGCGGTGAAACCCATGGTGCTGATGGCGTGCGCGTGCATTTGGACAAGCAAATCATTGAAGCCATACAGCGAAGCAGAGAGCACCGCCAGCACCGCCGTGCGCGCCAGCCGCTTGCGGTCGTGCCAGTTGGACATCCCCAGCAAAAACACCGCCCCCGCCGCCAGGCACGCGGCCACCCACCACGTCCCCGGCATCACCCCCGCGCCCAGCAACACCGTGAACAGCGCGACGAACACCACCTTGACGCCCATCGCCGGCGCCAGCACCGTCACGTCGCCCGTGCGCATCGCCAAAAAAAACAGCACCTGCCCGGTGGCATAGACCAAGCTCGACAACAGCGGCCACGCCAGCATCGGCCAGGTCAGCGGATGGGGCAGCATCGCCAAGCCGGGCAAAAAAATCAGCCCTCCCGCGATATTGTTCAAAAACGCAATCCGCAGTGGCCCGGTGCCATGGTCCAGCGCGCGCTTGAGCATGATGCCGCCGATGGCAAAGCCAAAGGACCAGAGCAGGGGCTGAAGCAGAAAATACGGGTGTGCCATGGGCGGTCTACGCATTCAATTCGTACCTTAGCGCCGCTTCGAGCGCCTCGTGCCGCCATGCAAACCCGGCTTCCTCGAGCCGCCGGGGGCGCACCGCCAAATCCGCCAGCATCGTCTCCGTCGCCATTTCGCCAAACATCATCTTCAGCATAAAGGCCGGTGCCGGGGCCTTCGCCGACTTGTTGATGATGCGGCCGACCAACTCCGTCAGTTCGCGATTCGTGCAAACGTGCGGCGAGACGACATTGACCGGGCCGTGCAGCTCCGCGTGGTCGGCCAGAAAAATCAACGCCTCGACCGCGTCGGCGAGGTCGATCCAGCTCATGCGCTGCGTGCCCGGTCCGGCCGGCCCCGCCATACCCATGTTAAATACCTTCAATAATTGCTCGAGCGCCCCGCCGTGCCGCGCCAGCACCACGCCCAGACGCGCATTGACCGTGCGCACCCCCGCCGCCACCGCCGGGGTCGTCGCCGCCTCCCACGCGCAGCACACGTCCGCCAAAAATCCCCGGCCCGGCGCGGCCGTTTCATCCACCAACTCCGTGCGCTGAAAACCGTAATAGCCCACCGCCGAGGCACAGATGAACACACGCGGACGCTGCGCGGGCGGCAGCGCTGCGATGCGCTCCGCCAGCAAACGCGTGGACAGCACCCGGCTGTCGTGAATGGCCTTCTTCGACGCACTCGTCCATCGCTGGCCAATCGTCGCACCCGCGAGGTGCACGACGACGGCGATGTCCTCCAGCGCCTTGTCGGGAATTTCGCCTTTTTCCGGATGCCACGTCAGCGCGTTCGGGCGCGGCTGGTGCGCGAGTTCAACCACCTCGCCCCCCAGCGCGCGCCAGCGCAGCGCAAGTGCGTGGCCCACGAAACCGGAAGCGCCCGTCAGCAGCAAGCGGCCCGGGTGTGGATGCGGAAGAAGAGAATCGGGCATAAAGGAGTACGCTTAGCTTAGGTCAGCGGTTTTTTTCACTTATGACACTCACCTTATTGAAGTAATGAAGTAAACCAGTAACATCTTTCTTGAGCTCAAAGTGTGAAGTTTTCAGGGCATTCGCATATACAACAAGAGCCGTAAGGTGAACAAGTAGCATCTGCCTGTCTTCTTCTTTTTTCGAGGATAAGAAGGAGGCGTGCAAATATTCGTATTTTGCCACAAGCTTATTATTCATCTTGAAGCTATCAATCATGGCCGCTGCTTTTGTGTAAACACCTACTATTGCACGCCGCATATCGTTGTCACGAATTCGTCCGACAAGTGACGTGTTTCCACGGTAGACGGGAAAGTAGTCTTGATGAATTGGAAAATAGACTAAGAGCGGGTCGCTGTCAGGCAGACTCTCAGGTTTAGGAGCCATCATTGAACTATAACGATCCCAGATGATATCAATCTCATCGTGGAGTGCCTGTAAAAGTCCGTGCTCAATTCTTTCTTCCTCATCATGCGACTTTTCGTTCTCGTGAGTAATCATCTGTTTCGTTGCTTTGAGAGAAAAATAACCAGCAATGAATCCGCCAATAATGGCGCTGACAAGGCTAGTGATGATTTCGGCGGTCATGGTAATATTTCTTTAGAGTTAATCCTGCCCGCATACTCCGGCAACGTCAAAAAAATATCCTTCGTTCACGGCAACCTCTGGCTGTTCACTTTTACGTGCCCTCTACCCCCAACGCTTCCAACCCCGAGTAGCAATTTCAGTCCGGTTTCAGTTATAGCGACGTCCGCATTTTTTGATAATCCTGCAAGGCGCGGCTGCGCGCGGAATTGTGGTCGACGATGGGGCGTGGATAATTTTCGCCCAATTTAACTCCGGCTGTGGCCAGCGCGGCTTGGGGGGCGCGCCAGGGTGCGTGGATGTAGGGCGGCGGCAAGTTCGCCAACTCCGGCACGTATTTTCGAATATATTCGCCCGCGGGGTCAAAGCGCTCGCCTTGCAGCGTGGGATTGAACACGCGGAAATACGGCGCGACATCCGCCCCGCAACCCGCCACCCATTGCCAGCCCATCGCATTGTTCGCCAGGTCGGCGTCCACCAACGTGTCCCAAAACCACGCCGCGCCGTCCGTCCACGGCTGGCGCAGGTGTTTGACAAGGAACGACGCGGCCACCATGCGCGCGCGGTTGTGCATCCAGCCGGTTTGCCAGAGCTGGCGCATCCCGGCATCCACGAACGGGTAGCCCGTGCGGCCCCGCTGCCAGGCGCGCAATAATTTCGCGTCGCGTTGCCACGGAAAGCGCAAAAATTCCTCCCGCAGCGGTCGCGTCGGCAGTTGCGGAAAATGGCGCAGTAAGTAATGCGCGAATTCCCGCCAGCCCAGCTCGGCCAGGAATTTCGGCGAGCGCGCGCCCGCCGCCCACGCCTGCCGCGGTGAGATTTGCCCAAAATGCAAATACGGCGATAGCCGCGAGGTGCCATTGACCGCCGGAATGTCCCGCTCCGAGGCATAGCGGGCGAGCGCCGCCTGGCCAAATCGGCGCAGGTTTTTTTTCGCCCCGGCATGGGTTGGCTCCCATGCGGAATAAAATCCCACGTCCCAGCGTTTTTTGGGTAACAAGCCCAGCGACTCCAGCGACACCGACTGCGGCCAGCGGGCGGGCGCGCGCCCGGCGAATTTGCTGGCCGGAATCTTTTTCACCACCGGCGGAGGCAGCGCCAGACAATGCCGCCAGAAGGCGGTGAAAACCTGAAAGGGTTTCCCGTATTGGTTCAGTATTTTCGCGTGGTCAAACAGCAGCGCGCCGGGAAATGCCTCCGTCTGCAATCCAGCTGCGCGCAACGCCGCCGCCACCTCGGCATCGCGTTCGCGCGACGCCGGCTCCGTCCTCTCCGTCCAAACCACGCGATACGCCTTGGCCTCCCGCGCCAAAGCCAAGAGCGCCTCCGGGCTCGGCCCGGCCCGTAAAATCAGCCGGGAGCCGCACGCACGCAGTTGCGCGTCCAAATCCCGCAGCGCATGATGCAGCCACCAGCGCGAGGCCGCGGCCGGTGCCCACGGTGCCTCTTCCTCCGGCGACCAAATATAGACCGGCACGACCGGACCACCCCCGGCGAGCGCAGCCGCCAACGCCGGATGGTCGTCGAGCCGCAAATCGAGCCTTAGCCAAACCAAAGTCGATGCAGACTGAGCGGAGCGCGCCATGAATCCGCGATGCTTGCGCCCCACGCGCGCCGCCGCAAGGGGTTTTCTCGCGCTTGCGTTCGGCTGCCGTGGCCGGCATACTCTCTCTTCCAGTTCCCGGGGATGTTCATTCGCTCGCCATCGCCCCGGCGGTGGCGGGAGGAAAGTCCGGACACTCTAGGGCAGGATTCCCCTTGAAAGGGGGGGCGCGCGGTTTAACGCCGCGCGACGGAAAGTGTCACAGAAAATCAAACCGCCCAAGCCGCGCGCAAGCGCGGACGGCAAGGCTGCAAAGGCGGGGTAAGAGCCCACCGCTTCGCTGGCGACAGCGGAGGCATGACAAACCCAATCCGGTGCAAGACCAAATAGGGGACCAGGCGGCCCGCCCAACGGTCCCGGGTTAGTCGCACGACGCGCAAGCGCGGCCGCCGGTTTCGCAAGGAATCGGCGGCAGAGAAATGAATGAGCGGCGGGAGTGCCGTGAGGCGCCCGCCAGAACAAAATCCGGCTTACAACCCCCGGGAACTGGTTTCTTTTTAAGCGGGGAGCGCGGAGGAGGGATCGGGGAGGATGAACGTGGTGTTTTTTAGAGGAGATACTTGTTGCGGAAGGCCGGTGGATTTTTGGAATATGCCAGCAGTTCATTTCGCCGTTTTCTCCCTCACCTCGGATTCTCGCCCACCCGCTCCCACCTCCCCGCTCTTTGCTCTCACCTCCCCGCTCCATGCTCCCTGCTCAATACTGGCTGATGAAATCCGAGCCGGACGTGTTCTCTCTGGCGCATCTGCAAAAGCGCCCCGGCGGCATCGAGCCGTGGAACGGCGTGCGCAATTACCAAGCGCGAAACTTCATGCGCGCGATGCGCGTCGGCGACCGCGTGCTCTTTTATCACTCAAGCTGCGCAATCCCCGGCGTCGCGGGCGTGGCCGAGATCGCCAGCCCCGCCCGCCCCGACGAAACCCAGTTCGACCCCAAGTCGGAATTTTACGACCCCGGTGCCAAACGCGACAACCCGCGCTGGTCGCTGGTGGATGTGCGATACATCGAGACATTCCCACAATTTGTGCCCCTCCCCACCCTGCGCGCGCAACCCGCGCTGAAAAAAATGCGCCTCCTCGCCCCTGGCAACCGCCTCTCCGTCCTCCCCGTCACCCCGGCAGAATTCAAGCTGATCTGCCAACTCGGCCAAAAGTAGCCAAAAATTTGCAAAATCCAAAATGGCGGGGGCGGAGGGACTCGAACCCCCGACCGGCAGTTTAGAAAACTGCTGCTCTATCCGCCTGAGCTACGCCCCCCAATGGGTTCTCATTCAATATCGTGCGTCGCCTTATTGGTCACGCCCAAAGTAAAATCGGTGAATTGAGAACAAAGCCCGCATCACTCGGATAGTGCTCATCGCCCGAACAACTTCGCCATGGCGGGGAAAAATCGCAGAAACACGGGGCTATCTGGCATGCAGGGATTCACCGGAACACTGGGTGCACTTGACGAACCGGGCAGTAAGCTTTAACAGTTTGGGTGACATTGCTTGGGCGGTCGCATCTCTACCGATTTCAACCGGGCCATGGCGGATGAAAGAGGCCGCCGGGTATGCGGGTCAGCTTCGAGTTTACGAGAGGACTGACACCGGGACAAGCAGTACAGAGGAGGGCAAGCTGCTGGGGTGTTTGGTTCGATGTAGGCGATCTTCGCATTTGAAAAAAGAATGGGTTCGTAGCCGAGAAGCCGCCCAGTGACGCAAAATAATGGCACCGATCTTGGAAAGTGGCACGTGGCACTTCCGATGCTATGGTTGGCGCGTGGGTTCATTTGTGTTGCCGCTGACAATCTGCTCCGCCGTCAACCGATCCGCGTTGTCGTAGGCCAGGTTCACCGTCCGCGCCGCCAGATGCCCCTGCGGATACGTCTCCGCCTGCCGCTTCAAATTCCCATACTGGTCGTAGTCCAGCGCCAAGGCATAATACGTCGGCCACCACGTCCCCGCCGTCGGCCCGAACCCCTCGATCGACGTCTTCCGCCCCAGCGCGTCGTAATCCATCGCGATCCACGCATTGTCCCCCTGCCACAAATACGCCACGTCCCCATTCGCGTCATATTGATAAATGGTCCCCCGATCCTCGTTGTCCGCGATCCGCCGCACCCGGTTCAGCGCATCAAACGTCGACGTCAACCCCCGCGCATCGGAACGCCCGTAACCATACGTGGTGGAGATGCGGTTCCCCGCCAAGTCGTAAGCATACGCGTTCACAAACCCGCCGGAGACCCCCGCCGGCAAACTCCCGGCTCCCGGCTCCACGCTCCCCGCCAACCCGGACTTCCCCAGCAACGGCGACACCAAACCCAGGAGCAGCAACAGCAGTTTGACCACGGATTTCACGGGGGGAATTTCACCGCGAAGATGCGAGGAACGCAAAGGATAAATTCCGCAAAAATACCCTTTTGCGCCCCTTGGCGGCTTCGCGGTGAATGTCTTGCCTTACCCCTGCCGGAACACCCGGATCTTCGCTTCGTTGCGGATCAGGATGCGGCCGGTGCCTTGGCTCACCGAGAAGTTGCCGCAGCGGCACTTCGTGCCGCTCGGGGACAGCGAGGGCAGCGCGTCGCCGCAGGAATAGCATTCGTAATACAGCTCGTCGCCGACGGGGTAACTCCCGGACTGGAGCTTCAGGTATTGGCGCGGGGAATCGTCGGCTTGCTCGTACTCCGCAAAGCGCTTCGGGCGTTCAGCAGCATGGTAGGCTCCGTTGGTGCCGTTACCGTTCGCGCCATTGGTGCCCTGCCCGTTGGTGTAATGCCCATTGCTCTCCGGCTCGGCGTCCTTCGCGCCGTTGCGGTGCACCCCATTCCCGTTCGTATAGTGCCCATTCGCGCCGTTGGTATAATGCCCGTTGGTTCCGTTCCCATGGTGCCCGTTCTGGCCGTTCCCATTAC
>Ga0265320_10002562_pt1 | contig 12634 bp, 13 predicted proteins | sample 4827metaG_FD_202087 | JGI IMG/M metagenome (GOLD analysis project Ga0265320, IMG submission 202087) | Rhizosphere microbial communities from Carex aquatilis grown in University of Washington, Seatle, WA, United States - 4-8-27 metaG | ecosystem: Host-associated > Plants > Roots > Rhizosphere >...
AAATCCTGCGAATAGGGTCTGACCATCCATGCTGGCCTCCTTCCCAGCCAGCATCTTGAATCAGACTCGCGGCCCCTTGGGAATCCCGACCGATTCAATAAGGTCGCAACTCACTCTAGGGTCCGTACGCAATTGAGTTCCCCCAAAAAGGTCGTCATGAGCGGGTTTAACCCGCCCACCCATCCGGCATGCGTCGGCGCGCCGAGAAGAGTCTCGTGCGCCCGCAGACGCGGGCGCAATGGATGGACGCCTCAAGGGCGCCCATGACGGTATGGGATAAGCTTCAATTGCGTACGGACCCTAACCGGCTTTCTTCCGCGTGTAGCGGATCACCCAATTGTCCGTCCACGCCTGGCCGTCGGCGCTGGCCTGCCAGCGCCAGGTGAAGCTGTCGGGCTTGATGTCGGTGAAGACCATGCGGCTGATATGGCCGCTCGGCCGGCGCGGCGTGGTCAGGATGAAATCGCCATTGGGCTGAAGCCCGCCGCTCAAGTCGATATAGCCGCCCTCATTGTCGACCCAGGTCTGGCGCCACTGCTTGGTCGGTGCGAAATAGATCGAGACGCTGTGGCCCATGAGATGCTGTCCCGGCCTGCCGTCGAAGCGCTCCTCGATGACGCAGTCTTCATAGCTCTTGGTGATGTGGTTGCTGCCCCTGCCCGCCGGCGTGCCCGGCGAGGCGTCCCAAGCCGCGTCCCAGTCGCCGAGCCAGAAATCGAGTTGGCGGAATTCGGCGCCCGCGCAGGCCGGCGGCGTGGCCGGCGCCGCCATGACCGGCGACGCCGCGATGGCGAAAGCGATAGCGAGCAGCGCGTGCATCGGAATTCTCCCCCAAAATTTCGGCGAAGCCTATCGGTCGCGCCGCGCCGGCGCGTCTCAAAGAAAAGTGAGCCGCTCACGCGGCCGTGAGCATCACACGCTGCGCTTGACCAGCATCTGCTTGATCTCGCCGATCGCCTGCGCGGGGTTCAGCCCCTTGGGGCAGGTGTTGGTGCAGTTCATGATCGTGTGGCAGCGATAGAGCCGGAACGGATCTTCCAGCTTGTCGAGGCGCTCTCCGGTGTGCTCGTCGCGGCTGTCGGCCAGCCAGCGATAGGATTGCAGCAGCGCGGCCGGACCCAGATAGCGCTCCGAATTCCACCAATAGCTGGGGCACGCGGTGGAACAGCAGGCGCACAGGATGCACTCGTAGAGCCCGTCGAGCTTGGCGCGGTCTTCCGGCGACTGTTTCCACTCCTTCTCCGGCTCGGCCGTCTTGGTCTGAAGGTAGGGCTCGATCGAGGCGTATTGCGCGTAGAAATTCGTGAGATCCGGCACCAGATCCTTCACCACCGGCATATGCGGCAGAGGATACACCGCGACCGGCCCCGAGATGTCGGTGATCGCCTTGGTGCAGGCCAGCGTGTTGCCGCCGCCGATGTTCATCGCGCAGGAGCCGCACACGCCCTCGCGGCAGGAACGGCGGAAGGTCAGCGACGGATCGATCTCGTTCTTGATCTTGATGAGGGCGTCCAGGACCATCGGGCCGCAGCTCGCCAGGTCCACCGTGTAGGTATCGACGCGCGGATTTGCGTCGCCTTCGGGGTCGTAGCGATAGACCCGGAACTCCTTGTGCCCTTTGGGCTTCTTGCCATTCGCCGTCTTCGGCGCGGGCCAGACCTTGCCCTTGGTCGGCTTGGAACCCTTGGGCAGTGTGAGCTGAACCATGACCATCCTGTGGAAGATACCGTGGCTCGGGTGTAGCAAGCCGGTTCCCGGGTGGCAACGCGCGCGAAACCGCGCGCGTTGTCTTGCGATTACTTGAAGTAATCGAAATATACATCTATAAAATCCTCAGCCACTCTTCGAGGCGTCGAATATAGACCTCTTGTATTCGGCCCGTGCTTTGGCTGCGTCTTCGACAATGCGTCGCGGGGGAGCGTACCGGCCCGGTTTCCGCGCGAATCGCAGATCGCGGGCCGAAGGAAGAAACCAATGGCTCGTGTCATCGTGTTCGGTCCCCGCGGCAGCGATGCCGGATACTGGGAATTCGTCAACGGCAAGCTCATCCACGTGCCCGGCTGGTCGCCGGAGGAACTGCTCGAAGTCGCCACCGCCGCGCGGATGCTCTCCTCGGCCACCGCCATCAAGAACCCCGACGTCGTCAACCGCGTCGCCGGCGTCTTGTCGGAATATGTCGGCCAGGAGGTCTCGTCGCACACCAAGGCGGGCGGCGACGCCACGACCGTGATTGTGTTTGCCGGCTAAGCGCGTATGACCGGCGCGGCGGAACGACGAGTCGAACAGGTTCCGCCGCTGCCCGGCAATGCCACGCGTCACGCGGCGTGGTTCCACGAACTCGATGCCTGGACCGAGTATTGGGATGTCTATCAGCCGCAGACGAACGGGCGGTTCTATTTCGGTGACGGCGGGTCCGAGAGGGGTCTGCTGACGTGCTTTCTGCCGCGGGAGGGGCGGCCGCCGCCCTTCATCGCTTGGACAAAGATGGCGCTGAACCTCGGGAGCGTTGCGTCCTTCGAGGAGACCGTTCTAAGTCCCGACGTTGCGCTCGCCGTCCGGGAGGTCGACGATTTGATGACCCGGCTGTTCGCGCGGCACTTCGGCGACGCGCGCGATTCCGATGTGCGGCGAGACTATCTCGAAGCGATCTTTGCCTTCGCGACCGATGCCTTGCCGCCGACGCCGGAGCGCGAATCCCGCCTACCGGACGACGATCCGCGCAAGCGCACTGCCGGCCGCCACACGCTCGACGGCGACATCATGTGGTTCGGCTGGGCGTTGCATACGGAAGCGGCTGGGCTGGTCGGCGAGCCCGCCGCCGCACCGCGCCGCAGCCTCGTTCTAGCTGGCATCGCGATGGGTTGCGCCGCGAACTTTGCCTGGCGCGGCCACCGCCGCACGCGCGAGGAATATGCGCCGGACGACGCGACGGCCGCGCTGCTAAAGGCCCGCGCGCAAGTCTGGGCAGACGATTCCGCCGCCGCCGCGCGCGAGATCCACGCGCTGTTCCGCATCCGCGAATGGGGCAGCCCGGAATAACCGGCTCAACTGACGCCGATCTGCTCGAACACCCAGGCGATCTCGACGGGCTGGTCCTTGACCGTTCCCGCGAGCACGATCTGATCGGTGCGCCGCACCAGCTCGCCGCCCAGATAGACGCTCTCCTCCAACTGCGCGGGCACGCCGGAGCGGAAGCGCCAGCCCTCGCCGCTCGGCAATTTCAGCAGCACGACGCCGCTTTGTGCGATGGACGCGCGAACGTCGGGATGGATGTGGAACCGGACCGCGAAGGCGTACTCCCTACGCCCCTTGTCGGCGCGCGGCAGTAGCCGGTCGGCGCCGGTCAGAACCGTGCCTTGCGGCGACAGCGTCACCTGCCGCTCGTGCCGAACGCCATGCGAGCGCAGATAGCCGTCATGGTTGGCCTCGACGCACCAGCCTTGTGCCGTTTCGGTGCGGCGGGTCTCGATCTCCACCGGTCCTTTGAGCATGCGCGGGCCGAGCAGCCGGCGCGCCAGCCCGGCGGGCAGGATCGCCGCCATCGAGGAATCGTCCACCACCAGCGTCGAATGCGCGGCGGTGGCACGCAATGCGCGCTCCCATTTGGGCTGTGCCGAGCCGGCCGCGCCGCAGTTGACGACGATGCGCTGATTGCCGTGCGACATCTCGAACGCCAGGCAGCCGGCATGTGCCTCCACCGAGAACGCGCCACCCGGCACGCCGCCGCAATCGAGGATCAGCAGCGTCTTGGCCGCGGCCAGCCGCTGATAGCCGGAGTGCCGCGCGAAGGCGAAGGGCAAGCCGCGCACCTCGTCGCGCGCCAGAAGGCCCGCCACCGTGCGCGAGTCGCACTCGGTGCCGCCATTGAACAGCGCAAGCGCGCCATCGCCGTGGCGGAAGAAGCGGATCGCCGGCGCGATCCGGTCGTGGGCGCTGCGGATGGGGTGCGGCAGGTCCACGCCGATCGCGCCCAGTGCGTCCATCACCATCACGATCAGCCGATAGCAATGCACCAGCTCCTCGGGCGAACGGCTGAGATGACCGCCATCGGGAAGGATCTGGCGCGCGATCTCGCCTTCCAGGCATTTGAGGCCTTCTTCCAGACGGCGCTGGCTGTCCCCCAGGCACGCGCCCGACAGCGCGAAGACGGCCGCTGCTTCGAAGCGTCCAATGCCGTCGGGCGCCTCGCCGGCGATGCGCGAGAGCATGCGCGACTGCTCGCGCAGCGAAACGAAAACCTTGGAGCGCCACAAGAGCTCCGAATTGGCGATCACCATCTTGCCGTGCGCGAAGATGTGCAGCAGACGCCGCGCGATCACGTCCGGCGACCAGGCCGGCTCGGAATAGCGCGAATGGCGCTTCAGCCATTGCGTGATGAGATTGGTGGCGAGCGTGCGTGCCGGTTCGCCGCCGGCCAGCGCCAGGGGCGGCAGCCAGGCAAACCCATGCAGCGCGCGCGCCCATTCGTCGGACGGCGCCGGCTTGTCGAAGATCGACCCTTCCTTCACCTCGACCGTCTCGCCGGCGAAGCGGAAGCGGCCGCGCAGCAGGGCGTCGGCGTCTTCGAGACGGCGGGGCAGCGCGTCATAGGGGTGAAACAGGATGCGGTCGGCGAGCGGACCTTTGAGGAAGCGGCGGTAGAGCCACGTGCGCCGGTACCAAGCGCGAATGGGGCTTAGCCAGCGCGAGAACAGCGCGCGCAGCACTTCCGGCAACAGTCCTGGCGGAAGGGCACTGATTTTCGCTTCGGCCACAGCCGTCAGCCGCGCAAGGCGGCGATGTTGGCCGCGTAGCGCCCTGCGCCGCCGCTGAACACCGCGGTTCCGGCGACCAGGATGTTCGCACCGGCGGAAATCGCCTGCTTGGCGGTGGCAGGATTGATGCCGCCGTCGACTTGCAGATCGATGGCGCGTCCCGACTTCGCGATGCGGCCCGCGATCGCCTCGATCTTCCGAAGCTGACTGGCGATGAAGCTCTGTCCGCCGAAGCCGGGATTGACGCTCATCACCAGCACCAGATCGACGAGATCGAGCACATAGTCGAGTGCCTCGACCGGCGTGCCGGGATTGAGCACCACGCCCGGCTTCTTGCCCAGCGAGCGGATGAACTGCAGCGTGCGGTGGACGTGAGGGCCGGCCTCGGGATGGACGGTGATACCGTCCGCGCCCGCGTCCGCGAAGTCCTGCACGAAGGGATCGACCGGCGAGATCATGAGATGGACGTCGAGCGGCTTCTTGGCGTGCGGCTTGATCGCCTTCACGACCATCGGACCGATGGTGATGTTGGGAACATAGTGGCCGTCCATGACATCCACATGGATGAGGTCGGCGCCGGCCGCCTCCACCGCTTCGATCTCGGCGCCCAGGCGCGAAAAATCGGCCGAAAGGATCGAAGGCGCGATGCGGATCGGGCTGGCCATGGCGGTCATTAAGTGCCGGATTCGACACCCACCCGCAAGGCGCCGGGGCGCTTATGTCGTGGACGTTTTCAGGCGAAAGCGGCGCGCCGCCTCGCGCTCGATCTGCGGCCAGGCGATCAACGCCACCGCGAAGGTCGGCAGCCACATGATGCGCGACTGATAGCGGCCGTGCGGGCCCGAGAACACGCCGCAGACGAAGGCATTGCCCATCAGGGCGAGCAATATCAGCGCCGGAACGATGCTGCCCCGCCAATCGCGCGCCCGGACCGCGCGGCGCAGCACCAGAAAGAGCGCGGCCAGCGACAGCACCGCCACCGGAACGTGCACGAGGTTGATCGGCACGAACCAGATCTCGCCCTCCTGCTGATAGGCGCGGTCATAGGCGCTCACCTGCTGCGGAATGGCGATCTTGAATTCGGTGTTGAGGACCCATTCCTGCGGCACGATGCCGTCGCCGGTCTGGAACCAGAAGAATTGCAGCATCGCGTCCTGGATCGCGACGATGGCGTTCTCCAGGGGATAGTGCGTGAGACTCTCGCGCACCAGCCGCGTCGACTCCGCTTCCCGCTTGGCGAAACCGCCCACCTTTCGGAAAGGACTTTGGCTCGCCGTCCACAGCCAGGTGTCGGCGCGCGACGGCAACCGGTCGCGATAGGGGCAGATGGCATATCGCGCGGTCGCGCACTGGGAATCGAGCACCGGCGCGATGAGGCCGTCCTCCATCAGCCGCGCTTCCAGGAAGATCGCGCCCGAACGGCTGAAGAAGATCTGCCGCGTGAAGGCGTAGTTCGCGCCGTAGATCGTCAGCAACGCCAGCACGAAGCTGGCCGCCGCATAGCCGATGCGCGGCCGCGGCAGGTCGTGCGCCATCATCCAGGCCGTCGGCGCATAGCGCAGCGCCGCCAGCGCGATCAAAAGTCCAGCCGCCAGCGCGAAATGCGAGGAATGGCAGGCGATGGCGACGGTCGCGGTCAGCAACAGCAGGACCCGGCGCGCGCGTCCCAGGCTCTCATCGTGAAAGGCGAGCGGATAGAATGCCAGCGGCACGACCGCGACGAAACAGTCGGGCTCGATCTGCCCGGCATACCAGGGAAGCCCCGTCGTCGCACAGAGCACGCCCCCCAGCGCGAGCAGCGCCCACAGCGACAGCGACGGACGGATCGCACGCGCGAATTCCATCATCGCGAAGGCGGTGATCAGACACTGCGCCGCGGCCACCAGCCAAAGACTTGTCCGCGCGCCGGCGAGCGCGATGAAGCCGGAATAAACCGGCGAACGCTCCGCGAGGAAGACGTGCCCCAGCCCCTGCAGCATGTACGCGCCGGTGTCGTAGAAGATGATCGGAAAGCCGTTCCACGCGGCCACCGACATCAGGCACATGGCGAGAAGGATCGTTCCGGTGGCTTCGAAGATCGGACGCGAGATCGGCGCAACCGGAAGCGCCCAGCGAAACGGGCGGACGCCCGCAACGGTGCTTCCCAATTCGCTCATTGTCCGGCAGTCGCCCCAAGTCCGAGCCGGAGAATGCCGCAATTATGTTGCAGCGCAAAGTGACAAAATGGACAGAGCAAACAAGTGCCGATTTGGCCGCCCGGACCCTGCCGATTCGCAGCTGCAGCACGGTTGACACAGGGGACCCCCCGCCTACACTCCGCCCGCTTCGCGTTGCCCCGTTTTTCCGAGGAATTTCATGGCGGATACTCCGCACAGGTCGCGCCGTCCGCGCCCGCTTTCGCCTTTCGTGACGATCTATCATTGGCCGGTGACGATGGCGACATCGATCACCCACCGGTTTACCGGCATGGGGCTTGCGGCCGGGACCGTCCTGCTGGCCTGGTGGCTCTATGCGGTCGCCAGCGGCCCCGACGCCTTCGCGCAGTTCAACACGCTCGCCGCGACCCCGCTCGGCCAGGTCATCCTGTTCCTGGTCGTCTGGTCGCTCGCCTTCCACCTGCTCAACGGCGCCCGGCACCTGTTGTGGGACATGGGCTACGGCTTCGGCAAGGACGCGGCGCGCAACAACAGCTGGGTGGTGATCGGCGGTTCCGTCGTGCTGGCCGCGCTGTTCTTCGTCCTCGCCTATGCCGGCCAGGGAGGCTACTACCAATGAGCCTCGAAACGCCGCTGCACAAGGTCGAGGGGTTGGGCTCCTCCCATTCCGGCGTCACGCATTTCTGGCGCCAGCGCGTCACCGCTGCCGCGATGATCCCGCTGTCGATCTGGTTCGCCGTATCGGCGCTCGGCCTGATCGGCGCGCATGAGGCCGCGACGCTCGCCTTCCTGTCGCAGCCGCTCAACGCCATCCTGATGGCGGCCTTCGTGCTGATCGGCGTCTATCACATGGCGCTGGGCATGCAGGTCGTCATCGACGACTACATCTATGTGAACTGGCAGAAGCTCTCGCTCATGCTGCTGATGCGGGCGTTCTGCCTCGCCGTGATCGCCAGCTCCCTTTACGCGCTTCTGCGCATCGCTGGACCCATCGTATGACCGCCGGATACACGATCGTCGACCACACCTTTGACGTCGTCGTCGTCGGCGCCGGCGGCGCGGGCCTTCGCGCCACGCTGGAATGTGCCCGCCAGGGCCTCAAGACCGCCTGCGTCACGAAGGTTTTCCCCACCCGCAGCCACACCGTCGCCGCGCAGGGCGGCGTCGCCGCCGCGCTCGGCAACATGGGCGAGGACGATTGGCGCTGGCACATGTACGACACCGTCAAGGGTTCGGACTGGCTGGGCGATCAGGACGCCATCGAATATCTGTGCCGCAACGCGCCCGAAGCTGTCTACGAGCTCGAACATTTCGGCGTGCCGTTCTCGCGCACCGAGGACGGGCGGATCTATCAGCGCGCCTTCGGCGGCATGACGTCGAACTACGGCAAGGGCATCGCGCAGCGCACCTGCGCCGCCGCGGACCGCACCGGTCATGCAATGCTTCACACGCTCTACGGCCAATGCGTGAAGCACGAGGTGAACTTCTTCATCGAGTATTTCGCGCTCGACCTCATCAAGGACGGCGACGCCATCGTCGGGCTGATGGCGTGGAATCTCGACGACGGCACCATCCACCGCTTCCGCGCGCACAAGGTGATCATGGCGACGGGCGGCTATGGCCGCATCTATTTCTCCTGCACCGGCGCGCATACGCAGACCGGCGACGGCAACGCCATGGTGCTGCGCGCCGGCTTGGCCCTGCAGGACATGGAGTTCATCCAGTTCCATCCGACCGGCATCTACGGCGTCGGCACGCTGATCACCGAAGGCGTGCGCGGCGAAGGCGGCTATCTCACCAACAGCGAGGGCGAGCGCTTCATGGAGCGCTACGCGCCCAACGCGAAGGACCTCGCCAGCCGCGACGTGGTGAGCCGCGCCATGACGATCGAGATCCGCGAGGGCCGCGGCGTCGGTCCGCTCAAGGACCACATCTACCTGCACCTGTCGCATCTCGATCCCAAGATCATTCACGAGCGTTTGCCCGGCATCGCGGAGAGCGCGCGCATCTTCGCCGGCGTCGACGTCACCAAGGAGCCGATCCCGGTCCTGCCGACGGTGCATTACAACATGGGCGGCATCCCCTGCCATTACACGGGCGATGCGGTGACGCTGAAGGACGGCAATCCCGACACGCCCGTGCAGGGCCTGATGGCGGTGGGCGAAGCGGCCTGCGTATCGGTGCATGGCGCCAACCGCCTCGGTTCCAACTCGCTGATCGATCTGGTGGTGTTCGGCAAGGCCGCCGGCATGCATGCCGCGGAATCGCTCAAGGGTATCGGCAGCCATCACGACCTGCCCAAGGGCGCGGGCGACGAAGCGCTCGCGCGGCTCGACAAGTATCGCAATGCCAAGGGCTCCACCCCGACGGCGGATCTGCGCCTCGCCATGCAGAAGGCGATGCAGGAAGACGCCGCCGTGTTCCGCACCGGCGACACGCTGAAGGCCGGCCAGAAGAACGTCGATGCGATCTATGCGCGGCTGAAGGACATCAAGGTCACGGACCGCTCGCTGATCTGGAACACCGATCTGGTCGAGACGCTGGAGTTCGAGAACCTGATCCAGCAGGCGATCGTGGCGCTGGAAGGTGCGGTGGTGCGCCACGAAAGCCGCGGCGCCCATGCGCGCGAGGACTTCCCCAATCGCGACGACGCCAACTGGATGAAACACACGCTGTCCTGGCTCGATCCCGCGACCGGCGTGGCCCGTCTCGATTACCGGCCCGTCCACACCTACACGCTGACCAATGAGGTCGAATACATCCCGCCCAAGGCGCGGACGTATTAGCCGTCCGACCAGAACAGATGGGACAGCTCCAGCATGGGGCCGACGTTCCACTGCTCGGAATTCTTCGTCGAAAGGTTCGAGTAATTCCGCGTGTAGGTGACGGCGAAAGCAATGTCGCCGTCCACGCTTTGAAGGAATGGCGCGTCGTATTCGAGAACGAATGGAACGGTCAGCGTCGTGTCCCGGCGGCTGACGCCCAGCGCGTCGTCGAACCAGCGCTGTCTCAGGCTGGGTGCGAACTGCAGTTTCGCCGCCCCGTCGGTCAACGTCACCGACTGCTTTAATACCAACGACGTGGAATCACCCGTGTTCGCGATACGTCGGCTGGCCGTGATGTCGAGCGAGATCTGCCACGAATTCTTGTCGTGCTTGCTGAACCACAGCGCGCGCTCGTCCAGCGTCACGCCGCCGCCGAAATCGTTGGACCGGCTGCTCGTCGATGAAAAGTCGGAGGCGAAGCGCACCGAAGGCTGATACTGCAGATAGGGAACTATCGCGTTCGCGACAGAAGGGTCCGTGAGGGTGTTGTGGTTCCACGCGAGTTTCACGGTCGATAGCCACGCATTGGCATTGGGCGGCGACGGTATGCCGTAACGATCCGCGTCCAGGGCGGAATTCCCGCTTAGCTGAAGTGAGCCCAACTGAAACCCGAAATTGAGCTGGAGCTTCGGATCGAACCGGTCGGAGCCCAGCAATCCCGTCGTCGCCGTGGCCGGATTGCTGTTGTAGGTTTCGGGAAGCCCGATCTGCGCCCAAAGAAAGTTCGTCTTGCCCACGGCAGGATTGATCACAAAAATAGTTTCGCCGGGCAGCGGCGGGGCCTGCGGTTCGCGTTCGGCCGCTAAGTCATTCTGGCTTTTCGCCAGATCGGTCTGTAGGTCGACGTTCTGTGCCCGGGCAGGCATGCTGACCGCGAGCATCGCCGCCAGAATTGCCGTTATCGCCGCCCACGGATGGCGCATCCGCCTGCCCCCGGCAGTTCGGCGCGTCGGCCGGTTTTGTGCCCGTCTCATCCTTTTCATGCCCCCCAGCATTCGGCGGCTGATCCGCATGACGCGCATCTTCCGTGCTCATCTGGTCGATACGCGAATCCGTGGAAAGGTCAGGATCGCTACCGGCCGCCCGCCCGCCGATAGACAGGGAACATAGGGTAACTGCCGAAAACATTGCAATCGCCACGCCACGAGTTCTGTTCACTTCCGCTTTTCCTTTGAGATCTACTGCAATTTCCCTTGCCGGACCCCAGGGCTGCACAAGCTTTCACCACATAGGCCGCGAACTTGGCGAAAAGGTGTTCGCCCCGCCGCGCCGGGCCGGGCCGCAAAGTCTTGCGCAAGAAACGGGTCGTCACGCACCGCGGCCGCCTTCAACCTCGCCGCCATGAAAGACGAAAAATCCTATGTCATCGGCACGCACGACGCCGAGATCGAACGGCTCGGCGTGCAGCACCGCGTGTGGCGGCCGAGCGTCCTGGAATTCTGGCGCCTAGGCGGTCTGACCGAAGGTATGACGGTGATCGACGCCGGCTGCGGCCCGGGTCATGCGACGCTCGATCTCGCCGAGATCGTCGGCCCAACCGGCAAGGTAATCGCGTTGGAACGCTCGCGCCGTTTCCTCGACGCGCTGGAGACGCTGGCGCGGGCACGCGGCCTTCGCAACATCGAGGTCGTCGACGCCGATCTCACGACTTTCGACTGGTCGAGCCTGTCCGCCGACCTGCTCTGGTGCCGCTGGGTATTGGCCTTCGTGGACGAACCACTGCGCATCGCGCGCGAGATGACGTCGGCGATCCGGCCGGGCGGCGCGCTGCTCGTGCACGAATACTACGATTACGGTTCCTGGCATCTGGCGCCGCGAGAGCCGGTGTTCGAGGACTATGTCGCCCGGATCATCGCGCGCTGGCGCGCCAGCGGCGGCGAGCCCGATATCGCGCTCGCCCTGCCCTCTCTGTTCGCGCAGGCCGGCCTGACGATCGAAGCGGCGCGGCCGGTCGTCTTCGCCGCGGCGATGAACGATTTCGCGTCGCGCTGGCCGATGGGATTTGCGCGCGATTTCCTGAACACGCTGCGGCAATCGGGCGACATCGACGACAATGAGGCGCACCCCATCGCGCGGATGCTGGAACGCGCGGAAGCCGATCCTAACGCACTTGTCATCTCGCCCGGCGTGCTTCAGATCCGCGCCCGCAAACCGGAACAATTCCCGGGGTCTCGCGTATTCAACCCCTGAGGGCGCTTCGGCGTCGTATCGGGAGTGACGCATGACATCCAGGACCATGTTGCTGGCTTGCGCCGCGGCGATCGCCATCGGCGCCGGCACCGCTTTCGCCCAACCGCCGGACGGCCCGCCCGATCCCGACGGTTACTACAGCCGCAGCGATCACGACGGCTACTACGACCGCGACGGCCACTATCGCCACTTCGATCGCGAACGCGCCTATCCCGACGACGACGCCGGCCCGCCGCCCAACTATTATCGCGAGGGCGACTATGAGCGCAGTTGCCGCTCCGGCAACCAGGCGGCCGGCACGATATTCGGCGCGGCCGGCGGCGGCCTGATCGGCGGCGCGGCGAGCCGCGGCAATCCCGCCGCGATCATCGGCGGCATCTTCCTGGGCGGCCTGCTCGGCAACACGCTCACGCGCGACATCGACTGCGACGACCAGCGCTACGCCTTCGACCAATATGCCACCGGCCTCAACGGCGAGATCGGCCATCGCTATGAATGGCGCCACGGCGAAAGCTACGGCTATTTCACGCCGACCCGCGAATTCACCGACGACGGCCTGCGCTGCCGCGAATTCACCACGGTCACCTACCGGCACGGCGAGGAATACCGCCATGACGGCACCGCCTGCTACGCGCGCGACGGCAACTGGCACTTCCGCGACTGATCGCGCCTTCTAGAGCATTTTGATTTGTTCCTGAATCGGTCTGGG
>Ga0265320_10002563_pt1 | contig 12631 bp, 13 predicted proteins | sample 4827metaG_FD_202087 | JGI IMG/M metagenome (GOLD analysis project Ga0265320, IMG submission 202087) | Rhizosphere microbial communities from Carex aquatilis grown in University of Washington, Seatle, WA, United States - 4-8-27 metaG | ecosystem: Host-associated > Plants > Roots > Rhizosphere >...
CCGAACCGTACCCGTCGCTCGAGGTCGTCCGCGAACTGCATCACGAGCTGCATCGGATACTTGCGACGTTACCGTCGGGGAAGCTCGCGCTGCTCATGGACATGCGCCAGGCGCCGGCGCGAAATGACGACCCTTTCGAGCTCGAGGTGACCGAAGCCGTGAAGGCGATGCTGCCGCGATTCACGGCGCATGTCTTTCTGGTGAAGAGCGCCGTCGGGCGCTTGCAGGTGCTCCGCCTGGCGAAGAGTCGCGGCGACGGCGCCATGGCCGTGTTCGTCGACGAGCAGGAAGCCCTTGAGTGGGTCGGCTCGACCCGTTCGAGTTGATTCGAGAAAGAGGGAACGGACCGTGAACAGAGAACTCAAACCGATGGAGGTCGGGGACATCCTCGACACGGCGTTTCGTTTGTACAAGGAGCGCTTCGCCGTGTTCGCGACGATCGCCGCCGTAGTGTACGTGCCCTACGCGCTGCTCGTCGCGACCATCACGTCGTGGGCACGCGCGATGATGCCCGCGCCAACCGTCTCGCCGGGCGGCATCGGCGGGGTCTGGAGTTTGCTCGAACGCCCGCGCATTCCACTTTCGGCCGTCGTCAGCGAGGTCCACCTGCTCTCGCTCCGCGGGCCGTCATTCTCGGGAGCCGGGGCCGTACCGCCGCTCGTGCTCATCGCCGGCGCGATCGGCTCCGTCATCGGGCTGCTCGTCTTTCTGAGCCTCGTCTATCCACTCTGCACGGGCGCGCTCCTCGTCAATATTTCCGCCGGTTATCTCGGCGAAGAGCTGGGCGCCGCGGAATCGTATTCGCGGGTGTTCAAGAAACTCGGCACCCTGCTCTGGGCCCAATTTCTCGTCATGCTCGTCGTTTTTGCAGGCCTTTGTTTGTGCGTCGTTCCAGGAATCATCGCCTCTTTGTGGTTCATGCTGGTCCCGGCGGTCGCGCTCCTCGAGACGACCGATCAGGCGTCGGCAGCGCTCGGGCGATCCCGCGCGCTCATGGCCGACAACCTGGGCAAAGGGTTTCGTCTCGGCTTCGTCGTGTGGCTCCTGAGCATGGTCGTCACCGCCGGCGGCGGCGCCATCTTGCGGCTCGTTCCCTGGCCGATCGCGTTCATCGGCGATTTTCTGGAGAACATCCTGGGCGCGCTGGTGATCCCGCTCTCGATCGGCGTCGTGGTGCTCTTCTATTACGACCTTCGAATCAGAAAAGAGGGGTTCGATCTGCAGCACCTGGCGTCGCGGATGGGAGGGCTGTCGCGGCCGTGACCCCCGTCCTCGGACCGGAGCCGGTCGATTCGGCGAAAGCAGTCGCCGCGGCCGTGCTCCGCGAGCGAGAATACGGCGGCCACGATCCGGCGCCCGACTTCCTCGAGCGTTTCAGCCACTGGCTCTCGTCGCTCTTCGAACGCGTCGGCGAAGGGATGCGACAGACGCCGACGTGGGTCACCTGGCTCATCGTGGTGTGGGTGATCGGGACGTTACTGGCGATCGCGCTGCACGCACTGTACGGACTCTTCAAGCTCGGCGCAGGGTTCCGCCACGCGTCGCCGAAGGCAGAGCGGCTGCGCGGCGAGCTCCTCGGCATCTCCGATCTGGATTTCGAACGGGTCTACGCCGAAGCCCTCGCCGCGCGCGACGCAAAGAACTGGGAGCGCGCCGTTCGCTACGGCTATGCGGCGTGCATCCTCTGGCTCGATCGAGTCGGGCGCGTGGCGTTCGAGAGCTGGAAGACGAACCGCGACTACCTGAAGGAAATCGGCGGCGACGATCGCAGCGCACCGTTCTGCCGCGCGACGGGAGTCTTCGAAGGCATCGCCTACGGCGGCGCTCTTCCCACCGAGACCGACGCCTCCAGCGTCCTTTTCGATCTCTCCACCCTGCGCCATGAGTCCGTTTCGTCTCTCGCGCGCTGATCGGACGCTCCTCGGCGCGCTCGTGGTGAGCGCGCTCCTCGGCGCGTTCGCGCTCTTTCGATTTTTCCCCGCGACTCGGTCCGGCGGCCCCGCGGAGCAGCCTTCCACATTTTTTACCGCAGGCTACGGACTCAAGGCCGCGTACACGACGCTCGGACGCCTCGGGTTTTCAGTCGAGCGGCTCCGAACGTCGCCGCGAAAGGACCGGCTCGCCGGCGTTCGCACGGTCTTCGTGCTCGGTCCGATCGTGGAGCTCGACAAAGCCACGCGAAGCGAGCTCCTCGACTGGGTTGCCGGCGGACACGTCCTCGTCGTGTCGCCGGGCGAAGGCGACGGTCTCGAACATTGGTTCGACTCGAGCAGCGTGTCCGACAAGGCAAAGCCAGGCGTCGCGGAGCTCGACCTCGCGAGCCCGATCCTCGCGGGCGTTCGAGCTTTGTCGATGGACAGGCCGCTCACGAAGGTACTCGGCGGCCCCGCCATCGGGCCCCTGGAGCGCGCGGAGAGTTCGCTCTTCTGGAAGGATGCGCGGGGCACGCTCGGCGTCATGGTGAGTCACGGCGACGGCGTGATCGTCGCCCTCGCCGACGCGTACCCGCTCACGAATCAGGGCTTGCTCGAAGACGACGACGCGCGGCTCCTCGCGAACCTCGCCCGGCTCCGCGCGACGCCCGGCGACTCGGGGCGCATCGCGTTCGATGAGTACCACCTCGGCTTCGACGAACACGACACGTCTCCGGTCGCGCTCGCGAAGCTCGTCGTGGAAGGGAAGTACCGCACGGCGGCCTTGCAAGCGCTCGGCGCCTGCGTGCTCGCGGTGCTCTTCGCCGTGGTCCGATTCGGCAGCCCCGTCACGCCGGTGCAAAAGCGGCGGCGCAAGCACGGCGAGTTCGCGGACGCCGCGGGTCGTTTGCTCCACGACGCCGGCGCGAACGTTCTCGTCGAAGAGCGGCTCGTCGAGCATTTCCGGCTCCGAGCGAGGAAGCTCGTCGATCTTTCCGCGGCAGCGGACGACGGCGTCCTCGGCGTCGAAATCGCACGTCGCACGGGCGTCGACCTTGGACCGCTGCTCGCGCGACTGCCCGGCGCGACGAAAGCGTCGCGAAAAGACGTTCTCGAAAGCGCTCGCTTGCTCTACCGTACCCTCGAGGCGCTCGAACGTGGATCTCGATGAAGCCACTCGGCTCGCCGGCAGCATTCGCCGCGAGCTCGACCAAGTCGTCATCGGACAACCCGCGGCCGTCGAACACGCCGTCGTCGCTCTCGTCGCCGGCGGCCATTTACTCCTCGAAGGGCCGCCGGGCACCGCCAAGACGCTCCTCGCCCGCGCCCTGTCGATGACGGTCTCCGGCGATTTTCGGCGCATCCAGTTCACGCCGGACCTCATGCCCGCGGACATCATCGGCGTGAACATCTACCGGAACGAAGCGCGGGGCTTCGAGTTCCAACCCGGGCCGCTCTTCGGCGACATCGTCCTCGCCGACGAGATCAATCGCGCGCCGGCGAAGACGCAATCGGCGCTCCTCGAGGCGATGCAAGAGCGTCGCGCGACCGTCGACGGCAAACCGCACCCGTTGAGCCCGGTGTTCTCGGTTCTGGCGACGCAAAATCCCGTCGAATACGAGGGCACGTATCCGCTGCCCGAAGCGCAGCTCGACCGGTTCCTCTTGAAGACGATCATCGGCTATCCGCCGATCGATGCCGAAGCCGACATGCTGAAGCGGCACCGCGACGGCTTCGACGCCGCTGACCCGAGCACCTTCGGCGTCCCCGTCGTCGCATCGGTGCCCGAATTGCTCGCGCTCCGGGCCGCGGTGCGAACCATCCGCGTCGCCGACGCGGTCGTGAACTACGTGAACCAGATCGTGCGCGGCACCCGTGAATTGCCGGCGCTCTCGCTCGGGGCGAGTCCGCGCGCGTCGGTGATGCTCCTCGGCGCGAGCCGCGCGCTGGCGCTCCTCCGTGGCAAGAGCTTCGTCACTCCCGACGAAGTGCGCGATATGGCGCTGCCCGCGCTCCGGCACCGTGTGATCCTGAGCCCGGAAACGGAAATCGGCGGCACGACCGCCGACGAATGCATCGGGCGCGCGCTGTCACGTGTCGACGTGCCGCGTCTCTAGCGGTGCGTCTTCAGCGCTGAGCGAACCATGACGTCGGCGGCCGTCGAATCCCCGCCTCTGGCGCGAAAATGGGCGCTGCCGTCGCGCCGGCTCATCGTCCTCTTCGCGGTGCCGTTGCCACTTCTCCTGGTGCTACCGGGACGTGGAACGTCGTTCGTCGCGCTCGTCTACGACGTCGTCTTGCTCGTCGCGGCGCTCGCGGACGCCTGGTTGCCCCCTCGAGCGAACGACGTCGCCGTCTCGCGCGAGGCGCGACCGTCGCTCGCGCTCGGAGCGAACCAGCGAGTCGAGTTCCGGATCCGGAACGGCTCTCGGCGCCCGGTGTCGTTCGAGCTGGTCGAGGATCTGCCGGCGACCTTCGTCGCGACGCCGGAGATCGTGCGCGGCATCGTGCCTGCAGAGAGCCGCGCGGTCGCGACGCGTGACGTGCGTCCGACCGAGCGCGGCCTTCATGTCCGGGGACACGTTCACGTGCGATTGTCGTCGCTCCTCGGCCTCGTCGTAAAGCGCCTGGAGCTCCGGGAGTCCGACGAGTCGAAGGTCTACCCGAACGTCGTGAACCTCGCGCGCCACGAGCTCGCAACCCGGCGACATCGGTTGTCGGAGCTCGGGGTCGCGCCGACGCGGCTCTACGGCGAAGGGAGCGACTTCGAGAGCCTCCGCGACTACGTCCCGGGCGACAACCCGACGGACGTCGCGTGGAAGGCGACGGCGCGCCGCGGGCGGCTCATCACGCGCAACTACCAGGTCGAGCGGAGCCAGAACATCCTCGTCGTCCTCGACTGCGGGCGACTCATGACGACGGAGGTCGACGGCGTGAGTCGGCTCGACCACGCCATCAACGCGACGTTGCTCCTCGCGTACGTCGCCATGAAGCAGGGCGACTATATCGGGCTCCTCGCCTTCAGTGACGCGATCGAAGCGTACGTCCCACCGGTTCGCGGCGCGGCCGCACTCGGTCGCATGAACGAGGCGCTCTATCGCATCGAAGCGCGACCGCACGAGGCCGACTACGACCGCGCGTGCCGGTTTCTGGCGCTCAAGCACCGAAAGCGTTCCCTGGTCGTGATCATCACCGACGTCGTCGACAACGAAGCGTCGTCCATGCTCCTCGCCCACGCCGCGCGATTCGCGCGCCATCACCTGCCCCTGTGCGTCACGCTCCGGAACCTCGACGTCGAGCGTCTCGCCGCCACCGAACCCGTGACCGAGCTCGACCCCTACCGTCAAGTGGTCGCGCTCGACCTCCTCCAGCGGCGCCGCGTCGCGATCGAAGAAATGCGCCGCACCGGCGTGAACGTCCTCGACGTCGATCCGCGTCAGCTCGGTCCGCGCCTCCTCAACCGTTATTTGGAGTTGAAGAAACGATTGCGGATTTGAGTCATTCCCGCGGAAGGCTCGGGCCTTTGCCGAAGTCGAACGTGCTATTCCCGGGCGCGGGCGAAAGCGCGCGAAGGTATGCGACCATGCCCCTTTGCTGCGAGGGAGTGCTGATGTCGTTCCACTTGTGGATAAAGCTAAAGACGTACGGCGGCACGACCTCCAGATCGAAGGCCCCACCAGCAGGAACCTCGCCCTTCGTGAACGTGGCGATGAGCTGGTCGTCGCTGAAGCCTCCGGTCTGCTCCGGCGTGAACGCCACGTAGCGGTAGCCGCCACTCGTGGCCGTCGGGCCGTGGCACGTGACGCAGCCTGGGGGCGCGTTGGCGGGGTCGAGCGGGTTGCCCGCGTCGGGGAGGGTACTGATGTAGAGGCCGCCGTCGGGAAACGGGTTGGGGACCGGGTTCGAAAGATTGTAGCGAGTGTTACCGCTCTCCCAGTCCGAGGGAGCGAACTGGGTGATCGTCAGCAAGGACGAGCCGCAAAGGGTGCCTGCAGTCGCCGTGATGGTCACCGTGCCGGCTTTCAGCGTCGTGAGCATCGCGCCGCCCTGGGCGATCGCGATATCGGGTCGAATGCTCACCATCGATGGGTCTGACGCGGTCCACGTCACGGACGAATTGCTCACGCCGGCCACGACCGCGGGGACTTGGTAGGTGTGAACCCCGTCGTAACCGGAATACATCGGCGAGAACAATACGGTGAGCGTGCAACCGCTCGCCGGCGACGAGTCACCGAGCGGCCCTGTCGAAGAAGCGCCGCCCGTCGACACGCCGCTATCGCTGAGGGGAGTTCCGCTGGTACCCCCGGCAGCGCTCGGTGCCCCGCCGGTGCCGGCGGAACCGTCGAGGTTGCGCAGCGGTGGACGCATGCACGCCGAGTCGACGCAAGTGAGGTCGCCCTTGCAGTCGCTCGAGCTTGCACAACTCGCCAGGCAAACGCCGGAGAGCGTCGGCTTGTCGGCGCACGCCGACGCAAACACCGCCGTACCCTGGGTCGCGCAGATCGCTCCCGAGCACGCCGAGCTGTCGGTGCACTCCTTCGTGCACACGCCGCACAGGCACCGCTGACCGGAATCGCAGCTCGCGTCGCTCGCGCACGAGGCGAGCCAGTTCGTCTCGCCCCCCGAGACTCCGATGACCTTGCCGGAGCAGCCCGCGAACGGTGCCGCCAGCGCGCCGAGCACCCACAGGCTTCGCAAGAACGACCGCTTCACCATCCCTCTCCTTCTTCTTTTTCGGATTCCAAGAAGCCTTGTCCAACGTAAGTAATCACCCGAAGCTCCGGACCTTCGTCGGTGGGGCGCTCCTCGGCGTGCTCGGCATTGTAGCGATCCACCCGTTCGCGAACGGCGCGCGCGTGATTGCGGAGCGCACCGAGGAGGCCGAGCACTTCGCTTTCCATCGGGTGCCCCTTCCAGATGTCGAACGTGTACGTGCTGCCCCCGATCGAATCGCCGAGCGTCGCGCTCAGACGGCCGCGGCGAAGCTTGATGCAGATCGCGGTCACCATCGCCTGGTAGTGATCGAACACCGCGGCTTCCCACCCCGACGGCTCTTCGAACGGGATGACGCACGTGTCGCACGAGAGCACCGGTTCGGGAGTGGCCGGCGTTTCTCGAACGCGACCGCTCGCGAGGAGCGACGCCAGCGCGGCTCCGAGGAGCGGTTCAGCGAGTCTCAACTGCTCGCGGAGCTCGGGCCGCGTCAGCGGACCGAAGCGGCTGATGGTCACGACCAGGAGATGCTCGAGCCCTTCGCGCCGCTGCTCGTCGTCGAAGAGCGCCAGCTCGTCGGAAGACGCCGCGCGATAGGTGGCCGAGTCGGCGCGACCCGAGTGAAACACCATGCCGCCATCGACGAGATCCGAGAGCACCGCGCGCACGACGCGCTCGTCGTCGTTCGCGAAGCGGCGGAGGAGCTCCGCGCGACGCACGGACCCCTTCTCCTGAATGAACGACAGCACCGCTTCCCAGAGCGAGCGGCCCTTGAACGTCGAGCTCTCCGCCAGCCGGCGAACGCGGTTGTGATACGTGCGCAGTGTCAACCCGAACATGTCGGCGATGACCTTGTTGCCGACTCCCTGATCCTTCAATTCGCGGATCAGATCGGCCATGACCTGGTTCGCGGCGTGGGCGAGCGTCGAGCGACCGCCCGCGGCCGTCGCGAGCTGGGCGATGAGCACGGTCGTCTGCCGGAAGATCGAATCGATCAGGAGATCGACGTTCATCTTCGAAATGTCTACGCGATGGGCGCGCCGCTCTGGGAGTGCCGTTTGTTGCACCCCCGGAAATCGGCCGCTTTCATCGCGATTGCGTCAAGTTTCGGCGTTCTCGCGTCCCGCAAAGATCAGATACAACCAGAACACGACGGCCGCGGCGGCGCCGACCGCGACCTTGACGGGTGCGGCAATCGCCCGGCTCGGCGTGAGAAAGCCTTCGAAGGAGCCGGCGACGACGAATGCGGGGATCAGACCCGCGGCGATGCGTACCGCGCGGAGCGATTCTTCTCTGAGTCGCACGATCCGCGGACGCCGGCCGGGACTCCAGAGCGCCCATCCCACGGCGAGGCCGGCGCCGCCGGCGATCATGATCGCCGAGAGCTCGAGCGCGCCGTGCGGCAACACGGTGAACCAGAACTCGCGCCCGAGCCCCGATTGTTCGTAGGCGCCCGCGAAGCCGCCGAGCATCGCCCCATTGACGATCAGGACGTAGAGGGTACCCAAACCAAAAGTGATCCCGAATGCGAACGCGCGGAAGGCAACGCCGATGTTGTTGGTCGTGACGAACGACGTGATGAGCGGCCCCGGCGCGGCTTGAAACCGCTCCGAGAAATCTCCCGCGTGGTGGCTCGTCGAAAACTCGGCGCCACCGCCGCCGACCAGATCCGCGACGATCTCCGGGTGTGCACCGACCACCGATCTCGCCATCAGGAAGAATGCGATCGAGATGAGCACGCTCGCCGCGGAAAATCGCCAAGTTTGCCGGAACAGCCGCGGAAAATCGGTGCGATAGAAGGCGCCGATCGCGAGCGGCTCGCTCGGGGTTCGATAGAGGAGCGCGTGCGAGCGCCCGACGAGGCGATTGACTCGATCGACGACCGTCCCGTCCACGCCGAGCGTACGGACCCGCGCGAGATCGGCGCTGGTCGAACGATAGAGGCGCAAGAACGTCTCGAGCTCGGCGGGCGCGACGCGCTTCAACCCCTTTTTCGTCGCCTTCTCGACGATCGCGTCGAGCTCGTCCCAGCGCGACGAGCGCTCTTCGACGAAATGGGTCGAGGAAGCTCCGTCCATCCTACTTGTCACGATGCCGACCGACGGCGATCCGCTCGAGGTACGATTCGGCGTAGTCCCAGTTGCCGCCATAACGGGCGTAGAGCGGGCCGGCGATCTGGTCGGCGAGACGGCCGCGCGCAATCGGCAACAGCTCGGTGCGTCGCGACAAGAAATTTTGCACGAGGCGTGACTCGTCCGGGAGTAGCTCCGGATTGGCACCGAGCGCCGGCGCTGCGAGCGGAGCGTTCTTGGTGTCGGTCTTCGCCCGGTAGTTCACCGCGCCTTCTTTGACGACGATGGTTCCGGCAGCGAAATCGCCCAAGCGTTTCGACGCGTCGCTCAGCAGGCAAACGACACCGCCGAGGGCGTAGCAGGCCGGCAAAAAATCGACCATCCGGAGGACGTTCCGGAGCAGGACCTGAGTCGGCCCCATCGGCGTACCGTCGTCGGAGATGGCGCGGATCTTCATCGCGAGCTTGCCCGGCGTTTGCCCGCGCCAGAACAGCTCGAAGATCAGGTGATACGACGCGTTGATCACCGCCACCCCGAACAGCACCACCGCGACGCCGACGCTCGTCAGAAACGTTCGATCTGCCTTCAGGCCCTTGATGGCGGAGAGCGCGCCGGGTAGCGCGGCGTCGATGATGATCGCGACGAGGACCAGCGCGAGCAGCATGCCTCCGACGACGACGGCATCGATGCAGATCGCGCAAAATCGCGAACCCGGCCCGGCCAAGTCGAAATGCAACTCGACGTTGTCCGGTGTCTCGAGCCGATAAGTCGCGTCCTCGTGCATCGCCGCCTACCGAAGGATAGGCCGCGGTAGAGCCAAGAGCTAATGCGAGAGCACGAGGAAAAAAGGGCTGCCTCGCGGTAGCTCCGCGTGCACCAGTTCTGTGCGTCGCGCGGGCACGCGACGCGCTTGAACCTCTCCCTCTAGCTTTACCTCTACCTCTAGCTCTGCCGGTCGAACAGGAGCATCGCCGGGAGAAAAACGGGGATCCGAGCGCCGAGCCTGAATCCCCGTTTCGTCGATCAGAGACCCAATGCGCCGGTGCGAACCAAGTACGCGAACGTCTCGCGTTGTTCGTCGTCGAGGACGGCGTGGATTTGGCCCAGGGCTTTCACCACGGCGTCTTTCAGACGGCGTGCGCTTTCGACGCGGCGCTCGGCGGCTTCCGTCGCTTGCGCTTCGTCGAAGGTGGCGCCTTCGAACGCCGACGCGAACGCCGACGTGGTCCGGCGGTCGTCGACGGCCCCCTGAGCGCGCTCGGTCTTGAGCTCGTCCAGGATGCGCGCGAGCGTCGCGGCTTGTTTTTCGTTCAGGTCGAGTTTGTGGCTCAAAAACCTGAGCGGACGACGAACGCCGAAGGCGCCCTCGTCACCGCCCTGGGCGTGATGCCCATGATGATGACGGTGCATTCGGCCGTGCCAGCCGCCCTCTCCGGAAGCGTCGACGCCTCCATCGGGGTGACAAACGGCTTCGTGACGGTGGCGTCGGCCCCACCAGGCCATGACATGCGGATGCATTATTTTTTCCCTTTGCCGGGGCTGTTCGCGCCCAGCGGTTTTTCGAATTCACGGGCAGTACGCCGCGCGAACCTACGAACAGCATGAAGAGTCGACGCCGGTTCGTCAAGGCGCCCCGCGCGAGAATCTCGGCGTTCAAAGAAATTCGCACAGGTACGCGGACTCTTCCTTCGCGCGCACATCGAACCCACTCTTGCCCGCGACCTCGAACGTCGTGCCCGCCGGATACACGTGCCAGGTGTCGCCGATCTTCGCCTCGAGCTCGCCGCTCGTGACGGTCATGCGCTCCGGCGCGTCGGTGCCGAAGTGGTACTCGCCGGGCGCGATGACCCCGACGGTCATCTTCCGCCCGAGTCGCTCGAAGGCGACGCTTTGAACTTTTCCATCGAAGTAGGTGTTGTGCTTCAACATCGAACGCATCCTTTTCCGGTCGAGAGGCGGCGCATGATAGGTCGCACCGAAAACTTCCGCTAGAGTTCCACCGCCGTGGACGCGATCGACGACGTTCGGAACTACTACGACGCGAACACGCCGGCTTTTCAGCGGTTCGGACAGGGCAACGCCACCATCCATCGCGCAGTGTGGGGCTCCGGCGTCACCTCGCGCGACGGCGCTTTTCGGTACGTCGACGAGCTCGTGCTGCGCGAAGTGCGCGCGCTCACGGGGCGGTTCGAGGCGCCGCTCCACATCGCCGATCTCGGGTGCGGGGTCGGCGCGAGCCTGGTCTTTCTCGCGTCGCGTTCGCCCATTCGCGGCACCGGCGTGACGCTCAGCGGCGTCCAAGCGGCGCGCGCCGCCGCGTTCGTTCGCGCGGCACGCCTCGCCGATCGCGTCACCTGCATGCAGGGCGATTTTCTCCATTTGCCGTCCTCGGTGGCGCCGGCACACCTCGCGTTTTCGATCGAAGCGTTCGTGCACGCTCCCGATCCGTCGCGCTACTTCGCTTCCGCGGCGGAGCTCGTGCTTCCGGGGGGTTCCATCGTACTTTGTGACGACTTTCTCACTCCGCTCGGCGCGGAAGCGACGTCGCCCGCGGCGCGCCGCGTCCTCGACGACGTGAAGACCGGTTGGCTCGCGAACACGCTCCTCACGCCCGACGCCGTCGATCGATTGGCGTCGAACGCCGGCTTTCGCCTCGCGCGCAACGTCGATCTGACGCCGCACCTCGAGCTCCGGCGCGTGCGCGATCGACTCATCGCGGCCGCCGTCACGGTCGGACGCCGTTTTCCGATGCGCGGCTACCGATGGCGAAGCTGGGTCGGCGGAGACGCGCTGCAGCGCGCGCTCGTCGCTCGGCTCGTCGCCTACCAATTCATCGTCTGGGAGCGGATCTGAGCGCGCGGAGTCGTTCGAGCACGCCCTGAAAATCCTCCGGAGGCGGCTCCGAAAAATCGACGTCGCGACCGGTTCCCGGATGCACGAACCCGAGCTCGCGCGCGTGGAGCATCAGGCGCGGCGCCGGCACGAGCGGCGCGGAAAAGTCGCGCACGTACACCCGTTCGCCGAGGATCGGATGGCCCGATTCGGCGAGGTGGATGCGGATTTGATGGGTGCGTCCGGTCTCGAGCGCGCACTCGATGAGCGCCGCGGACTCGAGCTGTTCGAGCACCTTGACGCGCGTCACCGCTTCGCGACCGAGACGCGGATTCGACGTCGAGCCGCGAAGGCCGTCGCCGCGATCGGTGACGAGGCGCGACCGCATGATCCGGCTCTGCACGTTGCCGTGGGCGAGCGCGACGTAACGCCGGTGCACGGTGTGATCTCGGAACTGTTGCTGCAAATGCCGCTTGGCCGACGTGGTGCGCGCGAACACGATGATCCCCGACGTCTCTTTGTCGAGGCGCTGTACGACGCCGACCGGCGCGATGCTCGTGCCCGGGCGCGCGGTCTTCCGGAGCAGCGACTGCACGACGCGATCGAGCGTGTCGCGTTCGTCCTCGAACGGCACGGTCGCGATGCCGGCCGGCTTGCTCACCACGACGACCTGCGCATCGGCGTGGAGAATCGACACGCGGTGCGACATACCGGGGCCCGGCGGTCGCGGCGCCGCGACGCGAATCGCGATCGCCGATTTTTCGACCACCGGTGTGGTCGGATCCGTCACGAGCTCCCCGTCGACCCTCACCTTGCCCGTCTCGATCGCGCGCCGCACCTCGCCCCAGCTCGACCCCGGACGGAGCTCACGAAGCGCCCGGTCGAGCGGTCGCCGGGGGCCCGGCGTCACGACGTAATCGGCGTCGGCGAGCGGAACGGACGGCCCGGAAACCGGTGACTTCGGACGCGACATGGCAAAGTGCGATGGGCTGCGAGCCCTCGAGCCGGATCGCGAGGGGCGTCGGCGGCGCGCCACGTGGTACTCGCAGTAGATTCGGGGGTCGACCTCGGAGTCAGAAGGCCCTGAGTTTTCGCGGCACT
>Ga0265320_10002565_pt1 | contig 12622 bp, 10 predicted proteins | sample 4827metaG_FD_202087 | JGI IMG/M metagenome (GOLD analysis project Ga0265320, IMG submission 202087) | Rhizosphere microbial communities from Carex aquatilis grown in University of Washington, Seatle, WA, United States - 4-8-27 metaG | ecosystem: Host-associated > Plants > Roots > Rhizosphere >...
GCCTTGCGGTTCGACCGGGTTACAGGCCGGCGGTTAAACGACCTCTGGCCCGAGTGAACCGCCGCGGGCCCGGGCGGGTGTCCACTTCGACCGGACACTACTGCCAGTATCAGCTGTGCAAGCCGTCTCGCGACTCGTTCATGACGGGCCGCCATCCGACGGCAACCGCACGGAGTTCCACGCCCTGCATCCGGACTAGAATTAACCACGGATTGCATGGATCGACACGGATAAAGACGAGATGAAGGCTCACGTGTTTTCTTGCGGTCAACAAGGCTGGCGGGAATCTGTGGGCATGTTTTCACCCCGAATTTGCCGGTTCGTTGCTGCTGTCTTCCCGTTGCTCGTCGCCTGCTCGCGACTCGTGAGTGTCGAGCTCATGCCTGTCGCCCCGGGGCCGTTTACCGTCGGCAGCACCAATCTGGAGGTCTCCCCGCGGGCCGGGGTGCCGATGTTCGACTTCCTCAATGGCAAGGCGACGGCGAAGGGGATTGTCTACCTCACGGACATCCTGACTCATCCCGAGGCCGTATCCACGCTGCAGATCAGCGTTCCCGGCGATGCGAAGTTGTTCGGGGCGCAAGCTGGCACCCGGATTCCGCTGGTGCTTTTCGTCCTCTACCCGACTACCAAGGACAATCCGCGCCCGGGCTACGAGTTCCCGTATAAGGATACCGGCGACAAGATGTTCCCGCATATGCAGCAACCGGGTGAAAAGCCGATTTTTGCGGACCCCGCAGCGAAATATCCGCTCATTGTCATTTCCGGCGGTTACAACACGCACGGGCTGTGGCACCTTGAGCACATGAAGGTGCTCGCGGCCCACGGCTATATCGTCGTGGACATGTTCCACGGCGACGGTCGCGGCGCTCCGTTCACCGGCAACATGGCGCTGCGTTCAATCGAGCTGCGGGCGACGGTCGATTTTATTCTGCAGCATGCCGATTTCGCCGGCGCGATCGATCCCGAGCGGATTGGCGTGGCGGGTCAGAGTGCGGGCGGGCACACCATCCTCTCCGCGATGGGCGGAATCGATCCTGCCGGCAGGATGCCGCATGCCGCCGATACGCGGATTAAAGCCGGGTTCGGGCTGGTGCCGTTCATGGGCGGCAGTTTCGGCTTTTGGCCGTTCAACATGGACGCGTGGCTCTTTGGCGAGGACTACGCCGGACTGCGCAGCGTGCATGTCCCGTTCTTCGCGGTCTATGGCGGGAAGGACAGCAATGTTCCGCCCGGGGGCGTGGAGGCCGGCGTCCGCGAGATGGCCGGACCGGCGGCCGCCGTCATGCTGGACGGCGAAACGCACCGGCTTTCAGATGCCGCGAACAGCGACGTCTACACGTGGGAGATCCTCTTCTTCGACGCGTGGCTGCGCGGTGACGCCGGGGCCCGCCGACTGCTCGAAACCGGCACGTCCGTCCGCGGGGGCGTGAACGATCACAAGACGATCGAGCATGGCGCCGTCAGCGGTAAGCGGCAGGGCTAAACTTTTCCACTTCATTTCGCGCCGACCTCGGCGAAGCCGGCCAGGACGCGATCTGGCGTAAGTAACTCGGGCAGCACGACCGGGTCCGGCTTGCCGGGAGCATAGACGAGGTTAAAGGGCACTGCGGAACGATTCCATCGAGCCAGTTCGGCGGTGATCTTCGGGTCGCGGTTGGTCCAGTCGCCGCGCAGGAGCACGACGTTCTTCTTTTTCAACTCGGCGAGCACCTCATCGGAATGAAACACCGCCGCCTTGTTGGTCTGGCAGGTGGCGCACCAGCGCGCCGTGAAATCAACATAGACAAATTTGCCGGCGGCCTGAGCCGCAGCGATGGCCTCGGGGCTCCACTTCTCCCACACGACCTGATAGCTGCCCGTGGGCGCGGTCTCGGTTGTCTTGGGCCAGCCCGTGTAGAGTCCGCCAGCCAGAAGGATGGCGGCGAATACGCGGCCGAAAAGTTGCCGCCCCGCCTTGCCGTAGGCCTGGCCGAAGCGGCCGTAGGCCCACGCGGCCATCGCCACGAGCACGAAACCAAACGCGATCAACAGCAGGGCATTGTCGTCATCCCTCGTCTGGCCCGCGAGCACCCAGAGCAACCAGCCGACCGTCGCGTAAAGCGGGAAGGCCATGAACTGCTTGAACGTCTCCATCCACGCCCCGGGCCGGGGCAGGAGCTTGATGGCCTGGGGAAAGAGCGAGAGCAGCAGATACGGCAGTGCAAGCCCGACTGCGATGGCGGTAAAAACCAGGAACGACTCCACCGCCGAAAGCGAAAGCGCGGCGCCGAGCGCGGGCGCAAGAAACGGTGCGCTGCAAGGCGTGGCGACCAGCGTGGCCAGCGCGCCGGTGAAGAACGACCCGGCGAAGCCCTCTTTCATCTGCAGATTGCCGCCGACGCCGGTGGCGGAGAGACCGATCTCAAACAGCCCGCTCATGTTCAGCGCAAAAACCAGCAGGAAAACCGCCATGCCGAAGACGAAGCCGGGCGATTGCAACTGAAAGCCCCAACCGAGCTGGGCGCCGCCGGCCCGGAGGGCGAGCAACACACCCGCGAGAGCCCAGAACGACAGCAGCACGCCGAGCGCAAACACCAGCCCGTGCAGCGTGATTTTCCTGCGATCATTGCCCGCCTGGTTGACGAAGCCGAGAATCTTGATGCCCAGCACCGGAAAAACGCAGGGCATGAGGTTGAGGATCATGCCGCCGGTGAAGGCGAGGAGGAGGGTGCCAAGCAGACTGCTCGGTGCCGTGGGTTGAGAGTTGAGTTTTGATGGTTGAGAGTTGGATGAAGAGCCGGCTGTAATGGTCTCGGGTGCATTCGTGGTGAACGGTGTGTCGACAACGAGTCCCTCGTAGCCCGTTCCGTCGCTCCAGCCGTTGGCCGAGGCGAGCACGCCGGTTAGTTTAGTCACGGCTTTATCCGCTGCGGCGTCCAGGGGTGCGCTGATGAACCAGGTACCATGCGAATGTTCGATGGTGTTTGCCGCATTGTAATCCGTAAAACCATCCGCGGCGAAGAAATGCAGATCCGCCGGCTTGTGCATAGTGCCGGGCTTCGGCGTGAGATGCAGCACGACCGTCTTGTCCGAGTGGGAGGCGGTCACGATCCATCCCGTGGCGGGTTTGGGCAGCTTGGCGCGGGCCTCGGTCATGACGACCGTCCATTTAGGATCGGCGGTTGCCGTGCCGGTCGGGAAATTTATTTCCAACTTCGCGTCACCCGGCATGCAGACGTCCTTGCACATGAGCCACTCCACAAGGGCCACCAACTTTACCGGGTTCCCCACGATCAGCGTGGTTGGCGGAGTGATTTCCACGAGCAGGTAAACCTCGTCGTTGTAGCCGTTGCCGGTGATCTTGCCAGCAGCGTCCTGCACGACGTGTGGTGTGGGCCATTGGATGTCACCGGCCGTGAAACCCTCGGGGAGCGTCCATTTGAGCGAGGTGGGATAGCCGGTGCCGGGAGCGATCCAGTAGCTGTGCCAGTGTGGGTCATGCTGCAGCCGCAGGGCGACGGTGAAAGGTTTGCCCGGTTCGATCGCCGCCGCGTCGGACACCAGCGTGACTTGAACCGCGCCCTTTCTTGCCGTCGGGGACTCGGCCGCGAGCGCCAGCAACGGCAAAAGAAACAACGGCAGGAGCAGGCGGGGCAATTTCATCTGGCAGTGAGAGTAGGCGGGACGCGGTTTATTTCAAATACGCTTATCCGGGCGGGCCGGATCCCGAGGACCACCGCCCGGCCCGTTTTGCCGCGCCGTGATGTGCGCGTAAAGCATGGACCAAAAACAAAGCACGACATTGAACAGGGGAATCTGCAGGGCGGACGGCAGCGCGTAGATGCAGCAAACCACCGGAATCCAGAGAGCCCACACGGTCAGCAACACGGGCAGCACACTGCGCGCATACCAGCGGCCGGCCCGGAAGTCGGCGGCAACTGGCGCCCACCGGAACCCGGCGTTTTTCCAGGCGAAGCACAGGTTGCCCACCGGCGTGGCATAGATTGCGTTATAAACGAATTGGTCGGCCAAGACCTTCGGGATAATGGTGCTTGGAGCCGGTTCATGGCCAAACAGCATGGCCAGGATCCGATACCACAGGTCAACCTCGGCACCCTTCCACGCCCAGAACAGGGTGAAGAAAATGAGATGCCGCCACGGATACCCCGGGCGGGTGGCCGGGTGCAACCGCAGGTAGAGAAAGGGCAGGACTCCGCCGCACACGGCGCTGGCCAGCGCCGAGAAGAGGTAGCCGCCTTCCGTGCGCCACACCGTCAGCTGCGTGAACAGGCCATGCGCCGCCGGCAGGTAATAATACGCGAGCACCACGCCCAACGCGGTGGATTGCAGGATGAGTCCAGGTCGGAACAAGGCACGAACGCTCTGCAAACCGGCCTGCCAAGGGGCTTCGGAGGTGACGGGAGAAGTGGACATGGAGCCCGGCGATGTGAGGCGCTGCGGGCGGGAAGCGCGAGCGCGAATTCCGGTGGATTGGGTTTGTCACTGCGAGGGAGGGTCCTCCGAAGCCTTGGCGAAGCAGGAGGCAATCCATTGGCGGATCGTCACGCCCGGCTGCGCCGGGCTCGCAAGGACAAGGCAAAATGGGCGTTCCGTGATTTCTGGTTGTGCGCTCCGTCCGCGGGCTTTTGCTGCGGACATGCCAATAAGCCCTGCCGATCTTGAACAACATTGCGTGGCGATACTGGCGGCGCAGGCGGGCGATGTGGCGCACGACCTGGAGCATGTGCGGCGGGTCGTGCGGAATGCGCAGGCGCTGGAGGCGGCCGAAGGTGCAAGTCTGGACGTGGTGCTGCCCGCCGCGTGGCTGCACGATTGTGTGACGGTGCCGAAGGATTCACCGCAGCGGACGCAGGCTTCGCGGCTGGCGGCGGCCCAGGCGGGAAAATGGCTGCGTTCCTGGGGCTGCTCCGAAGAGTTGCTGCCGGAGATCGCCCATGCCATCGAGGCGCACAGTTTCAGCGCGGGGATCGTGCCGCGCACGCCGGAGGCGAAGGTGGTGCAGGATGCCGACCGGCTGGAAGCCATCGGCGCCGTGGGCCTGGCCCGCTGCCTGATGCTCGGGGGCGCGATGGGCCGGCCGCTGTATGCGCCGGCGGATCCGTTTTGCGAAAGCCGGCCGCCGGACGACAGCGTCTCGGCGGTGGACCATTTTTATACGAAGCTCCTGAAGCTCGAGGCCACCATGCAGACGGCCAGCGGGCGGCGCGAAGCGCGGCAGCGAACCGGCTTTTTGCGCGAGTTTCTCGGCCAGTTGCGCCGGGAAACCGCGCCCGGGCCGATGTAAACTAACAGGATACTTTGCCGCGGGACATTCCGGACAGCCGCCGGCGTCAGTTGCTCTTGAACTTGACGGTCTGCTCGACCCCGTTGTAGCCGAGGGTGAGTTCGCCGGGCACGATGTGCACGACCTTGAGGAAAATGTTGGTCTCCTTGTTGCGGAGCACGATGAAGTCGCCCTCCTTGTAGGATGACTGGTTGATGATCAGCTGGAGCCGGCCATTGAGCTGGACCATGCCGCTGATCTTGAGCGTGGCGGCATATAGGGCAAGAAACTCAGCGTCGCTGCCGGGAGGGGCGGCATCAACCGGGACCACCGCTTCGTGACCGGCTGGTTCGTCGCCGGGAGTGTGCGAAGTGTTCGCAGGGGCCTCCTCGGCCAGCTGGAAGGGATTGGGTAGAATGGACGGCAGAGGATCGGGTTTCAGCCGGTTTTTGAGCAGCGCATCAATGTGCTCTTTCGTATGCTCAAAGCGATCCGTGCTTTTCTTGGGAGCGGGGGCACCCGGTGCGGGCGCGGCCAAGGCCGTGGCCGCGGACAGCAGCAAACCGGCGGCGAAAACGAGGGAACAGCGGAGCAGAGAGTTCATGGGCTTCCGAGCAGTTCGACGGTGAGATCCAGGGCCAGAGCATTGCTCTTCGGGTCGCTCCGGGTGAAGTTGTAGGTTTTGATCCGGAGGAGGCGCGGGCCGGTCTCAAGTTCGTGCAGAAAACTCATCACCTGGGGAAACGTGCCGGTAACCCGGAGGGAAAAAGGCACGGACTTGAAGGGAACGCCCTCGGCCACCGGCTGGGAACTGAGCTGGTTCAGCTGGTTGAGCCGGACGTGGCTGCGCGTCACAATCTGGTAGAAATAACCCAGGTTCTCCGCCAGATCCCCCTCTACGACAAGATTCCGTTCGATCACTCCGAGGGCTTCCTGCACCGTGGCGAGCTGGGCGTTGATCCGGGAGTAGCCGTTCAGGGCGAGCAGCATGGCCTCGCCGTTGCGCCGCACTTCCTCGTGTTGCGAAGCGAGCACCTGCTGCCGCTGCCACAAAAAATAATTGGCGACGCTCAGGATGGAAAAGAGGGTGAGGCTCAACACCACGATCGGGTAGCGCCGGACAAAAGCGATGATTTGCTGGAGCACGGGGTTCATGGCTGGGCCGGTTTGAGCTTGAAGGAGATTTCAAAGCTCATGGAGTCCGTGGTGCCCTGGGGGTCGAGGGAGGTCAGCGCGATGCTGGCGAAGAGGGGGCCGATGTCGGCATCGCGGCGCAAATCCTCCAGATAGCGGCGGAGAGTGCGGCTGGCCTGCTCGGGGGCCTCGCGCAGGCCACCGCGCATGAGCAGCCCGGTTTCATTGGATTCAAGGGCGTCGATACGCATGTTCGCCAGGCGGGAGCGGCCGAGATTGAAGATAAAACCCGAGACCGGGTAGGGCGCGGCCATGAGGGCATAGGCATGATCGAGCCGCTCGGATTTGGTGCCCAGAGTGCGGGTGAGACGGTTGAGCTCGTCGTTTTGTTTGCGGTTGTCGGTGATGCGCTGTTCCCAGTAGGTGGTGTCGGCGCTGAGCGAGTTGCCGAGGTAAAGCTGCCAGAGGGTGATGGTGAGGGCGCAGGCCGCCAGCGTCAGGGCGATGGCGTTGGTCAGGAACCGGCGGCGGATCAGATCGTTGCTCGGCAGCTGGGCCGAGAGCCGGCAATCGATGTGCCACGGGCCCTGGTGGGTGGCATCCTCCCCGGAAGTGTTATTCTCCGGCTTGGGACCGGGCAGATCAGCCACGAGGCTGAGGGCACCCAGCCAGTGCGGGCCAAAAGCAGGGACATCAGCGGCCGTCTGCAAGTTCACCGTTGGCAGCCAGGCCGGACAATCCATGATGAACGGTGTGCGGCCGACGACTTGGGCGAGGGGCTCGGAAATCCAAGAAAGTGTTGGTGGCAGATAAGCGCAGAAGATTTCGCCGACTGGCTGCCCGGTGGTCATTTCATAGGAATCGACCAGCGGTTTGAGGTCACGGCCGATGGCGCGCACAAACTTGGTGGCGCGGAGCAGCAGCTCGTCGTCCGCCTGATGGAGCCGGTCGCGCACCGCCGCGGCTTCATTCAGGCCGAACTCCTTGCGCGCTGCCTGCACGATGGAGGAGAAGCCATGCCGGACCGAGGCGGGAGTGTGCACGCCCTCCTTGCCCAGAATGTAAGCGGTGGTGTGCTCCTGCTCGATGCTGACGACGACGATGGCGCGCTTGTCATTGCGCCGCGCCTTGTAATCGGAAATGACGCCGAGAAGCGGCAGCGTGCCCATTTCCAGGCGGTAAGGCAGCAACCGGTGGTCGAGCAGGCGCTGCTGCACCCGGTGCACATCGGTATGCGACACGCCGCAGACCAGGGCGGGGCGCTGCGTGCCCTCGGGGAGCAGGGGAACGCCTTCCAGCGGGCTGAGGGTCTCGAGTTTCCATACCGCCGGATTTTCAATCTTATACTGCTCCTTGACGAGACCGGGGAGGTAGTCGGGCTCCGTGAGGCGGCGCGGCAGCAGGCTCTCGCGCTGGAGAAGGGCATCCGGCGAGACAAAGCCGCAGATCACCGGCACCCACGATTTTTGTTTCTCGAAATTGGCATCGAGCCACTGGCGCAGCCCGATATCGTCATTGCTGTCGAATTCCGCAGCGCAATCCAGCATGATCGCACCTTCGTCCGGACGGCTGAGCCCTGCGGCCAGAATCTGATAGGGATTAATCTCTATCAGCAAGCTGCGCCGGGAGCTGCGATTGAACATTTCGGGAAATTTCACAAACGGTATTCGATGGGTCGTAACCTATTGAACGCCACCCTTTCCCAGCGCGGGCCGGTCGGTTGGCGTCCTGAATTCAACTAGGCAATCCCGCAGCAAGCTGCGAGGAATTTTTTCAGTATTCAGGCTGAGGGGCCGGCGTCAAGGGGTCCGCCGCACTGTTGGCCGGTGATCCCATCGGTGTTTGCCAGCGTTTCCGTGGCTGACCGGGCGTTGATTTCGAGTTTCTGGAACCCGCTTGCAGCATAAGCAGGCTAGGGCAGCGCCGCTCTCTCGGCCGGGTCGGTCAGCTCGCGCCATTCGGTGATGATGCAGGGCTGCTCCACACCGCCGAAGGTGGCGTAGCGCAGCGAGGTGTCGTAGTGCAGGTTGGCGTCGACTCCGCTGTAGGTAATCTTCTTGGCGGAGATTGCTCCGTAAATCTGGATGGTAGTGGAGGTATCAAGCGACAGGCCGGAGGAATTGGTGGTGTTTGGCATGTAAATCACCCCGTAGACCGGACTGGTGCCGTCGGAGTAATTCTGCACCGAGGAGGCCGAGGTGTCGCAGATCAGGATCAGCTTTTTAGGATCCTGGGTTATGTTGTTAATCCCGTCGCTACCGATGTTCACCGTGAGCCTGCCAGCGATATGAATCTCGGCGGAGCCGGTGCTGTTGATATTGATCTTACCGTTGGGAGTCCCTGAGTCCATGGTCAGATCACCGTTGATATAGAGGATCACTGGCCCGTTGATATTGATAATGGTGGTGGAAGAACCACTCAGGGTCAGGTTTCCACTGTAGTAGTAGCGGGAAGGCGTGGTTGCACCTGGGGTGCCGAGGTTGGTGGTGGCCGACAAGGTCAGGGCCGTACCCTTGGGAAAATTTGACGCCGCAAAGGCGGCGGTCAGGCCACCGGACGGCAAAGTGTCGAACTGCGGAATATAGGGGCTTCGGCTCACCCGGGTCAGATCAACGCCAATCCCGGAGGCGGTTCCGGTCAAGACGGCAGCGCCACCATAAGTCCAGATTGGCGCATAGGGAGTGGTTGAAGCCGAAGGAGCGGCGACATAGCCTTTCACTGTAGTGCTGGTGACAGTCACGGCGGGGCTGGTTGTGCCGCTCGCGGCCAGCACGGCGGAATAACCGATGTTGCTGCCACCATAGACCCCGGCAGTCGAATCATAGCTGTCCACCGTGCCCCCGGCGCCTAGGGTCAATGATGTCGTCGCTGCCGCCGCATTGGGGAAAAGCGGGGCTTGGGCGACTCTGGCGCGAAGCTGGGTTTTGATGGTCGCACTGCCATTCGGCAAGGTCGCGGTCCCCTCGGCATAGATCACCGGCGCTCCCAAAGCCGTCCAGTACGTGGCATTATTGGGTGTAATGTTGGTGTTGGCACTGATGCAATCATACCAGACTCCACCGTAGCTGACATAGGAGCTGGTGGTATAGGCAGTGGCTGCATTCCACTGATAAGAGACATTGGTCGGGTCGACCCAGTAAGTGGTGGCAGTCACCGGATTCTGGTTGGTGTTATTGTTCAGAATGCTTAGATACCATACGCCATTGTAACTGACGGTATCATATTGGTTGTATTGTTTACCCGAATCCCAGGCGTTGGATTTCAAAGGCGCGGTTGACCAGTAGGTCGCATTGGGCGGCCCTTGGTTGGTGTGCGCAAGGATGCAACGATACCATGAGGAGCCACTATAGACTACATCGCCAAGATTATAGGAATAACTGGAGCTCCACGCCCACATCGGGCCGCTCAACGCGTTTTCCCAATTCGAGCCGGCGGGCGGGGGGCCATTGGCACCACTGCCTGCGCTGGTGTGATCCGCAGTGCAGCGATACCAGGTGCCGACACCGGCCATACCACCGGAAGAGTTATAAACCAGATCGTTGAATAAGTATGAGATGCCACTCCGCCACTCCCAGGAGATATAAGGCGCGGCGGAGCCAGGGTTCCAATACGCTGCATTCGGCGGGGCATGGCCGGTATGAGCCGTGGTGCACCGATACCAAACGCCGCTGGAATAAACGAAAGCATTGACGGCATAGGCAGTGGCGTTGTTCCAAGACAAAGACAGTGTGGGAATGGATGTCCAATACGTCGTGTTGGTGGGGAGATTCCCTGAGGAACTGGCGGCATTACTGTAGCGATACCAAATGCCGCTATAGTTAACCACGTCGTATTGAGAGTAGGTGATGTTGCTGCTCCAAACCCAAGGGACAGGAGCCGGAACCCACCAGGCGAGATCGGTCTGGGTTGAGGGATTTTTGTTCAGGTTGCCGTTCTGAACGGAGCGATACCAGATATACGGGCTGCCGTTGTAGCCGACCAGATCGTTGATGCGATAGGTGGTGGTCGAACTCCAGGTGGCGGATAAATTATAGGCGTTATAGTTATCCACGCGGAGATTAATGGAAGTCGTCAGGCCGCTGCTCCCATATTTTGTACTGGGGAAGGTTATGGTTCGCTTGGCGGTGGTGCCGCTGATCGTCCAACTGGACCAGTCGTTTTGGTTGAACGACCAGAGCGCCTGCTCCAGCCCCGTCTCCGCCAGTTGCTCGCTTACCCCGGTCACGTAGGAACGGTTGCTCAGCATCATGGACTGGTTGGTGACGGCAAGATAGCTGGCCAGCCCGATGCCCAGCACAGCCACGAAGCACAGCGCGACCAGCGTGACGGAACCGCGGAGGCGGAACGAAGCAGATGGAAACTGTAGGGTGGGGTCGCTGACCCCGCCTAGCCGTGCGCGGAGCACCCGGCCCACCTTTGGCGGGATCAGCGATCCCGCCCTACAACCTGAATTGTTCCGGCTTGGTGATGATAGGCGCATCAGGGCAGGAATTGTTTGTTGCGGAGAATCAGGCGGGAGGAGTTGCTCCGATAAACCTGGGTCAGGGTGCCATTGGTACTGCTGCCGGCTTGGGCGATGAAAGTCATCGAGAGCTGCTTGATGCCGGGCAAGTAATTCGTGCCGGTGGCATAGGGCGAGGCCCCATTGTCGTAAGGATAGCCTGAAGCGTCATAATATCGGAAATAAAAATAGGGAGAGTTTGGTGGATTGGTGAGGAGGTTGGTAAGCAGGATCATGGTGGCGCCATTACTTCCATCGACACGGACCAGAGTGTAAGCGGGCACAGTGGTGCTATAAGCAGCAAGGGTAACACTAACCGCGGCGGCAGTGTTGTTGAAATAGTAAGCGACGTTTTTTGTGCTCGTCCCAGTGGGCAGGATCAGCGTCAGGCTGCTGGCACTGGGAGTGCCCGAGATGCCGCTGGCCATCCGCACATCCTGGGCGAAATACGCCAGCGCCCGCCGGCCCTGGGATTCCAGGTTCGGCTGGTTCGCCGAAGTAATTCCCAATGAACGGGTGAAGCTGCGGCCGAGAAAAATATAACTGGAAAGCACACCGCCCATTATCAACAGAGACAGGCTCATTCCAATAAGCAGCTCAACGAGGGTGAAGCCCGCGGTGGGTTTTCTCACCGCCTGTAGCGCGGGATCGCTGATCCCGCCTCGTGAGCGACCGCACGTTCGTGGCGGGATCAGCGCCGTTGCCATGTGCTCACGGCCCGGTGTTTGTCCTCGCGCCTGCGCGCGTGGCAAACGATCCCGCCCTTCAGCATGACTCCAGCGACTTGATACATTCATCCTCATGAGCGCTGATAGGTGAGATTCAGGCCGTATTTGCCAAAATACGCCGAGTTGCTGCGGGTGTAGGTGAAAGTCAGCAAATTGTTGCTGGCGTCGCGACGGCTGGTTGTCACCACCCAGGTCACGGTGAAGTTGACCTCGCGAAGATTGGTGGCCGGGTCGGGACTCGTCAGCGTTCGCGTGAGACTGTAGGCGGCTCCGGACGCGGCAATGGCCGTGGTGAACTGGGGGTCGATCGTGATGGCCGTGCTGGCCGTGGACAGGCCGCTGATGGTGGACCAGCTGGAGAAACGCAGTTTCTCAATCTCGTGGTTCATGATCTGCGCTGCGAGGGTCTGGCGCCGGGCCGCATCCATCATGGCCGAACTGACCGTCATCGCCTGAATCAGGCCGATGAAACCCACCACGAGGACAGTGGCAGCCATCATCACTTCGATCAAAGTGAAGCCGGTGGCGGAGCGGGTGGGGAATGCAGGTTTCATCAGCGCGGATTAACGCAAAATATGTGTCGGAGCCTACGGCAGGCCGTCAAACGGACAAGAGTTTAAGAGGCAGGGTTGCATGCAGTTCTAGCCATGCACTGAAAGGGCGCAAAAACCGAAACCGGGCATAAGGCATTAACCACTAAACACACAACGGCACGAATAGAAGCAGTTGAAACGTATCAGGCGGGCACCGGATTGTTTGGCCACGAAAAGCACAAAAACGATTGGCTTCCCCAAGTGGATACTCCATGCGCCTATAGGCGCCTTGGGAGCTTCACCGGCCGGCGGATTCCGGGGTTTTTTGTGGCAAATAAATCTAGCAGTGGCCGAACTACACGGCGCACCGCTGCCGGATTTCCGCGACGATGACTTCAGGTGCCTGCCGGATGTCGAAGGTAAGGGCATTGGCGGGCACTTCGAGCGCATCAAACTGGCT
>Ga0265320_10002566_pt1 | contig 12620 bp, 8 predicted proteins | sample 4827metaG_FD_202087 | JGI IMG/M metagenome (GOLD analysis project Ga0265320, IMG submission 202087) | Rhizosphere microbial communities from Carex aquatilis grown in University of Washington, Seatle, WA, United States - 4-8-27 metaG | ecosystem: Host-associated > Plants > Roots > Rhizosphere >...
GCCCCCGCCGCCGGCCCTCCGCCCTCGTATCAAACCATCAATTTGACCACGCCGGAAATCACGGTGCCTTCCCGTTAGCCGCCTTGTCCGGCGCTTCCCACCATGCCCGCCTCGCCCGCCGCTCGGATTGCCCAATTGCGCGCGGACCTCGCGCGCCACGACGAGCTGTATTATCGCAAGACGAAGCCGGAGATTTCGGACTTCGAATATGATTTGCTCAAAAAAGAATTGGAGGCGCTGGAGCAGGCCCACCCCGAATGGGCCGGGCCGTCCCCGACGCAAACGGTGGGCGACGACCGCGCGGAGGGCTTCGTCACCGCGCGCCACCGCGCGCCCATGCTCAGCCTCGACAACACCTACAGCCAGGACGAATTGCGCGACTTCGACGCACGCCTGCGCCGAGTACTGGAGGAAAAAGAATATGCCCCGGCGGGCCGGGAACTCGCCTACGTCATTGAGCCCAAGGTGGACGGCCTCGCGGTTTGCCTGACCTATGAAAAGGGAAAATTCGTGCGCGCGGTGACGCGGGGCAACGGTGTGGAAGGTGACGATATCTCTGCCAACGTGCGCACCGTGCGCGGGCTGCCGCTTGAATTGCGCGGGCGCGGCCATCCGGCGGTGATGGAACTGCGCGGCGAGATTTTCCTGGCGACCGAGGAATTCCTCCGCATCAACGCCGAGCGCGAAGAGGCGGGGCTGCCGCTCTATGCGAACCCGCGCAACCTGGCCGCCGGCACCGCCAAACTGCTTGACCCGCGCGAGGCCGCGCGGCGGCATTTGCGCCTCGTGCTCTACGGACTCGGATTTTGCGAGCCGCTCCCCTGCGCCACCCAGTATGAACTGCACCGCCACCTGCGCGATTGGGGGCTGCCCGCGCACCACAAAGAAAACATCTGGCGCGCGCAGGGGGCGGACGAAGTTTGGGCCGCCATCCAAAAACTGGACAAAGTGCGGCGCGACTTCGACTACGCCACCGACGGCGCGGTGGTGAAGCTCGACGACTTCGCGGGCCAGCGCGCCGCCGAAGCCACCGCCAAGGCCCCCCGCTGGGCGATGGCCTACAAATTCGCTCCCGAGCAAGCCGAGACTCAATTACGCGGCATCATCATTCAAGTCGGACGCACCGGCATCCTTGCGCCGGTGGCGGATTTGGAGCCGGTCTTTCTCGCCGGCTCGACCATCAGCCGCGCCACCCTGCACAATGCAGACGAAATCGCGCGCAAGGACATCCGCGTCGGCGACACCGTGGTCATTGAGAAGGCCGGCGAAGTCATTCCGGCGGTCGTCCGCGTCGTGCCGGAAAAACGCCCCGGCCACAGCCGCCCTTACCATTTTCCCGAAAAATGTCCGGCGTGCGGCACGAAGGCCATGCGCCCCGAAGGCGAAGTCGCGTGGCGCTGCCCCAATCCCGCCTGTCCGCCGCAAGTCGCGCGGCGTCTGCAATTTTTTTGCACGCGCAAGGCGCTGGATATCGAAGATGTCGGCGAAATCGTCGCCGACAGCCTGACCAAAACCGGGCGCATCCAGGATCCGCTCGACTTGTTCACCCTCACCGTCCCGGAACTCGGCCGGCTGAATTTGGGTGACGAGGAAAACCCGCGCGTCTTTGGCGAAAAGAATGCCACCCGCGTCATCGAAGCTCTGCAACGCGCGAAGGAACTCCCCCTCTCGCGCTGGCTCTACGCCCTCGGCATCGCCAACGTCGGCGACGTGACGGCGAAGGAAATCGCGCGGCGCCATCGGGATTTGGCGGGAGTGCGTCATTCGCCCATCTTGCGCGCGATTGCCCGGGAGGGCGAACTGGAGGAACGCCGCGCCGCCATCGCGCCGCGTTCGCGTAAAAATCCGCCGAAAAACGATGACGAACGCGCCCGCCGCGAGCGCGAATGCGAAAAAATTGACGCCGAGTTGAAAAAAATTGAGACGCAACTGGCCGGAGAAAAAGTCTCCCAGGAAATTGGGCCGGTGGTAAGCCGTAGCGTGATTGATTATTTCGAGTCCAATGCAGGCGCAGCATTTCTGCTGCGCCTGGCCGACTTGGGCATCCGCCCACAAAGCGACAACTTGCGGTCAACCGCCTCGGCTGGCCCGCTGACCGGCAAGACCCTGGTGCTGACCGGCACACTGCCCTCCCTCAAACGCGACGAAGCCGCGCAACTCATTGAACAAGCCGGCGGCCATGTGGCGGGGAGCGTGAGTAAAAAGACCGACTATGTGGTGGCGGGCGAGGAAGCCGGCTCTAAACTCGAAAATGCTCGCAAACTGGGCGTGCCGATCTTGGATGAAACTGCTCTTCGTAAATTGCTTAACACCTAATAAGGAGAGGAAAGCAGCATGGAGCAGATCACATTCAAAGTGCAAGGTAGCCAACCAGAACCTTACACGGTGGTGTTTAAGCGAAACGGGTTGAATCTAGCATGCCTATGCAATTGCCAGGCAGGCGTAAATGGGCTTTATTGCAAGCATCGTTTAAACCTATTGAAGGGGGATTTCAAAGGTGTTGTAAGCGGTACAAGGGAAGCTGCCACAATGGTGCAGTCTTGGTTGCCCGGCACAAAAATTGAAAAAGCCCTGGAAGGGGTCAATGCCGCCGCAGATCAAGTAGAACTTGCTAAAGCTGTGTTTGAGAAAGCCAGAAGCAATCTGGCCAAATCCATGTTTGGTTAAAGATTGGTTCAAATCAACGGGCCGCATAGCGGCCCAATGAATTTAGCCGTGGGCTTCTGCCCACGGAAACATCATGCCCTTAAAACAGTGCATCGCGTAGCGACGCTTGAGGGACCCGCAAAAAATCGGATTGCTGCCTTTTTCCTTCATGCTTTCATCTCTTCATGGCCAACACCTACTCGGCGCTTTTCTTCCACGTCATCTTCAGCACTAAAAACCGGGAAAAAGCCGTTCGTCAGGACATGGAGGCCCGTGTTTGGGCCTACCTGGGTGGCATTGCCCGGGAGAATGACTTTACTGCGTTGAGCATTGGGGGCACCGGAAATCATGTGCATTTGCTCTTATCTTTACCGCCCAATTTGGCCATCAGCACAGCTATGCAATTGCTCAAAGGCGGTTCTTCGGCGTGGATCAAAGACGCTTTCCCCAAGGTTCCCGGCATCAGGCATTTCGCCTGGCAGGATGGATATGCCGCGTTTTCCGTAAGCAAATCGCAATTGGATGAAGTTAAGATATATATCGAAGGTCAGCGACAGCATCATCGTGTGAAGACGTTCGAAGAAGAGTATCGGGCATTTTTGTCAAAAAACCACATCACGAAAGACGAGAAATATTTGTGGGGTTAGGTTCAAGCGTCGCTACGCGACGCAATGGACTATGCTGCAAGGGTTCCGTAGGCTGAAGCCTACGGCTATTATCATGGCCTCGCTACGCGAGGCAGAGAAATACCCGAGCCCGCGCCTTGGGCGTGCCGGTGCTGGATGAGGCGGGGTTGCGGGCCTTGCTGGGTGAAAGGGCGTGGTAAATCCCTCTTGGATGCCCCCCGAACCCTGGAACCGGTAAAAATGGCGGCCAAGGCGGTCGATTGGGGGGTGGAAAATCCTTGCTGAAGCCATAAAAAAGCTACATGCAAGACTACCCCAACTGGCGCGCTTTCCACCCTCGCCATCCCCAAGGTTGACCCCACCCCGCCTTTTTGCCCCTGTTTTGCACGATTTTTTGAACTACCGCCTCAATATGAACATGCCGGAATCCCGCTTCCTCCACCCCCTCCGTCGGGCGGCCCGCCGCACCCGCCGGGGCTTCGCCCTCATCGTCACGTTGAGCCTGATGACACTGCTATTGCTGCTGGTGCTCGCGCTGACGACGCTGGTGCAGTTGAACCTGAATGGGGCCAAGACCACTCTCTATAACACCCAGGCGAAGCAAAACGCCCTCCTTGCGGCTTACATTGCCATCGGGCAATTGCAAAAATTTGCCGGGCCGGATCAGCGGGTGACCACCACGGCGGACATTGGCCGTTATGGCGAAAACGACGACACTTCGGCCAACAACCTTATCGGCGGCCTGTTTAACGGCAACGGGATTAACGGCAACGGCAGCAAACCCGCCCCCGTTACGCCTAATATCGCGCCCTTCGGAGCATCCGAGGCCTATACCCATGGCGGAACCCGGTATTGGACCGCCGTTTGGGGCGAAGGCACCAACCCGCTTAGCCTTTACACCGGGCAGGATGCCAATGGCAAAGTCACTCCTTCGCCAATTTTGATGAACTGGCTCGTCAGCGGCAACGAAAACACCCCGCTGCAGGCCAATACATTCGTCGGGGGCAAAGCTGGTGACGGCACAGTGGCGGTCGCACCCGGGAAGTATCCCACTTTTTCCGTGGGTTCCGCCAACCCGAACTTCATCACCAGCAAAGGCAGCCGCGACTTTTACACGTGGAACGCCTTGACCAGCGATTTGACGATTCAACCCAATGACACGTCCAAGCCCGTACAACCGGCCGTCGTCCTGGTCGGCCCGAATTCCGCCGGCACCAACAACAACAAGCCCATCCCCGTGAACAGCACCAAGGGAGGGCCGGCGGTCCATTTCTTCAACGTCAACGAAGCCAACAATCTGGTGGTGGTGCCGGTCGTTAACATCAGCGAACCCTCGGAATCAACGACGGGCACCGTCACGAGCGGCCGTTACGCTTGGTTTGTGCAGGATGAAGGCGTGAAGGCCAAATACAACATCGTCGACCCCTACGCCGGGCAGAGCGATGTCACCACCGCTGGCGCGACCAGACAACTGGCCCGCTACCATTTCTCCACTCCCACCCGCACCGGCATTGAACGCATGACGAAGATGGATTCCTACACGTCAATCAACAACCCCACCACCTATAGCAGTCGGACGGCGGCGGCCTTGAACAGCATTTTGGACCCCTCCCAAGTGCTCTTGATCGACCCCAATCTCACCGGCATCACCACCCCGAGCCTGCCCCAGGAAACGATGCAGTTGCACTACCACGATTTCACCACCTACTCCTACGGCGTCCTGGCGGATGCCCTGCGCGGAGGCTTGCGTTACGACTTGACCGCCGCTTTCGAACCCGGCCCCGGCACAAATCCTCTTTCAAAGGTCTTTACCGATGTGAACAACGGCCTGCAAAACCGCGCCATCATACCGGCCAATACCACCTTGGCCCCCACCGCCGCGACCAGCTTCACGACGGAGCCTTATGCGGCAAACTCGGCCAGCCCATTGAAAAACATCGATTTCACCAATTTCCACGGCCCGGCCGCGCAAGAGTCGCCACTGAATCCGACCAACAAACCCTATATTGGTCTCAAGTGGGACGTGCTCCAATCCTACTATGCCTTGGCCACCAACAACACCGGCACCCAGAAGGAGCTGCAAAACGGCAATCAGGTAGGCACCACCCCGGCGGTGCTCATGCGCTCGGCGACCAACGAGCAGGCGGGCATCAGCCCGGTGCTGCTCGAGGCCCGCCTGCGCTTTGGCCAGTATTCGGATAAATTTAGTGAACAATACATCGCCATCCAACCGCTCTTCGTGCTGGCCAACCCCTACAACTTCCCCATCACCGACCCGGGTGGCGGCATTGATATCGGCTTCCGCATCAATATGGACACCAAATGGGAGTGGGCGTTCGCCCCCGCCGGGCGCAATAACGACCGCAATGTCGGCAGTCCGTTGATTAACGACACGCAGGTGGGCAACTTCCTCATTCCCGGCAATGACCACGGACACGGCACCCCCCTGGTCCTCGGCTATGACCGCACGCAAAACGCGGCCAACCCCGGCAACGCTGCCATGCAGATCAATCCCGGCTGGACCGGTGCCGATTTTTATTCCCAATCCGGCGCCTCACCGGATAACGACGTGGCCCCGCCCAGTGGCGGCGTCTTTCCGCAAACCGGTTATTATCCCTTCCTGAAGAATCCCGTCTCCTTCTCGCAATTCCGTTTCCCAGGCAGCGGATTTCCCGCCACCCCGGGGAATGTCAGGTTTAACTCGGCGCTTGACCAAATCGCCTTCCATATTCCCCACATCAACAAGACCACCGGTGAAAAATTTGTGCTGCAGCCCGGCGAGGCCAAGGTCTTTGTGCTGGCCGACAATCTCCATGGCGGCAATGACGTCACCGCCTCGTTCACGGTGGACATCAACAACTACAAGATGGACCCCAACCTCAAGATTGTCGCGGCCATCGGCACCGCCAGCGGCGCCGTGGGCCTCGGCGGAGGCGGCATCTCCAACTTTGCCATGTCGGGCAACCAAATCGCTCCGGTAACCCTGCAAGCCTATATTCCCCAGCCACCGCCCGCGAAGGACAATCTCTACGTGTTGCGGGACACCGGCATCAACACCGGGCAATCCCAGATAAGGATGAGTCCGCTCATCTCCGCGCACGCTTCCCAATATAACTTCCGATACAGCGGCCAGACGCTGCCCGATAACCCCTCACCCGGTCAACTTCAAGCTTACGCACTAGCCCAGCCCTGGCCGGACCCATCATTCGGTTACATTTCCACCTGCTTCTCCTCGGTGGCGATGACCATTGAAGTTCGCTACGATATGAAGGAACCCTCGAACGTCTTGTCCGGCGGCGGCGGCGTGATTCCCGTGAATGCGGGTGTTCTCTCCGGGACCTCCAATGTCGCTGGTTATACTGGTAGCTACAACGAGGCCGCCGTGGGGACGAATATCCTGCAATCCCTCACCGGGCTTGATTTGAGCGGCGATGGCTACACCGGAACGTTTCAGACTGTCGCCCCGGGCAATACCCTCAATGCCACCGCGAACAACAGCCCCCAATCGCCCCAAGGCTACCGGCGTCAATTCCTCGGCACGCAGCAGGGTGGTTTTATGCCCTGCTTTCTCATGGATTATGCCATGGCCATGTCCCTGCCGGGACCGTTTGACCAGCCGCTGCGCTACGACCGTGACAACAACGCCGGCGGCACGGCTTACATTTATGGTAATTTTGACCCTGCCGCCCAAGGGGTTTATCGAACCTACTACGATTACAACCTGCGCGCGGCCAACATGGCGATGCCGCCCTTTGTGCCACTCAACCTCGCCACCATCAGCAATGGCAACACGGGCGCCGCCACCCCCTACCCAAATCCCCCGCTGCCCCTCGCGTCTGGGTTCATTAATATGCCGCCTTACGGGCGCATCTTCAATCAAGGCCTCTCCGGTGACAACACGGTCAACCCCACGCTCGGTGACACGTCCTACACGGCCGGACTTGGGCAAAGTCCCAGCTTTCAACATTCCAGCCTGCTGGCGGATGGCGCCAATTTAAGCTATGACACCGCCTGGGGTTACGCGTTGGGCGGCACCTATAACATCGCGGGTGGCACTATCGAAGCCGCCGGTCAACAGTTTAACATCCTCTACGGCATTCCGCAACGTGGCAGCGCCACTCCCGGCACCTTGGTGACCAACCCCAACTACACCAACCAATCCGCAGGCATTATTGCCAACACCGTCCCGGATGTGCCCATTATTTCCCTGGGGCAGTTGCAGCATGCCGACGTGACGGCGGACGACGTTTGGGTGTCGGTCGGCTATCAGCCCGGTAATGCCATCGGCAATTCCTATTTCAATTTCTATGTGTCGCGTAATTCCAGCGTGCAGACGCATACCATTGCGGAGGGCGGATGGGCGGGCAAAATCATGACGGCGGCCCCCTATTCCGTTGCGACTGATTCCAGGGGCAGCGGAACCTTCCTCACGCTCCCCTCCAACGCTCCCGCCAACGCTTATGATATCAGCTACCTGATGAACGTGGCGCTGTGGGATCGCTACTTCTTTTCCTCGCTCTCCCAGACGGGCGCCACCATCAACCCCGCCAACCCCCGCCTAAAATACGCCGCCGGCCTCACGCCGAGCACGGCCCAGTTGGGTCTCAACACCGGCACCACAACGGTGACTGACCCCGTTTCGGGGATGCAGATGTTCAGCGCTTATGCCCCCGCCCGCTATATGATGATTGACGGCGCCTTCAACATCAATTCGACCTCGGTCGAAGCCTGGCGGGCCATCCTGTCGTCCATGCGCAGCGCGGCTTACTCCAATACCCCCCTGGCAAACGGCAGTTCCGGCGCCAATGCGGTCAGTTACTTTCCGCGCAACACCGCCTCGCCAGATCTGGCCAATGAAACCTCGGCCGGTGCCCGCGTCAACGCCCCCATCACGGTGACCAACACCACCACCGGGAAGGACGCCGTATCCTACGCCGGCTTCCGGCAATTGACGGACTATGACATCGATGTGCTGGCCAACAAAATCGTCCAGCAGATCCACTTTCGCGGGCCGTTCCTCTCCCTGGCCCAATTTATCAATCGACGGCTGACGCCCAAGGTTATCGTCCCGGCGTATAAGGACCCCACCTCCATTTCCGGCACCCTGCAAACCGCCATCGATATTTCCTCGGACAATGGCCTCCTGCCTTCCCTGAATGCCATTCCCAATGCCATGATCGCTGGCGGGCAATTTCCCGCCACCAGCATTGCCTCATCCGCTAATCAGCCAATCCTGCCGGGAACCGGCGGTGGCGCGGCCGAACAAAGTAAAATCTATCCCGATGTCCTCACCGAATTTTCGGCCGTGCCTTACGCCGATGGCTCCGCGGATCCCTATAACCGCCTGGTGGGCATGCCGGGCTGGCTGACGCAGGCGGATTTGCTCGAAGCTTTGGCCCCCATTCTGGCCGCGCGCTCCGACACCTTTGTCATCCGCACCTACGGCGAGGTGCTTAGCCCGCAAATCAACCAAAAAGACATCCCGAACAGCATCGCCGCCGACCCGAGCTTCATCCTCAGCCGTGCCTGGTGTGAAATGGTGGTGCAGCGCCTTCCCGACTACGTCGACACCACCAACGACCCGTCGGTGAACAACGACATGAACGTACCCAACCCGGCCAGGCTTGGTGCTTACAGTGCGCCCAACACCGCCAAGAATAACACGCTTACGGCCGTCAATGCCACCTTTGGCCGCCGGTTCCGCATCGTCTCGGTCAAATGGCTCTCACCAACCGACATCTAGCCCCGCGCCCGGCGCGATTCGGCTACAGGGAGGATTCGGTTGCCGTCATGCGCGTCATGGCCGCCCACATGATCCAGAGCGCCGTGCATATGCCCATGGTCAGCCACGGGCTGACATAGGCCAGCACCGAGGCCGCGAAATAAATCGGCGGCCCCAACCGGTAACCCGCGCGATACCGATGGAGCGTTTCATTGGTCAGCTTCGAAGAGCAGACCGTCCGCCGCAACGCCGCGAGCAGCAGCAGGTAGAACGCCAGCCCGACAAACACGAAGTAGCCGGCATAAAATGCGCACGCGGCGGGCGCCGCCGGCGTGCGAAAATACTCCGCCGCCACCGCCGAGGGAAAGGGCACGACCGTCACCATCATCAGCAAAAAACCATTGGCGAACAACAGCCGCGTGTCCACGCGCCGCACCAGGCGAAACAAATTGTGGTGATGCACCCACATGATGAAAATGGAAAAAAAGCTCGTGATGAAGGCCAGGTAATTCGGCCAGTCGTGGCGCAAGCCGTTGAGCAGGCTCGCCGCGCTCGCCTCCGCCTCCTGGCCGGCCAGGTGGGGCAGCTTGACATCCAAGGCGAGCAACGTGATGGCAAACGCAAACACCCCGTCGCTGAACGCCTCCAGCCGGCCGGTGTCCTTTTCCTCCGCCCGGGCCATGCCCCGGGTCTCATGGTGTTCGCCCATGGGCGCGACATTAGCGGAGCACCGCCCACCGTGGGAATCAAATTGTGGGCCGACGCCGATGTGCGCCGCTCCGCCGTCATACCCCCACTTCGTCCTTGTGTCCCTGCCAGGGGAAGATTAGTTTCATCGCTTACTCATATGACATTCGCGGATCTCGGCCTGCCTCCGGATATCGTCCGGGCGGTGACGGAAAAAGGCTACACCACCCCCACCCCGATTCAGACCCAGGCCATCCCGGTGCTATTGGAAGGGCGCGACGTGGTCGGCTCGGCGCAAACCGGCACCGGTAAGACGGCAGCCTTCGCCCTGCCCGCGCTCGCCCGCCTCGGCGCGCATAAATCCGGCGGCCCCCGCATTCTCGTGCTCGAGCCCACGCGCGAACTCGCCGCGCAGGTGGACGAACAATTTCGCGCCTATGGCCGCCATGGCAACTGCCGCGTCGCGCTCCTGCACGGCGGCGTGGGTTACGGGCCGCAATTGGACGCCTTGCACGACGGCGCCGATGTCGTCGTCGCCACGCCGGGCCGCCTGCTCGACCACCTCGAACAGCGCAACGTCCACTTCAAGAATCTCGAAATCGTGGTCCTCGACGAAGTGGACCGGATGCTTGACCTCGGCTTCATCGACGATGTGACGCGCATCCTCAACCAATGCCCGCGCAACCGGCAGACGCTCCTTTTTTCCGCCACGGTCGCCGACGCCATCAAACGCCTCATCTCCGGCTACATGCGCGACCCGGTGGACGTGAACATCGGCCTGCGTGTCAGCCCCGCCGACACGGTGGACCATGCGGTGTTTCCCGTCGACGGCATTCAGAAATACGACCTGCTGCTCGCGATGTTCCAGCAAATGGAATACCACAGCGTGCTCGTCTTTACGCGCACCAAGCGCGACGCCGACCGCATCGCCGAATGGCTCGACGCGCACAACCACCCCGTCACCGTCATGCACGCCGACCGCTCGCAAAAAGAGCGCACCGAGGCATTGGCCGGGTTCAAAAGCGGCAAGTTCGACATTCTCGTCGCCACCGACATCGCTGCGCGCGGCCTCGACATCGCCGGCATCAGCCACGTCATCAATTACAACGTGCCGCACCATCCGGAGGATTACGTCCACCGCATCGGGCGCACCGGCCGCGCCACGCGCGAGGGCGAGGCCTTCACGTTGTTCTCCTCCGACGAATCCACCTATTTGGGCCAGATTGAAAAACTGATTGGCCGGCCCATCGAGCGCCGCAAGCTGGAAGGCTTCCCCTACCGCACCGAGCCGAATCTCCTCACCTCCGCCGCGCCCGCCGCCCCCAAACGGCGCAACCGCGGTTTCGCCAGCGCCAATCAGCCGTTTAGACGGCGATAGTTTGCGCGCATCAGTCTTTCTTCGGCAGATTGTAAAACACCTTCTCCAGGCACAGCCCAATCGCCGGGGCGGTCGTGACTTCCTGGGTGCGGATTTTGTTTTTCAAGAGTCGCGCAATGTCGTCGCTGGTTAATTTCCCCAAGCCCACGGCGACCAGCGCGCCGACCAGCCCGCGCGCCATTTTGTAGAGGAAGCCGCTGGCTTCGATGACGAATTCGACGCGTCGGCCGCGTTGGATGATTTTCAATTGCCGCAAATCCTTCACCGGGTTTTCCGTTTCCTCATACTGGCCGGAGAAAGCGGAGAAATCATGTTTCCCCAGCAGTTTTTTTGCGGCGAAGCGCATTTTTTCCACATCGAGCGGGCGCTCGCCGAGGGACCAGCACCAGCGCGACTCAAACGGCCCGGGATAGCCGAGGTAAACCCGGTAGCGGTAACGCTTGCCCCGGGCGCTGTAGCGGGCGTGGAAATCCGGCGCGGCGCGGCGCACGGAGTCCACCACCAGCCCGCGTGGCAGGCCGCTGCGTAGCGCGCGTTGCAGATGCGCGACGGGATGCGCCCAGTCAGCCTCGAAATGAAATACCTGCGCGCGCGCGTGGACGCCCGAGTCCGTGCGCCCGCTGCCGTGGACGCGCACGGGCTTTTGGAAAATCTGCGCGAGGCGCTTCTCCAAAAAATCCTGCACCGTGCCGCCGCCCTTCTGGCTCTGCCAGCCGAGAAAGTCCGTCCCGTCATAGGCGCAAGTGCATCGCCAGCGCATAAATTATTTCAAGAACGAGCAGATATACTCGCAGATGCCCGTGGTGACCTCGATTTTGAAGCCAGAGCGGCCCGGCACGTCAAACACCGTGCCCGCGGCGTAGTCGCGGTTGGCCGTTTGCTGGTCGAGCTGCACGCGGCAGGCGCCGGCGACGATTTCCATGCGCTCCGCCTCGGCGGTGTTGAAATGGTAGGAACCCGGGCGAATCAGACCGAGGGTCTTTTTGCTGCCGTCGGGTAACAGCACCGTGTGGCTGATGACGCCGCCGTCGAAATAGATATTGGCCTTGGTCACCACGGTCACACCCGCGAATTCCTTGGGCATCGCGGAGGGGTTGGAAGTGTCGCTCATAGCCCGCCATCCCTACCCCGCCCCCCGCCCCTTGGCAAGCGGGGAGTTGGGTGGATTGAGAGGACTGCGCTTTAAGCTGGCTGTCCCAACATCCGGCGGGCAGAATGACTGGTTTCCCAGTTTCAGACTACCTCACCCATCCTCATTTCCCATGCTCCAAGCCGGCATCGTCGGGCTGCCCAATGTGGGCAAAAGCACGCTTTTCAACGCGCTGACGCGTTCGCGCAAGGCGGAGGCCGCGAACTACCCGTTTTGCACAATTGACCCGAACGTCGGCGCGGTCGAGGTGCCGGATGACCGTCTCTTGCCGCTGTCGAAAATCGCCAAGACGAGCGTCATCATTCCCGCGGCGATGGAGTTTGTGGACATCGCCGGGCTGGTCGCGGGCGCAAGCAAGGGCGAGGGCCTGGGCAACAAATTCCTGTCCCACATTCGCGAGGTGCACGCCAT
>Ga0265320_10002567_pt1 | contig 12615 bp, 9 predicted proteins | sample 4827metaG_FD_202087 | JGI IMG/M metagenome (GOLD analysis project Ga0265320, IMG submission 202087) | Rhizosphere microbial communities from Carex aquatilis grown in University of Washington, Seatle, WA, United States - 4-8-27 metaG | ecosystem: Host-associated > Plants > Roots > Rhizosphere >...
GACGGTAATCCATTCATCTTCCCCGACGGTTGATTTGTTCTACTCACGCCAAGATGATCAAGCTCTTTGTTGTTTCAACTTAAGTCGGATGCGTTTGGCAAAATTTCCTTCGGCCAAAACTGGCTTGCATTGAAATTCTGATGGTAAGAGCATGGATTTGCGAGGGCAGTTTAACAAAAAAGCACCAAGCATGAAAACACAACTATCGATCTTCGCTTCCGTATTCCTTGTTTGCACCGCAGTAGCCCAACAACCTTTAAAGACGATTATGGAGGTAGAGTATGTCAACTCCAATTACGCGCTCGGCACAGGAATACTTGGGCTTGGAGATATTAACAACGACGGCAAACCTGATTTTGCAGTTAGTGCCGGCAATATCGGAATGACATTCATTTACTTTGGCGGTAAAGGAGTTCTGGATACTATCCCAGATATAAAAATTAAGGGTGGCGGGCAAATGGCGAAAGGCGATTTGAATGGTGACGGGAAGATGGACTTGGTTGTAGCTGGGCGAGAGACTCTCTACGTGTATTATGGTAAAACGCCAAACCCAATCGCGATTGACACAATTCCGGATTTAATCATTACCGGGGAAGGGAGCACTGATGGCTTTCCGAGTTCATTTGCCATCGGAGATCTGAACCATGATGGTTTTGATGACCTAGTCGTCGGATACAGTAATTATGGATTACGCCTGGGAAAGGTCTACATCTTTCTTGGGAAGCCTCAACCAACCGCGATGGCTGACTGTTCTACGGTTGGAGATACAATAAATTTTGGTTATGGGACATGCATAAGGATTGCCGATATCAATGGTGACGGAATACAAGACCTAGCTATAGGCTCAGATAGGAGATCGTTTGTCGATAGCACCTGGCAATTCAACGGCTTGCTTGATGTCTTCTATGGAAAAGATAATTGGATATTTAATAAAAACAATTACAATCAGCGATTTGATATTCCCAAGACAGGCATACAAAGTATTTATCAGTTTAATTTGGTAGATATTAATGCCGATGCTAGAGCAGATATTTCAATAACGGATAGCGGGAAAGCATATTTCTTTTACGGCCAACCGGATTCAATTAGGTACAAGCCCAGTTATATCATTGCTTCAGACACCGGACAATACGCCGACGTTTTAGGTTGGCCAGCAGTTGATATTGGAGATATTAACAACGATGGAAAAAAAGATTTTGCATTACGGGCGGGTTCCGGGGTAGCAGTATGCGTTTATATTTATCTCGGAGGTGATTTACCTTCAAAAAAAGGGGTTGCTGTACGGTGTAAAGGATTTGTTGACGGGAGCACTGCTTTTTACAATGTTACACCAGTCGGGGATATCAATGGAGATGGACAAAATGATTTTGCTGCATCGGTACCCTACGACGCCTTGAAAGGTACTCCGCCGCAAGATGGATATTTTGTTATATTCAGCGGCGATACAACATTAGTAACCTCGGTAAAACAGAAAGAACAAACAGAATATACATTTTCTCTTTCGCAAAACTATCCAAATCCATTCAACCCCTCGACAACGATAGATTACTCATTAGAAAAACAGGATAATATTAGAATCTCTATATACGACATCACAGGAAAACTCGTCCGGGTATTATTTGAAGGAAACGAAAGTGCGGGAAGCCATAAGATAAAATGGGATGGAAAAAGCGCTGGAAACAAAACTGTAAGTTCCGGTATTTATTTTTTAGTAGCTGAAACAGAAAGCGACAAAACCTTACTTACCAAGAAAATAGTTTTAATCAAATAAAAGGGAGGAACCTATGAAAAAGATACGAATTGTTGTGGTTTTATTTTTTGTTCTCGTTGGGAACGAGATAAAATTATGAATGTGTTCGACAACTGCCCCAAACTGTAACACTCTCTTAAACTTCTTGACTTTTTGCCCTCGCTTCTTTATCATTAACTAACCAGTCAGTCAAACTCCTTGCACGAAGGAAACCATGTCCCCGCGATCGAAAGAAATGGCCAGGAAAATGAGGGGAAAAACCAGGGAGGCTATTATTTCAGCTTCATTGGAACTCTTTGCAAAACATGGTTACTCAGCAACGACGACAGAAGAGATCGCTAATAAAGCCCGCATCTCGAAGGGACTTATCTTCACTCATTTTTCCACGAAGCAGGATATTCTCTTTGCAATTCTGGATGAAGAGATAGAGCGCATCCTTCCGGAATTTTTCAAAGAAAACGATCCGCGGCCTGCGAAAGAAAAGTTCATCGCGCTGGTCAATTCCTGGCTCGGGATGATCAAAAACGAACCGCTGCTGGTGAGGCTCTCCCTTCAATTGAATCTCGACGACGAATACCGAAAAGTCCTGAAGAAGAAAGGGATAAAGTACTTCGAGGTGACGTTCGCACGACTCAGCAAACTCATCGAACAATTAGGCTCCGATAAACCCGAGCTTGATTGTTTTCTTCTTATGTTTGTCTTTGACGGGATCGTCGCCAACTATACCGTCGCTCCCGAACTGTTTCCCATCGATGCAATCATGGATCACCTCATCGAGACGCTCCTGTCGAGATGGGAAAAATCAAATCGCGAAGAACAGCCGAAAAAAATGTGGTCAATAGTCATTACGCACGACAAGAAAGAATGAACCGTGTCATTAAAATTCATACGTATCGGTTATTGGATGCTTCTCCTTTGTGTCGGCGAGACTGCTCTTTCACAGACTCAGGAATTGCACGGTCAAGCGTCGGGATGGATTAGCGCTAACCATGATAGTTCATCCGGCTCTGCAGGAGGTGTTCGTTACATTCCTGATTTGTTGTTGGAAAGAAAACTGACCGGTCAACTCGACGCTAACATTGAGATTTCATTGAACACCTTTGTCACCGCCCGCTATGCCTCAAACGGGTCTCCGGCGTACGACGGACAAATAAAACCCTACCGCGGTTGGCTGCGATTATCGACAGATAAATTTGAAGCAAGAGTCGGGCTGCAGAAAATTAATTTCGGTTCCGCGACAATATTCCGGCCGCTGATGTGGTTTGACCGGGTAGACCCGCGCGATCCGCTTCAGCTCACCGACGGAGTCTATGCGATGCTCTTGCGATACTCTTTCCTGAATAATGCAAACCTCTGGCTGTGGGGGCTCTACGGGAACAACGACACGAAAGGATGGGAGCTTGCGCCAACCGAGAAAAAGACAGCCGAATTTGGAGGCAGGGCGCAATCGACGTTATGGACCGGGGAAATCGGTGTCACCTATCACCATCGCCGTGCGGACTTGAGTCCATTGATATTAATACCAGAAGACACGAGCAGCCTTGTTGCTCCGGAAGATCGCTTGGGTTTGGATGGGAAATGGGATGTCGGTATCGGCGTCTGGTTTGAATCGGTGCTTATCCGCCAGGAGAGTGAATTTCTTCATGTACGATACCAGCGCCAGTGGACCGTAGGAGCCGATTATACATTCACGGTCGGGAGCGGTTTGTATGCCGCGACAGAGTATTTTCGCTCTGATAACCCGAGCATGCCTTTCGCTTCTGCCGCGGGTTCAGGATTTTCAGCGTTGTCGCTCAATTACCCGGTGAGCGTCGTCGATCAGGTGTCAGCCATTTTCTATCGTGACTGGAAGAATCAGGAATGGTATCGCCTGCTGACCTGGCAGCGGACGTACGATAACTGGAGTTTTTATATCATAGGCTTCTGGAATCCGGAGACTATACAACTCTATAGTAATCAAGCCGGTGCAAATCCGTTTGCGGGCACAGGATTTCAAATTATGGCGGTATTCAATCATTAACAGGTTGTTGAAAAAGACATGCAGCATGTAGGTCAGGCATTCTTGTCTGGCCTGCCAAAATTTTTTATTTAAATTGAGTTTAACAGGCAGGAATGCCTGTCCCACGAGCAAAGTTGATTTTCACCAATCTGCCAATTTGATAGAAAAGCAGCTTTCAAGGAATTAGAAATCGTTCAGACATTCTGAATCAAAATCGGAAAGGCGCATGCAGAACTCAGCACTTATTACAACAAAAGACCTCGATAAGGTTTATTCTCTTGGTCCGACGACCCTGAAAGCACTGGATGATATTAATCTTTCCGTGATGAAAGGGGAATTTCTCGGCCTCGTCGGTCCGAGCGGCTCGGGCAAGACAACTCTCCTCAACATCATCGGTTCGCTTGATGCACCGTCCAGCGGGACGGCTGAAGTGCTGGGGCGAAAAATTGAATCTCTTTCACAAAAAGAAGCTGCGGGCCTGCGGAACAACCATATCGGCTTCATTTTTCAGACGTTCAATTTGCTTCCCGTCTACACGGTGTATGAAAATGTCGAGTTTCCTTTGCTGCTTCAGGGCATCGAATCATCCCGACGTAAGCAGCTTGTCGAAGAAGCGCTCGAGTGGGTCGGCCTTTCCGACCGCGCAGGCTCAAGGCCTTCCCAGCTTTCCGGCGGCCAAAGCCAGCGTGTTGCGATTGCACGGGCGGTCGTCAAGAAGCCGGAAATTGTTTTGGCGGATGAACCAACCGCGAATCTCGATGCGGCAAATTCTCATCACATCATGAAAACGATGGTAAAGCTGAATGAAGAGCTTTCAACGACGTTTGTCTTTGCCACTCACGATGAAAAAGTTATCGGCTACCTGAAACGAAAAATCACGCTTGTCGATGGAAGAATCTCGAAAGACGAAAATGTTGCCGCCAATCTCGCACGGTAAGGTGGACTATGCTTATACTTAAACTTGCCATTCGGAATATTCTTAGCGCCGGTCTTCGAACCTGGCTGAATGTTGTGGCGCTTTCATTCGCGTTCGTGGCGATCGTTTCCTTGCAGGGATTCTATGATGGGTTGAACGATCAGGTGGAACATGCCACGGTAAATGCTTTGTACGGCGGCGGACAATATTGGCAGAGTGCATACGATCCTTACGACCCACTCTCGCTCGAAGATGCCCACGGACCGATTCATCCGCAGCTTCAAGCGCTCGTCGCGGAGAAGGATGCGACGCCGATTCTTATCCGTACGGCGACGATCTATCCTCAGGGACGATTTCGGTCCATCATCCTCAAAGGGATCGATCCGGACCAAACGATTCTCTCAGTCCCTTCGTCTCTATTGAAAGCCGGTCGGGACGGCATCCCCGGTCTGATTGGCAGCAGAATGGCAAAGAGTGCGGGATTGAAAAAAGGAGATCTGGTCACGGTTCAGTGGAGAGACGTTCACGGTACGTTCGACGCACGGGATGTAAAAATTGTGGAAGTCTTCAGCAGCACCGTGCAGGATATCGACAATGAACAGATCTGGATTCCACTTGAACAGCTGCAGCAATTCACCCGCATGGCAAACCAGGCGACGATCGTGGTGTTGAAAAAAGATGTTGTACCGGTCGACAATGTGGCCGGATGGGATTTTAAAAATCTTGGATTTCTTCTGAGCGACCTGCACGCGATGGTACGAATGAAAAGCATTCAAGGCAGCATCATGTACCTTCTCCTGCTGTTTCTTGCGATGCTGGCAATATTCGATACACAGGTCCTCTCAATATGGCGGCGGCGAAAAGAAATGGGAACACTGATGGCCCTCGGGATGACGCGGACAAAAGTGATTGAATTATTTACGTTGGAAGGTTCTTTCCACAGCATCCTCGCCGCAGCGGTTGCAGCGGCGTACGGGATTCCCTTGCTTGCGTATGTTGCGAACAAGGGAATCGGGCTTCCTGCGGCGACAGACAACTTAGGGTTTGCCATCGGCGAAAAACTCTTTCCGACGTACTCTCCCGCATTGATCATCGGCACGACGATCCTCGTCTGCTTCGTTACAACTATCGTCAGCTATTTGCCGACAAGAAAGATTGCAGACCTTAAACCCACCGATGCGCTCAGGGGGAAGCTCTCATGATTTCCTTCCTCTTCAAAGGCCTTTTGCGCGATCGCTCCCGATCTCTTTTTCCACTCCTCACAGTTCTGGCAGGTGTCGTTTTGACCGTATTCCTCCACGCATGGTTGAATGGAGCAATTTCGGCGATGATTCAATCGACGGCGCACTACAACACGGGACACATCTGCGTGATGACACGGGCATACGATAAAGAAGCCGATCAAATCCCCAATGATCTGGCGCTGTTGGGAATTGATACGCTCACAACGGAGTTGAAGCAGAATTATTCAGACCTCCTCTGGACTCCTCGCATCAAATTCGGAGGGCTCCTGGATATTCCGGACGAGAAGGGGGAAACCAGGGCGCAAGCCCCCGTCAGCGGATTGGCGGTCGATCTCCTTTCTCCCGGGAGCCCCGAATGGAAGATTCTTAATATCCGGCAAGCGGTTGTAAAAGGACGAGTCCCGCAAAAATCCGGAGAGATGCTGGTCGGCGAGGAGCTTGCAGTCAAGCTCCGAATCCAGCCGGGCGATACCGCAACGCTGATCGGCTCGACGATGTACGGAAGCATGAGTGTCACAAACTTCATCATCGTCGGTACAGTTCGGTTTGGAATTGTCGCCATGGATAAGGGGACAGTCATCGCAGACATCTCGGACATCCAACAGGCTTTGGATATGCAGCAGGGAGCCGGAGAAATTCTTGGTTTCTTTGCGGACGACCTTTATCATGAAGACCGCGCGAACGCAGTAACTACAGATTTCAATTTGCGCCATAAGGATTTTTTAGGCAAAACGGCAAATGCTGACATTTCATTTACACCGATCATGAGAACGCTTCGCGCTGCAAGCGGGCTGTCTGAATATCTCGATTACGTCGGGGTTTTCTCCGACGTCATTATAGGAATCTTTGTGGTTGCGATGTCCATCGTTCTCTGGAACGCGGGATTGACGGGAAGCTTGCGCCGCTACGGAGAGATCGGCGTCCGTCTGGCGGTCGGTGAGGACAAAAGGCACATCTATCTTTCATTGCTTGCGGAATCTTTGATGATTGGTTTCATCGGCTCCGTTCTTGGCACTTCGATTGGTTTGGCAATTGCGTATTACGGTCAGGTGGCAGGGTTTGACATCGGGTCGGTGTTGAAAGATAGCTCGATGATGCTTCCCAACATCATACGGGCGCAAATAACGCCGTTCACATTTGTGATCGGTTTCCTGCCGGGCATGCTTGCCACGTTTCTCGGAACCGCAATATCAGGCATCGGCATTTACAAACGACAAACATCGGAATTGTTCAAGGAGCTAGAGATATGATTCGTTCATTTTGCCTTCTTCTCACTCTTTTCGTATTATCTTCCGCGGCGCAGACGCCATCCGGAGATGAAATCCTAAAAAAAGTCGACCAAAACATGTTTTCGGAGACCAGGATTTCCGTTTCGCGGATGGTTATTCACGGCCGCAGGGATACGAGAACAGTTGAATCGAAGTCATGGCAGCGCGGAACTGATGAATCGTACACGGAATTTTTGGCACCGGCAAGGGAGAAAGGAACGAAGATGCTGAAGCTCAAGGACATGCTGTGGAATTACTCCCCATCCACCGACAGAACGATCATCATCTCAGGCCACCTGCTTCGGCAATCCGTTATGGGCTCCGACCTTTCGTATGAAGATATGATGGAAGATCCGCACCTGCCAAACATTTACTCGGCAACGGTGGTTTCACAGGATACTCTCAGCGGGCGCATTTGCTGGATCCTCGCCCTGTCGGCCAAGAAAGAAGATATTGCATACCAGCGCCGCCGCGTTTGGGTTGATAGAGACCGGTATGTAATTCTCAGAGAAAATCTTTATGCGGAGAGTGGAAAATTGTTGAAGACTGTGGATGTGCGCGAGGTGATGAAAGTCCAGAATCGGTGGCTCGCAAAATCAGTGCTCTACAAAGACGTCCTCAAAGAAGGGGAGGGGACGGAATTTTATATTGATTCTATTACGCTCGATGCAGACATCCCCGACTATCTTCTTTCAAAGGCAGCGTTGCGACGATAGGCGGGCGAGTTTCTTCTCTTGGCCAGTAATTTCTTAGATTACCAATCGATATTTATTTTCTGACCGTTTTTCAGAGAAATCTTTTTTGTTTTGTTTCCGCTTATCAGCGTGGTCGTGCCGTCTGTTGTGCTGCTTACAGAAACTTTTTTTAAAGTTTTATTTGTCCACTCCATTGAGATTTCGAAACCACCGCGGGCACAGATACCGCTGACCGAGCCGCTTTCCCATGCATCGGGGAGTGCCGGGAGCAGCCTGATCTCGTCTTCGCTTGACTGAACAAGCATCTCAATCACAGCGGCCGCGCCTCCGAAATTGCCGTCAATCTGAAATGGAGGATGAGCATCGAATAAATTCGGGTACGTGCCGCCTCCTCCGGAGTAGTTTGTGCGGACACTATCGGGCTCGACATAACTCAGCAATTCACGATACATTCTGTAGGCATGATCGCCGTCCCCCAGCCTCGCCCAGAGGTTTATTCTCCAGCCCTTTGACCATCCGGTCGTTTCATCGCCTTTGATCTCAAGAGATCTGCGGCAAGCGTCGGCCAGCGCAGGCGTGGTATAGGGTGTGATTTGATGTCCGGGAAATAATCTAAAGAGGTGTGATTGATGGCGATGGTGCGGGTCTTCATCGTTCCAATCATAATACCATTCCTGAAGATTTCCCTTCTTGCCGACCGTGTATGGATGCAGACGGGCAAGCGCGTTCTGAAGTTTTTCCCGGAAATCGATATCAGTTCCCAAAATTTTCGATGCTGCAATAGTTTGTTGAAAACATTCCCGGATCATCGCCAGGTCGGATGTTCCGCCATAGAAGGTCGCTCCATGATAACCATCGGTTGTAACATATCTGTTTTCGGGGGAAGTCGAGGGGGAGGTGATCCATTTCCCTTCTTTATCTTCAACGAGCCAATCCAAACAGAACTGAGCGGCCCCTTTCATAATTTCGTATGCATCCTGTTTCAGGAAATCTTTATCGCGGGTAAACGAGTAGTGTTCCCACATATGCGTACTTAACCAGGCGCCTCCCATATTCCAATTTGCCCACACGGGATCGCCCCGCCCAAAATTGCCGACCGGATTGCTCATCGCCCAGATATCCGAATTGTGGCACTCTACCCATCCGCCGGCACCATAAAAATTCCTGGCGGTTATTTTCCCTGTGGTCGAAATATTTTTAATAAAACCAAGCAATGGATGATGCATCTCTGAAAGGTTGGCATTTTCTGCAAGCCAGTAATTCTCTTCTACATTAATGTTGGTTGTGTAATTGCTGCTCCAGGGGGGACGAAGATAGGGGTTCCAGATGCCCTGCAAATTGGCGGGAACGCCCGGAGTGCGCGAACTGCTGATCAATAAATAGCGCCCGTATTGGAAATAGAGAATTTCAAGATTCCGATCTTCTTTTCCTTCGGCATAACGTTTCAATCGTTCGTTCGTCGGCAAATCTGGGGCGCTTGTGTTTCCGAGATTAAGGCTGACACGGTTGAAAAATTTTTGATAATCAGTACAATGAGACTGTTCCAATTCTTGAAACTGTTTGGCACACGCTTTCGTCAATTGATCGTATGCCGCGGCCTCGTCGTTTACCCCGTCGGCGGCCGGATCTTTATCAAAGCCGTTAAAGCTGGTCGCGACTGAAATAAAAATAATCGCTTCGGTGCCGTTTCGGAGCCCCAGGGTAGTATCCGTCGCGACTATTTCTCCGTCTGCGCTTCTTATCTTTGTCACGGCGGTAAACCTTGTCCCCTTGTTCGCATCGAAAATCACTGCGTCCGGTACATCTCTGAGATAGGAGGGCAGGGCACAGATGGGGGCGTAGCCCTTTGCTTTCAAAACATTGTTTGAAGAAGAAAGTCTGTACTTCAGCAAACTTTCAAACCGCAGATCGAAACTCAATTCGCCTTTTCGGCTGCTCGTGAGCCGTATGACCATGACTCGATCGGGATGTGAAATAAAGTACTCACGGGTAAATGTAATTCCATTGATTTCATAACGGACTTTTGAAACGGCATCGCCGATGTTTAATTCCCGGTAATAATTGTGCGGTGCACCGGCGTGGTTGGATTCTATAAATAACGTTCCGAGCGGGGCAAATGATTGAGAATATGAACCTTGCAGCTTTCTGTTCAGCTCGTCGGCCAACTTGTAATTTTCTTTTCTCAGCGCTTCTCTTAGAGCGGGCAGAGTCTTGTAGGCTTCGGGATTCATGTCGGGATTGACCGGTCCGCCCGACCATAATGTGGCATCGTTGAGATATATTTTATCGGAATTCACTCCGCCAAAAACCGAAGCGCCCATTGTACCGTTTCCGAGTACCAGGCTTTCTTCAAAATATTGCGCCGGCTGATTATACCACAACGTATTCGCCGACTGGGCAAACGCCGAATATCCGATTAGAAGGGCGATGAAAAAATCGATAATGAGTGAAGTTTTTGTCATGCTCACAGTTACCAATGGATTTCATCGTAATAAATATTCCCGTTCCATAAGGGCTTCCCGTCAGGATGAAGAATGCTCCAACCGAACCGGCGCACTTCCTTAACATTGCCTTTGAGTTGAGCGTTGGACAAATCCCAGTGGATATCGTTCCATCCGCCTTTAAGCTCGAGGGGCTTTTGTTCATCGGAGATCCAGTTCTCAGTCGAAAACACAAATGTTCTGATAGTGCAATTCATCCCGGCAAAATCTTCAGGGATATATACTTTTACGGAAACCGTTTTTCCTGAAAAATCCTCGCCGTGGTCAAAAACCGTTCCGACATAGGCCTCGCTCGAATCAGGGCCGGTGAAGCGACATTCAGCTTTCAGGCTTCCCGAACCATCCAGTTCGGAGCTGTTTGCGGGATCGAAAGCAAGGCTTCGGATCGCGAAATGTTTATTATCAAGCGAATAATCCCAGTCATAAATTTCCGCAGAATTCTTGAAATGATACGAAAGACTGTTTTGCTGAAAATCTTTGAAACCGATTCCGCGGTGAACGCTGTCGGCAAGGAACAGCCGGACGCCGTCTACCATTGTGGGGCGCATGTTTGTGTAATGATTCTTTTCGGGATAAACGTGATGGATAAATTCCAATCCCTGGTAGTTTCTCTCATCGAGGAGCCGGAACATCTTTTCATCCGGGCCGACCATGAAGTCGTATCCTTCAAGCTCGCCGTACGAAAGGAATAACCTGGAATGAATTGCGTTTGTTTTCTCCGACAATGTTTTTTCGAAGCCATAAAGTTTGGCGGCGTCTTTTTCCGGAAGATACGGGCTGGCTCCGATATATGCGCAAAAGACATTATTCGAATCGGCGGCATCATGGAAGAAAGAATAGAGAGTAAAATGTCCTCCTCTCGAAGCGCCGAATAGTATCCGTTTGTGCGGATCGCAAGAAAATTTTCCCTCAACAAAGGGAATGACTTCTTTGAGAATGCACTGCCTGAAGTTTTCAGGACTGTCGGTCAGATCCCTGGTACGGGTTTTCTCATAATCATAATTTTTTGGATAGCCGATCGCGGCGACAATCACGGGAGGAATCTCTTTTCTCTTTGTCAAATAATGGATGTACTTATAGTCGGAACGCCGCCAGTAACCGTCTGTGACATAAATAACGGGAACATTCGTGAGTTTTTCGGAGCCGTTCAGATAGCTAATATCGACTTTTACTGCGTCGTCGATGTTCTTCGAATGGAAGTAATATTCCTTTAACACCATATCCATTTGAAAAATGTCGGAGTTGCAAGTGAAGGCTTTCACCGGAATAGCGCCTGCGTTAGACTTTGTTTGCGCTGATGTGCATCCAGCCAAAAGGAAAAATGCAGTGATGGCAACAGATGTTTTCATAAAGAATCTCCGGTGATAAGGGGTAATTGCAGCGAAACAATTTAACGGAAAACAATATAAGCAGAAGCGGCTCAAAAAGCACAGCTGATCCTCGCCGCAGTAGTGTTACAGTTTCACGCTTGACACCATTCTTCAAACGCTTTCTCGTTCCCAATCTCCGATTGGGAACGAAGTAGGTCAAGTGATCAATATTTTCGGACAAAAAAACAAGTTAAGCAACTCGTTCCCAAACCGAGTTTGGGAACGAGAGTGAAATTTCTCAAACTGTAACACTACCCTCGCCGAGTCTTCGACCGCTGCTTTTGCCAAAGGAATCGCTTCGCGAACTTCGTGATTGGCGGGAGAATGCCGACCCACGGGGTTCCTTCGGAGAGACCTTCTGGAGGATCCATGACACTGAGGCCACGTGAATGCACAGTGCTGGGTTGTCATGGATTCTCCAACAATGACTATTCTATAGGCTCTTGCGCCGATCGTCCCTCCGGAGCGAACAGGGATGATTTGACGGAAATTGTTTTTGCGTTACATCAGTTATTCATATTTGTATACGGTGCATTTTTCGATGGTCAGTTTCGAGGATGAAAATCTCCATGCCACACCTCCGCTGGTTTCATCGCCATTCAGGCGCCGTCCCGGAACCCAAACATCATCGCGGAATATGCCTTCGTCAACGCTGCCGATACCGACTAATTCTGTACTCTTTGTTTTGGAAAAGAAACGTACCCTGAATCCGCATCCCGCACCGATAAACTTATTTGGTCCGTCAGTCATAATAATTCCATAACCGGACTTCGATCGTTGTCCAAATAATTCATCAAACGACACTTCAACGCGATAACCGCCCAGTTCGTACGTTGCAGCAGGATTTTTTTCATCGAGTACAAAACCGACAA
>Ga0265320_10002568_pt1 | contig 12614 bp, 10 predicted proteins | sample 4827metaG_FD_202087 | JGI IMG/M metagenome (GOLD analysis project Ga0265320, IMG submission 202087) | Rhizosphere microbial communities from Carex aquatilis grown in University of Washington, Seatle, WA, United States - 4-8-27 metaG | ecosystem: Host-associated > Plants > Roots > Rhizosphere >...
TTGCGATGATCGCCAACACCCGGATTCTCATCAAAGTATTCGTCGCCCCGGTCATCCTGATCATATCCATGCTGATTCTGGGCGTGGTGTTTCACTTCGCCATGACCCGGCAGAACACGGCCATGGACAGCATGGTCAACAGCTCGTTCGCCAACAGCCGCACCGCCGCCGAACTGGACGGCATGGCGGCCACCATCGAGTCCAACATCTACCGCATCCTGGGCTGGAAGGCGGCCAAGGAGGACAAGGACAAGATCGCCCAGCTGGACAAGGAACTGCGCTCCGACATCAAGGAATTCGGCGACAAGGCCAACGCGTTGCTCAAGGCCATGGCCGCCGAGCCGGCGGTGGCCAAGCACGTCAAGGACTACCTGCTGGCGGCCGGCGACGTGCTGGGCATGTACGAGAGCGACCATATCACCGCGCTCTCCATGATGGGCGCCACCGAGATCGAGTTCGACAGCCTGCGCGCCGACCTGCAGGGCCTGACCACCAAGGCGGCGTCGCGCGCCGCCGCCGACTATCACGACACGTCGGCGCTGGCCGCCTCCACCGAAATGGAATACGCCCTGTTCCTGGGCGTCTTCCTGCTGGTCGGGGCGCTGGCGACGTTCGCCATGGGCCGCATGATCGCCCGGCCGGTCACCGAGATCACCCGGGTGATGGGATCGCTGGCCGGCGACGATCTCGACGTGGAGGTGCCGTTCCTCGACCGCAGGGACGAGATCGCCGAGATGGCCGCCGCCGTCGAGGTGTTCAAGGCCAACAAGCGCCGCGCCCTGGAACTGGAGCAGGCCCAGCGGGCCGACCAGGAGGCCAAGGAGCAGCGGCGCATCGCCCTGGAGCAGCAGGCCGCCCGTTTCGAGGCCAGCGTCACCGACACCCTGGAAGCGGTGGTCGCCGCCAGCGGCCACATGCAGCAGACCGCCGGCGCCATGGCCTCGACCTCCGAGACGGTCAAGCATCAGTCCCAGGCGGTGTCGGATGCCGCCGCCCAGGCATCGGACAACGTCAACTCGGTGGCGGCCGGCGCCGAGGAACTGTCGGCCTCCATCAAGGAGATCGGCCGCCGGGTCAGCCATTCCAGCGCCATGGCCCGGACCGCCGCCCGCGAGTCCGAGGAAGCCAACGGCATCGTGCGCGGACTGGCCGAGGCCACCCAGCGCATCGGCGAGGTGGTGGACCTGATCAACTCCATCGCTGCCCAGACCAACCTGCTGGCCTTGAACGCCACCATCGAGGCGGCCAGGGCCGGCGAGGCGGGCAAGGGTTTCGCCGTGGTGGCGGGCGAGGTCAAGACCCTGGCCACCCAGACGGCGCGCGCCACCGACGAGATCGCCGCCCAGATCGCCGTGGTGCAGCAACGCACCGATGCGGCGGTGGGCGCCATCGCCCATATCAGCGGTACCATCACCGAGATCGACACCATCGCCGCCGAGATCGCCCAGGCGGTGGACCAGCAGGACGCCGCCACCCAGGAGATCGCCCGCAACGTCCAGCAGGCGGCGGTGGGCGCCCTGACGGTGACCGACAGCATCCAGTCGGTCAGCGCCGCCACCAGTTCCAGCGGCCAGATCGCCACCGACGTGCTGGAATCCGCCCGGCAACTGGCGGCCAAGGCCGACCTGCTGCATGAGGAGGTGGATTCCTTCCTGGCCGCCATCAAGGACGAGGAAAAGTTCACCCATTCCGAAGACCTGGCCTTCGCCGACTTCGTCCGGGCCGGCGCCACCAACCTTGCCGGACGGCTCGAGGCGGCGGTGGAGCGGGGCGAGATCAGCCTCGACAACCTGTTCGACGAATCCTACCAGCCCGTCCCCGGCACCTCGCCGCAGCAGGTCTCGACCCACTTCACCGAACTGGCCGACCGGCTGTTCCCCGAGATTCAGGAAAAAGCCCTGGTCCAGTTCCCCAAGGCGGTGTTCTGCGTCGCCGTGGACCGCAACGGCTATCTGCCCACCCACAACGCCAAGTTCTCCAAACCCCAGGGCGCCGACCCGGTGTGGAACGACGCCAATTGCCGCAACCGCCGGATATTCGCCGACCCCACCGGCCTCGCCGCCGCCAAGAACACCGCCAAGCCGTCCCTGGTGCAGACCTACCGCCGCCAGACCGGCGACAAGAGCGTGCTGATGATCGACGTATCGTCGCCCATCATGATTCGCGGCCGCCACTGGGGAGCCCTGCGCATGGGCTACGCCGTCTAGCCGTGCGGCGGCTCGCCGCCCTCGTCGCCCTGATCCTGCTGACGGGGTTCAGCCCGGCATGGGCCTGCATCTCGGGTCCCACCGACGTGGCCAAGGGCCGGGTATTCGTGCCCGACGGCCACAACGCCTGGACCAGTCCGATCGGCTATATGAGGGCGGGATGGCCCGCCTTCCTGACGCTGGGGCTGCTGGGCAAGGGCGACCGCTGGGAACTGACCGACCCTGACACCCACGGCCCGGTAACCTGGAAAGCGGAGCCGCGGGCGGAAGGCGGTCTTACCGTATGGCTGGCGGCCGAGGAGGGCGGACAGAGCGCGCTGCCCCTGCGCTATGTCTTCGCCGACGGGCGGACCAGCCCCGTCCTCTATATCCTGATCGTCGAGCCGCCGCCCCCACCGCCCAGGCCGTGGGTGTTGAACGTGGACAAGGCCGCCCACAAGGACATCGCCAAAGCCGGGCACGAAACCATCCTGCGCATGTCCATGCCCCTGCCCGCCGGTCGGCGCTGGGAGGTGAAGGAGGCCGCCTTCTTCTTCCATGCCGACAAGGAATGGCGGCCCATGCCCCTCGAGCCCATCTCCGGCGAAGCGGGAGCCTTCCGCTTCGTCCCCCAGGGGGAGAAGGCCCGCATCACCCTGGTGGAGGCGGGCGACGGCTGGCTGCTGTTCCCCGACACGGTGACGGTCGAATTGATCGTCGATTCCTTCGTGCCGAAATGCTGAGCCGTGCCGCCCTTGTCCTCGCCCTGGCCGGCGGCCTGTCCAGCGCGGCACTGGCCGGTGGCGATCTCAGATGCGGCGCGCTGCTGACCGTCGGCGACAGGGGGTTCAGCCTCGCCGATTCCGGCGGAACGCGGGTTTTCGAGTTGGAGGAGTGGCGGATCTGCTTCACCTGCGCCGGGCTGCCCGCCCTGCGGCTGGCCCTGAACGACATGACGGACGGAGGCAAGGCCTGGGTGTCGGTCGCCGTCCAGCCCTGCGGCCCGCCCGAAGCCCCGCCCGCCGAGCGCTATTGCCTTGAAGACACCGGCATACAGGTGGGCAGCCGCCTGGGCGGTCAGTGCCGCTTTCCCGAGAAGACGACGCTAGGACAGCTATGGGCGGAGCTGACGCGGTCGCCGCCGCCGGAGATCGTCAACGGCTGGTGGACCCATTTCAGGCGATAGGCGCTGATCCTCAGTTGGGCTCCAGCCGAACCACCACCCGCCGGTTGGCGGCCTTGGCCGTTTTGGTGCGGGCCGGATCGAGGGGGCGCTCGCGGCCGAAGGAGATGGCCGATATCCGTCCCTCGGCCACGCCGCGCCCGATCAGGTATTGCCGCACCGTCTCGGCCCGGCATTCGCCGATGGCCAGATTGTACTCGCGGGTCCCCTTGTCGTCGGCATGGCCTTCGACAAGGACGGGAATGGCGGGCTCCCGCACCAGGATATCGGCCAGATCGTCCAGAATCCGCTTGGCCGTGGCGTCCAGGTCCAGCCGCTCGGCGGCGAAGGGCACCACAATCTCGCGCGGCTCGATGCGTGGCCGGACGGGCGGCGGGCCATAGACGGCCAGGGGCGTTTCCCGCTTGGCCAGCGGTTCCTCCACCGCCTCGACCGGCGATGCGCAACCGCCCCCGGCGGCGGCCAGGGCGGTGGCGGCGAAGCGCAGCAGGAATTCGCGTCGGCTGTCGTCAGTCATCACACTCTCCCATTTCTCCGATCTTCACGAGGCCGCAATGGACGGCCTGCGGGTCCTCGGGGTCGAACAGATGGAACCCGCCGCCCTCGCACAGATCCCAGTGGTCGCAGCCCCGGCAGACGGACGGCGCCGTGTCGCGACGGCCCTGACGGAAACGGCCAAAGCCGCCCCGCCACAGATCGAGGAAGGCGGCCTCGCGGATACTGCCCTCGGTGAAGCGACGCGACACGCTGGGACAGCCGGTGACACCGCCGTCGTGGAGGATCGAGGCGATCACCGTGCCCGAGCCGCAATAATGCATGCCTTCGCGCACCCGGCATTCCCAGTTGGGCCCCCAATAGCCTTCCTCGCTCAGCGTCACCGCGATATCGCGGCGCTGCTGGCGGGAACGGGCGACGAAGGCCAGCAGGTCGCGATACTGCTCTCCCGACAGCATCAGCCCCGAATCCCGCCCGGCCCGCCCGCGCGAGAACACCGGGGTAAAGCGCACCTGCGGCACCCCCAGGGCGGCGAGATGATCGACGAAGGGCTCCAGCCGGTCGATGTTCAGGGTGCTGACGCAGCAGATGACGTCGAAGGCGGCATAGAACGGATCGGCCACCAGCCGCTCCAGCGCGCCCGAGACCTTGCGGAAGGCACCGTCATGCCGCCGCAGGCCGTCATGGGCCTGTTCCAGCCCGTCCAGGCTGACCGAAATGGTCGACAGCCCCGCCGCCTTGAGCGAGGCCAGCCGCGCCGCGTCCAGCAGCATGCCGTTGGTGGTGATGCCCCAGGCATAGCCGAGGCCGGCGGCAAAGGCCCCCACCTCCTCGATATCCCGGCGGATCAGCGGCTCGCCGCCGATGATGGCGAAGGTGATGTCACGCGGGTCGCAGGCCCGGGCGATGGCGGCCAACTCCCGCTTGAGGACTTCGGGAGGCAGTTCCTTGTGACGGGTGGAATTGTCGCGCAGGCAGTCGCTGCCGCAATGGCGGCAGGCGAGATTGCAGCGCAGCGTCGCCTCCCAGAACAGATAGCGAAGCGGATGTTCATCCGCCATCCGGGCCTTGGCGGCGATGAACCGCTCCAGCCTATCGGCCACGCAATCCCGGCGATCCATCCCACCCCCGGCCACGATTGTCCCCCAAGGTTATTCAACCACGGAATTCCACACCTCAAAAGGGGCGGAATTATGCCGTCTCAGGGGATATCGATCAGCCGCCGCAATTCGGCCAGCAGGGTGTCCTTGTCGGCGGCGCCCTTCTGCAGCACCTTCTGAACGCAGCCGGCCAGACGGTCGCGGTCCTCCTGGTTGATGTCCTTGGCGGTCAGCACGACGATGGGGATGGCGTGCCATTCGGGATGGCGCTGCAACTCGGCGACGAACTCGAAGCCGTCCATTTCCGGCATCATCAGGTCGAGCAGGATCAGGTCGGGCGGCGCTTCGGTGACGCGGTCCAGGGCGATCCGGCCGTTGGCCGCCTCGACCACCGACCAGCCTTCCTTGGCCAGCATGCGCCGCAGCATTTCCCGGTTGGTGTGGTCGTCCTCCACCACCAGGATGCGCTCGATGGGACCGCGATCCTTGAAGCGGGACAGCACCGCCGCCAGTTGGTCGCGGTCGATGGGCTTGGCCATGAAATGATGGGCGCCCAGCGCGTAGCCCAGCGCCTGGTTCTCTACCACCGACACCATGATCACCGGAATACTGGCCAGATCGGGATCGGTCTTCAGCGCGGTCAGCACCGACCAGCCGTCCATGCCCGGCATCATCACGTCGAGCGTGATGGCGGCGGGCCTGAGCGTCCGCGCCATCTCCAGCCCCAACGGCCCGTCGGAAGCGAAACGGGCCCGGAAACCGTTCTCGTCCAGGAAACGGCCCAGCAGATCGCGGGCCACCGCGTCGTCGTCGATGACCAGCACCAGCGGCAACTCGGAGACCGGTTCCGCCGTCGCCGGGCGGATCGCCTTGGGATCGGCCACCACCAGCGGCAGACGGACGGTAAAGGCGGTGCCGCATCCGGGCTCGCTGACCACCGTGATATCGCCGCCCATCATGCGGCAGAAGGTGCGGCTGATGGCCAGCCCCAGGCCGGTGCCGCCGAATTTGCGGGTGGTCGAGGCGTCGGCCTGCTGGAAGGCCTGGAACAGCCGGTCCAGTTCCTGGGGCGTCATGCCGATGCCGGTATCGCTGACCTCGAATTCGATCCAGGCGCCGTCGCGGCGGGCACAGAGGGTGATGGTGCCCTCGTGGGTGAACTTGCTGGCATTGCTGAGCAGATTGAACAGCGTCTGGCGCACCTTGGTCAGGTCGGCGTCCATGACGCCGATACCGGCGGGACACACCACCTCCAGCCGGTTGGTGTTCTTTGCCACCAGCGGCTGGATGGTGGAGACCACGTCCGACACCATCTGGGCGATGTCGAAGGCCTCGACGAACAGATCCATCTTGCCCGCCTCGATCTTGGAGATGTCGAGGACGTCGTTGATCAGCGACAGCAGATGACGGCCGGCCGAATGGATCTTGCCCAGATCGGGTATCAGGTCGTCCTGGCCCAGGTCCTCCAGTTCCTCCTGCAACATCTCGCTGTAGCCGATGATGGCGTTGAGCGGGGTGCGCAGTTCGTGGCTCATATTGGCGAGAAAGCTGCTCTTGGCCTGGTTGGCGGCCTCGGCGGCCAGCTTGGCGCGGTGCGCCTCCTCCTCGGCCCATTTGCGTTCGGTGATGTCCATGGCCGCCGCCAGATAGCCGGCCAGACTGCCGTCGCCGTCCCTGAGCGAGGTCACCGACAGGCTGACGGGAAAGCGGGTGCCGTCCTTGCGGCGGTAGGTCCATTCGCGCGCCGCGATCAGGCCGTGCTTGACGTAGGCGGCGAACAGGCCGTCGGGGGCGACGGGGCGCCCGATCTCGGCGGCCAGTTCGGCGGCGTGGGAGGCCACCTCCTCGGGCAGCAGGAAGTCCAACAGGGTGCGGTGCCCCACCACCTCCTCGCTGGCATAGCCCAGGAGGGTCTCGGCACCGCGATTGAACAGCATCACCCGGCCCTGGATGTCGGTGGCGATGATGGACATCTGCAGGGCGGCGTCCAGCACCGCCTGACGCTGGGCATTGGCGCTCTGGAAGCGGTAGAGCAGCCGCTCGGTCTCCTCGAACTGCTTGACCACCAGCCGGGCGGTGATCTCGGCCGCCTCGCGGGCGACGCTGATCTCGTTGCGCAGCAAGGCGTTCTCGGCCTGAAGGTCCATCATCCGGTCGCTATTCATGGCCGCAACGCCTCCGCCAGGGCACGGGCCGCCACCTGGGCGACGTCCGCCGGATGCTCCGCGCCGATCAACAGGACCTCGGGCATCTCGCCCTCGCATACGCGCGGCAGCAGATGAAACAGGTGGGGCAGGCCGGCGTCGTGGCCCCAGGCACCTTGGGCCTGGGCCGCCACGTCGTCGCGCCCCAGGGCCACCACCTGGCCCGGTGGGGCAAAGCCCGCCACCGCGTCCACGAACACCGCCCGCCCCGCCCCCTCGACGGAGCGCAGCAGGTCCAGGCCGTACAGCCCGCCATCCACCAGTTCCACCCCCTGGGGCAGCACCGATCCGGCCAGCAGGTCGTGGACACGGGGTCCCAGATCGTCGCCGGGAAGCAGGCGGTTGCCGACGCAGATGATGCGGGCGGGGCGGGGCGCCATGTCAGGCCTCCAACCGGACCCGGCCCATGGTCTTGCCCTTGCGCACCGTGTGAACCGAGCAGACCAGGCAGGGATCGAACGAGCGGATGACGTGTCCGACCTCCACCGGATTGTCGGCATCGGCCACCGGCGTGCCGATCAACGCCTCCTCCCACGGGCCGCGCACGCCGCCCGAATCGCGGGGCGAGCCGTTCCAGCCGGTGGGAGTGATGATCTGGTAGCGCTCGATCCGTCCCTGGCGAATGCTGACCCAATGGCCCAGCGAGCCGCGCGCCGCCTGGATCATGCCGCAGCCGTCGCCCTCGGTGACCGGGCCGGGATTGGCGTAGACGTCGCGGGCGCCCGACGCCACCACCTCGGCCAGCCACACCGCCATGGTCGGCAGCAGGGTGGCCGGGCGGGTCAGCCGGGCCAGCTCGCGAACCAGGGCGTTGGCGCCCTGCCGCTTCAGCAGGTCGGTGAACAGGGGATCGCCCGCCACCACCCGTTCGGCCAGCGGCCCGGTCTCGGCCGGACCGCCACGGTAGCGCGCCGCCTTGACCCAGGAATAGCGCCGTCCCTCCTCGCCCGAGGCATAGGGCTCGGTCTCGCCCTCGGAGGGGTGGCGGCCGCCGTCCTGGCCGGCATACCACGAGGCGGCCACATGCTCGGAGATGGCCTCCGGGTCGAAGGCCTCCACCGCAACGCCCCGGGCGAAGCCGGCGGGAATCAGGTGGCCGCCGGTTCCCCGCGCCGCCGTCTCGGCCGGCAGGTCCAGCGAGCCGGAAGACAGGAAGGTCCCGTGGCCGCCGCCCAGCCTGTCCAGCCCGGCGGCACGCCCGAAGCGCAGCAGGAAGCCCACGTCGCTGTCGCGGTGGGTCTGGGATTCCTCCAGCCAGGTGTCGAGCGCCGCCAGACTGTCCACCGCCATCCAACGGTCGATGGAACAGCCGAGGATGCGCCGCTCGTACCACGCCCGGTAGGCGTCGAGCACGTGGCGGCACTGCAGCAGTTCGGTCACCTGCGGCCCATAGGACAGGCCGCCCGGCACCATGAAGGACGAATGCGGCCACTGCCCGCCGATCATGGCGATGATCTCGATGATGCGCTTGGTCTCGCGCACCGCCTCGACCACCGCCTCGCCGGCCAGCGGCGCGTAGCGGCGGACCGCCTCGTCGTAAAGGGGCAGATGGGCATAGGCGGGATTGGCGTAATCGGCCAGGAACATCAGGATGCCGTGGCGCACGTCGCTTTGGACGTGCTCGACCATCAGGGCGAGATTGCGCAGCCTGATGCCGTTGTCGGGAACCACCGCCCCGGTGACGGCGTCCAGCGCCTTGGCCGCCGCCATCAGGTGGGTGGTGCTGCAGATGCCGCAGATGCGCGGCGTCACCACCAGCCCGTCCAGGGCGCCCCGCCCCACCAGCAGGCGTTCGAAGCCGCGGAACATGGTGCCGGTGCTCCAGGCGTCGACGACCACGCCGTCGGCGACCTCCAGACGCAGTTCCAAATCGCCCTCGACCCGGTTGACGGGAATGTCGAGCATCTTGCGGACAGCCATCGCCCCCTCCTCAGATTTCCGTGCGGCGTTGACGCAGGCGCTCGGGCGCGGCGGCGGCGGCCATGACCTTGTAGACCATGTAGTGGGCGCGGTTGATGCCGTTGGGCAGGTCCAGCGGAATCCCCTCGATATTGCGCGTGTGGAAGAACGGATGGTTCTGCGGGAAGTCCGGGCTGGTGCAGCCGAAGCAGGGAACGCCGGCCCGGGTCTTGGACGAACGCTGGTTCCACAGCAGCTTGTTGCAGGGTCCGGTGACCAGCGGCCCGTGGCAGCCCATGTGGAAGAACAGGCAGCCCTTCTCGCCGAAGGTTTCCTCCTCGACCCGGTACTCGTGGTACTCGTTCCGGGTACAGCCCTGGTGGACCATCATGCTGTACCACGACAGCGGGCGGTTGAACTGGTCCAGCGACAGCTCGGTGCCGGTCACCAGCGCGGTCAGGGTGCCCGCCAGAACATGGGGATGGCAGGGACAGCCCGACAGGTTGATCACCGGCAGCCCGGACTTGGACCGGAAGTCCGCCCCCAGAAAACCGCCGGGCTCGGCCCGGTTGAACTGCAGGCCGGTGGCCTCGATCTCGGTCTGGGCGCCGAAGCCGCCGAACGAGGCGCAGGTGCCGGCCGCCACCACGAAGCGGGCCTGCCGGGCCAGGGCGGCGACGATGTCCTTCTTCGGCCGCCGCCCCCTGGTGTCGTACATGCCGGTGCCGGCCGGGCCGCGCAGGACGGCGCCCTCAACCACCAGGATATCGAGGGGCAGATCGCCCGAGCCGAGAGCGTCGAGTTGAGAAGCCTGCTGGGCGGGAGAGCTGTTCGACAGGGAAGGATGATGAAGAACATTGATCCCCAGGCTGGAGAACAACTGCAATACATCGGGGCTTTCGGAATTCAAAAAAGACATGGTGTCGCCACCACACCCGCCACATTGTAACCAGTATAAATTGATTCCCACCACCCCCTCCCCAAAAGCTCTAATTCGTTGGCTCTATATTGCTTGTATAAGGAGCAAATTTCGGCAAAAACGAACGATTGATTATACTTGCGTCGAAGTTGGCGATCAAATAGCTTTCTCGTGAAATCTATCCTCTGGGTTGAGGGGCGATACCGTCGGCCTGGGCGGGGCAAGGTTTGGATATGACCAAGATTCTTCTGGTCGAAGATAATGAAATGAACCGGGACATGCTGTCCCGCCGCCTGCAACGCAAGGGCTACGAGGTGGCCATGGCGGTGGATGGCGAGGAGGGCGTCGCCATGGCGGCGTCCGCAACCCCCGATCTGATCCTGATGGATATGAGCCTGCCGGTCCTCAACGGCTGGGACGCCACCCGGCGAATCAAGGCCGACCCGGCCCTGGCCCGCATCCCGGTTATCGCGCTGACCGCCCACGCCATGGCCAGCGACCGCGAACAGGCGCTGGCTGCGGGATGCGACAGCTACGAGACCAAGCCCATCGACCTTCCTCAATTGCTGGAGAAGATCGAGTCCCTGCTGCGCCGGACCTAGGCGGCATGACTACCCAAACCCACGATTCCCGGATGGTCGCCCTGGCCGAGCAGGTTCGGGCGGAGGTCGGCCCCACGGCGGATTCCATCGTCGCCGCCGTGGCGGTACTGGCCGCGGCCCCCTCGGCGGAAGCGCTGGCCGAGGAAATTCATCAGATCGACAAGGCGGCCCAGCTCCTGACGGAGATGGTCCGGGACTGTCGCCCCGAACCGGGCGAAGGCGGTGTGGAGGAGGCCCATTCCCGGCTGCGCCATGACCTGCGCACCCCGCTGGTGGCGCTCAAGGGCTATGGCGAACTGGCCCTGGAGATCGCCGCCGACGAGGAACTGGACGACGTGGCCGCCGCCCTCGGTCCGCTGCTCGAGCGGGTCGCCGAGGTCATGGTATCCATCGAGCGGGCGCTGCCCGCCCTGTCCCTGGCCATGGATTCCGAGGACGACGGCGACGACCGGGAGCCGCGTTCCACCTCCTATCCGGCCGGTCGGGTGCTGCTGGCCGACGACAGCCAGGCCAACCGCGAGGTGCTGGCCCAATACCTGTCGCGCGAAGGCCATCAGGTGGTGGCGGTCGGCGACGGCCTTGCCGCCATCGAGGCGGTGTTCGAACAGCCCTTCGACGTGGTGCTGCTGGACATGATCATGCCCGGCATGAACGGCGACGAGGTCCTGAAGGCCATGAAGGCCGAGCCCCGCCTGCGCTCGCTGCCGGTGATCATGATTTCCGCCCTGGACGCCCTGGACAGCATCGTGCGCTGCATCGAGGCCGGGGCGGAGGATTACCTGGCCAAGCCGTTCAACCGGGTGCTGCTGCGCGCCCGCATCGGCGCCTGCCTGGAGAAGAAGCGCCTGCGCGAGGTGGAGCTGTCCTACCTGCAGGCGGTGGAAAACGAACTGACCATCGCCCGCGAGGTGCAGCAATCCATCCTGCCCAAGGGCTTTCCCGCCCACCGCGCCCTGGCCGGCCACGGCCTGATGGACCCGGCGCGCGAGATCGGCGGGGATTTCTACGACTTCTTCGCCCTGGAGGGCGGCCGGGTCGGCATCGCGGTCGGCGACGTGTCGGGCAAGGGCGTCCCCGCCGCCGTCTACATGGCCATGGTGCGGACCCAGTTGCGCGCCACCGCCCAGTTCGGCCTGTCGCCGGCCGATTGCCTGAGCCGCCTCAACGAGCACCTGAGCGCCGACAATCCCAGATGCATGTTCGTGTCGCTGTTCTACGGCATCATCGATTGCGCCGCCGGCACCTTCACCTATGCCAATGGCGGCCATAATCCACCGGCCGTGCTGCGGGCCGGCGGCGGCATGGAGTGGATCAGGGGCACCAACGACCTGCTGGTCGGCGTGATGCCCGGCATTCCCTACCACGACGCCACCCTGGCGCTGGCCCCAGGCGACAGCCTGTTCATCTATACCGACGGCGTCGTCGAGGCCATCGATCCGGCCGAAGCCGAATTCGGCAAGCAGCGTCTGGCCGAGGTGCTGGCCGCCAAGGCCAAGGCTCCGCCGGCCGTCCTGTGCGACGGGGTGCTGGCCGCCGTCCGCGACTTCGAGGCCGGCCGCCCCCACAGCGACGATCTGACCTGCGTCGCGGTGCGGTTCCTGGGCGGGGCATGAGCGACACCCGATGGAATTCACTCCATTAGAGGCATAGAATGCAGCAGCCCCTCTCCGGCCAAACCGGACCTTCCACGCAGGATTCCGCCATTATGCAAATCGCCGTCGACCGCCGGGAAGACATCGCCATCGTGACGGTCTCCGGGCGGTTGTCCAGCGCCATGGCCGACCAGTTCCAGGACCGGCTGATGGCCGAATTGGACGACAATCCCAAGGCGCTGGTGGTGGATTTCGCCGACCTGCGGTTCATCACCAGTTCCGGGCTGCGGACCTTGATCGTCGCCGCCAAGCGCGGCAGCACCGACGGCTACCGTGTTCACCTGTGCGGCATGGCCCAAGCCATCCACGAGGTGTTCGAGGTCAGCGGATTGCTGCGGATTTTCGTCATCCACCCGTCGCTGGACGCGGCCATG
>Ga0265320_10002570_pt1 | contig 12610 bp, 12 predicted proteins | sample 4827metaG_FD_202087 | JGI IMG/M metagenome (GOLD analysis project Ga0265320, IMG submission 202087) | Rhizosphere microbial communities from Carex aquatilis grown in University of Washington, Seatle, WA, United States - 4-8-27 metaG | ecosystem: Host-associated > Plants > Roots > Rhizosphere >...
TGACTGCCGGCCGGCAGGCCCATCACTACCCGCAGGCGCTCCCACGATTCGGCCAGATCGGCTCCCATGGCACGGACCTTGGCGTCAGCGGCCAGCTTCTCGCGCGACAGCCGCCGGGCATCGTAGCCCGAAACCTCGCGCCCCTGGCGCAGCCTGGTCAGTACGGTTTCCGCCTCGCCCAGGCGGGTGGCCCAGCCTTGCGCCGCGTCCAGGGCCTGGGTGCGCATCAGCACGGTGTGGAACAGCCGGCGGGCTTCGGCCCCGGCCTCCACCAGGCGCTGGCGCCCATCGGCCTGGGCGGCGTCGGCACGGCGGAGCGCCGCATCCTGGCGCAGGAAGCGGCGACCCGAAATGTCCACCGGCTGGGACAGGCGGTAGGTGTCCTGGATGGCGGCGCCTCCCGTTTCCTTGGTGCGGTCGCGTTCATACTCGAAGGTGGGGTTGGGCCACAGCCCGGCTTCGTCGGCCTCGGCGCGGGCGGCGTCCAGAGTCCCTTCGGTGGCGTCGCGCAGCTCACCGCGCCCCCGGGCGGCGGCGACGGCCGCCTGTTCGTCGAGGTGGGCGGGCTCGGCCCTAACCGGGACGGCGAAGGCCAGGGCCGCCGCCAGCAGCGATGGCCCGGCCCAGCGGATCGTCGCGGCCCTCAATGCTTGTGGTCCTTGAGCAGCAGGCCGTGGGCAAGATCGACGTAATTCTTGGCCTCGGCCTCCTTACCGTCCTTGCACAGCTTTTCGGCGCTCTCGATCTGCCACTTGGCGCGGTCGCGGTCGGCGGGCTTGCCGTGGAACTGCTTCAGGGACTGACGCAGTTCGGGCAACTGGTCGCAGGACGAACCGGCCCAGGCGGGCGCGGCCAGCAGCAGCGAGGCGAGAGCGGCAATGGTGATGGAACGGGACATGGCGTGATCTCCTGTCGGGGATGCCCGGTGACGGGGCGCTTGACCGGCCGGCACGCGAATGCCGGCCGGAAGGCTTCAGTTCGCCTGGGTGGGAAGGTCAAAGCCGGTCATGGCCTCGCAGATCTCCTGCACCCGGACCATGTGGGCGGCGCTTTCCTTGCTGCGGGGGTCGAGGTGGTCGTCGGTTTCCCGTCGGCACTTCTCGGCCAGATCGGCCCTGCGCTTCGTTTCGATGGGGGAGCGCCCGGCGATGGCGGGCAGGTCGGCCATCTCGCGGCACAGTTCCTTCAGGTGACTGGTTTCGCGGGTGGTGTTGGAATCGCGGTAGCGGTGTTGAGCCTTGGCCGGCATCCGCGCGGCGGTCTGGTCGAGGCTCCAGTCGGCCTCGGTCAGGCAGGCGCGGCGCAGGGTTTCCTGGCGCTCATCCGGCGTCTTGCCCTCCAGACGCTTGGTCAGGGGGACGCTGGGGGTGGAGGCGCAGGCCGACAGGCCCACCGCCATCAGGGCGATGATCAGGATATGGGGACGCATGGAAATGTTCTCCCGGAACAGCATTCGGGTTTCCTCCGTCACCGGAAAGGCGACGGACAGGCACGAAAAGGATCTGTCGGAAGTAGCGGCTAGTTCAGAAGAACGACCGTGCGGTGGCTGACCAGGCGCGGGTCGAGCGCGGGTTCCGCCGCCGGCAGGGCGGTGCGGGAGGTTTTGGCCGTGGGCGGCTCGCTCCACGCCGGAACGGCTGCCGGCAGGGTGATGTCGAGACCGGCCAGCAGGTGCTTCTTGGAGAGCGCCGGGCTGGCCTGAACCAGCGGAATATCGATGCAATCAGCCGATATGGCCGAGTGGTCGGCCGCGACGCCGGGGACGGCCCCGTGGTCATGGCTACCGGTCTGAATGGCCTCGATGGCGATATGCCCGTCGCCGCCCAGGCACAAGGCAAAGGCGCCGCCCGTCGGCCCGCCAAGCAGGATCATCAGCAGGCTGAGCAGCGCAGCCAGCTTCCGAGCCGGACGGGTGAAGATCAGACGGGTCACCTAGGGGCTTCCTTGGGCCATAACCAGGAATGGCGGATAGCATGGCATGGCCCCTGAGGCAAATGAACGGTTTTTCATGTTGCTTTCAGGACCCCGTCTCCCAGGCCCGCGCCGCCGCCGCGATGCGGCTCGCCGTCCTTGGAAAATACGGCGCGCGAATGCCCCGGAATCCGGTCTCTCCGGTTCGGAAAGAAAGGCGGCAACCGCCGGAACCCGCGCCTTTCGGCGCAAGGTCTCGGAGAACAGGTTGTCTTGAAGAGGAAGTGGCGGAGGGAATGAGGCTCGAAGCCAACCTTCTCTCCATCTGGATGCCGCCCCAGTGGCTCGCCTCCCCGTCAAACTCCAACCGAAATCGGTGGCTTTGCGCCGTTCAAGCTGCGCCAGCCAGGACTGGAGCGTTGTTGAGCATCTCAGACGCTTCAGCCGCTACCCGCGAAATCGAGGACGCAACCATGGCCGTTCCTTGAGCCGCATCCTGGGCCGAGCGGGCGATTTCCTGGGTTGCGGACCTTTGCTGGTCCACCGTGGTCGCGATGGCGGTAGCGATGGTCTGAACATGCCCGACAGAAGCGGCAATTTCATGAACAGCAACGGCAGCATCCTGGCCGGCAGACTGTACCGCCTGAACTTGCGCCGCAATTTCCCCAATGGCGGCGGCGGTTTGGATGGCCAATTGCTTGACCTCACCAGCCACAACCGCGAAGCCGCGACCGCTCTCGCCCGCTCTGGCGGCCTCGATGTTGGCGTTGAGGGCGAGCATATGGGTCTGGGACGCGATCTTCTGAATGAACTCGACCACGTCGCCGATCTTTTGCGTGACGCCGGAAAGACCGGCCACAATCTGGTCGGTGCGGCTGGCCGCATTGGCTGCTGAATTCACCGCAGCGGCAACGTCATTGGCCCTCGATGAGATTTCTTCGATGGAATAGGCCATTTGCTCTGACGCGGTCGCCATCGATTGGACGCCACACATCGCCTGCCGAGATGCTTCGTCCACGGCGTTCAGGTTGGCGAGAAAAGTCGATTTGGCGACATTGGCCTCGTCGGCGGAGCGTCGCGCCGCCTCCAATGCCAGGGAGCGACGACGCGATTGCTCTACCGATTTCAGCAACAGGTCATGAGCCATTCCCACGCCGACGTATCGCCCCTCATCCAGAATGACGAAACCATCAAGCAGGGCATGCGAGGCTTCGTCAGAGATTTTTTCAGCGATGGAATCAATGGAATCCGACGCGTTAACGATGAGCGGAGAGCCCTGCATGATCCGCTCGACCGGCCGATGGCTGTAGAGCGCAAGCATCAATGGCTTGGCCAGAAAGGACAGATATTGCTGGCGCGACACCAAGCCGACGACGTGCTCGTCCCGACCGATTACGCACAAGGCCGGTAACTCGTCATTCCGAACGAGAATATCGAACGCCTCGCCGCAGGGGGTTTCCGGGAATACCGTCGGAGCGCGCAGGACCAAGTCGATCGCCAGAGAGTGCCAATCCCCGGCGGGGGTGATCGATTCAACGGTGTGTTGGATGAACATTGTCGCACCAATCAGCATAAGTGCCCAATAGGCCCGCCGGTGGTGTAGCAAATACAAAGGTTAGCGGCAAATGAACTTATAGAGTAATGTCACAACAATGCAATACACGCCAAAATCATGGTAGGTGTTTCTCCGTAATTATGTAGCAATTATTTGCTGTGAGCTATCGTGGATGGAGACACTTTCTGCCTCCTCTCCCGTATCAAAGGAATAACCTGCCCCTCTGACGGTTCGAACCACATCCATTTCTCCGGAGCCATTGATCGCCTTTCGCAGCCGCCTGATGTGGACGTCCACTGTTCGGGGTTCAACGAAGATGTCAGGCCCCCAGACCGAGGTCAGCAACTCATCACGGCTGAACACCCGGTTGGGGTTGCTCATCAGGAAGCGCAGCATGCGAAACTCGGTCGGCCCTAAATGGATAGAACGGCCGTTGCGAGTCACGCGGTGCGCCGACAAATCCATTACCATGTCGGCACCTTCCACACTCCCTTTTGAAACAGGTGTCAAGGTGCGCCGCAGAAGGCTACGAATGCGTGCGAGCAGTTCGGTAATCCCGAACGGCTTCGCGACATAATCATCGGCTCCGGTTTGGAGACCACGAACCTTGTCGGCTTCCTCCCCCTTGGCTGAAAGCATGATGATGGGGATGGAACGGGTCTTCGGCCGACGGCGGAGAATGCGGCAAACCTCGATCCCCGATATGGCAGGAATCATCCAGTCCAGCAGCACAAGATCGGGCATCCGCTCTTCAACCGCGTCAAGTGCCCTCTGCCCGTCATGGACTTCGGAGACGCTATAGCCCTCACGCTCAAGATTATAGCGAAGCATCATCGCCAGCGTCTCTTCGTCCTCGACGATCAGGACGTGCGGTTGCGACATCGCAGCCATGGGTCAGACCTGGCTGCCGATGTTGGTGGAGCCATCGGCCTTGAGCCGCTCTCCTTCCGGCCAGGAGCCGGAAACGAGGTAGGTGACCATTTCGGCGATGTTGGTGCCATGGTCGCCCATGCGCTCGATGTTCTTGGCGATGAACATCAGGTGGGTGCCGGGCGTGATATTGCTGGGATCTTCCATCATATAGGTAAGGGTTTCCCGGAAGTAAGCCGTATAGGCTTCATCAAGGGCCTTGTCGCCATCGCGGGCCTCCGCAGCCAGGACGGAATCCCGCGCCACGAAGGCCGCGATCACCTTGTCCAGGGTCGCTTGGGCAAGGGCAGCCAGATGGGGGATCGACCGTACCGCTGGGAGCAATCTCACCTCTGGCAGAGAATGCACCCGCTTGGCGATGTTCTTGGCGTAATCACCGATCCGCTCAAGCTCTCCGGCAATGCGGATCGCCGTGAACACGAGCCGGAAATCGTCGGCATGCGGTTGACGCAGATTGAGGATACGGGCGCAGTTTGCCTCGACTTCATGTTCCAGGGCGTCGATCTCGCGATCCTGCTCGATTACGGCCTCGGCGACGGCGCAATCGCCATCGACCAGGGCTTGCACCGCCGTGGAAATTTGCCGGGAAACCTGACGGCCAAGTTCCGTGAGCCGTTGCTCGAGATGGGCCAACTCGGCTTCAAAAGATTCAACGATATGGGGATGGGGAGTGCCGGTCATGGGGTCGATCCTTTCGCGATCAGCCGAATCGGCCGGTGACGTAGTCCATGGTTTGGGTGCTTTTGGGTGTCGTGAAGATAGCCTCGGTATCGCCGTATTCCACCAGATGCCCCAGATACATGAATGCGGTGTTGACGGAGATACGAGCCGCCTGTTGCATGCTGTGGGTCACCATCACGATGGTGTAATCACCAGAGAGTTTATTGATAAGATCTTCGATCTTCTGGGTGGCGATGGGGTCGAGAGCCGAACAAGGCTCGTCCATCAGCAACACCTCGGGCTGGGAGGCAATGGCGCGGGCAATGCACAGGCGCTGTTGCTGTCCCCCGGACATGGCAAGCGCATTATCCTGCAACCTATCTTTGACCTCGTCCCACAGGGCGGCGCTTTGCAGGGCGCGCTCGACCGCGTCATCAAGAACGTTCCGGTCACGGACGCCGTCGATCCGCAGGGGATAAGCGACGTTCTCGTAGATCGACATAGGGAACGGATTCGGCTTTTGAAACACCATGCCCATACGCTTGCGCAGCGAAATGACATCGACCTTGGGGCCGAACAACTCCTCACCGTCCAGAGTGATGCTGCCCTCGGTACGCAGGCCGTCGATCACGTCGTTGATACGATTGAAACAACGCAGCAAGGTCGACTTACCACAGCCGGATGGGCCGATCAGCGCGGTGACCATGCCGCGCTCGATATCCATGTTGATGTTGAACAGCGCCTGCGAGGGGCCATACCAGAGTTTGAAATCCCGAATCTGGATGGCAGTGCCGGAGGTGCCCTTCCGGGTATGGTAGGCGGTCGGCTGATGCAAGCCGTCGTGGTTGGTCGCGATCATGGCTGCGGCTGCGGACATTTGGGGAGGCTCCTAGAATTTGCTGCCGGCGAAACGCCGCTTGAGGCGGTTGCGAACCATGATCGCCGTGACGTTCATGACGAAGATGAGGCCGATGAGCAGAAGGGTGGTGACAAACACCATCGGCTTTCCGGCTTCCGAATTGCGCGACTGAAAGCCGACGTCATAGATGTGAAAGCCGAGATGCATGAAGCTGCGCTGGAAGTGAATGAACGGAAAGAAACCGTCAATCGGCAGTTCCGGCGCCAGTTTGACCACGCCGACCAACATGAGCGGCGCCACCTCGCCAGCGCCACGGGCCATGGCGAGAATGAGGCCGGTCAGGATGCCGGGCATGGCCCTGGGCAACACGATATTACGGATGGTCTGCCACTTAGAAGCCCCGCAGGCCAATGAACCTTCGCGCATGGAGCGGGGAACCGCCGAAATCGCTTCCTCGGTGGCGACGATCACCACCGGCACGGTCAGAAGCGCCAAGGTCAGCGATGACCACAGCAGGCCGCCGGTACCGAAGGTTGGGTTGGGCAGGCGTTCGGGATAGAACAGCTGATCGATGCCGGCGCCCATGATGTAGGCGAAGAAGCCCAGGCCAAACACGCCATAGACGATGGATGGCACGCCAGCCAGATTGTTGACTGAAATTCGGACGATCGAAACCAGACGTCCCTGCTTGGCATATTCGCGGAGATAAAGGGCCGTGATGACGCCGAATGGGGCCACCAGAACAGCCATCAGGATCGTCATGGCGAAGGTGCCGAAAATGGCGGGAAGCACGCCACCTTCGGTGTTGGCCTCGCGAGGCTCCTCGGTCAGGAATTCGGCCCATCGCGACAGGTAGATGCTAATCCATTCGGCGATACCGAGATCGTTGGCCCGATACAAGCGGACGATTTCCGACAGCTTGAGGGTCTTCTCGCGCCCACCGACCTCCAGCAAGGTGATGGTATAAGTCGCGTCGGCGGTGCGGGTTGCCGTGGCCTCGGCCGCCAGCTTCTCGTAAGCCTGCTGCAGGGCGGCGGCGCCAGACTCAATTTCCGCCTCGGCCGCCTTGAATGCCGGGCTGTCAATTCCCTTGTCGATGGCGACGCGCTTCAGTCGCAGCCGCTCACCTTCGATTTCATGGTTGATCTTGCCGATTTCGGTGCGCTCGATCCGTCGAATCCGGTTCCATCGGCCCTGAGCGTCCTCAAGCAATTGGCTCAACTGCTGGCGGTCAAGCCGGCCAACCGAGACATCTTTCCCATCAACCGACAGGCTCTTGATAGAACCGATGAAGGCTCCCCATTCCAATCGTTCAATGAAGACCATTTCCGGTGGCCGCGCGATCGTGGCGACCTGATAGTCGGTCACCCAACGGAAATCGTCGCCATACAGATCGTAGTTGCCGGTGCGATACAGGGTTCGGGATGCGAACCCGCCACGGGCGATGATCTTCTTCTGAACTTCCGGGGGCAACGCCTTGAGCTGATCGCTGCCGACCCGATAGCTTTCACTGCGATAGGGTTCACCCGCGACCACGTCGCCCGTGACCAGGGTGACAACCTCGATCGGCTTGGGAAAGAATGTCGCCACGCCGTTCCAGAATACCAGGACGAGAAACCCCGCGATCATCATCAGTCCGACGATCAAGGCTCCGCCCATTCCCCACAGGAATGGTTCGCCCGCGGCCGGCAGGTCTGATGCTCCGGCGCGCTTACCGATCTTCTCGGCGGCGGTGGGGATGGGAGCGGTCTGTTCCAGCACGTCGGCATACTCCATGTGGTGCCTCCTGGATCAAAGCTGGACCGAGCGCTTGCGGAAGCGCTGTCGGACCACCTCAGCGGCGGTATTGATGACGAAGGTCATGGCGAACAGGGTGAGCGCCGCCAGGAAAAGAACCCGGTAGAGGGTGTCGTCCTTGACCGCCTCGGGGAGCTCGACGGCTATATTTGCCGACAGGGCGCGCAGACCGTTGAAGAGGTTCCAGTCGATCAAGGCGGTGTTGCCGGCGGCCATCACCACAATCATGGTTTCACCCACCGCGCGGCCCATCCCGATCATGATCGCGGCGAACACACCGCTGATCGCCGTGGGCAGGATGATGCGAATTGAGGTTTGCCACTGGGTGGCACCGCAAGCAAGGCTGGCGGCGCGCAAATGCTCGGGAACGGCGGTCAGCGCGTCATCGGCCAGGGTGTAGATCAGCGGGATGACGGCAAACCCCATGGCAAACCCCACCACCAGGGTATTGCGCTGGACATAGGTGTCGATCACACCACCACGCGCATCGACGCCCAGCGCGGTCAGTCCCTGCGCCAAAGCGAAGGCCAGGAGAACCGATCCAACCAGGATGACGCCCCAGCGGCCCAGATCGAGAAGGGCGGCACCGGTCTTGTCGCGGCTCAGCATCAAGGTCTCGATCCGCTCGCCGTAGAACCGCGAGATCATCCAGGCCACCATTCCGAAGCTGATCGGCGACAGGACCAGGAACAGGAAGGGCGCCGCATTTCCAGACTGACCGTTGATCCATCCCTTGAAATCACCGCCAAAGAACAGCAACTCGAATTGCGGCGCGCCTGAATAGGCCAGAAACATGACCAGCGCGACCAGGGTGAATTGGAAGCCGAGCTTGGGCACACCCGACAGGCGGTTGGCCTGATCGAGCGGCAGGAGTTGCCAGAGATAGGCACCGGCCACCAGTGCGAGAGGAACCAGGACGAAGGCGAGAATGAGAGCCCCGATCCAGGTTTCAACGATAGGGGCCAGAATCAGCGCTGCGATGAAGCCGAGCACCACTGACGGCAGCGACGCCATCATTTCCATCGCCGGCTTGACCACGGCACGCACGCTGCCATCCAGAAATTCCGCGGTATAGATCGCCCCCAGCAGGGCGATGGGGATGGCGAACAGCAGCGAATACACCGTTGCCTTAAGGGTGCCGAAAATCAGGGGGATCAAGGAGAACTTGGGCTCGAAGCTGTCGGTTCCCGACGAGGATTGCCAAGTGTAGGTCGGTCCATCATAGCCCTCGTACCAGGCCTTACCGAAGATGGTGGCCAAGGTGGTTTCGGGGTGGGGAACCTCGAAATCAAGCAGTGTCGCCGCACGTCCTTGCTCCAGCGAAAGGATACCATTGGCGCGGGGCGCCAGAACCACCGTATCGGAGCGATCAGACTTGCCGTCGAATCGGATGAGAGTCTGCTCGCTGGTGGAATGGCGCAGCCAGACATTGCCGTTGCCGTCCAGAGTGGCGAACGTCTTCCCTCGCAAGCTGGCGCTGAGCCCCACTACCGCTCCGGACTGGGGCTCAAGCCGATGGGCCCGCACCAGCTCATAGCCGTCGCTCCCCTGTGCTGCCGGTCGGGGCAGGCGGAAATAGACGTCTACCGCTCCATTCGAGCCACCGACCACGATCGATTGCTCGCCGATCAGGAAACCAAAAGCGGTGATTCGCGCCCCTTCCGGCAAAACCCGGGCGGTCTCGGCCAAGACCGGCGCCTCGAAATTACGGGTATCGTAGCGGAAGATCGTGTTGCCGGACGAAACGAAGACCTGATCGGCCTTCTCGGTCAATGCGACATGCTCAACCACCGTTCCTGGTGGAAGGGACGGTAGAAGCGAGGTCTCGACCGTAGTTCGCAGCTTGCGCGTCAGCATGTTGCGCTTGCTTTCGGCCCGCGTCAGGCGAACGACGCCGACGGCATCCACCGTCACGAAGCTTTTGACGGCAGCATCGGCACCACCACTTACCCGATAATCGAGAGCAATGATGCCGGCGCCCTCGTCGGGGATGCGCTGCGGCTCTTCCAGAGTCACCTCGACGCTGGAAACCCGGACCTGATTGCCCGGGAGCTTACGATAAATGTTATGGCCATCGGTGCTGTCGTGGTCGTCGATCCGGGTCAATCCCGACGGGAGATCTGCGCCGGGGATGACCCGCGCCACCATCTTCAACTCGCCGAAGCGAACGGACCCGTCGCCAAAGCCGAAAGCCACGTTGGCCTGATCGAGAGTGCTGCCGAACGCCGTCGCCGTCGCGCCGCCGAAATCAAAAGCCGGGGCCTCGATCGGCTTGCCGGAGGACGCATGCAAGGCAACCACCCGTCCGTCGGCCATAACCATGGCGGCGATGGTTTTGTATTCATCCATGGAGGTGCCAAGGGCGCGTTGCGCCGTCGGCGACAGCGCATAGCTGGAACGATGACCAACCTCGCCGCCGGTAAATAGCGGCACCACCACCTGCACCAGGAACACCATGATTCCAGCCACGGCCAGGATGACGGCCATGCCACCGACGGTGATGGTCCAGTCCGCGATCTTATCCTTGATCAAGACCGATTTGCGGGTGGTCCGGTCGCGGCGCCCCCCCGTTACGGCGGGAGAAGCGGACGGCGCTGCTGGTTCAATCGACATTCTTGCCCTCGGCGGTCAACGACATTGCGGCTGGCGAGAGGCCCGCGTCGCGAAACGCGACGCGGGCTTGGCCCTACCTACTTGGACAACCCGAACATCTTCAGGTCTTCCTTGGCGATGTCGGAGGTGATGGGGAAATAGCCGTCCTTGATGGTGCCGGTCTGGCCCTGCTTTGAGTAGACGAAGCGGATGAATTCGGCCCGGATCGGATCGAATGCCTGGTTGGGGTTCTTATTGACGTAGATGTAGAGCAGGCGCGAGATCGGATAGTCGCCGCTGTAGGCGTTCTCGTCGCTGGCCTCGTAGCACTTGGCGCCGGCCTTGGCTGCCAACGGCACGGCGCGAACGTCGGCGGTCTTGTAGCCGATGCCCGAATAGCCGATGCCGAACTTGTCCGATGCGACGCCCTGAACCACCGTCGAGGACCCCGGCTGTTCCTTCACGCTGTCCTTGAAGTCACCGTTGGACAGGGTGTGCTCCTTGAAGAAGCCATAGGTCCCCGAGGCCGAGTTGCGGCCGTAGAGCGAAATCGGCTTGCCGGCCCATTCGCCGGTGAGGCCGACATCGCCCCAGGTAGCGATATCCTTGTCGAGACCACCCTTGCGGGTCTTCGAGAAGATGGCATCGACCTGCTGCAGGGTCATGCACTTGATCGGGTTGTCCTTGCTGACATAGACCGCCAGCGCGTCGACGGCGACCCGCATGGGGGTCGGCTTGTAGCCGTACTTCTTCTCGAAATCGTCGATCTCCTTGGCCTTCATCGGGCGCGACATCGGTCCGAACTGGGCGGTGCCCTCGATCAGGGCCGGCGGCGCCGTGGTCGAGCCCTTGCCCTCGATCTCAATCTTGACGTTGGGGTACTGGGCCTTGAAGCCCTCGGCCCACAGGGTCATCAGATTGTTCAGCGTGTCGGAACCGATCGACTTGATGCTGCCGGAAACGCCGCTCACCTTGCTGTAATCGGGCAGAGCGGGGTCCACGGAAGCGGCATGGGCGGCCGAAGCCACCAGAGTGGTCGCGCAGATCGCGATCGCGGTCTTTCTAAGCATATGAGGCTCTCCGTTGAGAATTTGTGGCCTGTCTTTCGCGGCTCTTATTTCGCCGCGGCATACTCATCGAGGGTCTTGGCATCACCGGCCTTCAGCGTCATGCCATCCGGCCCCTCGCCGATCCGAGTCACCACCTTCATCAACTCGCCGTGCTTGCGGAATTCCGCGAGATCCTTGGAGTCCGCCTTGAAGACCCAAAGACGGTTTTCCTTCACCTCGGTGACGAAGCCGGGCTTGTCATAACCGGTGTTGTCGGCGCCAGCACATCCCGTTACCGCCATGGCGGCAAAGACCGCCGCAAAAGCCGCATTTCTGAAAGAGAACATGAGCAACCCTCCAGTTAGGTGTCGAATTCATTGCAAGGGCACAACAAACGGTCCGGAAACGATGATTCGGATTCCTCAACCAAGATTGCCGCCGCATATCGCGGCCTCTTCTTTTCTCTGCCCGGTGATATTCAGAAACGTCGCGGCGGAACCAAGGCTTGCGTCATGCACGGAAACGCCGCACCGGCCGGGGCGATTGTCCATGGCATGCAGAGACTTCCGATCCTCGACGAAGGGGTTCAGGCCATTCACGCCAGCGGCCGTGGATTGCAGGACGGTTCGAGCCCACCCAGGCAGATCAGGATTGATGGAATAGAAGACCCATTGCCCCCACTTGCGATCAATCACGAGGCCGGCATTCCTCAGCGTTGCAAGGTGTCGGGAGATCTTGGGCTGAATGGTGTCGATGGCGTGGGTGAGTTCGCAAACGCAAAGCTCCCCTTCGGCCGCCAGCAGGACCAAGCAACGCAGACGGGTTTCGTCGGCAAGCGAGCGATAGAAGTCATTCGGTGCGATCATGATGCCAAACCATATGGAATGGCATATATACGGCGCAACGTATGATCTCACCCGCGCCCAAAGTTTCACAATTCCGTAACCTAGCGCCGATACCAAGCTATCAAAGCAAGTATGGGCTTTAATGGCTGAGTTATGCTCCAAGTATGCACATGAAGTCAGTAATTCTACTTGCCTAATGCCGACGACAGCGCCGTAGGTCAGGGCGGTGACTTGCCGGTTGAGACCAGATGGTTTCCTGCCATGCTGATGCATCATCAATTTCGGTCGGCGGTCACAATGGATCAGAGGGATACGATCATGCCCGTCACGATCGTACCCCTCTGCTTGAATGACAGAACGGGGAGCTGAGTGCTTCTTAGCAGCTCACGCTGTAGCTCGGGCCCGGCGACTT
>Ga0265320_10002571_pt1 | contig 12608 bp, 9 predicted proteins | sample 4827metaG_FD_202087 | JGI IMG/M metagenome (GOLD analysis project Ga0265320, IMG submission 202087) | Rhizosphere microbial communities from Carex aquatilis grown in University of Washington, Seatle, WA, United States - 4-8-27 metaG | ecosystem: Host-associated > Plants > Roots > Rhizosphere >...
CTGCAGCGCGGTGTCTTCGAGGCGCTCGCGCTCAGCATCGGCTTCGCCGCGCTCGGGCGCCTGATCGGCGCCCGCCGCTGAGCTCGCGGCGCGGACGGGTCCGTCGGCCCATGGCGCCCGCGCTCGCAGAGCGGCTACCGTTCGTCTGACATCCGCGCGAACGTGAGGAGCGACGATGACGCTACCGGTCGAGGGCTACCAGCTGAAGGGCATCTCGTCGAAGGCCTACGAACACCCGGCGGACCGCGCCGCGACGGCCTCGCTGCAGTCGATTCCATACCTCGACCGGGTCGTGCGCAAGCTGATCGAGCTCGGCTACGAGCGGGCGCTGCGCCAGGCCGCGCTCGGCATGTCGGTGCGGCTTGGTGAGGATCAGCTCCCGAACGTCTGGCGGCTGCACGAGCGCGCCTACCGAACGCTCGACCTCGACCCGGTCCCGGACCTCTACCTGACGCAGTTCCCGTTCGCCAACGCGTCGGCGATCGGCGCCGGCCAGCCGATCATCGTGCTGCAATCCGGCCTGGTCAAGCTGCTCAACGAGGAGCAGCTGTTCGCCGTCCTCGCGCACGAGGCGGGCCATGTGCTCTCCGACCACGTGCTCTACGGCACGGCGCTGACGATCCTCACGCGGCTCGGCCGCCTACCGGGAATCCCACTGCCGCTGATGCCTCTGCGCGCGGCGCTGATGGAGTGGTACCGCTCAGCCGAGCTGAGCTGCGACCGGGCTGCGGCGCTCGTGACGCGTGACCCGCTGACCGTCTGTCGCGTGCTGATGATCATCGCCGCCGGCGCCGAGGCGAAGCGGCTTGACCTCGACGTGTTCATGAAGCAGGCCCAGGAGTACCGCGAGCGCGGCAAGGGCCTCGAGCGGCTTTCGCGCATGCTGCTGGATCTCAACGTCACGCACCCGATGCCCGTGCGCCGCATCCACGAGCTGATGGCATGGGTGGAGAGCGGCGACTACGACCGGATCGTCGGGGGGTCCTACGTGCGCCGTGACGAGCCGCCGCGGCCGCGGGCGGATGCCGGCGACGCGGTCTCCCACTACGCCGAGCGGTTCAAGAACGTCTTCCGCGACGCCGGCGAATCGATCAACGACGTCGGGCAGCAGCTCAGCGACTGGCTGCGCGGGGGCGGCGACGAGGACCGCGACGGGGAAGGGGACGGGGAGGAGTGAGCGAGTTCGCGCGCCAGCCTGGCGCGCCCATGTGCCCGGACGCGCGCGCGCCGAGCGACGCGCCGCCCCCGCTCGTCAGCGGCAGACGCCGGCGTTGCGCCCCGTGCCGAGCACGATCTGCATCAGCAGACGCACGCCGGCATGCGCGGTCCCGGTCAGCGTGTCGCCGTTGTTGGTCGCCCCGCCGCGCGTGAACGAATCGGTGACCGCCCCGGCGGCCCGGCCGAACACCTCGTAGCTGACACCGTTCGGGAAGCCCGGGCCGAAGCCGCCCTCGACGTTGAACGCCACGAAGTCGCCCTTGCCGGCGCAGAGGTTCCCCGGAACGAAGGTCGTGACCGTTCTCGGTGTCGCCCCGCCACCGCAGACCGGCACGTTCAGCGGTCCGCTCGTGACCTTCACCGTGACCGAGCTGCCGGCCCCGGGGACGAGGGTCTGGAAGTGGATCTGCGTCAGTGGCGCCTGTCCGTTCGGTCCGGGCCGAGCGCAGCCCCGCAGGCGAATGACGCGCACCAGGCCACTCGCCGGCATCGCCCCGGATCGGCCTGCGGCCTTCGAGCGCAGCCAGAACGCGGTGTCGACCGGGTGGGGCTCGGAGATTCGCGCCGCCTTCCCGAGCGCCCCGACCGTGATGAGCGCCGCCATGCTCGCCGCAGGCAGCGCGAGAACCAGTGTTATCGCGAGCAGGCCCGCGGAGGTCAGAAGCCGAGATCGTCGGTGATCGCTGCGCATGGAGTCGTTCCGGTTCCGTCAGGAGCGCCGCGTCGTGCCGCGACAGAGCCCCGTGTTTGTTGAGCCGTCGCGCGCAGAATACCGTCGGCGGCGGTTCGTGTCGGTGCGGCTTTGCGATCGGTCTGCCGCCGGTGGTCGCTGTGCCGCGGTTCACTGAGCGGCTTCAGTGGCGATCCACGATGTGCGGCTGGGAGTGGGGGCGTAGCGTCGATGAGTCGAACCGGGTTCGAATGGAGGGGCCATGTTTGAAACGCTGACTCGCCGTACGCGCAGGACGGCCGCGCCGGCTCTGGTGGTGTTCCTTGCCGCAGCGGCGGTCGCGGCGGGAGCGGCGCCGATTCGCGTGGACGCGACGCCGCGCAGCGTCGCGCACGGTCAGAGGCTGGTGCTGCGAGGCTCGGGCTGGGGGGTGATCGAGTACTGCAAGCCTCGGGTGACACTCGCGCTGCGGCGCGCAGCACCGCTGCGTGACCTACCGATCGCCACGGCGAACCTGCGAACCGATCCGCTGCAAAGCGGAACGTTCCGCACCTCCTGGATCGTTCCGGCAACGGTGCACCCGGGGGTGCGCATTATCGTGGCGACGCAGCACTGCGAAAGCGGCAAGGACGGCCGGGCGGTGCTCGTCACGCGCTCGACGCGCGTGCGCGTGTCGTGACGAGCGGGCGCGTGTGGCGGTCCTCCGCGCGGCGGGTGAGTGTCGTGAAGGCGACGGCCGGAATCGAACCGGCGTAGACGGCTTTGCAGGCCGCTGCGTAGCCACTCCGCCACGTCGCCAGCGCGCTCTAGCGTATCTCGGTGGCGACCCGCTCGCCGCCGCGGACGCCCTTCGACCGGCGCCGGGTCCGCGGCGGGCGGCCGGTTCGATCGTTTACGCTTCACGCTCCCAGGGCGATTAGCTCAGCTGGGAGAGCGCCGCCTCGACAAGGCGGAGGTCACTGGTTCGAGCCCAGTATCGCCCATCGAGACGTGCGCCAAGGAGGGTGTGCGTGGCTTCAGCAGTGAAAGGCACCGATCCAACCATTCCGAGCCGTCTCCGGCGTCTGGCGCAGCAGCCGATGCCGGGGGTTCGGCGTTCCGCGCGGCCGCGCTCGCCGCTGCGGTCGCTGCCCCGGTCGGCGTCGATCGCCCTCGCGTTGGCGGCGGTCGTGATCGTCGCGGTGATTCTCGTGCGGGCGGGCGCCGGCCGGGCGTCAACCGGCCCGGCGGCGTCGAGCCGGGCTCCGGCGATCGTCGCCCCGCACGGCTTCGCGCGCATCGCGCGCTACTCGACCATCGTCAAGAACGACTCCTTCAACGGCGCTGCGCTTCCCGCCGGCTGGACGAAGGGGCACAACGACAGCCACGGTTTCGCTGCCACGCTCTTTCAGCCGTCACAGGTCAGCCTGACCGGGTCCTCGGTTGCGCTGACCGCGATCAATCAGCCGAGTGGCGGCTACCCCTACCAGTCGGGCTGGATCTCAACCCAGGGCTCTTTCGCGACGACCTATGGGCTGATCGACTTCCGGGCGAAGATGCCGGCGGGCCAGGGCCTTTGGTCGGGACTCTGGCTCAACCAGCCCGATCACAGCAACCCGTGGGGCGAGATCGACGTGCAGGAGATGCTGTTGGGTAACACCCACGCCGTCTACGGCAGTCTTCACGGCTGGGCGCCAGACCCGTCGTGGGGTGAGCTCCAGAGCACGGCTCTGCTTGCCGACGCGTCGCAGCGCTTTCACGACTACCAGGTCGTCTGGCAGCCCGGGATGATCACCTGGGCCGTCGACGGTGTCGCGTTTGCCCAGTACACGAAGACGCAGGCGCTTGCTGCCGGCCACCCGTGGCCCTTCGACGACGGAGCCGGCCTGTTCCTGATCGCGGACCTCGCCGTGGCGGCGCCGTCCGAGTGGGGCGGGGCGCCGGACTCCTCGACGGTCTTCCCGGCATCGATGCAGATCCAGTCGGTTCGCGTCTGGCGCTAGCCGGGTGTCGACGAGCGCCGGCGCAACGCGCCGCCGGCCGATCGCGGCGCTCCGCGCCGCGGCTGAAAGCGCGCCGGAACGCCGTTTCGCCGCGTGCGCGTGGACCGGGAATCTCACCAACCGGCCCTCCAAACGCCGCTATCATGGCGCCATCTGGTTCGAAGGGACGTCGGCGCAGATGAGGATTGATGATGTACCCGGCTCGTGGATCCAAGACGGCAACCGAGGCGGCACGCGCCGGCCGCGGTTCCGCAGGGCGTAAGCCGAGCGCGCGGCGCGTTCCGGCGCCTCGTCTGCTCCTGGCCGCGATCCTGGCGGCGCTCGTCGTGGTGTGGGTCGGGACCTCGGTGCCCGGATTCGCGTCGCAGCCGGTGTCCGGTTTGGCGAACGGGACGACCGGTGGCCACGCGCTGAAACCCGTGCAGGGCGCCGCGTCAGGTCCTGTGGTCCTGGTGAGACAGCGAAAGCCGCGGCGCAACTCGGGCAAGGCCGTCATCGGGCTCTTCAAAGCGACTCCCTCGACGGTCGCACCTTCCGGCGGCACGGTGCATCTCGACGCCGTCGTTCAGGGCGCGACCTCCTGCCGCTTCAGCTCCTCGAAGACGCTGCCCGAGCTCCCGGCGACGAAGGCCTGCGCCGCCGGCAACGTCTCGGTCGAGCTCAAACTGCCGAAGAACACGAGCTCGTCATCGCGCACGTTCCAGTTCCAGCTCGTCGCCAAGGGCGCCGGCGGGACGGCCCGCGCCGTTCCGGTCGCGGTCGTCGAGCGCGGCTCCGCCTCCGCTCCTCGGATCGTGGTTCAGCCGGCCAGCGATACCGCGGTGGCCGGTTCCACGGCGACCTTCGACGCGGCATCGGCAGGGCCCGCGAGCGTCCAATGGCAGATCTCGACCGACGGGGGACGCGACTGGGCGATCATCGCAGGCGCGAACGGGACGAGCTACTCCTTCACGGCCAGCGAGGGCGAGAACGGGTTCGAGTACCGCGCCGTGTTCTCGCGCCACCAGCGCAACACGACGACCGAGGCTGCGACGCTGACGGTGACCCAGGCGGCGGCCGCGGGCAGCAACCATCCGCCGTCGAGCCCTGGCGGCGGCGGCCAGCTCGACGCCGCGCCGGCGATCACGCTTCAGCCGACGCCGGACGGGGTGGTCGAGAGCGCGGCGGCGACCTTCACCGCGCAGGCATCGGGCAGCCCGGCGCCGACGGTGCAGTGGCAGGTGTCAGCCGACGGCGGCGCCTCCTGGGCGAACTTCGCTGATCCAACGGCGACCTCAGCGACCGTGTCGTTCGCGGCGAGCGCCGGCGAGAACCTCGACGAGTATCGCGCGACGTTCACGAACCGCGCAGGAACGGCGACGAGCGCCCCCGCAACTCTCTACGTCGTGACGGGGAGCCTCGCCCCGGCGGCGATCGCCAGCCCTGCCTTCGACTCGACGGTGTACGCGGGGTCGCAAGCCTCGTTCTCGGCGGCCCCTTCGGGCAACCCCTTCCCGAGCGTGCAATGGGAGGTGTCGACCGACGGCGGCGCCACGTTCACAGCGATCCCGGGCGCCAACGCGACGACGTACAGCTTGCCGTCGGCGACGTTGGGCGAGTCGGGCGAGGAGTTCAAAGCGCTCTTTACGAACGTGACCGGCCAGGTGACGAACCAGGTCGCGACGCTGCCGGTCAAGCTCACGGTGCAGGTCGCCCCGACGAGTCCGTCGGTCACGTCGCAGCCGGCAAACCAGGCGGTCCTTCTTGGCCGCGCGGCGACGTTCTCTGCGTCGGCCGTGGGCAACCCAGCGCCAACCGTCAAGTGGCAGGTGTCCACCGATCACGGGAGCAGCTGGAACGACGTCCCCGGCGCAAGCTCGCCGAGCTACTCGTTCCAGCCGGTGGCGGGAGACAGCGGCAGCGAGTACCGCGCGGAATTCACGAACGGCGTGGGCCCGCCGGTCGACAGCCAACCGGCGACGCTGATCGTGGGATCGGACACGCGCACGTCGAACTGGTCCGGCTACGTCGCCACCGGTGCGACGTTCACCTCCGTGACCGGCAGCTGGACCGTCCCCGTTGCAACCTGCTCGTCCAGCTCGGCCTTCTACTCGTCGGACTGGGTCGGCATCGACGGCTACACGAGCGAGAGCGTCGAGCAGGACGGGACCGATTCGGATTGCGACGGAACGACCCCGGTCTACTACGCGTGGTATGAGATGTACCCGGCGGGAAGCGTCCAGCTCCCGTACCCGGTCGCCGCGGGCGATACGATCAGCGCCTCGGTCAGCGTCTCGGGCTCGACCTGGACGCTGTCGATCTCGGACGCGTCGGTGAGCCCGCAGAGCCACGCGTCGTGGACGGCGACACCGATCACGACATCGTCCCCGGGTCTGGCACAGTCCTCGGCAGAGTGGATCGCCGAGCGGCCCGAGCTGTGCACCGGCAACTCCTGCCAGTACACATCGCTGACGAACTTCGGCACGGTGAGCTTCGCAAACGCCACGGCCAACGGCAGTCCGATCTCCAGCTTTGCGAACACACCGCTGGAGATGACGAGTCCTCCACCGACCTACAGTGCGACGACGCTGCTCGCCCTTCCAGGCGCGCTCAACGGCTCTGGCAACGCCTTCAACGACACCTGGTACGCCAGCAACTGACCGCCGGCTCTCGTCGGTTGCGCGCCAGGTCGCCAAAGTCCGGTCCGTCGGTGGAAAAACGGCGATCGCGCCCGCGTTGATGTTCTGAACGGGCGGTGCGTGGGGTGGCTCCGCTGTGACGCCCGCACAACTCTCGACGACTGCGGAAAGGACTCTGCGTGCGGGCACGACTGAACAAGATCCGGGGCGAGGATGGCTACACACTGATCGAGGTGCTGGTTGTCGTGCTGGTGATCGGAATCCTGGCGACGATCGCGCTGCCGTCGTTTCTGAACCAGACCACGAAGGCAACCGCCGCCTCGGCCATGGAGCTGGCGCATTCGGCGCAGATCGCAGCCGAGACCTACGCGACCGATCACAACGGAAGCTACGCCGGCCTGACGGTCTCGACGCTGAGCTCCTACGACGCGTCCATCCAGACCTCGGCGGCCAACAACAACGCCTACGTTCTGAGTGTCAGCAACGCGACCGCGACCGGATACAAGGTCACAACCGCATCCTCCGACGGCAGCGAGACCTTCAGCATCAACCGCACCGGCGGTGTCGTGACGCGAAGCTGCGCGCCCGCGGGCGCGGGATGCAAGAACGGAAGCTGGTAGACCCGGCGGCGTCGCGGCTAGGTCGTCGCGACCGGAGCGAGCAGGAAGATCTCGACGCCGAGATCCGGATCCACGTGGTTGTTGCTCATGAACGCTACGACCGTGCGCTCCGTCAGTCGCTCGACCATGCTGATCGCGTCATCGGCGAGCGTCTTCTGCATCGCCCGCCGACCCCGGAGCACGACGTTCTCGCGTCCGGCGTCCACCAGGTGGCGCTCGGCCTTCGTCAGCGCGTCGCCCAGCACGCAGACGACGAGGTTCTCGTCGATCGTCGTCCGGGCGCGCACGGGCCCGCGGCCGGTGTAATGGTGCATGAGTCCGACGATCCCGTTGGAGATCGCGGCCGCCACCACGCCGTTGCCGGTCGCCGAGTCGGTGGTGTCAGGCATGCTCGCCCTCTCTGCCGACTCACAAAGGCTGGTGCGCCGCGCGCAGGGAGAATCGGCAGATAACCGAACGGACGGTCTCTCAAGAGTAGCGGGTGGGCCGCGTCGGATCGGCGGGGCCTCGCGAGGCCCGCTACCGGCGTGCTTCCGGCGATGGCCCGCCGGCGGCCACGTCGATCACCGCCGCCCCGTCGAAGCGCCCGTGGCGGAGATCCTCCAGCGCCTCGGGCGTGGCGTCCAGCTCGTAGCGCGAGACCTTCGTGCGGATCGGTGTGCGGGCCGCAAGCGCGAAGAACTCGTGTGCGTCGCTGCGTGTGAGGTTCGCGACGGACCGCAAGATCCGCTCCCCCCAGAGCAGGTCGTACGAAAACGAGGGGATCGCCGACATGTGGATTCCGGCGCACACGACGACGCCCCCCTTGCAGACCGCCGCCAGCGCAGCCGGAATGAGCTCGCCGGCGGGAGCGAAGATGATCGCGCAATCGAGCTCCACCGGAGGGCGCTCGAGCGAACCGCCGGCCCAGTCCGCGCCCAGCTCGCGCGCGAACCGCTGGCTGCGCGTGTCGCCCGGCCGCGTGAACGCGAAAACGCTCCTGCCTTCGGCGTGCGCCAGCTGCGCGACGATGTGCGCCGAAGAGCCGAACCCGTAGAGGCCGATCCGCTGACCGTCTCCGGCCAGCCGCAGGGCCCGGAAGCCGATCAGCCCGGCGCACAGCAGTGGCGCGAGCTCGAGATCGCCGTAGGAGTCCGGCAGCGGGATGCAGAATCGCCGGTCGACCACCGCGAACTCGGCGAAGCCCCCGTCGATGTCGCGCCCCGTGAAGCGGGCCAGATCGCACAGGTTCTCGCGGCCGCTTCGGCAATAGCGGCACTCACCGCAGGTCCAGCCGAGCCACGGGACGCCGACGCGCGTCCCGGGCGCCAGCGGCTCACCGGACAGCGGCTCGGTCGCGCTCGCCGCCACGACGGTGCCGACGATCTGGTGCCCCGGCACAACCGGCGGGTGCGGGATCGTCACCTCGCCGTCCAGCAGGTGCAGGTCGGTGCGACACACGCCGCACGCCCGCACGGCGACGATCACCTGCTCGGCGGTCGGGACCGGCTGCGGGATGTCGACCAGGCCGATCTCACCGGGCGCGGCGATCTGGATCGCGCGCATGTGGTCAGCCGGCCGAGAGGGCGCCACGGGAGTTGGGCTCGACGACCGAGCGGCGACGCCGCAGTCCGCCGGCGAGCACGGCGCTGGCTCCGAACAGCGCCAGCGTGCCGAGCGGGCACGCGAGCCACGGCAGTCCGTCGGTGTGCGACAGCGGGTAGAAGACGTGCTCGCTGCCGCCGGCCGCGTCGAAGAGCACGTGCGAGAGGTTGACGGCAAAGACCGCCCACGCCGCCTGCCAGCGCCTGGTCACCAGCAGTGCCAACAGACCGAGCACGAGCACGAACGCGACGGAATGGGTGTCCGGGCGTCCCGGCAGCGTTTCGATCGTGTGCAGGCTCAGACTCCCGGCTGCGATGAAATGGTCGAGGTCCAGCAGCGAGCCGCCGGCGAACGCGACTGCCGTGTAGCGGATGCGGCGCCGGCTGCGCCAGAGGATCGGCGCCAGCGCCGCGACCGCCAGGGCGCCGTGGATCACCACGGCCCAGACGGCCGACAGAAGCGGGTGGCTCGGGTCCGACAGGAAAGGCCAGGCGCTGTAGGGGCTCACGCGCCAGGGGCGCGGCGCAGTAAAGACGTCCCCTTGCGGTGGGTCGCCGGAAGCGAGCGGGTCAATTCGAGCGTGCTGACCAGCGTCGTCGGACGTCCTCGCCCGACGGTCACAACGACCGTCAGCTGGACGGCGATCCGCTGCGAGCGAGCCACCAACGCCAGGCCGCTGGGTGTGAGCGTCATGTGGACCGTCGTGACGCTGGCATTGTGGAACGTGAACGAGAGCTTGGAAAGCACGGCGCCGGCCGCCTTCCCCGGACTGGCCGGAAGGAGTTGCAGCGACGCGCTGCCGTGGCAGGCCGCGTGACATTGCAGCTCGGTCGTCGCCTGATGACCGCTCACGAGCGCGACCGCGGGCAGTGCGATCGGCAGGCTCGGACAGGCGTTCGCGCACGGCCCGCTCGCGCCCGGAAGACCATGTCCGGGTGAGCCGCCCGGTGTGCCGGCCACACCGCCGGGGCCGCCGAGCCCGTTGGCGAACGTGGCGCCGTTCGCCTGGACGGTCGAGCTGCCCGTGTCGGCGATGTAGAAGGCGAAGCTTGGTCCACCGGAGCCGCCCCCGCCTGCTCCGCCGCCGCCGCCAGAGCCTCCCGAGCCGCCTGAGCCGCCCGTCCCAAGGCGCGGCACGCCGTTCGATCCGCCGGCGCCGCCGGCGCCGCCGCCTCCGCCGCCACCGCCCGGGCCGCCCGATCCGCCGGCGCCGCCGTTACCCGCGCTGATCTTGCTGCCGAACTGGGCGATCACGATCGACGCGCCGTTGAGGTAGAGGCCAAACGATCCGCCACCGCCGCCACCGCCGGTGCCGCCCGTGCCACCGGTGCCACCGCCACCGCCGCCGCCGCCGGCGTTGCCGGCGCCGTAAACGAGTCCGCCCGGTTCGAGCTGCGCGTCGCCGCCACCGCCGCCGCCGCCGCCGCCACCGCCACCAGGTCCGCCCGGCGCCCCCGAGCCACCGTTGCCGGGGATCCATGTGGGACCGGCCGGGGAAACGCTCGGCCCGGCCGCCCCGTTCGCGCCGTGCGCGCCGTCGGTGCCGTTTGCGCCGCTGGCGCCGGAGCGGCCGTCGCCGGTCGAGCTCGAGCCGCCGGCCCCGCCGCCGTTACCCCCGCCGGCGATCGCGCCGTTGACGCTCGCCGATCCCGGAGCGCCGACGTAGGTGCCGAGCACCTGGGCCTTGCCCGAGACGAGTTTGGTGGGACCGCACTCCTTGGCGGAGCCCGTGCCGGCGCACCCCTGCGAGGTGGCCGATGAACCGGTCGATCCCCAGCCGCCGAAGCCTCCGTCGCCCGCTGACGGTCCCGCGCCCGGCAGCCCAAGGGCGTTGGCGGCCGCGAGCATCAGCGGGTTCTGCTGGAAGCCGGCGGCATGGCGAAGCGTGTAGTCGTTGCCGTTCGCCCCGAGGCCGGGTGCACCGCCGGTCGGGTCCACCGGGGTGCAGTGCGAGCCCGACGCCAGGCACGCCGCGACGACCGCCGCCGGCGTCTCGCCGGCGCCGCCGGTGCCGCCCGCCCCGCCCTTGGCGCCGGCGGTTCCGGCCGCCCCATCGGCGCCCGACGTTCCGTTCGCGGCCGTCACGCCGACGTTGTTGAGGGTCACCTTCGAGCCGCCGAGCGCGACGAGCCCGTACGCGGATGCCGAGGGCGCGCTCGATCCCAGGCCGGCGAGGTTCAGCTGCTGAATCGTGACAGCCGAGGCACCGTTGGCCAGCACGGCTTCGGGGGCCCCCGAGATCGTGGTCGGCTTCGTGGGGTTGTAGACGGCGATCCAGGTGCTCGGGTCGAAACCGCCGTAGATGCCGATCCCGTTGTCGCGCGAGGTCAGCGCGATCGGGCCGACGTAGCTTCCCTGGGCGACGCGGAGCTGGTTGAGCGCTCCCTGTGAGCTCTCCGCGAGGGCGAGCCCGCGCTGCAGGGTCGCCACCGGCTTCTGCTGGGTGCCGGGATTGCCGTCGCTCCCGGAGGGTGCGACGAACACTGCGCCGGCGCCGGTCCCCGGCACCGTCAGCGCGAACGTCACGTTGACCGCCGCGTCGGCGGCAACGTTATTGATCGTGCAGGTCGTTGTGGTCCCGGCGCAGCCGCCGCCGGACCAGCCGGCGACGCTGAAGCCCGCAGCCGGCGTCGCCGTGATCGTGACGTTGTCCTGATACTTGACGACGCAGCTCGTCGATCCGGTGGGGCAGGGGAGTGTCGGGTCGTTTGTCGTGAGCGCTGCGGTTCCCTCGGGACCTGCGGCGACGCTGATCGTGAACTCAGCCGGAGGAATGAAGCTCGCGATGTCGGTCTCGGTGCTGGTGGCGTTGAACTTGCACAGGTGATTGGTCCCGGTGCAGGAGTCGGCGCCCGTCCCGCTCCAGCTGTCGAAGTGGAAGCCCACGTCGGGGGGAGCGGTCGGCGTGTCACCGGCGGCGGTCACGGTGATCGGGTCGCCATATGTCGCGGAGCACGTGACCGCGGATCCGGGCGTCGCCCCGGTCGTCTTGGTGCAGCCCGCGTTGAGATCCTGCAGCGTCACGACACCGTTGCCGGCGGTCTGGACCGTGATCGGGAAGACGTTCGCCGCGAAGGTCGCCGTGTCCGTCTCGTCGCCCTGCACGCTGTTGATCGTGCAGGTCAGTGCGCTGCCGGCGCAGGTGCCGCCGCTCCAGCCGACGAGGTTGTGGCCGACCGCCGGCGCGGCGACGAGCGAGACGCTGTCGCCGTAGTTGACCAGGCAGCTCGTCGGCGCCCCCATCGGACCGCAGAGCGTGTTGTTCGTGTTGTTGGGATTCGTGGTGTCGCCGGCCGTGACGGTCCCGGCGCCGACGACGGCGCCGACGACCGTTAGCTGGGCAACCTTGAACTGGGCCGTGTAGCTCTCCGTGCCGGGCGGCACGTTGACGATCGTGCAGATCTGGTTCGCGTTGCCGCCGCATTGCGTGCCGGCCGGGCCGAACCACGACGTGAACGTGAAGCCTGCGTTCGCCGTTGCGGTGATCACGACCGTGTCGCCCACGTGCGCCGTGCAGCTCGGCGCGAGCGTGCAGTGGACTGTCGCGTCGGAAACGGTCGCGGTGCCCTGCCCCGGAACACCCGAAGCGACGACGAGAACCGTCTGAACGAAGTTCGCCGTGTCTGTCTCGGCGCCCGAGGCGCTGAACGTGCAGGCGTTGCCCGAGACGTTGCCGGCGACCGAGCACTGTCCGCCGCCGGTCCAGCTGACGAACGCGTTTCCGCCGGCGGGCGTCTCGGTGATCTGGATCTGATCGCCGTCGCCGACAGCGCAGTTGGTCGCGCACGAAATCGGGTTGCCGGCATCGGTGACGACTATCCCACCGCTGCCGACGACGCCGGTGGTCAGGGTGTCCATGATCTGGGCGAAGTTCGCGGTGTCGGTTTCGGGTCCGGTCGCGTTGAAGGTGCACGTG
>Ga0265320_10002572_pt1 | contig 12605 bp, 10 predicted proteins | sample 4827metaG_FD_202087 | JGI IMG/M metagenome (GOLD analysis project Ga0265320, IMG submission 202087) | Rhizosphere microbial communities from Carex aquatilis grown in University of Washington, Seatle, WA, United States - 4-8-27 metaG | ecosystem: Host-associated > Plants > Roots > Rhizosphere >...
TCCGATCACTCTTTCTTCCATTTCGCTTTCATTCCCGCGCTCCCCGGCAGCGATCAATACGACCCGAAATGGGCCGCGTTCTACAGCGTGGCAGACCGCAGCGAGTCGGCGCGGATCAAGTTCATGCACGACTGGGTAGCGAAGCGGATCGAGACGATCGAAAAATACCATCCCGACATGCTCTGGTTCGACATGAACACCGATCACGCCACAGATCCGCTCAAGATCCGGGTGGCCGCCTACTATTTCAACTGGGCTCGGCAACAAGGCAAGGAAGTCGCCATCAGCGCCAAACAGGCCGCGTGGGTCTCGGGCCAGATCATGGACTATGAACGCGAGGGACGGGCGCCGATGGAACTGACCGATTGGGTCTGGCAGCCCGACGATCCGATCACGAACAAGTTCGGCTATGTGGAAGGACAGAAGCCGTATCCTGCCGACCAGTTTGTCTGGAAGATTGTCGAGAACGTGAGCAAGAACGGCAATCTGCTGCTGAATATTTCGCCCAAGGCAGACGGAACCATCCCGCAGGAGCAGCAAGACGTCCTGCTGGCCATTGGCCGCTGGCTCGGAGTAAACGGCGAGGCGATCTACTCCTCGCGTCCCTGGATCAAATATGGCGAAGGCCCCGCGGCCGACGGCGCGGCGAAAGCGATGCTCGCGGCCCGCGCGAAAGGCTTCGCTGGCCGCCTCAACGGGCAGAATCAGGGCAACCAGGTGGTCGGCGGCGGCGGGTTGCCGCGCAAAGGCTACACTCCGCAGGACATACGCTTCACCACCCACGATGACACGCTCTACGCGACGGTGATGAGCTGGCCGGGCGAGGAAGCGGTCATCACCTCGCTCGCGACCGGAAAAGCACCGACGGGAAAGGTCGAAAAGGTCGAGTTGCTCGGCCACGCCGGTGAGCTGGCCTTCACGCAGGACTCTGCCGGCCTGCACGTGAGATTCCCCGCTGAAAAACCCTGCGATTATGCCTACGTGCTGAAGATCACCGGGCTGAAACTTCAATAGCTCCCGGCACCGCCGGGTCGCCTCTCACGAACAATCAGCGGCGAACGGCATGGGGTCAGGTCGCGACAAGTAAACTAGGCTCAACAAAAAGGCCCTCGGATAAATCCGAGGGCCTAAATTGGGTGCAGGGGCTGGATTTGAACCAGCGACCTTCAGGTTATGAGGCCGAAGGCTTTTGAGGGGAGAATTGCCGAAAATAGGGAGGTTCTTGTGTCAAATCTTGTGTCGCAGCTCTCAACCGGGAGCAAAGCGGTGCAATTCGGTGCAAATGGGGGCAGTTTTGTCACAGATTGATTCCGACCCACCGAGTGGCGCTTCGGGGACCACGGAAATAACAATCGCGCTTATTTCCGTTTTTTATCTTTAACGGAAACAAGGACTATGCTTATTTCCGGCTCGTGGAAGCGAAACGCCATCCTTCGCCTACCGGGCAATGGATAAAGACCCTGAAAGGTTACCGCGCCTTCCGCCCCGCTCCCTTGCCGCCTGCCTTGGAATGGACCCCTCGGCTAGTTCGCAGTCTCTCGGCGGCCGATCAACTGCTTGGGCGTTTGGCCGCCGAAGGGCGCCGCCTTCCAAATCCGCACGTCCTGCTACGCCCGTTTGTCCGCAGGGAGGCGGTGTATTCTAGCCGGATTGAAGGCACGCAGGCCTCCTTAGGCGAACTGCTGGCGGCCGAAGCGGGGGCCGTCGTGGAGCGCAGTCCCGATGACCTGCGCGAGGTGGGAAATTACGTCACGGCTTTGGAGTATGGCCTGAAACGGCTGAAAACCCTCCCGCTCTCCCTTCGTCTCGTGCGTGAACTTCACAAGAAGCTCATGACCGGGGTCCGGGGCGATCACGCCACTCCGGGAGAGTTCCGTCGTTCGCAGAATTGGATTGGCCGGCCCGGCTGCACACTGGCGGACGCATCCTATGTGCCGCCCCCGCCCGATGCATTGCTCGAGCATCTCGGCCGGTGGGAAGAATTCCTCCACGACGAATCGATTCCGCCTCTGGCCCACGCGGCGATGATGCACTACCAGTTTGAGGCGATCCACCCCTTCCTGGATGGAAACGGCCGCGTGGGGCGGCTGCTGATCACGCTTTGCCTCTGCGCACGCGGGGTTCTGCCGGAACCGCTGCTCTATCTATCGGCGTTTTTTGAAGCCACTCGACGGGACTACTACGATGGACTCCGTCAGGTGACCGAGAGCGGTGATTGGCCTGGATGGCTGGAGTACTTCTTCAACGGCGTCGCCCGGCAGTCGGAGGATGCGATCAGCCGGGCCGGACGGATCGATCGTCTACTGAGCCAATGGCGCGCGTCGCTTTCGGGCGGCGGTTCAAAAGTCCCTGCTCAGCTGATCGAGTTGCTTGGCGCAAATCCCTTTCTCACTCCGCGCGAAACAGAACGTCGTCTCAAGGTTTCCTACAATGCCGTGATGCGCGGGATTACGTTGTTGGAGTCTAGAGGGATCCTTAGTCAGGTCGGTGAGGCCAAGCGCGGCCGGGTTTTTTGCGCCCGATCGATTCTCGATATTCTGGAGGAGCCAGCCCACCTGATTCCGGACGAAACCCATGCGACATCACGGCGAAAACAGCCGTCAGAAGGGCCACTCCAGTGAAAAACGATAACTTATGAAATACATTCCCAGGTTCTTCCTCGCGAGTATCCTCGGCGTGCTCCTGATCCCTTCGGTTTGTCTCTCGGCGGAGATGAAGATTCCGTCATCATCTGTGGACGAGGAAGCGCTCTGGAAGCTTGAGCATGACTATTGGCGCTACGTTCAAAGCAATGACCTGACGGCTTACCTCGACTTGTGGCACAAGGATTTTCTCGGCTGGCCGTCGGTGAATTCCGCGCCCGTCGGTAAAGATCACATCACGGATTGGATCACCTCTCAGACCAGCAAGGGGCTGGCCTTCAAGTCTGGTGAATTCAAGCCCGCTGCCATTCACGTAAGTGGGAACGTCGCGTCCCTGTGCTACTGGATAACGTATCAACTCGTGGACAAGGATGGGAATGGTCAGACGTATACGTTGCGGATCACTCATACGTGGATCAGGAGCGGAAGCGATTGGCGCATCATATCCGGGATGTCCATGCGCGAGCCCGCGCCTACGGCAAGGTGACGGCGACGCCCTTCCTCCCCAAGGGGCTGCCTCCGCGCAAGCTTGTGGCAATTCTTGGGAGGTGAGCCCTCTCCGTGAGGGATTTTATACAGTGGAGTGCAATTTCTAGCACCGCTCGCCCCACCCCATGTAACTTGCTCAACAAAAAGGCCCTCGGATAAATCCGAGGGCCTAAATTGGGTGCAGGGGCTGGATTTGAACCAGCGACTTTCAGGTTATGAGAAGGGAGGACTCCGAGTGAGGACATGAATTCCTGACCGGATTCCTGTCCAAAACTGGGTGTTTCCGGCCGGAAACATGCCGGAAACACAAAAAACATGAAAAAACAAAAGTCCTCCCGGCTAAAAATTAGAAAGTGCTTATTTACCGAACACGGCATCACCTAACACTGCATCGAATTCCCAACCCGGCGCCGATTCCTACGAACTCCACCGACGATTCGCCGACAGCCTTAGGGGACTGGTCCTGGTTGCGCAGGCCTTAGTCTCTGGGGCAACCTACGTTCGCCACCCCGTTCCCCTGCATTCTTAGCCGAGGTAATTGATAACGGCTACCGGGGAGCAGATGATGCTATTCGCCGATCGGGTCAGCGCTCACCGCTGGTGGGCCAATTAGTGGAGGATCCTCCTCTCCGCCCTGGCCTACACGCTCCTCGAGTCGGTCCGCCGCCTGGTCTTGGCCGGCACCGCCCTCGCCCAGGCTATCTGCCAGACGATCCGCCTCCAGCTGATCAAGATCGGCACCGCCATCGAGCGGAAGCTCACCCTCGTGCGTCTTCACTTCAGTTCCACTCACCCGCTCCAGGCCATCTTCGCCCACGCCGCCCGCCCTCTCGTCCCGCCGTGAATGACGGCCCAGGGCGTGGGGGTAAGGGGGCAGTGTCGAATCCCATATAGAATCCGCTCCCTTCGGCCGGGAAAACTGCCTCCCGGCGCCAAAAAACCTTCAGCCCATCAAAAACGATCTGTCAAAACCGCCTTCATGAATGATTCGGGTTAGGTCTTTGGATGAAAATGGCTGCCCGGGCTGGGATCGAACCACCGGCCAGGAAAATACCCCCTCCGCATCCGAAGCGGGAAAATTCACCGGTCGGAATTTTTGCCGGTGCTCGCGTAGATCGCCAGAATGATGATGGCCCCCTTGAGCACCATCTGGGCGTAGGGGGAGACTTCCATCAGGTTCAAGCCATTGTTGAGCATGCCGAGCATGAGAGCGCCCACCAGCGTTCCCAGGATATGACCGCGTCCGCCGGTGATGCTGGTGCCTCCGAGCACAACAGCGGCGATGGCATCGAGCTCAAACCCTCCGCCCGCGTTGGGCTGCCCTGACATTAGGCGGGAGGACAGCACGATCCCGCTGATCGCCGCGGTCAATCCGCTCAGCAGATAGGCGAGAAACTGGTAACGCCGCACCCGGATGCCCGAAAGGCGGACGGCCTCCTCATTGCCCCCGATGCCGTAGAGGTAGCGCCCGACCGGGAAATGATTGAGCATGACGTAGGCGATCCCAAAGACCGCGAGCATGATGAGAATCGGGGTCTCGATGCCGAACACCTGTCCCCGACCCCAGAAGGCGAACGATTCAGGGAGACCGGAAAGGGGATAGCCCTTGGTATAAAGCAGGGCGGCGCCACGGGGAATCTCCATCATCGCCAGGGTGACGATGATCGCGGGGAGGCGCACGTAGGCAACGAGCACGCCGTTGACCGCCCCGCAGACGAGCCCCATGAGCAGGGCCAGGATTATCGCCAGAAAGGGGGGAACCCCCGCCAGCATGGCTCCCGCCGCGGTCGTCATGCCCAGGGCCATGACGGCGCCGACCGACAGGTCAATTCCACCGGTGAGAATCACGATGGTCATGCCGACGGCGATGATGGCGTTGACCGATACCTGGCGAAGGACGTTGCTCAGGTTGGCCGGACTCAGAAATTCGCCTGAGAGGAAGGACATGGCGACGCCCAGCAGCACCAGCCCGACCAGCGAATACGTCAGGGGGTTGCGACGGAAGAAATTCCGGAGCGGTTGGAGTCTTCCCGCCCCGGGATTCCCCGCTTCAGGCGATGTGTCCGCCGGTGGCATAGTACATGATGTTTTCCGCGGTGATCTCCTCCGCACGGTCGATGGTCCTTTCTATCCGATGCTGGCGCATGACGATCACCCGATCGCTCATTCCGACCACCTCGGGCAGCTCCGATGAGACCATGATGATCGACCGCCCCTGAGCCGTGAGCGATCGCATCAGGCCGTAGATTTCCGACCGGGCTCCCACATCAATGCCCCGGGTGGGCTCGTCGAAGACCAGGATCCGGCAGTCGGCGAACAGCCATTTGGCGATGACGACCTTCTGTTGGTTGCCGCCGCTCAGGGTGCTGGCCGGCTGCCGGGTGGACGAGGCCCTTATCGACAGCCGGTTGACGAGACGAAGGACCGCCGATTCCCCCCGCCGGCGGCTCAGCCAGCCCCCGACCGGGTGGCGAAGCGCGGACAGGTTAGTGATGACGACATTCTCCGCCACGGAAAAGGGCAGGATCAGCCCCTGGTGCCGGCGGTCCTCCGGCAGGAGGCCGATGCCCCGGGCCCGGGAGTCCGCCGGGGTGGACGGGTCGAACGGACGGTCGTGGCAGGTGACGTCGCGGACATGGGCGCGGTCGGCACCCAGCAGCGCCCTGACGACCTCGGTGCGACCGGAGCCGACGAGTCCCGCGAAGCCGAGAATCTCACCCTCGCGCAGGCCGAAGCTCACGGCGGGAAGCCGGGGCTCGAGTTGGAGGCGCTTCACCTTTAGGATCACCGGGCCGGGCGGGGTGGCGGGCCGGGCCGGGAATTCGTGGATGATGTCGCGCCCGGCGATCAACCTGACCAGCTCCTGAGGCGTGCACTCGGACACCGGCCGGATGCCGACGGAACGCCCGTCTCGCAGGCAATGCACGCGCCCGGCGATCTGGAAGATTTCGTCCAGGTGATGGGAGATGAAGATCATGGCCACCCCGGTGCGCTGCAGCTCCCGCATCACGGCGAAGAGACGCTTCACCTCGCCGCCGGTGAGCGTGGCGGTGGGTTCATCCAGGATGAGAATGCGCGCGGAGCGGCCCAGGGCCTTGGCGATTTCGACAAACTGCTGCTCGGCGATGCTGAGCTGGGAAACCAGCCGGCTGGCATCGAGGTCGACCCCGAGGCGTTGCAGGAGCGCGCGGGCCTCCCGCCTCATGGCTGACCGGTCGAGCAGGCCCCACGGGGTGCGCCGTTCCCGCCCGAGAAAGATGTTTTCGCAGGCGGAGAGATGGGGCACCAGGCTGAACTCCTGGTAGATGATGCTGATGCCGTGTTTCTGGGCTTCGGACGGATCGGCCAGCCTGACCTCGCGCCCCTCGATCAGAATCCGGCCCTCGTCCGGCCGGTGCACTCCGGCGAGAACCTTGACCAGGGTCGATTTTCCCGCGCCGTTTTCCCCGAGCAAAGCCAGGATTTCACCGGCCTGGAGGTCCAGGTCCACCCGGGTCAGCGCCCGCACGCTGGCGAAGCGCTTGGTGACGCCCCTCAATTCCAGGAGGTTGTTGCTCACGGCGCGGAGAGGCGAAAAAATCCACCAGCGACGGAGATCCGGGGCCGCCGTGGACCGTGGCCGCGCCGTGTCACCGGGACCCTCCCGTCACCAAGAAAATCCCCGGGCATTGTCCTGGGTGATCAACCTGACGTCCACCGGAACGGTCGCGGGGATGTTCGCGCCCCAATACCGGGCCAAGGCCATGCCGAGCGCGATCCGGATCTCGTCGCGCGGGAACTGGGCGGAGGTGGCCTTGAAGGGGCCGCCCTTTTCGATGGCGGCCACCGCCTCGGAGAAACCGTCCACGCTGACCAGGACAATGGGCTTCCGGGAGGACTCGATGGCGGAAAGGGCGCCGAGTGCCCCGCCGTCATTGACGCTGAAGATCCCGGCGAGATCCGGGTTGGCCTGGATCATGTTTTCGGTCACGGAGAGGGCAACGGGCCGTTCCTGCCGTCCATTCTGCGTCGTCACGATCGCGATGCCGGGAAAGTGTCCGATGGCATCGCGGAAGCCCCTCACCCGTTCCAGAATCGGCACCACGGGAATGCCGTCGAGGATCGCCACCTTGCCCTGACCCCCCAGACACTTGCCGAGAAATTCGCCGGCGAGCCTCCCGGCATCGTAATTCTTCGATCCAACATAGCAATCGATCGGTCCGGCCGCCTGTGCGTCAACGGCGACGACGACGATGCCAGCCCGTTTGGCGTCCCGCACCACGCCCTCCACCGCCACCGTGTCGGTCGGGTTGATGAGCAGGATATTGATCTTCTTTTGGATCAGGTCCTCGATGTCGTTGATCTGCTTGGTGACGTCATGGTGGGCGTCGGCGTAAGAGGCCTCGGCGCCGATCGTGGCCGCCATTTCGTCGATGGTCTGCTTCATCAGGACGAAGTAGGGGTTGTCCATCTCCTGAAAGGAGACGCCGATTTTGATCCCAGCCCTCCCGGCGGAGGACGCCGGGGGCTTCGGCTTGCAGCCGGGGGTGGCGGCCAGCAGCACCAGGCCCAGGATGGCAGCGGTGCGACCGAGGGCCTTGGCCGCGGCGCCCCCGGTTCCGGATGACTCGTGATGTCTCATGGGGTTCGGTCGTGGCGGAAGGGAGGGCTCAGGGTTCCAGGGTCACCTTTACTGAGGTGAGCCCATTCACCACCTTGTCGATGCCGCTCTGAAAATTCATCAGGGGCAGGCGATGGGTCACAATCTGATCCATGGGAAGGAGCCCTTGCTCGATCATGCGGATCGCGACCGGGTAGCAGTACGGCCCCAGGTGCGCGCCGTGGATGTCGAGTTCCTTGCTGTCGCCGATGATGGTCCAGTCGACGGTGACCTTTTCCCGCATGACACTGAATTCGACAAAGGTGCCAAGCTTCCGGATCATATTCAGGCCCTGCTCGACGGCGGCGGGCGCGCCCGTCGCCTCGATGTAAACATCGCAGCCGTAGCCCTCGGTAAGATCCCGCACCCTCTGGACGGCGTCCTCCTTCCGGGGATTAATGCCGATGTCCGCGCCACAGCTCTTGGCCACCTCCAGTCGGTCGTCATTCAGGTCGAGGGCGATGATGCAGGCGGGTCCCTTCATCCGGGCGGCCGCCACCATGCCCAGTCCCAGCGGCCCGCAGCCGGCGATCACCACCGTGTCCTGATATTGGATGTTGCCTCGTTCCACCGCGTGGATGGAGCAGGCCAGCGGCTCGATAAACACGGCGTGGTGCAGGGGGATGGATTTTGGGACCTGATAGTTCCGGGCGCCGGCCGGGAAGAGCATGTATTCGGCCCAGGAGCCAAAGGTCTTCTGTCGGAAGCCGTAAATATCGTGGACCGCGCACATCCAATATTGGCCCCGCTGGCAGTAGCGGCAATGGCCGCAGGGAACAATCTGCTCGCTGATGGCGTGATCCCCGATGGCCAGGCCGTACAAGTCGCCGGCGCCTTCGCCCAGGCTGACCACCTCGCCGACAAATTCATGCCCCGGAGTGACCGGGGGCTGGCAATAGCCGGGGCGATCCTTGTCCCCCCAAAACATGGGGGCTCCAGTGTAGCATTTGATGTCGCTCGCACAGATGCCCGTGCTCTTGACCTTGATGACCAGCTCTCCCGGGCCGGGCCGGGGAACGGGGCGCTCCTCCAGGCGATAATCGCCGGGGCCATGGGCCACAACCGCAGCCATCGATTGGGGTAATCTGATCGGGGGACGCATCTGCCGGCACGCTGGACTGGTTTGCCCAGCCAAAGCCTTTCGGCCCGAGATTTTCGGGCGATGCCCGGGAAGGCAACGATTATCATCACGGGCGATAGCTGGAGGCGAGCGTTGCCCCGGATCGGCCACACCGTTCGGCTGCCGGGCACCACTGCGATTCGGGCCGCCCGGCGATCGGCGATCAGCCCGCGCAGGATCCCCGCCATTCCCGCAACGGCGATGGTCTGCATGCCTGACGGGATGGTTAATGCCCTTTGACTTGGCCGTGTTTTCGGCCAAATTCGGGCGTCGCGCCGAACCCCTCGGCCGCCACGGCAAGCTCCCGCCATGAGAATGAAATACCCCTGGTCCGTTGCGCTGATATTGTTTGCTTCCCTCCTGCCCGTCGCTCCGGCGTCCGCCCAGATCGGCCGGCGGTTTCCCTCGGAACGAAAAATCGTCGTGGATCCGGTGACCGGCGTGCCGCTCACGTTTTTGACCAGCACCCCGGGCACGGGAGATGCCAAGATCTACCAGACCCACCACCAATGGACCTCGGACGGCCAGTGGGTTATTTTTCGCTCCAATCGCCCGGGCAGCGGCCAGGCCATGGCGGTCAACGTGGAAACGGGCGACATTGTCCAGGTGAGCGAATCGGGCTTCATGGGCATGCTCTGTGTCGCGGACCACTCGATGCACCTTTACTTCCTCCGTCCAGTCCGGAAGCCGGGAGCCGAGGCCGACCCGGTCCCACCGCCTCCTCCTGCAGTGGCCGATGTGCCGCCGCCGCCGCCGCCGGGCGCGGCGGCGCGCGGCGGATGGGGTTTTCGTTCCCGGGGCCCCGTCCTGGTCATCGGGGTTGACCTGGCTAAGCTGTTGACTGACAGCGCCGCGGGAGCGCTGAAGGCCGCAACCGAGTACGAACGCGTCTGCGGTACGATCCCGGCCGATGTGGGCGCCGCCGACATGGCCTTGGATGCAAGCGAGGATTACGCATTTGTGCGCACGGGCCGCGACTATGCGCTCAAGCATATCTCGCCGGACACAAAGCTGGAGCCGTCCCACGGCCCGCGCGGCATGGGTGCGGGCCCGAGCGGGTTGATCAGCGTCAATCTTCACACCGGAGAGATCAAGGATGTCGTCTCGGTCCCGTTCCAGGTGGGCCACGTCCAGACCAATCCGTGGGTTCCGGGCGAAATCGTCTTCTGCTGGGAGACCGGCGGCAAGGCGCCGCAGCGTACCTGGACGGTCAGGTCCGACGGCAGCGGTCTGCGCCCGCTTTATCCCGAGGCGCCCTACGAATGGATCACGCACGAGGCCGTCATCAGCCGGGACGAGGTTGCGATCGCCATCCTGAGTTACAGCGGGGAGGGCGTCTGGGGCACTGCCGGTACCGACGAGCATCCGTCTGGCGTCGGGATCGTCAACCTCCGCACCCGCAAGATGCGGATCGTCGGCCAGGTGCCGCTGGGTGACCCCGGCCGCTCGGACTGGCATGTGAACGGTTCGCCGGATGGCCGCTGGGCGGTCTGTGATGATTTTCGCTATCGTCTCTGGCTGATCGACCGCCACTCGGGCCAGATGGCGATCATCGCCGATCTCGGGCAGAAAACCGGCGCTCAGGACCACGTCCATCCCACGTTTAATGCCGACAGCACGAAAATCGAGATCCAGACGGCAATGCTTTCCGCCGACGGCCGCTCCTTGAACATCTGTGTTGTTCCCGTGCCGAAGTCCTGGCTCGCGCGGACCTACAGCACGAGGATCGAGCCGTGATTGCGGCGGGGTGAGGCTCTGAATTCTGTACGCAGCGATTTCGGATATGAGGACGGAGGCTTTTCAGAGGAGAATTGCCCAAAATCGGGGTGTTTTTGTGTCAATTCTTGGGTGGGAGCGCTCCAAAAGTAGCAAAGCGGTGCAGTTTGGTGCAAATGCGAGCACCACCGCTTGAGTCTAGTGCCACGGTTGATGACGTGGGAGAGAGCACCCCTCAAATTCAATTCGAGGCTTTCGGGCCATGCCGGCAACTACGATAACTAAATCCTTTGAAGCTTCATTACCTTCTTCACGCGCCTTCGCTTCAACGCCCGTTCCTATTAAGGAATCTGTCTCAGCATTATTTTCCGAACATCTTCGCGACAATAAAGATGAGAATGGCACCCCCGATACCGCCGCCTGCCAGAAGGTAAACCAACGAGTATCCGGCAGCGGCGAGAGGAAGGATGGTGTGCATAGGGGGAGCGATTCGTTGGGGGTTGAGAGAGCTGCTAGCGCGTCCCTACGGCTGCAGGTTTTGCACTGGCCTCCCCCGTGGTCGCGAAATCCTCGGCACCGCCGGTCTTCAATATCTCTTTCGCTTCCGAGATTTGCGCCGAGTTTTCCGTATGCACAGAAATGAGGACGTTTCCTCCCTTAACCCGGCCCTCGTAACGTTTGGCCTCATACTCCGGAATGCCCATCCCGATGAGGGCCCCAGTGATTCCTCCAACTGTACCGCCAACCGCCGCACCACTAAGGGCGGCAACGATCGGTCCGGCTGCGATGAGAGGGCCGACGCCGGGAATCGCGAGAGCGCCAATTCCAACCAGCCATCCCAAGGCTCCGCCGATTGCACCGCCTGTCGCAACACCCGTAACTGCGCCCTCGGGGGCCTTCGTGTTCCGACGCAATGCGTCGAAAATCGATGCGATCTAGGCCGACCAGCTATTTCACCAGATTTCGATGCGACAGGTGACGCGACTCTGATTATTGCGGAATCCGACGTCCGTTATTTAAGAAACTTGTGTCAATTTTTGGGAGGTCACCCCCCTTCGGGAGCAATTTTGAGCAATTGGGTGCAATTTGTAGCTCCGCCCACCCCACCCCTCTTAACTCGCTCAACAAAAAGGCCCTCGGATAAATCCGAGGGCCTAAATTGGGTGCAGGGGCTGGATTTGAACCAGCGACCTTCAGGTTATGAGCCTGACGAGCTACCAGGCTGCTCCACCCTGCAATATTGGAAGGGAGAACGTTGTTCGCCGCCTGCCCTCTGTCAACTGGCAAAAGGAAGGCCGGCGGCGGGAGCCGCCGGCCCGAAGGGGAGCCCGGCCGGGAGCCGCTCAGCGGTCGAAGACCTTCTTGATGTCGCCGACCTTCTTCTGGATCTTGCCGTCGACCTGCTCGTCCTGGCCGCGGGCCTGGAGGCTGGGATTGTTGGTGGCGCGGCCGGCTGTTTCCTTGATCTTCCCGGCGAGGTCGCGGGCGTTGCCTTCGATCTTATCCTGGGTGCTTGATTTCATGGCAGTGAGATGGACCCCGGGCGGATGAATGCAGTTCCGGAGGGGTCCGAAAAATATGGATTTTATAGCCGCTTATCGGTTCGGCTTGGAATCGTCGACCCGGGCGCCCGCGCTGCCGTTGGCATCGCTGCTGGTGGATGTGGAGTTAGAGGAGGACTGGCTGTTGATGCCGGCGTTCGCGCCCACGTTCGCGTTGTTGCCATTGGCGGGATCGTTCACTCCCGCGCTGGCATTGGCGCCGATGCTGGAACCGACGTTCGCGTTGTTGCCGTTGGCGGCGCGCGCACTGGCGGCGTTGGCATTCTGGGCAGCGTTGATGGACGAGTCGCCCGCGGCATTCGCGGACTGACTAGCCCGATTGACGGAGTCGGCCGAAGCGGCGGCTCCCTGGTTCGCTCCCGTTGTCGCGTTGGCGGCGCCTCCCACCATATTGGAGCCCGCCGCGCCGTTGCCGGCGCCGGCTCCCATGTTTGAGC
>Ga0265320_10002575_pt1 | contig 12602 bp, 8 predicted proteins | sample 4827metaG_FD_202087 | JGI IMG/M metagenome (GOLD analysis project Ga0265320, IMG submission 202087) | Rhizosphere microbial communities from Carex aquatilis grown in University of Washington, Seatle, WA, United States - 4-8-27 metaG | ecosystem: Host-associated > Plants > Roots > Rhizosphere >...
CCTTGAATTTGCTCGGGTTCGTGCCCATCAACGCCTCGTACTGTCGCTGGGTCACCTCGGTTTTTCCCAGCCAGTAGCCTTGCGTCAATGTCACCTGCGTCTGGGGTCCTTCCTCGCTGTCACGATGCGCCTCGGACTCCGGCGATCCCATCACAAACGTTCCCGCCGCGATAAACTCCAGCTCAAGGTCCAGCTCCGGCAGCGTCGTCGCCTGGCCCGCCTCCGGTGTGTGCGGTCGTTCAAGCACCGCGCTGAGTCGCAGTTCGCTTCGCGCCGTCACGCTGCCGCTCAGCGCCGCCGGCTGATAGCCTTTCAGTCGCAACTCGATGCTCTGCGGACCCGGCGGCAGCTCCGGCAGCGTCAACGGCGTCGTGCCGAGCACCTTGCCGTGGGAAATGACCTCTGCGCCGGCGGGCTCCGAAGTGATGACGCAGGTTCCCGCCACGAAAGCGGCGGCCGATTCCACGAGCGAATTGCGCGCGACCTCCACCGTGTTCCGCTGCTCCGGCCATCCGGTCCGGTGAAAGATAATGTCATAGCTGCCGGTCGGCAGTTTCACTTTCTGAGGGGTCGAGAGTTTTTGCCGGCCGGCCAGCGCCGGTCCGTTCGGCATGACCCGTCCCACTAACTCAGCTTCCAACCCCGCCGGCTCACTCGTCACCAGCAGCGTTCCCGTGCTGCGCACCAGTGCGGCGTTCAACTCGGTGAAATCATTTTCCTTCACCTCCACTTCGCCGCTCCAGTCCTCGTAGCCGGCCGCCCGGACGTGTACCGGATAAACGCCGAGTTTCACTTCCCGCAGCGTCAGCGGACCCGGCCCGTGGTCCAGTGCGCCAACCGTCACCTCCGCCCCGAACGGTTCGGTGCGCACGATCACGCCCCCTCGCGCCATGGGGGATGCCGGCAAAATGTTTTTTGGCTTGGCTTCGGCTGATGTCTGAGACGCGGAGGGTAGGGGACTTGAGGCAGGGTCGGTGGGCGGGACTGTTCCGTCCAGCCGCGAGCTTTCCGTGGCCCGCGTAGTTTTGGGCGCGGTGCGGCCGAGGAAATAATATCCCGCTCCGACTGCGACCAGGCCGGCGACAACGCCTACGGCAATCAAAAGTTGCTTGGTGTTGCGAGCCGCCGGCTTTTCTCCGGCCGGCGCCGCCCGGCTGTTGCGCTCGGCTTTTCCCGATGAGGATCTGGTCGGCGATTCAACGGCCACGCCCAATCGTTCGGCCACCTCGCCGGCGCTGCCCGGCCGGTCCTTGGGATCCTTCGCGAGGCACGACAAGATGACCTTTTCCCACTTCGGCGGAATTGGCTCGGCCGCGATTTGCAGGTCCGCCTGCTGCTCGGCCATGGATTTGGGCACCTTCTCCCGAACCTGCATCATCAACGCATATCCATCGCCCCGGTAAAACGGCGGCTTGCTGGTGAGAAGTTCATAGAGCGTCGCGCCCAGCGAGTAGACATCGTCGGCGATGCTGGGCTTTTCTCCCATGAGTTGTTGCGGGCTCATGTAGAGCGGCGTGCCCGAGGTGGAGCGGTTGGCGTCGGCCGTGAGGCGCGTGCGCGTCTCCGCCAGGCTGCACGCGATTCCAAAATCCATTACCTTCAAGTCGCCCTCCCGGGTGATCAGCAGGTTGGCCGGCTTCAGGTCCCGATGGAGGAGGTGGGCTTTGAAGTGGGCATAGTCGAGCGCTGTGCACAACTGGCCGATGAAACGCGTCACGTCCGTCACGGACAGGCACCCATTGGGACTTCCGGCCTTGCGACTGGCCAGGCTCTCGCCCTCCACAAACTCCATCGCGATCGCCGCGCCTGCCGGACCCTGCACAAAATCGTACACCCGCACAATGTGAGGGTGCGTGAGGTCGAGGCAGCGTTTCGTTTCAATCTTCAGGTCGCGCACCGCCTCGACATCGGCCGCCACTTCCGCCGGCAGGAATTTCAATGCCACGGTGCGCTCCAAATCCTCGTCCCGTGCGCGCCACACCACGCCCATCCCGCCGCGCCCCACGACCTTTTCCAACCGATAACGGCCGAACACCCGCCGGCCGGCCGCCAAGCCTCGCATTCCCCCCTCAAAGTCATCCGGTGAGACAAACTGTGTCGGCTCATCTTTACGGCTCATGGCAAGTCTGGAAGACATCACGCTTGTCCGGCAGCGCAAGCCCGGAGGGGTGAGGCATCTCAGCAACCTGGCCGTCGCGGAGCGGGACTTCCTCCCAACAGCGCTGCGAAATCGGCAAGTCGCGCGGCACAATCAGGCGGTGTCGCGGGCCAGCTCGCTCCCCGAAATCAAGCAGCCGGCCTTTATAAATCCCCTTTATTCTGGCTCCGATGGTCCGATTGAGAGGGGTTGACCTGAGCCGACCCTAGTTTCGGAGCCCCTATGCGCAAGGAAATCCACCTGTATTACAGCGCTCTCGGCCTGAATCCGGGCGCGTCCGCCATGGAGATCAGGCGGGCTTATCTGCAACTGATTCAACGCTGGCATCCGGACCATTTCAAAGCGGGATCCTATATGCACACCACAGCGGAGGATCTGACCAAGGAGCTCAACGAGGCTTACGAGCAACTCTACAAGAAACAGCTCTACAAAAAATTTCTCCACCGGGCAGGGCCGAAAAGGCCTGCGCCTGAGCCAGCCGCGAGTCCGGCTGACCGGGCGCGGCAAGCCTACAGGACCGGAATGCGGCCGGACGACAAGCCGGGGCCAGTTCCCCCTGAGCAACCCAGGGCGGAACGTCCAGCCAGTCGGCAAACTCCACCCGTTTCCCCGCCACCACCAGTTAAGCCTCCGGTTCCTCCCGAACCACCAAAACCGAAGCGGCGCACCCCGGGGCGTCGTTTTCCAGCCGCCGCCCCGGTTACACCGCCCGCCAAACCATCGTCTCCCCCCAAGACCGAGAAAATCCGCAGATTCCGCAACTGGCCTTGGAATAAGGCCGCGGTTGTCATCGGTCTCATCGTTGCCGGTTTTACGATCCGACAAACCATGCCGGAGCGCTACACCGGGCTTACGCTGCCCGCGTTGCTAGCGGCTGAAAGCCGTGTGGCAAACCAACCCGCTTTGTTCTCTACTGTGGCGACCGCCGGGACTGCCGGACAAAAACAAGGCACGGCAGCGATAGTGCAAAAACATTCAAGCCCTAGTCCTGTCATCCCCAGATTCGCCAGTAACGTTATCCAGCCAGTGATTTTGCCAACCAGCCCGGTTTTGCAGGCTGCGGACGAAACTTCTGCAAACACCCCGCGCGCGACGGATTGGGCCAGGTTTTTGGACGACGCAAAAGCGCAGGTGGACACCTTCCAACTGGGCGATAACAAGGCAAAAGTAGTCTCCATTCAGGGAGCGCCCGATGACGTCGGTGAAGCGGTCTTCCGTTACGGCTCTTCTCTGGTCTATTTCAAGGCGGGGATTGTTACCGGATGGTCCGACGGCACTCCCCGACTTCGCGTCCGGACGCGGGCCGAGATGGGTTTTGACCTGCTCAATACCTTTTCGGTGGGCTCTTCCCGGGCGGAGGTATTCCGCGCCCAAGGTGCACCGACTGACCTCACGCCCAAAAGTTATTATTATGGCGCCTCCGCTATCTATTTTGAGAACGATCGCGTCACGAGTTGGACCCAGGTAGACCAATCCTTGCGCACCCTGGTGATACCACCCATGCCGCCGAACGACTTGGACAAATTTCGGGGCCGGTGACCCGGCAACCCGTTCCGCCAGTCTGGCCATCAATTGGCACACGACGTTGGACAAGATATGCGGAGTCGGAGGTCCCGGTTGATGGCATCATTCAGCCCAGCCCAAAACGGGCTGACCCACCCACTTACGGCCATGCCCAGCCAGTCTGCCAAGTCCACCTTCACCACCTGCGATGCCAACGAGGCCGTTGCCTCCGTTGCCTACCGGCTCAACGAGCTCATCGCCATCTACCCGATTACGCCGTCTTCGACGATGGCCGAGGTCTGCGACGAGTGGGCGGCCGCGGGCCGGCCGAATCTCTGGGGCGAGGTGCCGCGCATCGTGGAGATGCAATCCGAGGGTGGCGTGGCCGGTGCCGTGCATGGGGGGCTGCTGGGGGGAGCGCTCACGACGACCTTCACGGCGTCGCAGGGCCTGCTGCTGATGATCCCCAATCTTTACAAGATCGCGGGCGAATTGCTGCCGTTCACGATGCACGTGAGCGCCCGGGCGCTGGCGGCGCAGGGGCTTTCGATCTTCGGCGACCATCAGGATGTCATGGCCTGCCGCGCGACCGGTTGCGCGCTGCTCTGCAGCAACTCCGGTCAGGAAGCGCACGATCTGGCGCTTATCGCGCACGCTGCCAGTTATCGTTCGCGCATCCCGTTCATCCATTTCTTCGACGGTTTCCGCACCTCCCACGAGGTGTCCAAGCTGGCGCTCCTGTCCGACAGCGACCTCCGGGCCGTGATCGACGAGAAGGACATCGCCGCGTTCCGGGCGCGGGCCATGACCCCCGACCGTCCGACGCTGCGCGGCACCGCGCAGAATCCCGACGTGTATTTTCAAGGCCGCGAGGCGGTGAACCGGTTTTATGATAACCTGCCGGGTATAGTCCAGGATGTGATGGATCGCTTCGCCAGTGTCACCGGCCGCAGTTATCATTTGTTTGACTACCATGGGCACCCCGAGGCGGAGCGGGTGGTCGTGGCCATGGGCAGCGGCGTCGAAACGGTCATCGAAACCGTCAACTGGCTGGTCGCGAAGGGCGAGAAGGTCGGGGTCGTCGCCGTGCGGCTGTTTCTGCCTTTTCATCTCAAGTCGTTCCTCGCGGCGCTGCCTTCAACGGTGAAGGCCATCGCCGTGCTCGACCGCACCAAGGAACCGGGTTCGCTGGGCGAACCGCTGTATCTCAACGTGGTGGGTGCCCTGGCGGAGAGCGGTTCTCCTCTCGCCGGTTCACCCCGCGTTATCGGCGGCCGCTACGGACTCGGCTCGAAGGAATTTACCCCCGGCATGGCCCGCGCGGTCTTTGAGCACCTCGCCGGCTGGGTGCCGCGCAATCATTTCACCGTTGGCATCCTCGACGATGTCACCGGCACCTCGCTGCCGTACGACAGCGAATTCGACCTGGAGGCGGCGGACGTGCGGCGCTGCGTCTTTGTCGGCCTTGGGGCGGACGGCACGGTCGGCGCAAACAAAAACTCGATCAAGATCATCGGCGAGCAGACCGAAAACTTTGCCCAGGGTTATTTCGTCTACGACTCGAAGAAGTCGGGTTCGATGACGACCTCGCACCTGCGCTTCGGCCCGCGCCCGGTCCGTGCACCGTATCTGATCCGCCGGGCGGATTTCGTGGCGTGCAGCCAGTTCAGCTTTGTCGGGCGCACCGATGTGCTCGGCTACGCGGCGCCCGGCGCCACCGTGCTGCTCAACTCGCCCCACACGGCGGAGGAAACCTGGCGCCAGCTCCCGCGCGAGTGGCAGCAGGTGCTCATCACCAAGAAACTCCGGCTTTTCGTGATCGACGCCACGCAGGTGGCCCAGGCCAGCGGCATGGGCCGCCGGACCAATACCGTGCTGCAGACCTGTTTCTTCGCGCTCTCCGGTGTGCTGCCGAAGGAGGAGGCGATCATCCAGATCAAGAAGGCCATCTCCAAGACCTATGGCAAAAAGGGTGAGCAGATCGTAAAGATGAATTACGCCGCGGTGGACGCGGCGCTCGCCGGCCTGCACGAGGTGGCGATTCCCGCCGAGCCCGCGGCAGAAGCGGTTGCCTCGATCCCGCCGTCGTTCTCGCATGCCCCCGAGTTTGTTCAGAAAATCACGGCGCGCCTGCTGGCTGATCAGGGCGACCTGATGCCCGTCAGCGCGATCCCGCTTGACGGTTGCTGGCCGACCGGCACGGCGCGTTACGAGAAGCGCAACATTGCACTGGAGATTCCCGCCTGGGATCCGGCCATCTGCATCCAATGCAACAAGTGCGTGCTCGTGTGCCCGCATGCCGCCATCCGCGCCAAGTTTGTCGAGCCCGCCCGGCTCGACGGCGCCCCCGCGACGTTTCTTTCCGTGCCGTTCCGCTCCACCGAGATCCCCGGCCAGCGCTACACGCTCCAGGTTGCGCCCGAGGATTGCACCGGCTGCTCGCTCTGCGTGCAGGTCTGCCCGGCCAAGGACAAGACCAACCCGCGGCACAAGGCCATTGACATGGTGGCCCAGCCGCCGCGCCTCGCCGCCGAGCGCGCCAATTGGGATTTCTTCCTCCAGCTGCCCGATCCCGACCGGTCGCGGCTCGACCCGGTGACGGTGAAAGGCGTGCAGTTCATGGCGCCGCTCTTCGAATTCTCCGGCGCCTGCGCGGGCTGCGGCGAAACTCCCTACCTCAAGCTGCTCACGCAGCTCGTGGGCGACCGCCTGCTGATCGCCAACGCCACCGGTTGCTCTTCCATCTACGGTGGCAACCTGCCGACCACGCCCTATTGCTCCAACCAGGACGGTCGTGGACCGGCCTGGGCGAACTCGCTTTTTGAGGATAATGCTGAGTTCGGATTCGGTCTGCATCTCGCCGTCGAGCAGCGGTCCCGCACAGCGCGCTCGCTGCTGCAGAAACTGGCGGCACGGGTCGGCCCGGATTTGGTGAAGGAGTTGCTTGCCGCGGATCAATCCACCGAGACCGGCATCGCCGCCCAACGGGCGCGCGTTGTGGCCTTGCGTCAGCAGCTCCAGCCGGCGGGTGGTACCGAGGTCCAGCGGCTTAATGCCCTGGCAGATGATCTGGTCAGGAAAACGGTCTGGATTGTCGGGGGCGACGGCTGGGCCTACGACATCGGTTATGGCGGCCTCGACCATGTGCTCGCTTCCGGCGCCAACGTGAAGGTGTTGGTGCTCGACACCGAGGTATACTCCAACACCGGTGGCCAGGCATCCAAGTCCACCCCCATGGGCGCAGTGGCCAAGTTTGCCTCCGGTGGCAAGGGCACCGCGAAGAAGGACCTCGCCCTCATCGCCATGCAATACGGGCATGTCTATGTCGCCCGCGTCGCTTTCGGCGCCAAGGACAGCCAGACGGTCACCGCCTTCCGCGAAGCCGAGGCCTACAACGGACCCGCGCTCATCATCGCCTATTCGCACTGCATCGCGCACGGCTTCCCGCTGCACCTGGGTCTTGAGCAGCAGAAGCTCGCCGTCGATACGGGTTACTGGCCGCTCTTCCGCTACGATCCAAGGCTGGCGGAAAAGGGCGAAACCGCCCTCCGGCTCGACTCCGGCCCGCCCAAGACGGAGCTCACGAAGTTCATGGCGAATGAAACCCGCTTCGGCATTTTGAAGAATGTCGACCCGGCTCGCGCCGAGGAACTCGGTGCTCGCGCGCAAGCAAACGTCCGCACGCATTACGCGCTTTACCAGCAACTGGCGGCTCCGAAGCCGCATTCGAACGGCACACCAGCCACTCCCCTCGGTTCGCCTGCGGCCTTGCCGCAGGACGGACCTCGCCGAAGCGCACCAAGCGAAGGCGGGCCCGTTTCAGCCAAACCATGAACCCATCCCCGGCCATGAACCTCACCACGCAGTATCTCGGACTGAAGCTACGCAACCCCCTCATCGTCGGCGCGTCCCCGTTCGCCGACAACCTCAACTCGGCCATCCAGCTGCAGGACGCGGGCGCCTCCGCCCTGGTGATGCGCTCGCTCTTCGAGGAGCAGATCGATCTCGAGCAACGTGCGCTGACCCGCGACATCGAGATGCCGGCCGAGAGCAACGCCGAGGCGACCTCGTATTTTCCCAACTATGAGGAATACCAGCTGACGCCGGACAACTACCTGCGCCAGATCCAACAGCTCAAGGCGGCGCTCAACATCCCGGTCATCGCCTCGCTCAATGGCTATCGCCCGGGCGGGTGGACCGACTACGCGCGCCGTTTTGAAGGCGCCGGGGCCGATGCCATCGAGCTCAATCTCTACCACCTCATCACGGATCCCCACGTGGGCGCCGCCGAGGTGGAGGCCGACATGATCGAAACCGTGCGCAACGTCGCCAGCACCGTGAAGATTCCGGTTGCGGTGAAAATCTCGGCGTTCCACACCTCGCCGGCGCAGTTCGCCCTGGCCTTGGAGGAGGCTGGCGCGGCCGGGGTGGTGGTGTTCAACCGGTTTTACCAGCCGGACCTCAACATCGAGGAACTGGAGGTGCAGCCGCAGCTCAAGCTGTCGGACCCGTCCGAGCTGCTGATGCGCCTGCGCTGGCTCGCCATCATCTCGCCGCACCTGAAGGGGTCACTCTCCTCCACCGGCGGGGCGCACAGTGCGGAGGATGTTGTCAAAGCCATTCTCGCCGGCGCGCATACCGTGCAGCTGGTTTCCGTGCTGCTGAAACACGGCCCGCGTTTTCTTTCCACCATCCTGCACGGCTTGAAAAACTGGATGGACGAACACGGCTACGAGGGCGTGGGCGAATTCCGCGGGGCGATGAATCTTCGTCGCTGCCCCGATGCGGCCGCCTTTGAGCGCGCGAACTATCAGCGCATCCTGCAAAGCTGGCGGATCTGAACCGGGTTCGTGGATCCGGGTCAGTACTTCTCGCCCCATTTCTGGCGGATCCCGGCCTTGAGGTAGTTTTGATAAACCGTGACTTGGTAGAGCAAACTCCTGCGGCCACCGCCGTCCACGATGGTGATGCGGTAAACCCGGATCGAGGCCATGACATTTAACACCCACGCAAGGCGCGGATCGTCATTCTTGATGGGCCTTGTTTCAATGTGCCAGAAACCAGTTTCCACCCACGGGTGCAGGTCGTCAATGAGCGGGTAGGCTTGCTCGTCGGAAATGTCATCGACCTTGATATTCTCCGGGATGACGCCCGGCGGGATTTTGACCACGAACCGGTAGGTAAGCTCGAGATCCGTGGGCCCCGGTCCGATCATGGCATATGCCACCTCGTAGCCGTTGGCCCGGCCGGGGAGCGGGCCATTGGGGCCGAAGGGAATTCCAATCACCTTCCCGCCCGCGACGTGAATCGGGCGTTCCACATTCGCGGGAGTTCCGCAGCCACTTAAGGCGAACACAAACACGAAGAGCAGAAAACAAAAGGGCCGGGCCAGAGTCACCGGTGGTTTGGGCAGCAAATTGAGCATGCCACATAATCAGGGGTATTTTCCCCTGGCAGGCAACTCTGCGAATGCCTGCCGTCAAGGAGGGGGCCTCATGCCGCCTGCATCATGTTTTGCGCCTCTTCCCTCACATCCGCGATAAATGCTTCCAGCTGACTGTCGGCAGCGAGCTTGAATTCGCGCAATACTTCCTGGTTCGGGTTGAGATTGAGCAAATCACAGGCGGAAGACCGCACCAGCCGGCCGACGTAAAGAGAACATTCCACCGGCTCGACCGGCGGATCGTATTGCCGTCTGACCGCCGACACCACGGACGCCGGAAAGGAGAGCTGGCGCAGCATTTCCGCTCCGAGCGCGGCATGGTCAAACCCGCACAAATCCTTTTCATCCGGCGCCCATTCCCGTTCGAAATCCCACAGGCTCAGTTTCTTCGCTCCCGCCCGCTTCATCCACACGCTGTCCACGACCAGCATACCCACCAGGTGCAACAGGCCGATCATGTACGCGGCGGAACGATCCTCCCCCTTCCGGCCGGCGGCCATTTCGGCCCCCACGGCCGCGAGGATGGAACGGCGCCAGATGGCATCAGCGGGGAGTCCGTAGCCACGCAAGGGATGAATCAGGGCTGAGCCGGCCAGAACCTGGGCGAATATCCGCGTCAATTGTACCGTGCCGAGCCGGTTGACCGCGTCCTCGATGGTGCCACAGGGCTGGCGGCTGAAAAAAGCGGAATTAGCCACGGACATCACCTTGGCCGCCAGGGTCGGATCCAGGCGCAGGTGTTGTGCCAGGTCGCAGGCATCGTAGTCCGCCCGGCTGAGCATGATCTGCACTTTGCTGATGGAATGGGACAGGGGGAGCGAACCCGAGGCGAGGTAGGATTGAACGAGAGTGGAGGAATCGAGATGCATGGGAATACCCGGGCAGAGGGGGCGTGCTGAAGCCTCCTTGCGAAGGACGGATATATAATCGGCCAAACAGGACCGACCTTGACCCGCAATCCTCCGCCCAGCGGACTCAGGCAGGCTTTGACCCGGGGAAGTTGCGGGCTTTGCGACAAAGGCGACCAGGCAAAATACGGAAGCCGTGTTTTTCGAGCGTCTGGCGCGAAACGGTCGAACCGGCTGGATGTTCACCCACGGGGGCAAGCAGGGTGTAGAGCTCGATCGGCGGCTGCTGGCGGAAACCGGGCTGAAGGCCGACGTAGATGGCGGGGGCGGTCATGGCGGCGAGCAGGCTCATCACTGCCGCAGACTATCAGCTCGGCGGGATTAGGGGAACTAGCCGAAGGACTAGTGCGGTCGCGATGGCGGCTTGGCGCGATGCCGTCTAGAACAGCGGGAGCAGCAGCGAAGGGAAAACTCCGAGCACCACAAGCAGCACGGCAGCAACCACCAGTGTCAGGGCCGTGGCCGCGGGCACGCTAATCCGGCCGGAATTTTGCGTGGGAGCGGCCACCAGCGCCTGTTTCAGCACGAGCAGGTAATAGTAAAGGGCGACTGCACTGAGCAGGATTGCCAGAGCCGTCAGCCAGCCGGCCGGTCCGGCCAAGCCACCGAGCTTGAGCGCCGCGGCAAAAATGGCAAATTTACCAACGAAGCCAGCCAAGGGCGGAATGCCGGCCAGCGAAAGGATAAACACCGCCAGACAGCCTGCCAGCAACGGCGAGCGCCGGCTCAGTCCGGCGAGATCAGTGATCTTCTGGCAACCGCCGTTGCATTCGAGCACGGCAATGATCCCGAACGCGCCTGCGGTCGCCACGCCATAGGTGGAGACATAATAGAAAAGCGGGCCCGGCCCGGCGAACTCCCCGGCAATCACGCCGAGCAGCATGACCCCGGCGTGAGCGATGGCCGAATACGCGAGCAGCCGCCGGATGTTGGTCTGGGCGAGGGCCGCCAGATTTCCCAGCAGCAGGGAAGCGCCGGAGAGCAGGGCCACGAGCGGCAGCCAGCCGCCACTGTTGCCCGGCTTGGAAACATCACCGGCGACGGCGGCCAGTCCCGGCCACAGGAGACGGTAAAACAGGGTGAAGCCCGCGAATTTCGAGGCCGAGGCGATGAGGGCCGCCGACGGGGTGGGCGCGCCCTCGTACGCATCAGGGGCCCACAGGTGGAACGGGGCCGCCGCCGCCTTGAAACCAAATGCGACCAGCACCATCACGAGGGCCATGGCCAGCAGCGGCGTTATTCCCCGGTACGACAGCACGAAGGCGATGCGAGTGAGATCAAGCTCCCCCGTCAGTCCGTAGATCAGGCTGAAGCCGAACAGCAGAAAGGCCGACGCCATGCCGCCGAACAGGAAATATTTCAACGCGGCCTCGGCGGACTCCCGCCGGTCCTTGTCGAAGCCCGCCAGCACATAAAGGGAGAGACTGGCCAGTTCGAGAGCCACAAATGCGATCAGCAGTTGCTGCGCGGCGGCCATCAGGATGAAGCCAGTGGTCGCAAAAAGAATAACCGCCACGTATTCGGCCGGATGGCGCGGGATCCGCGCCCCCGCGGCCACACCCAGCGTGAGCAGCCCCAGGACCAACACACCGGTGCGTGAGGCCACGGCAAGCTGGTCCAGCACGAGCCCTTCGCCATAAACCGGCCCCAGTGTGCCAACCGAGGAAGAGTCAATGATCGCGGCGAGCAACGCCATGCCGCCGATCCAGAGCGAGGCCGACAGGCGTTCCGGCAAAGTGCGCTTCCGGCCGAAAACGAGATCGTAGCCTAGCACCAGCAGGGCGCCGGCCACCAGCGCCATCTCGGGCAGCATCGCCCGGGCGAGGATGAGATAGTTGTAGCTCATGGAACGCCTCCGTGCCACACAGCCTGCATCAGCGGCGATTGCAGGCTCGGGACAATCCAGTTGAGCAACAGATCCGGCTTGAGTCCGATCAGCAGTGTGGCACCCAGCAGCAGAAACGCTCCGGCCTTTTCCGGCCAGGTGATGGGCGGCAGGGGATGTTCGTGGGCGGCGGCAGTCGCCGCACCGTTCGCCTGGCCGAAGAAGGAAACTTGAATGACCCGCAGGGTGAAAGCGGCCGCAATCAGCACCCCGATGGCCGCGGCCAAGGCCCAGACTTTCGAAGTCTGCCACGCGCCGATGAGAATGGTAAGTTCCGCTGGGAAACCACTGAAGCCCGGCATGCCCATGGAAGCCAGCCCGGCGATGACAAACACAACGGCGGCAAACGGCAGGAGCCGGTGCAGCGGCAGTTGACGCAGATCCTCAAGCTGCCGGGTGTGGGTGCGTTCATAAACCATGCGTCCGACAACGGCGAAGAGGAGTCCGGCGATGACGCCGTGCGAAAACATCTGCAGCACCGCGCCAGCCACCGCCTGCGGGTTGGCGGCGGCGAGCCCGAGGAGTACAAAGCCCATGTGGCTTACGCTCGAGTAACCGATGACGAACTTGAAGTCGTCTTGCACCAGGGCCACGAGGCCCGCGTAAATAATGCCGGCGATCGCGAGCCAGGCGATGTACGGTTGCCAGAAAACGAGGCCCACCGGGAAAATTCCCATGGCCACGCGCAGGCAGCCATAGGCGCCG
>Ga0265320_10002577_pt1 | contig 12595 bp, 8 predicted proteins | sample 4827metaG_FD_202087 | JGI IMG/M metagenome (GOLD analysis project Ga0265320, IMG submission 202087) | Rhizosphere microbial communities from Carex aquatilis grown in University of Washington, Seatle, WA, United States - 4-8-27 metaG | ecosystem: Host-associated > Plants > Roots > Rhizosphere >...
CCGGCCATTGTCGAGAGGCAGGACGCCGAACAGCGAACCATCGTAGGGCACCTCCGCCTTGATCCAGGTTTTGCCGCCGTCATTTGACACGAGCAACGTGCCGCTTTCGCCAGCAAGGTAGAGATAGCCGTCGGTTCCGGCCGTGATGCGATTGTAATGCACTTCATCAGGCGACGGTTTGCCCGCGACCCAGTGCTTGCCGCCGTCGATGGTGGTAAGGAATTTTCCGTAGGCGCCCGCAGCAAAACCGTGAGTGGTGTCAAGAAACAGCACATCCAGCCAGACGGCATCGAGATTCTTGCCGTCATCCTGCCGTTGCCAGGTTTCACCGCCATCACCGGTCGCAATAATGACTCCCTCATGACCGACGGCCCAGCCATGCTGCGCGTCGGGGAAGGACACCCCGGTAAGCAAAACCCGCGTGGGAGTGGGGCTTTGGGTCCAGGTCAGACCATGGTCACGCGAAATGACGACGTGCCCGTGGTCGCCCACCGCTACCAATTTGCTCCCGGTATTCGAGATATCCAGCAGCAGGCCGCGGGCGGCCAGCGGCGCGGGTTCGGAGTTTTCCTGGGCGGGAAGCGGGAGAATGAGCGCGAAGGTGAAGAGCAGTGTGCACAACGGCATGAGCATGCGGTGGAGCGTGGCCTCCGGACGCGTTCGTAACCCGTCCGGTGGCCGGGTTCCACCCAGCAGCGGGCCGAGACAAAAACGGCGGCCCGGAAAGCCCGCCGCCGTTGGGAAACGCTGGGCCATCAGCCAATCAGCGGACGCCTTCCTGGCGCAAAGTCGAAGGCGTGTAGTCCTGCGGAGTGCGCTTGAGGCTGAAGTCATACATTTTCCCTTCGTTATCCAGGCCGATGGCCAGGTAGCGTCCGGCGATGAGATCGGTGTGGACCTCCAAGGTGCTCCAGAATGTCTGCGCATCGTAGTAATTGATGCAGTGCGCCTCGGAGACCCGCCACATCTGGCCGCGGCCGTCGTATTGATCCACGGCCAGAACCTGCCAACTGTCCTCGTCAATGTAGAAGGTGCGCCGGGAGTAAACGTGGCTGGTGCCGGGCTTGAGGGTGGCATCCACCACCCAGACGCGGTGCAATTCATAGCGGGTGAGATCCTGGTTGATGTGGAGCGGCTTGAGGATGTCGCTGTATTTCAGCTTATCGCTATGCAGCTTGTAGGAATTGTACGGCATATACATTTCCTTTTTCCCCACCAGCTTCCAGTCGTAGCGGTCGGGGGCACCGTTGAACATGTCGAACTGGTCGGAAGTGCGCATGCCGTCGGCGGCGGTGCCGGGATTGTCATAGGCGACGTTGGGCGCGCGGCGCACCCGGCGCTGGCCGGTGTTGTACAGCCAGGCGCGCCGGGGCTCCTTGACCTGGTCCAGGGTCTCGTGGACCACGAGGATCGAACCGGCGAGGCGGGCGGGCGCGGTGACCGTCTGCTTGAAGTAGACGAGGACATTATCGAGATCCTTTTCCTGGATGCCTTCACGCACATAGTTGAAGAGGAACTCATCCTCGAAATCGACGAGCGTGTAGCTGCCGTTGCGCTGCGGGGCCGCCTGGCTGATGTAGCGGACGGCCGCGATACCCCGGTAGCGGGTAAGATGGTTCCAGATGACTTCCAGTCCGTTTTGCGGAATGGGGAACGGGATGCCAATGACGGCGCCGGAGATGCCGTTGCCACCCGGAGTCAGAGCCGCGGTGGTGGCATATTGCTTCGTGGCATCGTAAATGCGCTGCGGGTTCGACGCGCTGCGGTGGGTCGGATAAACCGGCATCGTATAGTCGGAGTAGGCTTTCAACAGGGCCAGATGGCCGGCGCTGAGCTTGTCCGCGTACTTGTCGGCATTGGCCGCACTGATGGTGAAAAGCACCTGGTCGTCCTTGTAGGGATCAGGATGGTGCATGCCAACGGTGTAACCGGCGGGCGGGGTGGTGATGCCTCCGGTCCAGGCCGGGATCGTGCCGTCGGCGTTGCCGGCCTTCTCCGCGCCAAGCGGGGTCAGATCGTTGCCGAGGCGGCTGGCGTCAACCGCCGAGATGCCGGCGTGGGCGGCGAGGGTCAGGGTGAGCAGAGCGGAACCTGCGAGAAAAGTAAGAATACCTGATTTCATGGTAAAGTCGGGGTAGGGAGTTAGAACGAATACTTCAGGTTGCACGAAACGTAGTCGCGGTCGCCCAGGAGGTTGAAGCGACCACCGCCGAAGAAGTTCACGTAGCGCAGATCGAACGCCCACGCATTCTGGAAGGTGAACTCGGCACCCACGGTGATCGATTTGCGGTTGTGTTCGAAGTTGCCCATCGGGAGCGGCGTGTTGCCGTTCACGTCGTGGGTGAAGACCAGCAGGGGTGAAACGTTCACGCCGGCGAAGACATTGTTGTAGTCGAGGCGGCCGACGAGCTGGTAGCCCCACGAGAAACTGTCGGCGAAGGCCGAGGCCGGGTCGGAGCCGGAAGCCGCGTTGCCGGTGTTGATCATCTCGTTGATATCCCCGGCCACATAGGTGCCGAAGCCGTCATACCTGAGCGTGCCCTTGCTGGGGAGGTCAGCGTGCACAAAACCCACTTCGGCGAGCAACGTGCTTTGCTGCGCCCCGAAGATGCCACTGCCGACCTTGGTGGCGGTCAGCTGCCCGGTCCAGACGGCGTTGCGACGGTAACCGGAAATGTAGGTGCTGTATTGTCCGGCAAAGTTGCCGATCTGGTTGTTCGGGCCGTAAGCGGGATTGAGCGGCGAGAGCGCGGCGAACAGCAACTCGACATCATCCACCTGCAGCGGCTGGTTGGGGCGGTAGCTGACTTCACCCTGAATCGCGATGCCGTTGAGGCTCGTGTTGAAACTGGCACCGTAAAGATGGATGTCCTTCGGAAACTCAATGAGGTAGTTGCCGGTGGCGGCGGCCGTGAGGAACGCCACGGTCTTCGCGGCGGTGACCGTGGGATCATTGAGTGCCGCGAACGCGATCCCTTGGGCCTGTGCATAAAAGGGCTGGATGCTGGCGGGAAGCGCGCTGACCGGCACATTGGTGAGAGCGGCGCCGAGCAGGGTGTTGAGCACTGACGCGACTTGGGCCAGGGGTATGCCATTGGCCACCAGGACGGGAATCAATTGGGCCTGTCCCAACTGGCCGGCCACGGCCTGGACTTGGGCGACCACCGGAGCTGTGTTGACCGCGACGGACGGGGTGCGGGCCGACACCATTGGCAACCGGCTGTGATAATTCATGTAATAGATGGCAAATTCCGTGTCCTTCAAGCCATGGGCCAGCCAGCGGAGATTCACACCGTATTGGCCGGAACTGCCGGGTTCGTTGTCAATGCCGCGCGAGATTGCTCCGAGCGGAGAGGAATCAGCGATGCCACCGAAGCCGAGATAAACCTTGGTGCCGCCTTTTGCCACAAAATCGTTGGTACTGAAATAGGTGCCCGGCGGATCGACCCGGGTACGCTCCCAGTCGAGGAGGTAGAAAGCTTCAAGAGACAAATCCTCGGTCAGATTGATCGAGGCGGACACCATGTTGATCGGCCGGAGCGCCTCCTTCAGCTCGGAGCCCGGCGTCCGCAGTTTCGCGACATCGATCGGGTTCACCGAGTTGATGCCGTTCGGGATGAAGGTGCTTTCGCCCCAGCTCAGCACCTGGCGGCCGATGCGCAGGGTGGCCGGCATGGTGCCGAGGGTCGGCTTGAAATAAACGTAGGCGTCGAGGAGCTCGGCATTTCGACCGACAATATTGTTGGCATCGCTGTTCAGCGGAGTGCGGGCGCGGGTTCCGTCGGTATTCACGAAGTCATCAAAGTAGAAGCCGCGCACAAACAGGCCGGCGGTATCCTTGTATTTCAGTTGCAAGTCATGGGAGACTTTCACCAGAAACGACGCCATGCCTTTGTTGTAGTTCAGGTCGCCATCATCGGCGTTGACGGAGCGTTGCAGGCCGGGAACCCCGTTGAACTTGTCGGACAGCCCGTAAAGCTGCGGATCGGGATTATCCAGACGGTAGAGGCCGCCAACGGAGATCGTGGTATCGAAATTGCCTTTGAACTCACCGAAATCGAGAACCACCGCCCGCAGGGCGGGGGCGAATCCGAGGGCAAGGACGAGGCCAGTGACGGACTGCCAGCGAAGGCAGTGAAGGATAGCTTTGCTTGGGTTCATAACGTAGACAACAATTCAGCCTCGCATGAGACTGGTGGGTGGGGGGTTTGAACAAGCCCGCGAGCTTGGTGTTTGCTGGGCTGATGAAGCAATTCTTCTCCGGTTAGTTCAAGACCTAAACCACGGCCAGTCATGAAGTTTGTTTTCACTATTGCGTTTTGACGCCCGCGACAAATCGGCAAGGGTGAGGGGATGGACGCCGCGTCACACATCCACATCAAAGGGGCTCGCGAGCACAATCTCCGGGACCTTGAGCTGCGCATTCCGCGCGGCAAACTGGTTGTGCTCACCGGTCCCAGCGGTTCCGGCAAGTCGTCGCTCGCCTTCGACACCATTTATGCCGAGGGCTACCGCAAGTACATGGAAAGCCTTTCCACCCAGGCGCGGCAGGTGCTGGAGCAACTCAAGCGACCCGACGTGGATTTCATTCACGGTCTGTCCCCGGTCCTCGCCATCGAGCAGCGCACCGGAGGCAGTTCGCCCCGCAGCACGGTGGCGACGGTCACCGAGGTCGCCGATTACGCCCGGTTGCTCTGGGCGCTGTGCGGCGAGCAACGCTGCCCGAAGGACGGCGGACGCGTGACCAAGCGCTCGCTTGACGATTGCGTCGCCCAGTTGCTGCGCGAGGCGCCGGCCGAACGCGCCCTCATCCTCGCCCCATGGATGACGGCCAAGCCCGCGGTGCTCCGCGACGAACTGCCGCGGCTGCGCCAGCGCGGTTTTCAGCGCGTGCGCATCGCCGGCGAGATCAAGTCGCTCGATGAACCGCGCCTGGTGCCCACCGGCGGCACCGAGTTGGCGGTGGAGCTGGTGATTGACCGCATTGTCATCGCCGCCGCCCAGCGCAGCCGGCTGGCTGACTCGCTCGAACTGGCATTCCGCGAGGGCCAGAACCGCGCGCTGGTGCTGGTGCAGAAACTTCCGGACTCACCGTGGCGCGAGATTCCGCTCAGCCAGAGCCTGAGCTGTGTGGTGTGTGGCGACGTGTTTGACCCGCTGACGCCGCGGCATTTCTCCTTCAATCACAAAGAGGGCGCCTGCCCCGAGTGCGGCGGGCTCGGTCGCAAGCTGGCCTTCAGCGAGGAACTGGTCGTGCCCAGGCCGGACAAAGCCGTGCGGGAGGGCGCCATCAAGCCGTGGCGCATTGGTGGCCGGAATCTCATCATCCGCCACAACGCGATCCTCAAGCAACTGGCCGAGCAACTGCCATTCGACGCTGAGACCCCGTGGCAGGATTTGCCGGCGGAAACGCGCCGCGTGCTCCTACACGGTGCGGGTGACCGGTTGTTCAGCTTTCACCTGCGCCGCACGCAAAAATCCGAGTTGAAGCCGTTTCCCGGGGTTCTCGCCCTGCTCGACGCCAGCCGGCGCGATTCACGCAGCGACGGTTTTCGCGCGCGACTCGCCACTTTCATGGCAAGCGGCGACTGTCCTTCCTGTCACGGTCTGCGCCTCAACGCCCGCAGCGCCGCCGTGCTGCTCAGCGGCAAGAGCTTCGCGGCGTTCACGGCTCTGGACATCCGGGGTGCCTTGGAATTCGTGCGCAGCCTGCCTGCCGTGCTGCCAGCGGCCGAGGCGGTGCAGGAAGTGCTCGGCGGCGTCGAACAGCGGCTGCATTTTCTCAGCGAAACCGGACTCGGCTACCTCACTCTGGGCCGCGAATACGCCACTCTTTCCGGCGGCGAGTCCCAGCGGGTGCGACTGGCGACGCAACTGGGCATGGGGCTGGTCGGCGTCATCTACGTGCTGGATGAACCCAGCATCGGCCTGCATCCGCACGACAACCAGCGGCTGCTGGCCACGCTTGGCGAGCTGCGCGATCGTGGCAACACAGTGCTCGTGGTCGAACACGATGCGGACACCATGCGCATTGCCGATGAGCTGATCGAGCTCGGGCCCGGCGCGGGCGCGGAGGGCGGCCGGATTTTGTTTCAAGGGTCACCTGCCGCTTGCGCGCAGTTGCCTTTGTCGGCTTCGCCCACCGGGGCCTGGCTCGCGGGCAAGCTCGGCGTGGTCAAGGACGCGAAAAACAAGGAGCCCGACGGCCGCTGGCTCACGATAGAAAATGCAACGCAGCACAACCTAAAGGATGTTGACGCGCGTTTTCCGGTTGGACTGCTCACTTGTGTCACCGGCGTATCGGGGTCGGGCAAGAGTTCGCTGGTGAACGACACCCTCGCCGCTGCGGCCGCCCGCAAGCTGAACGGAGCGAAGACGCTGCCGGGTCGTCATCGCGGGCTGCTCGGGCTCGAATATTTCGAGAAAGCCGTGCTCGTGGATCAGGAACCCATCGGCCGCAGCCCCCGGTCCAATCCCGCGAGTTATGTCGGCCTGCTCGACCTGCTGCGCGACCTGTTCGCCAAACTGCCCCTGGCCAAGGTGCGCGGGTACAAGGCCAGCCGGTTCAGTTTCAATGTGCGCGGCGGCCGCTGCGAACGCTGCCGGGGCGACGGCCAGATCAAGCTCGACATGCAGTTCATGGCCGACGCCTATGCGCCATGCCCCGGTTGCGATGGGCGGCGCTTCAACCGGGAGACGCTGGAGGTGCGCTTCCACGGCCGGAGCATCGCCGATGTTTTCGCCCTGACCGTGCGCGAGGCGCTGGAGCTGTTTCGCGCCATTCCCCGCATCACGGAAAAACTGGCGACACTCGAAGCCGTCGGGCTGGGTTATCTGCAACTTGGTCAGCCGGCGACGACGCTCTCTGGCGGCGAGGCACAGCGCATCAAGCTCTCCCTGGAACTGAGCAAGCGCGAGCAGGGCACCACGCTCTACATCCTCGACGAGCCGACCACGGGGCTGCACTGGACGGACATCCAACGATTGATGGACCTGCTCTTCAAGTTGCGCGACGCCGGCAACACGCTGGTCGTCATCGAACACAATCTGGACGTCATCCGGCTGGCCGACTGGATCATCGACCTGGGTCCGGGCGGCGGCCCGGACGGGGGCGAAATCGTCTATGCAGGTCCGGTGGCCGGACTGGCGGCCCAATCGCGCTCGCTGACCGGTCGGGCACTGCAAGGTCAAGGTGGCATTACGGGGTGAGGGCACCCCGCCCGCCTAGTTGCTGCAACTTTCGGTGGGGTTGCGGTGTGTTGGAAGCAACCGGCCATGGGGCCCAACCATAACCCAACTCCCCGCTGTCATGAAATCTCTCCGCTCCGTTGCCCTTGCCTCCGCCTTGTCGCTGGCCCTTGCGGCCGCTGTCCACGCGGCCGAATCCGAACCCGGTTTCGTTGATATCGGCAAGCTGATGCCCTCCGCGAAAGGCCAGTTTGTCGAAGTGAATCTATCGCCCGGCTTGCTCAAGTTCGTCGCGAGAATCGCGGCCCATCAGGAGCCCGAGGCGGCCGAACTCGTGGCCAATCTCAAGCGCATCCGCGTGAACGTGGTCGGACTCGACGAGTCCAACCGCAGCAGCAACATCGAAAAAATCGAGGCGGTCCGGCGCACCCTGGAGTCGCAGGGCTGGACCCAGATGGTCACCGTGCGCGAGCGGGACAACGGCGACAACGTCGACATCCATGTCAAGCAGCGCGGGGAGGACGCCATCGACGGTTTGGTGATTACGGTCATCGACCACAAGGGCGAGGCGGTCTTCGTGAATATCGTGGGCAATATCAACGCGGACCAGATTGCCAAGATCGCCGACAAATTCGATATCGAGCCGCTCAAGCACGTCCACGTTAAGTTTGATCACAAACACGGGGAGAAAGATGCCTGAGGCTCCGCGACCCGACCACGGAGTAAGGGCCCCGGGGCTGGGTGCCCGGTGACCACTGACAATCGACCTTCAAGCACCAACTTCCATGAATCCTGTTCCTCCCACTTCTCCTCCGCGCCGTCATGTCTGGCGGTGGGTGTTCCTCGGCCTCGGGCTCTGTCTCGCGCCCTTCGTGGTTCTGGCGGCGGTCGCAGTCAGCTTCCTGACACTGGATCGCGATGCAGCGGTGCTGCGCAAGCAGGTCATGGCTGCGACCGACCAAGGCTGGAACACCAAGGTGCAGATGAGCGTCGGTCGGTTAACTCTTGGCGCCGTGCGCACCGGACTGGCTTTTGTGCACAACAAGGATATCGACGATGCCCGCCTGGCTCTCGCGGCCATCAGGCACGCCAGTGTCGGCGTCTATGAACGCGGGCCGGGCCGGGCCGACTGGTCGCGCCCGCAGCTTTTTGCCGAGGCGGACCAGGCCATGCAAAACCGCCACTGGACGCGCCTCGTGGGCGTGGCAGACCACAAGGACACGGTGCTCATTTATATGCCGGAAGACTTCGATCCGGATGATCCGGTGGAAATCTGCCTCGCTGTGGTCAATGACAGGGAACTCGTGGTGGTCTCAACCTGTGTCGACGCGTCGATCCTCGCCGAATTGGTCGAGAAGCATTCCGCTGACGACTTGAAGAGCCGGCTGCATCTGGCGAAGTTAAGGCTTTGATATCAAGGGTGGGGGTGTTGCCTTCGGCGACCCTTCGGCGCTTGAGGATAAGCGTCTCGGACGCGACGCCCAGCGTTGATATCCAGGGACAGGCGTGTCATTTGATTCGGATGTCCCGTGCTTTGCCCACCATCGTCCACCTCGACGCCGATGCGTTCTTCGTGTCGTGCGAGCTGGCCGTAAATCCGGAGTTGCGCGGTACCAAGTGCGCCGTCGGCGGCCGCGAGCGGGGGATCATCTCCTCGGCCAGCTATGAAGCGCGGGCCTGCGGGGTCTATACGCCCATGCCGACAGCGCAGGCCCTGAAGGTCTGCCCGGATCTGATCCTGCTGCCGCACACCAGCGGCATCTACGGCAAAAAATCCCGCGAGGTGTTCGATCTCTGCGAAAAACTCACGCCGTTGGTGCAGCGCAACTCCATTGACGAGGGGTATCTCGACCTCGCGCCATGCGGTTTCAAGACTCCGGAGGAAATCGAGCGGCGCGCCCGGGCCTTGCAGCAGCGCATCTGGGACGACCTGCAGATTCCGACGTCGTTCGGCATCGCCGCCAACAAGCTGGTCGCCGCCATCGCGAGCAAGGCCCGCAAGCCCCGCGGCTTCACGGTCGTACCCCCCGGCTCCGAAGCGGAATTTCTCGCCCCCCTCAAGATCAGCGTCATCCCCGGGGTCGGGAAAAAGAGCGAGACCCGGCTGGAGGCGGCCGGCATCAGGCTGGTCAGCGACCTGTTCACCCGCAGCGAATCCGAGCTGAAAAACCTGTTTGGCAGCGGATGGGCGGAGATGCTCCGAATGGCCCGGGGCGAGGACGACCGACCCGTGCACGTGGAACACGAGGACGCCAAATCCTATTCCACCCAGGAGACGTTCGCGCAGGACATCAGTGCCTTCGCCGAGATCGAGCGCATCGCGAAGCGGATGATTGACGAGCTCATGCCCAAAATCCGGGAGGATGGGAAACGGGTCAAAACCATGACGGTCAAGGTGCGTTACCCGGGCATGGAGGACAGCTCCACCGGTCGCAGTCTGGCCGACGCCACCGATCTGGAGGCGCCGTTTTATCCGCTGGTCCAACCGCTGCTCAAGGCGGCGTGGACAAAACGGCGGCCTCTGCGGCTGGTCAGCGTGCGGTTTTCCAACGTGGAGGAGAAGGCGGACCAGTTGGAAATGTTCGGCCAACCGGAGGAAAAGAAGCGCCGGCTCGCGGCCGTGCTGGACAAACTCAACGAGCGTGGAAAAAAAACTGTCGTCCGTCACGGACACCAGTTGGGTCAGGCCGGGGACCACCGTCAGCCCAGATAATGCTTTCTCTTTTCTGATTCGTGTTCATCCGTCTCATCCGTGTTTAATCAAGAAACAGAACAACGCATCGCCACAGCCAAGCAGGCGGTGACGGCCGAGACGGCGCTGCTGCACCGCGAGTTCGGCCGGGCCAGAGGCGAAATCAAGCACGACGGCACCAAGGTCACGGCGACCGACATCGCCATCTCGCAGCACATCCAGGCCGCCTTGGTCGGGCAGTTCCCGGGAGACCAATTTTTCAGCGAGGAACTGGCGCCGACCGGCACGCCGGTGCAGGTCACCTCGCGTTTTTGCTGGGTGCTTGATCCGATTGACGGCACCAACAATTTCATCAATGGCATCAACTTCTGCGCGATTTCCCTCGCCCTGCTGGAAAACGGTGAGCCGGTTTACGGCGTCATCTACGACCTGGCGCGGCGGGTGCTCATCCACGGCGGCCCCGGGCGCGGCGTGTGGGACGGGGACAAGGCCGCACACGCCAAAGCCGGCGCGCCGGACCGCGACAGCCTGATCGGGTTTCACACTCCGGCCGACAAGAGCCATGCCGTCGACGGCGAGCGGCTCATTGAAAATTTCAAGATACGCGGGCTCGGCAGCAGCACGCTGCATCTGGCCTACGTCGCGATCGGATTGCTCGATGGCGTGATCGACCACAACAACAAGGTTTGGGACATCGCTGCGGCCTGCGCATTGTGTGCGGAGGCGGGGGTTACGATTCACTATCTGGAGAATCCACCCTTTCCCATGCGGGAGTTCAGCCTTCAAGCCAGGCGGGTCCAATACATCGTCGGCAGCCCGGCGATGGTGAAAGCGCTGCGCGCGGCCATCGGCCGTTAACCGCCTGGGACCCGCCAAGGGTCTTGCGGTGACACAGTGCGGGCTGGACGGGACTGGAGCGCCGCTCTATCTTGCCGGAAGAACCTGGCATGAAACCCTACGAACTGGTGTCGGTGTCAAATGGCGGCGGCCGGCTGCATGTGCAGCTAAAGGCGATTGCCCGATTCGGGCACAGTCACGAACTCTTCGAGGAGATCAGGCAAATGGCCGTGGCGGCCAACGCAACCGAACTGCTCATTGATACCAGTGCCTTCAAGGGAAAGTTAAGCGTGATGCAGCGCCTGCAGATGATACTGGCGTTCGTGGCCAATCTGCGCGGCTACCGGGTAGCCGGAGTCATCTCGAAGGAGACGATCGATCCCCAGCGGCTGGGCGAGACCATGGCCCGCAACCGCGGCGCCAACGTGCGAGTGTTCACTTGTATGGCGGAAGCAATCCAATTGCTGGATGGGGCGCGACCGAGCACCCCAGGTTGGCCAAATTCCGCCGACACCGGCGCAGCTCAGACCTGATACGTCTGCAAAGGCACGGGGTCGAGGACCTTGGCCTTGGGGAGCATTCCCTTGAGTTGCTCGGCGAACCAGGCGCGGGCAGGCGGATCCCCGTGCGTAAGGACAATGGAGCGCGGATGGCATTGCTCGGCGTAGGCAAGGAGTTCGTCGCGCGTGGCGTGGCCGCTGAATTCAAAACGTTCGATGTGCGCCCGGATGCGGGCCTTCACATTGACGGCGTCGAAGAGGAACTGCTCGCCGCTCTTGGCGGCGAGCAACTGGCCGCCGGGGGTGTCGGGATCGCAGTAGCCGACGAAACAGATGCTGTGCTTGGCGTTGCCGGCCAGACAGGAAGCAAGGAGGTAGGAAGCGGTGTTCGCGACCATCATGCCACTGCTGACGACATAGATGCCCTGCGTGGGCGGCTCCTTGCCGGGGACGAGGTCGCGCGGGGATTTCTTGACCTTGAGTTCCTTGACGATGGTGCGGGTAAAGTGAAGCAGGCCGGTCTTCCTGGAGATGTCGTCAAAATAATCGCAGAGATCCATGCCGAGGCCCGAGGCGAAGACGGGGGCCGGAGCCAGCCGGTTGAATTTCCGGGCGTCGTGGAGAATGGCGAGGATTTCCTGCATGCGACCGAGGGCGAAGACGGGGATGAGCACGGAACCGCCGCGCTGGAGGGTGGCGTTGATGGTGTCGATCAGGCGGATCATCTCGTCCGAGCGCGCCTGGCCGGGTGGCTTTTCGGTCGCGCCGTGGGTCGTCTCAGTGACGAGCGTATCGAACCGGCCCTTGGGGAACTTGGCGCCGTCGAGAATGCGCTGGGTGTTGAAGAGCACATCGCCCGTAAAGAAGACGCGCCGGTGCTTGTGGACGATCTCGACGCCGGCGGCGCCGGCGATGTGCCCGGCGGAGTGAAAGGTAAACTCGATCTCGTCCCGGGCGCCGGAGATTTTTTTCGGATTGTTGAACTGGTGCGGAAACATGCGCGGGGCGACCCGATCGATCTCCTCATGCGTAAAGAGCGGATAGTCGGGAATGCCCTTCTCCTCGCGTTCCCGGGCCATGACGTTGGCGGAATTGTGCAGCATGCGCTCGATGAGCATGCGGCTGGGCAGGGTCATGAGCACGGGTGTGTCCGGCTGGGCCCGCATGAGCAGAGGCAGCGAACCGATGTGGTCGAGGTGGCAGTGCGTGATGAAGATGAGGTCGAGCTGCACGCCCTGCAACGGGCGGAGATTGGGCGCGGCGAGGCGCCCGACTTTCTTGGGATGGAGGCCGCTGTCGACGACGCAGTGAAAATCGCCAAGCTGGATGTAGAGGGAATTGGCGCCGATGCCGCCGTCACTGTTTAGGTCGATTAGCT
>Ga0265320_10002579_pt1 | contig 12589 bp, 9 predicted proteins | sample 4827metaG_FD_202087 | JGI IMG/M metagenome (GOLD analysis project Ga0265320, IMG submission 202087) | Rhizosphere microbial communities from Carex aquatilis grown in University of Washington, Seatle, WA, United States - 4-8-27 metaG | ecosystem: Host-associated > Plants > Roots > Rhizosphere >...
GCTCCCCGCGCGCGGGCCGGGCTACCTCGCGCATTTCCTGGCGCTCAGGGCCTCGTACCCGGACGTCTGGATCCTCCTCACGAATTCCCTGCGCGGGGACCTCGAGGCGCGGGCCGCGGGCTGCCCCCAGCGGTTCGGGATCGCGAGGCCGGGCGGGCGCCGCCCGCTCCTCACCCATGCCTACGCGCCGCCCGGGGGCTACGACGAGGCCGCCCACCATCAGGTCGGGCTCTGGGAGGATTTCCTGCGGCACTTCGGCCTGGACGCGCCGGCGGACTTCAGCCCGTTCCCCACGCGCGCGATCGGGATTGGGCAGGCCGGGCCCGCCGCTGCGCCGGCAAGGCCGATCGGCCTCATAGCCGGGTCCGAGAACGACCCCTCGAAGCGCTGGCCCGTCGCCCACTGGCGGCGCCTCATCGAGGGGCTTCCCGGCGAGCACTTCGCGCTCTTCGGCACCCCCGGCGACGCGGCGATCACCTCCGAGATCGCCGCCGGGTTTGGCCCGGGGCGCGTGACGGACCTTGCGGGCTCGACAAGCCTCGTCGAATTCGCGGCGGCCGTCGCCCGCTGCCGGCTCCTGGTGTCGAACGACACCGGGGGCATGCACTTGGCCAACGCGCTCGGCGTGCCCCTGGTCGGCCTGTTCGGTCCCACCAATCCCATAAGGACCGGCCCCGTGTTCGCGTCCCCGCGCCGGATCCTGCAGCCCCCGGGCTGCCCGCCCGCGGGCGGCGGCCGGCTGGCGGACCTGCCGCCCGAGGCCGTCGCGGCCGCGGTGCGGGACTTGCCATAGCGGGCGCGGTGCCGACACGCTGCTGCCAGCCATGCCGCTCCTTTCCGTCACGGACCTGCGCACGACCTTCCACACGCGTAACGGCGTCTACCGCGCGGTCGACGGGGTCAGCTTCTCGGTGGAGCGCGGGGAGACCCTCGGGATCGTGGGCGAGTCCGGCTCGGGGAAGTCCGTCACCTGCTACTCGATCATGGGCCTTGTCCCCCAGCCCCCGGGAAGGATCGAGAGCGGTTCGGCGATGTTCGACGGCATCGACCTCCTTCACTGCAGCCCGAAGCAGGCCCGGTCGGTGCGGGGCAAGCGCGTCTCTATGATCTTCCAGGACCCCATGACGTCCCTCAACCCGTACCTGCGGGTCTCGGAGCAGGTCATCGAGCCCCTCCTCATCCACGAGGACGTCTCGAGGAAGGAGGCCCTTCGGCGGGCCGTCGAGATGATGGAGGCCGTGGGGATCAACGACGCCGCCCGCCGCATTCATTTCCATCCGCACGAGTTCTCCGGGGGGATGCGCCAGAGGGTGATGATCGCGATGGCGCTCGTGACGCGGCCCGAGCTCCTGATCGCGGACGAGCCCACCACGGCGCTCGACGTGACCGTGCAGGCCCAGATCCTCGAGCTGATCCGCAAGGAGCAGCGCGAGCTCGGGATGGCGGTCATCTTCGTGACCCACGACCTCGGGGTGGTCGCGGGCCTCTGCGACAAGGTGCAGGTGATGTACGCGGGCCGGATCATGGAGACGGCCGACACCCGCACGCTCTTCCGCTCGCCGCTCCATCCCTACACGCGGGCCCTGAAGCGCTCCATCCCGGGGTCGCAGCCGAAGGGGGAGGAGCTCTTCACGATACCGGGCGTCCCGCCCGACGTGTCGAAGCCGATCGCGGGCTGCGCGTTCGCGCCCCGGTGCGGCTTCGTGGCCGACGTGTGCAACGCGGCGCGCCCCGAGATCGCCGAGGTCGCGCCGGGCCACGCGCACGCCTGCGTGCGCGCGAGGGCCGGGGAGATCGAGGTCGGCGCCTAGGGAGGACCCGCACGATGCCCGAGAACATCCTGGAACTAAGGGACGTGAGGACGCACTTCGCGCTCCACACGGGATTCCTCGTGAAGCGGCACGCCGGCGCCGTTCGCGCCGTCGACGGCGTCACCCTCGGCGTGCGCCAGGGGGAGGTGCTCGGCCTCGTTGGGGAATCGGGCTGCGGCAAGTCCACGCTGGCGCGCACCATCCTCCAGCTCGTTCCGGCGACGGGCGGCGCCGTGATCCTGAACGGCAGGAACCTCGGCCAGGCGTCCCGGGCCGAGATGCAGGCCTGCCGCCGGGACCTGCAGATGATCTTCCAGGACCCCTATGCGTCGCTCAACCCGAGGATGACCGTCTTCGCGACGCTCGCCGAGCCCCTGCGGGTTCACCGGATCTGCCCCCCCTCTGAGGTCCGCCGCCGCGTCCACGAGCTGATGGACACGGTCGGGCTCGCCCCCCGCCTCGCGCGGAAGTACCCCCACGAATTCTCCGGGGGCCAGCGCCAGCGCATAGCGATCGCGCGCGCGCTCGCGCTGCGGCCGAAGGTCATCGTGGCCGACGAGCCGGTCTCGGCGCTCGACGTCTCGATCCAGGCCCAGATCCTCAACCTGCTCTCCCAGCTCTGCCGCGGGATGAACCTGACCCTGATCTTCATCGCCCACGACCTGTCGGTCGTCCGGCACATCTCGGACAGGGTCGCCGTCATGTACCTCGGCAGGATCGTCGAGCTCGGCCCGGCCGAGGATGTCATCGACCGGCCGAGGCACCCCTACACGCGGGCCCTCGTGAGCGCGATCCCCGTCGCCGACCCGGAGGTCGAGAGGGCGCGCCAGCGGATCGTGCTTCTGGGGGACCCGCCCTCTCCCATCGACCCGCCCCCGGGCTGCGCCTTCCATCCCCGCTGCCCCTACGCGGTCGACCGGTGCAGGGAGGCCGTCCCGGTCCTCGTCCCATCGGGCCCGGGCCGCGAGGCGGCCTGCATTCGCCTGGCCGAGATCTGACGCGGGGCGTCAGCGCGGCCCGGCGCCGGTCAGCTTCTCGAGCGCGTCGACGCGCTTGAAGAGCTCGGGCAGGCGGTTCCGCAGGATGACGATCTTCTGCTCCAGGAGGAGGGGAAGGCTCGGCTGGCCCCAGACTGAGGTCTTCGGCGGGATGTCGTCCTTCACGCCCGACTTGGCCCCGATCATGGCGCCCGAGCCCACCGTGATGTGGCCCGCCAGGCCGCATTGGCCCCCCACGACCACGTAGTCGCCCAGCGTGACGCTCCCGGCGATGCCGACCTGGGCGCAGAGCAGGCAGTGCTTGCCGATGACGACGTTGTGGCCGATCTGCACGAGGTTGTCGATCTTGGTGCCCTCGCCGACCGCGGTCCTCTCGAATCGCGAGCGGTCGATCGTCGAGTTGGCGCCGATCTCGACGTCGTCGCCGATCACGACCGTGCCGACCTGGGGCACCTTCTCGTGGCGGCCGCCGACGAACTCATAGCCGAATCCGTCCGATCCGATCACGACGCCGGGATGCAGCCTGACCCGCCTGCCGACGGTGCATTCCGCGGAAACGACCACCCCGGCCATGAGCCACGAGTCCTCGCCCACGGCGGACCCGTGGCCGACAAAGACGCCCGAGTGCAGGTGCACCCGCTCTCCCACGGTCGCCCCCTGCTCGATCACGCACAGCGGCCCGATCGTCGCCGATGTCGCCACCCTCGCATCCGGGGCGACCACCGCGGAGGCGTGGATCCCCGGCCTCGGCTTGGGCCAGAGCGCCTGCTCGACCCTCGAGCAGAGGCGTGCGAGCGCAACCGACGGATTGTCGACCGTCATGTGCACCTGGTTGGGCCCGGGCGCCCCCGCGTAGTCGGGCGGAAGCAGGACGACCGAGGCGCGGGTCGAGGCGACAGCCCCCTTGTACTTGGGGTTGCCCAGGAACGAGATATCCCCGGGCTCTGCGGACCCGAGCGAGGCAATGCCCCGGATGACCTCGCTGGTCGCACCCTGGGTCCTCGTGGGGCGCGCTATCGACGCGATCTCAGCCAGTGTGAACGAGACCTTCATGGTGGATAGACAAAGAACCCCGCCTGCTCAACGCAAGCGGGGTTCGGCCTGAAATCGATGACCCCGAAAGGGGCCCGCCTTACTTGGTCGGCGTGATGCCGGGCACCGTGATCTTCGGCGAGTCGGCGGCCTTCGGGGCAGCGGTCGCGCCTGCCGCCGCGGTGGGCGTCGGCGTGACGGCCGGGCGGTCCTTGTTGATCTCCGCCATCACCTCTTCGGTGATGTCGAGGCTCGGGTCGAAATAGAGGACGTTGGAGACGCCGACCAGGGTCGGTCCCGACTTGTCGATCAGCAGCGTGGCGCCCTTCTTCTTGGCGATCTCGGTCGCGGTCTTGGTGATCTCCTCGATCATCAGGGTCTTGAAGGTCTGGAAGCGCTGCTTGAGCGTGTTGCTCGTGTTCTGGACGAATGAGTTCTGCTCGCTGCGCTTCTGCTGGATCTCGTCGTACTTCTTCTGGGCGTCGGTCTGGGCCTTGGCCTTGGCCTCGGCGGTCGCCGTCGGGTTCTTGGACTGCTCGTCGAGCTCCTTGAACTGCTCCACCAGGGCGTTGCCCTCCTTTGTGATCTGGGCCAGCTGGTCCTGCGCCTTCGCCTCGTCGGCCTGCAGCTTGGCCTGCTGCTCCAGGGTCTTGTAATGGCTGTCGAAGAGTTTGGCCAGATCCACGACGAGGATCTTCGGGGCCGTTTGGGCGTGGGCCGTCAGCGCCGAGAAAGCGATAGCTGCAACGGCGAATATGGACTGGATGGATTTCTTCATGGGTTGTTGTCGAAGGGTGTGAAAGGGCAATCGAATCGGATTTAGAAGCGGGTGCCAAACGAAAAATTGAACTGGCCGCCCTGCTTGTTGAAGTGGTCTCCCCTGATGGGGATACCATAGTCAAGGCTGAGGGGCGAGCCGGCCACCATGAGGCGCAGGCCTATCCCGAAGTCGTCGTTGTAGGTACTCGGGTTGAAGTCGTAGGCGGAGGCGTTGACGAAGCCCACGTCATAGAAGAAGGCAAAGCGGATCGGGTCCACGATCTCCACCGAGTACTCGGCGGTGAACATGCCGTAGGTCTTTCCGCCGATCGGCTCCGAGAAGGCGTCGCGCGGGCTGACCTCGTTGTAGTTGAACCCGCGCAGGGTCTCGGGTCCGCCGAGGTAGAAGGAGTCGTAGTAGGGCAGCACGGGGAACCCGCCGTAGTTGTCCCTCACGCCGGCGCGGGCCACCAGCTCCAGCACCTGGGTCTGGAGCTCGAACACCTTGAAGTTCTGGGAGCCCCTGAATTCAAAGCCGTAGAATTGGTCCGTGCCGCCCAGGGGGCCGCCCGCGACGGTCGTGGTGAAGTCGACCCGGTTGCCTGAGGTCGGGCTGATGAGCTTGTCGCGCGTGTCCCGGATGACCTCGAAGGTCAGCTGGGAGACGTCGTGGATGCCGGAGTAGGCCTGGATGATCTGCGAGGCGCCCGGGCTGACATTGTAGATCTGGATGGTCTCGTACTGGTACTGCAGGATGCCCTGGAAGAGGCCGAACAGGCTCTTGCGCAGGCTCACGTTTCCTCCCTCCGAGAGCTCCTGGTAGTAGGTGCTCACGTACTGGGACTGCTCCCTGAACAGGCTGAACCCAAGCGCAAGCTGCCTCTCGAAGAGATAGGGCTCCTCGAAGCTTATGACCGCCTCGTTCGACAGCTGCCCGATCGATACCTTGATGCTGAACTTCTCGCCGTCGCCCTGGAAGAAGGAGCGCCTGTTGAACAGGTCGAAATTGGTCTGCTGGATCGTGGCGAAGATCGAGGCCCGCTCGAGCGAGCTGTAGCCCGCCCCGAAGGTGAAGGTCCCGGTCCGCCCCTCCTTCACCGTGACCCGCATGTCCTTGCGGCCCGGAATGTTGGTCTCCTGCGGATTGATGTCCACCTCGTCAAAGAAGCGCGTGTTCTCGAGCCTGTTCTTGCTGATCTTCATGCGCACCATGTCGAACGTGTCGCCGGGGCCCAGGATCAGCTCGCGAATGACGACGACGCTCTTGGTCTTCGTGTTGCCCTCGACCACGATCGACTCGACGTTGAACTTCTCGCTCTCGTCGATCTTGAACTCCAGGTCGATGTCGTTGGTCTTCAGGTTCGGCCGGCGGGTGACGTGGACCCGCGATTCGAGGTAGCCGTCCTTGCCGTAGTAGTCCTCCAGGCGCTCGGCCGCCTTGTCGATCTTCGACGGGGCGAACACGGCGCCGGGCTTGGCATAGAGGGCCGCGACGCGCTTCAGGAGGGCGGTCGAGTGGAGCTTGTTGCCGGTGATCGAGATCTCGCCGATCTTGTACTGCCGTCCCTCGCTGACCGCTATCGTTATGATGAGCGAATCGTTCTTCGGGTAGCTGAAGATGATCTTCTCCTCGGGGATCTCGATGTCCAGGTAGCCGTGCTCGCGGTAGTAGTCCCGCAGCTTGTCCAGGTCGTCCTGGAAGGTGTCGTCCTTGAACCGCCCGGCGTCGGTGAGCCACGAGAATAACCACCACTTCTTGGTATCCATCACCTTGCGCAGCGCCTTCGCCTTTATGTGGGCGTTCCCGACAAACCTGACCTCCCGTATCTTGACCTTCTTTCCCTCCCTGACCTTGAAGGTTATGGTCCCGAGCCCGGTCGAGCGGTCCCTCGCGATCGTGTAGCTGACCGTGACCTGGTTGTACCCCTCCTTCTGGTAGTACTCCTTCAGCTTCTCCGAGTCCTCCTTGACCTGGCGCTCGTCGAGCGAGGTGTTCGGGGCGGTCTTGACCTCCTTCTCGAGGCGGCGCGTCTTCACCTGCCTGTTCCCCTCGTACTTGACGGCGAGCACGCGGTACTTGGGCGTCACCTCTATGACGAGGTTGAAGGTGCGGGCGTCCACGGCCTCGCGCTTTATCTCGATGAACTCGAAGAGGCCCGTCTTGTAGAGCGCGCGGATGTCCCGATCGAGCATTGTCTCGTCAAGGTCGCCGCCCTCGCGGACCTGGATGTTGGCGCGCACGACCTGCTCGTTGACGTTGGCGGTCCCGACGAACTTCACCGTGAGCGTTCCCACCCTGTAGGTCGGCGCCGCCTCGGCCTCCGCGGGCGCATTCTGCGCAGCCATCCGGCCAATGCCTGCCCCCGCGAGCGCGACAATGACAAAGGCAGTGCGTAGGACCCTGTCTATCACAGGGTTACTGGGTAAAGTTTTCAAATCGTGTTATGTCGCGGAGGAAAGTCAGCCGCAATTCTCCTACCGGCCCGTTTCGCTGCTTGGCAACGATTAACTCGGCGGAATCGGCGGCAACCTGGAATTTTTCGTCTGCGTCCTTGGGTCGGGCAAGCATAAGCACCACGTCTGCATCCTGTTCTATCGATCCGGATTCGCGCAGGTCGGCTAGCCTTGGGGCGCGGTTCTCCTTCTCGGAAGAGCGGTTCAGCTGACTTAATACAACGACCGGGACATCAAGTTCCTTCGCAAGTGCCTTTAATCCGCGGGAAGCCTCCGCCACCTGCTGCTCCCTGGGCACCTTGGAGTCGATCGGGCTCAGGAGCTGAAGATAGTCTACAATGATCAGACCCAGCTTGTTGCGGGCGTGAACCCGCCGCGCCTTCGCTCGCAACTGCATGATCGACAGGTTGCTGGAGTCGTCGATGAACAGCGGCGCCTTCGAGAACTCGTCCGCGGCGGCCACCAGCCTCTGCTGCTCGTCCCCGTTCTTTGACAGGACGCCGTCGCGAAGCGCCTGCATCTTGACCCTGGCGCGCGAGCAGAGCATCCGGAGAGCCAGCTGGGCCCCGCTCATCTCGAGCGAGAACACGAGGGTCGGGAAGGGCTCCCCGCGCTTCGGAAGCACGACGGCCTCGGCGACGTTGAGGGCGAACGACGTCTTCCCCATCGACGGCCGGGCCGCGAGGACGATCATCTCCGCGCGCTGGAAGCCGAACGTCAGCCGGTCCAGGTCGTGGAAGCCCGAGGGCGCGCCGGTCATCTCGCCCTTCTTCATCATCATCTTGTGGACGACGTTCATCGCCTCCTTGGTCGGCTCGCGCATGGGCTTGGCGCCCTCCGTCACCCGGCTCTGGGTGACCGCGAATATCCGGGCCTCCACATGGTCCACGAACTCGTCGATCCCGCCCGTGAAGTTGAGGCAGTCCTCCACGGCCCCGGTCGCCGACCGGATGATCTCGCGAAGCAAGTGCTGCTCGCGGACCCGGTCGATGAAATAGCCCGCCTGCGCCGTCGTCGGGATGCTCCCGCTGACCCGCGTCAGGAACGCGTAGCCGCCGACACTGTCCAGCTGCTTGGAGGTCTTGAGCTCCTCGCCAAGGACCGCCACGTCGATCGGGACCTGGCGGGCGTACAGGTCCAGGAGCTTTTCGAAAACGACCCCGTGTGCGGGGACGTAGAACGACTCGGGCGTTATCCGCGCCTCAAGGCAGCGCGCGACGACCTCGGCGCCGTCTATGAGGCAGCAAGAGAGCAGGTACTCCTCCGCCTCGACGCTGTGCGGCATCCCGCGGCCCGCCGCCGGGGCGCCGGGCCGCTGCGGGGTGGTGCTCTTCTCGTCGGCCATTCGGAGGGTCGGGCTGGGGACCCCGGATCAGGGCAGCCCTTGGCGATCCTTGGAGGGGAAGGCCAGGAGGCTACCTCCTGGGCTCCGCCTTCCTGTTCTTCTTTTCCTCGGCGGCCTTCTCCTCGGCCGAGGGCTCTATCGGGTTCTCGGAAACGACGTCAAACGAAAGCTCGACGGTCACGTCGGGGTGGAGCTTCAGCTTGACGGCGTGCTTGCCGAGGGTCTTCACCGGGGTGTGGAGCTGGATGCGCTTGCGGTCGATCGTGAAGCCCGCGGCGACGAGCTTGTCGTGGAGGTCGGCCGCCGTCACCGAGCCGAACATCTTGCCGCCCTCGCCGGTCGTTACGGCAAAGGCCAGGCTGGCCTTCTCAAGCTTCTTGGCGAGGTCCTGGGCACCGTTGAGCTCGGTCGCCTCGCGCTCGGCGCGGCGCTTCTTGAGCGCCTCGACCTGCTTGCGGTTCGCCGTCGTGACCGGAACCGCGTCCTTGCGAGGAAGCAGGAAATTGCGGGCGTAGCCGGCCCGGACCTTCACCTGGTCGCCTTCGCCGCCGAGGCCCTCGACGGGCTTTACTAGGAGTACTTCGCTGTGGGCCATGGTAGGAAATTACGGGAGTGTTTCGTGGGTGGAAACCCAAATGAATCCCGCAGCGGAGAGGGGGTGTCAACTGAGTATTTCCCCGGGGCGCAGCGGCCCCCGCCACCCCGGGGCGTGTCGGCGCCCGCGTTTCTGCAAACCTTGCTCCCGGCGGGGAGCCCCATCGGGGCGCGGACCCGGGCATGGGGAGCCAGGTCACGAGCCGCTTTCGCGCCCCAGCCGGGCCCTGCGCACGGCCGCCAGATGACCCTCCCGGCGACGGCGCCAGGGCCTCATCCGCAGTCGGCATGTCGCGCCAAAGGGCGGCGCGGATTCCGCCACCTGCGGCATCCGATCACGTCTGGAAAAGCCCATCCGGCCGATGGATCATCACGGCCGCGATGGCGTCGCATATATTTGTCAGTAAACATGTTGCTTGATGTCACAGGACACGGGCTATGCGCGCCCGCCCGATGTGGCAAATAATGCGCCATGCTGGCCAATATGTGAAGAGTTGGCCGGGGGCCGAAGGAATATACTCGCGCCCCAGGGAGGGAGTTTCGCCCGTGTCGCCGGTATCCGGCGCCCCGGCCCCCTCCCCGAATCAGAAACCGAGCATCCGGAATTCGACCCATGGCACTCCAACAAGAACCCGCTGGGGATCCTGCATGAAAGGCGCCGATCCCGCCAAGGGAGAGGGAGGGTCCCTCTCGCGGCGCACGGTGCTGAAGCTCGGGCTGGTCGGCATGATTGGCGCCGCGGTGGGCGCAGGGTCGACGGCGGCGATCGCGCGCCTGGGGCGATCCATGCGGCCCCGGTACCGCTTCTTCACCGACCCCGAGGCCGACCTGCTGATCGACATCTGCGAGCAGCTGATCCCGCGCGATGACGTCCCCGGAGCCACCGACACCGGCGCCATCGCCTACATCGACCTGCAGCTCTGCGGCCCCCTCGCGCGCGACCGGCGCACCTACCGGCGAGGGCTCGAGTCGTTCAGGCAGACCTGCCTGAGGATCCACAGGGCCCCATTCCAGGAACTGGCGCCCTCCGCGAAGATCGGGGCCCTGCGCTTGATCGAGAGCGGCGAGGCGCCCAAGGACCTCTGGGACGATCCCTCCGCGAAGGCTTTCTTTGGCGCCGTCCTCTCGCACACGATGCAGAGCTTCTACGGGAGCCCGCGGCACGGCGGCAACCGCGACTATGCCAGCTACCGGATGCTGGGCCTCGACTACCCGCAGGTCGTAGGCCAGAACCGCTACCGGAAGGCGTGATCATGGCCCTGAAGCACGTCAATGCGGTCGTGGTCGGGGCCGGCGCCGGCGGCGGCGTCGTGGCCAAGGAGCTCACAGAGGCCGGCCTTTCGGTCGTCATCCTCGAGAGGGGTGACTGGGTGAGCTTTGAGAAGTTCGGCCAGGACGAGCTCATCAACCAGCGCACCACGGTGCTGGGCAACGCCTACGGGCCCGACGACCGCAGTCCCCGCGTCGTCGAGGCGGCCGCCGGGACGTGGGAGGTCGTGATGCCGCACGAGGGCGGCTATAGCAACAACGCCGCGTGCGTCGGCTCCGGCACGGTAAGCTACGGGGCGATGGCTTGGCGCTACATGGAGAAGGATTTCAGGATGCGCTCGACCTACGGCGCCCCGGAGGGCTCGACCCTCGAGGACTGGCCGGTCAGCTACGACGACCTTGAGCCCTGCTACGAGAAGGCCGAGCAGGAGGTCGGCGTGTCCGGCGACATGAGCGCGAACCCGTTCGCGGCGCCGCGCCGCAAGCCGTATCCCATGCCGGCATTCCCCTACAACAGGGAGGGCCGGATCCTCGAGGCCGCCGCGAGGCGGCTCGGCCTGCACCCCTTCCCCATCCCGATGCTGCGCAACTCCGTGCCCTACGGCGGGCGCAACGAGTGCGTCCACAACCGCTACTGCTGCGGCTTCGCATGCCCGAACAACGCGAAGAACGGCACGCACAACACGGTGATCCCGAGGGCGCTGGCGTCGGGCAACTGCGAGCTGCGCACCCGGTCGATCGCCAGCGAGGTCGTCGTGGACGACCGCGGCCTGGCCCGCGGGGTGAGGTACTTCGACGCCGACGACCGCGCGCAGTACCAGACCGCCGACCTGGTCGTCCTTTCCGGCGGCGCGATCGAGACCGCGCGGCTTCTCCTCAACTCGAAGTCGGGGCTCTTCCCAAACGGCGCGGGCAACCGCTTCGACTGGGTGGGGCGCAACCTCCAGGGGCACGCCTACTCGGGCGCGGACGGGCTGTTCGAGGAGGAGACCTTCGACGACGTGGGCCCGGGCGCGACGATCGCGATCAGCGACTTCAACCACGGCAACGCCGGCATCAGGGGCGGCGCCGCGCTGTGCAACGAGTTCATCCGCCCGCCCTACGGCTTCACCGGCATGCGCCCGCCCGGGGCCCCTTCCTGGGGCAAGGAGCACAAGGATTTCCAGCGCCGGTTCTACATGCGCAGCGTCTCCATCCGCGGGCCCGTCCAGGAGATGCCGGTTTTTGACGCGCGCGTCCGGGTCGACCCGGCCGTCAGGGACCACTGGGGAATCCCGGTCGCCCGCCTCTCGGGAAGCCGGCACCCGCATGACATCGAGATAGGTCGGGTCATCGCGGCGCGGGCGGAGGCGTGGCTCAAGGAGGCCGGGGCGGTCGCGACGTGGCCCAACGTGCCGGGCCTCGGCCTGAGCGGCGGCCAGCACCAGGCCGGCACCTGCCGCATGGGCTCGGATCCGAAGACCTCGGTCGCGAACAGGTTCGGCCAGGTGCACGACATCGACAACCTGTTCCTCTCCGACGCCAGCCTGCACGTGACGAACGGCGGCTTCAACCCGGTGCTGACGATCATGGCGCTCGGCTACTGGGTGGGCGGGCACATCGGCTCCCGCTGGAAGGGGGGCAGGCTGACATGAGCGCGCCGCGATGGGGCCGCCTGATGCTGGGCCTCGCGCTCTACTGCGGCGTGTTCGCGGTCACCGCCGCCGTCGGCGGCATGGCCTATTTCCACTTCGCGAACCCGCAGAACACGTGCGCCTCCTGCCACGAGATGACGGGCGTCCATTCGGACTGGGCGGTCTCCGCCCACCGCACCGTGCAGTGCCGCGAGTGCCACGGCGGAGCGCTCACCCTCGACGTCCACGCCCTCCAGTCCCACCTGGACCGAATTGTAAGGCATTTCACGGGGGACCCGAACAGGCCCGTCCACCTCCTGGAAAAGCACGTCCTCGGCCTGGTCGACTCGTGCCGCAAGTGCCACCCCCAGGCGTACGCCGACTGGCAGGCGAGCCGGCATTCGACGACGTACGCCCGGATCTTCCTCGACCCCGCCCACAACCGCACGGCGCCGCCCACGGACGACTGCCTGCGCTGCCACGGCATGTTCTTCCAGGGCGACATCGTGGACCTCGTCTCGCCGACCGGGACGCCGGGCGCCTGGTCGCTCCGGAATCCGGCGAGGGCGACGCAGCCCGCCATCCCTTGCCTCGCGTGCCACCAGGTCCACGCGCCCGCGGACGCAACCCAGACCGCGAGCTTCTTTGACCACCGCGAGCAGGCGCACTTCTCCGCAAGCCTGCTGCCCGTCGCCTCGGTCCTCCAGGGCGGGC
>Ga0265320_10002580_pt1 | contig 12586 bp, 12 predicted proteins | sample 4827metaG_FD_202087 | JGI IMG/M metagenome (GOLD analysis project Ga0265320, IMG submission 202087) | Rhizosphere microbial communities from Carex aquatilis grown in University of Washington, Seatle, WA, United States - 4-8-27 metaG | ecosystem: Host-associated > Plants > Roots > Rhizosphere >...
ATGAAGCCGATGTTCTCACCGCCATCGTAGTGGGAGGCACCAGCCTCATGGGTGGCGAAGGGACCGTTCCTGGCGCCGTTTTTGGCGCCCTTTTGGTGGGCATTCTCAATAACGGGCTGAGGTTGTTGGGAGTCCCGGCCATCTTCCACGGCCTGGTGAAGGGAGTCGTGATCATCGTGGCCGTGGCCTACGATTTCTACGCTCGCCATCGCGGAAACGGCAAGAGAGGAAAGCAATGAAGATCATTGATGCGCATGTTCATGTGGTGGAAAGGTTTGCTGGTTTTGGAAAGAAAGGTGAGATGAGGCCCATTGGCGGGGGCAAGGTCCGGTGGGCCGACGGCACCGAGGCTCAACTTATTCCCGCCGAACTTGGCGACAAAGAGTTCACCGGCAGCACGCTGGTCAGGCTCATGGACGAACACCAAGTCGAAAAGGCCGTATTGCTTCAAGGCATCTTCTGCGGATTCCAGAACGACTACGCCTATGAGACCGCTCAGGCGTTTCCCGGCAGGTTCGCTGTAGCCGGGACCCTAGATCCTTTTTGCAACGAAAGCGAAGCCATCCTCGACCGACTTCTGACGACACGGCAAGTGAAAATCCTGAAACTCGAGGTCAGCAGCGGTGCCGGCCTGATGAGCTATCATCCCCGTTTTCCCATCGACGGACCGCCGCTGGAGGCCCTCTATGAGCGGATGTCCAAGCAAGAGGTCACCGTGGCTCTCGATTTGGGGAGTCCTGGAATGCCGAGTTTCCAACCCGAAGCGGTGGCGAGAATTGCCCGCCGTTTTCCTGGTCTCAGGATCGTCCTATGCCACCTTTTGGCCCCCCGGCTGGACGATGGATCGGCATTGACCTCGGCCCTCAAAACGCTGAGGCTGGACAATGTTTGGTTTGACCTTTCGGCGATTCCTTGGAACATCCAGCCTGAGATCCACCCCTACCCAACCGGGGTCGGGTTCGTTCGGCTAGCCCGCAAGCTTGTCGGGTACCGCAAACTCCTGTGGGGAAGTGACGTCCCTTGCGTGCTCACTCGGGAAACCTACGCGCGACTCCGAGACTATTTGATAACCGCGCGAATTTTCCACGACAACGAGCTCGAACCCGTCTATCGAACCAACGCCCTCGTGGCTTACCCCGAACTGCTTAAAGGAGTCTGACATGCAACTTCCGCGCTTTTCTCTGGGAATTGGCGACCGCTTTGGCCGCCAAGGCCGAGCCCAATTGAAGGCCTTTGTTCGGGCTAAAGACCTCGGTTTGGCGGTGAGCCCCGTGTGGAACAAGTCTTTCCGGGAACACAAGACCATCGGAAGCCATCCGGAAGACGTTCGGCGGGAGGCAGACGAGGCTGTCGCGGCCCTGCAATGGAAGGAACCCTATTTCGTGGATGCCGATCACATCCAAAGCAAGACTGTGGACGCCTTCCTTGCCCCATCGGACTTTTTCACCATCGACGTTGCGGATTCAATCGGACGGGCGCCGGCTCCAGACGACGGTAAAGCGTTCACTGACCGCCTGTCGCGGCGATTGTTTGCGCCGTTGGATATTCCTGGTCTGTCCCAACCGCTGGCGGTTTCTCGTGAACAGATCGAAGCGGTCACGGCTCGGTACTTGAATCCTATTCGCGAAGCGGGAAGGATCTACCGGCACATCGAGGCGGCCAAGGGAAAGCGGAACTTCATCACTGAGGTTTCTATGGACGAGACCGACCAGCCCCAGAGTCCGCGCGAACTGCTGATCATACTCGCCGCCGCCGCCGACGAAGGGCTTCCTTTGCAAACCATCGCGCCCAAGTTTTCCGGGCGCTTCAACAAGGGCGTCGAGTTTGTGGGAAGCGCTGAAGTCTTTGAGAGAGAATTCGAGGAGGACCTTTGCGTCATCGAATTCATGACTAGAGAGTTTGGATTGCCAAAGGACCTCAAGTTGAGCGTCCATTCTGGCAGCGACAAGTTCGCCCTCTACCCTGCTATTCAGAGGGTGCTTCGGCGCAAGGGAGCGTCGCTCCATGTGAAAACGGCCGGAACAACCTGGCTCGAAGAGCTTACCGGCCTCGCCGCTTCGGGGAAGCCGGGCCTCGATATGGCCAAAGCGATTTTCAGTGAAGCCACGGGTCGCTATGAAGAACTTGTCGGCCCCTATGCCACTGTCATTGACATCGACAAAGCCAGCCTTCCTACCATCACGACACTTGCGTCGTGGACTTCTGAACAGTTTGTAGCTGCCGTCAGCCACAACCAGTCCAACCCTGATTACAATCCCTCTTTGCGCCAACTCCTCCATGTCGGCTACAAGCTCGCCGCCGAAAAAGGCCAAGACTTCTTGAGGCTCCTCGACGAACACCAAGAATCCATCGGCGCCCGCGTGACGGAGAACCTTCTCGACCGACATCTCAAGTGCATCTTTCCCAAAGAGGAACCTCTATGAACGCTGTTCTTTTCGGAGTCGCTTTCCATCAGAAGTCCCTGTCTCCTGGCCAACGAGACTTCTACTTGGCCGTCGTGTTTCTGGTGGCCGGAAATCTCCTTTTCCCGGCCCTTTGTCACGCGGTAGGTATCGGGCCGGTACTTCTTCCGATTTATTTCTTCACCCTCTTGGCCGCCTACAGGTATGGGCTAGCGGTTGGTCTCGTGACCGCTATCTTGTCGCCGATGCTGAACACCGCACTCACCGGGATGCCACCATTCGCCATTCTTGACGTCTTGATCGTCAAATCGTTGTTGCTGGCATTGTTCGCAGCGAGAATGGGAACTTGGTCGAAGGTCTCCTTCGTTCATGTGTTCGCTGTTGTGTTTGCCTATCAAGCGATTGGAGGACTCTACGAAATTCTTCGATCATCGTCCCTGCTGACCCTGCCCGGTGATCTGGTAAAAGGATGGCCGGGACTGTTGCTGCAATGGCTGGGAGGGACTTTGGTTCTGCTCTATTGGAAAGGAAAGAGCAACCCCTCTTAGGTGGGATTTGACCAAGACGCACAGCCGTATTCGTTGTTTTTCTCCCCTGACTCGGGATCTTCCTCCGACTAGGTCAACCTCTGACCTCGCCAGAAATCTAGCCTCAGGTTCTCACCGAAAGACCGCCGATAGGTCAGCGGGAGCAGACCTCAAGAGGCCCATTCTGTAATGATCAAGAGAACAGAGGGTCTTTTCAACGGCAAGCAACGCCTGGTGCCAACTGAAAAATCATTGTGTAAACGCTTCCATTTTCTGTTTACAGAAATCAAGAGTCATGCTATTTTGGCCTTGAACAGCGCTAGCGGACCCAAGGAGTCTACTTTGTCCCGTCTACAACGAAAGTATTCCGCCCACGAAATTGCAGTCGCAGCCCTATTCCTTCTCCCCAGCTTGCTTGGTTTTCTGATCTTCTTCGTCTTTCCACTTGTCCGTGGCATTCTCATTAGCTTAACCGATTGGGACCTTCTCCGACCTTCGCATTTTGTGGGGGCTGACAACTATGTCGAGCTCTTTCAGGACCAAGATTTTTGGAATGCAATTTGGGTCACCTTCCAGTATGTCCTTTGGAACATCCCGATCCAGACTGTACTAGCGCTTTTGATCGCCGTGATCATGACCAAAGTTAGAACTTCCAACCTCTTGCGGGGGGCGCTGCTCCTTCCCTGGCTTCTCCCCAACGTCGTGGTGGCGCTCTTGGCCATGGTTATTCTCGATCCGACCATTGGCATTCTCAACGAAGGGATTAAGGCCTTCGGGTTGCCGGCGGTCAACTTTCTGACGACCACTGAGTTGGCACTCCCATCTATTGCGGCGATCAACATCTGGAAATTCATGGGCTATACGGCGCTAATCGTTTTCGCGGGCATCCAAGGAATTCCCAAGGAGATTGACGAGGCCGGGCTTATCGATGGGGCTTCGGCCTGGACTGCTTTTACAAAAATTACCCTTCCCTTGCTCAGGCCTGTTTTGGCTTTCGTCATTATCACTTCGGTCATCGGATCGTTTCAGATCTACGACACCGTTGCTGTCGCCACTCGGGGCGGTCCTGGGCACTCCACTTGGGTCATGAACTTTTTCATCACGAAGGGGGCCTTCGAAGAATACCGAATGGGCTACGCCACCGCGGCCTCGATGGTGCTCTTTGCGATTCTCCTGGGAGTCGGTTTCCTGCAGATGCGCATCATGAACGCTGACGAAGCCGATTGAGGAGTCACCATGAACAACGAAAAACGATCGACGAAAATCCTGTTTGTGGTAGTGACGATTTTCCTCGTGATCATCAGCCTGTTCCCCTTAGCCTGGGTGGCACGGATGTCGTTTACCCCAAACAAGACGATCGCGGGTTTTCCTTCAGCTTTGCTCCCGCCACAAATGAATACGACGAACTTCGAGCGTGTCCTTGGTTTCATCGAGGGAGAAGCCGCCGTCAAACTGGGCGGATCAGGGCAGAAGATCAACTTCTACCAGTTTCTTTTTAACTCTCTAGTAGTCTCGACGATCCTTACGGCCTCGCAGGTGTTGTTTTCGGCCTTGGGGGCGTACGCGTTCGCGCGCTTGAGGTTTCCCGGCCGGAAGACACTGTTTGGCCTTTATCTGTCGGCGCTCATGGTGCCTGCGATTGTCATGATTATCCCCAATTTTATTCTAATGAAGGAGTTGGGATGGTTGAACACGTACCTGGGCATTATGGCACCAGGTTTGTTGATGACGCCTTTTGCGGTGTTCTTCATGCGCCAGTTTTTTCTGGGTATCAACAGGGAACTGGAAGAAGCCGCCTTCCTCGACGGTGCAGGCAAGATTCGGATTTTCTTCCAGCTTATCGTTCCCATCAGTCAAACGGCGTTGTCAACTCTCGCCATTATCACCTTCATCAACCAGTGGAACGACTACATGTGGCCTCTCATCGTGGGCAAAAGCGAGTCGGCGCGCCTATTGACCGTGGCCCTGGGTATTTTCCGATCTCAAACCCCTAATGGGTCCCCGGATTGGGGAGGCCTGATGGCGGGAACCGCGCTCGCTGTCCTCCCGACGTTGGCACTGTTTCTGGCCTTTGGAAAAAAGGTCATCAATTCTCTCGGGTTTTCTGGCTTCCGTTAAAAAACGTTCCGTTGGAACGCTGAAAACACAGTTCTAGGAGGAATTCTATGATCAAGACTTTCCATAAACTGATGGTCCTTTCGCTGACCAGTCTGTTTGCCCTCGTCGTTGGCGCACTTTCGGCCGATCCGGTTACGATCCGATACACCCATTGGGATGCCAACCAGGTCCCGGCCTACCAGAAGGCCGCAAACGACTTCATGGAAAAGAACCCTGACATCAAGATCGTCATCGAGCAGGCTGGCTGGAACGATTATTGGACGGGTCTTCAGACTTCCATGGTGGCCGGCAACGCTCCCGACGTGTTTACCGATCACTTGGCCAAGTATCAGGACTTCGCTTCAAAAGGCCAAATTGTAGACATCGATCCCCTTGTCAAGAAAGACGGTCTTGATCTGAAAGGCTACCTTCCTGGATTGGCTGACCTGTGGACAAAGAACGGAAAACGCTTTGGTCTGCCCAAGGATTGGGACACGATCGCCTTGGTGGTGAACAAGGATATTCAGAAAGAGGCCAAAGTCACCGACGCCGAGCTTGCAAACCTTACTTGGAACCCCAACGACGGCGGAACTTTCCAGAAGGTGATCGCCCTGCTTTCTCTCGACAAGAACGGCAACAATGGTTTGAGCGCGAAGTTTGACCCCAAGAACGTGGTCCGCTACGGGTTCGCCGTCGGCCATAGCGACAATATGGGACAGGCGCAGTTCAGTGGCTTCGCCGCGAGCACAGGCTGGCACTACACCGATGGTACCTTCAAGGCGAATTTCCACTATGACGACCCCCGGTTCATCGCCACCATCCAGTGGATGCTTGACGTCACGAAGAAGGGTTTCATGGCTCCTTACGAAGCCACAAGCATCGGAATGTCGCCTACCGACCTGTTCACCTCAAAGAAGGCGGCTTCGTTGTTCGATGGTTCCTGGATGATCGGCTTCTATGCCAGCAACGCGGGTTTCCCCACTTCCTTTGTGAAACTCCCTATCGGTCCCGTCGGCCGCAAGAGCATGACAAACGGTCTGGCTGACTCCATTTGGATCGGCTCCAAACATCAGGCGTAAGCCTGGAGATGGGTCAAGTATCTGGCTAGTGAAGAGGCCCAAAAAACTGTCGGAACCTTCGGTGTGGTCTTCCCTGCCTATCAGAGTGGTGTCAACAACGCCCTCACAGCCTACAAAGGGAAGGGCTTCGACGTCAGCGCTTTCACCGAAGAAGCCGTGGCCAAGGAGGGGACCTTTGTTTATCCCGTGGTCGACTTTGGGGTCAAGACCCAAGAGATCATGACGGATGCCTTCGACAACATCTTCCTGGGCAAGGTCAAGGTGGCTGAAGGACTGATTGCGGCCAACAAGAAAGTAAACGCTCTCTTCAAGTAAGACAACCAACGGAGTCCAGTCATGGGAATCGCCTACTCGCCCGACACCAACAGCTTCCACCTTCAGTCTGACGCAACCAGTTTGATTATCCAGATCGTCCGGGGAAAATACCTTTCTTCACGATACTGGGGACAGCGCCTGGAAACCTGGAACGATTCCTGTGAGCTGGTCTTCGTTGACCGACCTTTTGCGCCCAACCCGGATCCAACCGATAGGGCCTTTTCCTTGGATACTCTGCCTCAGGAGTACCCAGCCTTTGGTAACACCGACTTCCGGTCGCCTGCCTTCCAGGTTCGGCAATCGGACGGGTCCACCATCACAGACTTGACCTACAAGTCCCACAGGATTCTGGAGGGTAAGCCCCAACTTGAAGGTCTTCCGTCGCTGTATGTCGAATCGGAATCAGAGGCGCAGACTCTTGAAATCACCTTGTGCGATGATCTGATCGGTCTGGAGGTTGCCCTTAGCTACACGGTTTTCGGCAACCTTGATGTGATCTGTCGGTCAGCCCGCTTTTGCAACGTCGGCTCGGAGCCGTTCGCGCTTCTGCGGGCGGCAAGCGCCAGTTTCGATTTCGAACACTCAAGGTTCGAGCTTCTCCAACTCTCAGGAGCTTGGGCGAGAGAGCGCCACATTGTCAGGTCGGCTCTTGTTCCCGGCGTCCGCGGTTTCGGTAGCTCGAGAGGTGCCAGCAGTCATCAGCACAACCCCTTCTTGGCGTTGATTACGCCAGGAACCGATGAGGACCTGGGTGAAGTCTGGGCCATGAATCTTGTCTACAGCGGAAACTTCCTGGCCCAGGCGGAGGTCGATCCTTGGGGAGGAACCAGGCTGTCCTTGGGGATTAACCCGTTTGAATTCACTTGGAATTTGGAACCGAAGGCTACCTTTCAGACACCGGAGGCGGTTCTGGTGCACAGCAACAATGGGCTGGGCGGGATGTCTCAAAAATTCCATCAGGCCTACCGAACCCGACTGTGCCGGGGGACCTGGCGCGATAGGGTTCGCCCCATTCTGATCAACAACTGGGAAGCAACGTATTTCGACTTCGATGAGACCAAAATTCTTGCTCTGGCCGACCAAGCAAAAGATGTCGGGATTGAGCTTTTGGTTCTTGATGACGGCTGGTTTGGTCATCGGGACGATGACAAGAGTTCGCTGGGTGATTGGGTTGTCGATCGGCGGAAACTCCCCGGTGGAATGGAGTCCCTGGCGCGAGGGATCCAAGAAAGAGGCCTGAAGTTTGGACTCTGGTTTGAGCCCGAAATGATAAGCCCCGACAGTTCACTGTATAGAAAACACCCCGACTGGTGCCTCCACGTGGGCCAGCGCCCCCGTTCGCAAGGCAGGAACCAACTTATCCTCGATCTCGGTCGGCCGGAGGTTAGGGCTCACGTGATCGACGCAGTTTCTGCTATCCTCCGTTGCGCACCAATCGCGTATGTCAAATGGGACATGAACCGCCATCAGACAGAGGTAGGTTCGGCTTCCCTTCCGTCGTCGGCTCAAAAGGAGACCTCACACAGGTATATCCTGGGACTCTACAAGGTACTCGATGCTGTGACCTCGTCTTTTCCCGAGGTGCTGTTCGAGAGTTGCTCCGGAGGCGGCGGGCGCTTTGATCCTGGCCTCCTTGCCTACATGCCACAAACCTGGACCAGTGACAACACTGACGCAGTTTCACGCCTCAAGATTCAGTACGGTACTAGCTTGGTCTACCCACCAGTCACGATGGGAAGCCATGTCTCGGCCGTTCCCAACCACCAAGTGGGGAGGACCACCCCTTTGCCGTTCCGAGGCTCGGTGGCCATGGGAGGAAACCTTGGCTATGAACTCGATTTGGGGAAACTATCGGTCGACGAAAAAGGCGAAGTTCGGCGACAAATCGCGACTTATAAAGAACACCGCGGCCTAGTCCAATTCGGTGATTTTTTTCGGTTGGTGAGCCCGTTCACGTCGCCCGCGGCGGCTTGGATCTTTGTCTCGCCTGACAAGACGAAGGCCTGGGCTTCTTACTACCAGGTTTGGAGCGAAGCAAACCTTGCTGTTCCATTTTTGAAACTCAAGGGACTCGACCGCAACGCAAAATACCAAATTGAGGGACTCACAAAAACGTTCGGCGGAGACGAGCTCATGGAAGCTGGTCTTCGCGTCCGCGATTTGACGTCCGACCACCAGAGTTGCTCCTGGTTGCTCAAACGCGTAGAATGAACCGATGACTATCGTCGAAATCGCCAGAGAGGCAGGAGTCTCCATTGCCACGGTTTCCAGGGTTCTGAACAACGGACCCGTAAGTTCGGAGAAGCGGGCGAAAGTCGAAGCCGTGATTACAAAATACAAGTTTTCGCCGAGCGTCCAGGCCCGGAGCATGGTCAGCAGGCAATCCGACGCCATTGGCCTCATTACCCATGGTATTAGCAACCACTTTAATCTGGATTTTATCGAGGTTGTCGAGCGCCGCTATAGTGAAATGGACTTCTTGCTTTACGTGTGCATTTGTCAACGTGAAAAACAGCGTGAGAATGAGGAACGCTATCTTCAGAATCTCGTTTCGCGTCAGGTGAACGGAATCATTTTGCATGATGCCACACCAGAAAACTATGAGTCTGGCCTTATTCAGCATATTGCCCAGCAAGTTCCGCTCGTCGTTGTGCACTCCCTCCCTTCTTGCGAAGGCGTGAATTCGGTCGGAGTGGACCAAGAAATGGGAATGAAGAGGGTCATGGAGCACCTCCTCGCCCTCGGTCATCGAGACATCCTCTTTGTCCGCGGGAACATAGGTTATAGTTTCGACACGAAAGAGGTCGTCTGGAGGAACTGTCTGAAATTGGCAGGGGTGACCCCCTGTGATGACAATATCATCGTGATTCCCGAAGGGAATTCGGAGTTTGGAATCCTAGAGACCGAGGAATCTGTCAAGGGATTCTTGAAGAGCCGGTCCAAGGTTCCGACAGCGATCTTCGGTTGCAATGACATCATGGCTACGGGCGCTCTCAACGCTCTGCGTTCAATGAATCTCAGGGTTCCTGAAGACGTTTCTCTCATCGGGCATGACAACACGATTCTCGCTGCTAGCGGAAGGTTCACTTCGGTTGATTTGAAGACTCCCAGTGTGGGACATGCTGCGATTGACTTACTGTCGTACGCCATGAACGGTGTAGACAAAGAACCCCGGCGGGTCATCATTTCGCCTGAAATTATCCTCCGAAACTCAACAGGGCCGGCGCGAATAGGCTAGATTCTTCCGGGGCGTCGCTCCTGGTCGAGGTTGGAAAAGAGTGTGTGCCACTAGCATAATGGGTCAATCCCGTTGGTTTCAACTTCGCAACTTCAAGGTTGTAGTTCGGTAGCTTGGGTCGCAGATGATGGATGTGATGGAGCCCGATGTTCCCCGAAAACCACCGGAGAATTTTGGGCAACTTGGAGTGGGAGCTACCGAGCATCGCGGCGTCAAAGGAAGTCCATTCGTCCTCCTGTGCCCAATGCCCTGGGTCAAACTGATGCTGGACGCACAAAAGCCACACACTGACAACCCAGGTCAGGAACAAATCCGGCAGATGAACGAGAAAGAAGATCCCATCCACCTAAATAACCAACTGCAAGGGCGAAACAGGCAACGCCAAGTTTCGTCAACCATACACTGACTTTTTCGGGAACGGGCGATGTAGACGGCAACCGATGAATCAACAAGAAGAGAATGGGCGCGACGAGGAAGAACATGAAGACTGGATTGCGGTAGATCCTATACCAAAGATGCGTTCCGATGGACGACGCCTTGAACTCTTCCAAAGTCAAAGTCCAGACGTCCCCGACCTCTCTTTTGTCAAGGTTGGCGTATGTCGCGTGGTGGATATCGTTCGGACGCCTCAAGTCCCTATAGGCGGTCAACATGAATATCCCAAGTACCAAGCCGAACCCCGTTCCTACTTATAAGTTGTTATAGAATAAAGAAGTAGGAGTAGAAGAACTAACGTGTGACACCCGATTTATCTTGCAATGTCTGATGAGCATTTTCGCAGCAGTTTCCCGAACAGAATTTGCTGCTCCAAACTCCGTTGGGGGCTGCCATTGATACATGCACCGTTTCCGCACCGATGGGGAAACCTGCAAGGCGTCCTTCCGGCATTGTGACCTCTACTTAACAACGTTAAATATTAACCTTGTTAAATTTCGTTATTGGAATTAGGATTGAAAGAAGGAGTCCTGATTATGGCACGAATCGCGATCATTGGCGCCGGTGTCGGCGGCGTTCCTGCGGCTTTGGAGATGAAACACCATTCTCGAAAAGGTGACGAGGTGATAGTCGTCTCCGATACTCCGACCTTTCATTTTACCCCATCGAACCCCTGGGTAGGCTTCGGCTGGCGCAGGCCTGATCAAATCAAAGTACCTCTGGCCCCCATGCTCAAAAAAAAGAAGATTTCTTTCGTCCAACAGGCGGTTGCCAAGATTCACCCCAAGGAGAACCGACTGGAAATGAAAGATGGGACGTCTCTGGAGTATGACTACCTCATCATTGCCACTGGACCGCGGCTGGCCTTCGACGAGATTCCAGGACTGGGGCCGCACGGTGGATTTACCAAATCCGTGTGCCATGTCGATCACGCTGCCGAGACCTTTGAGGACTGGAAGAAATTCTGTGAAGCCCCTGGCCCCATGATCGTAGGCGCGGCTCAAGGTGCCAGTTGTTTTGGTCCGGCGTACGAGTACGCTCTCCAAGCCGACACGGACTTGCGGCGACGGAGAATCCGCGACAAGGTTCCGATCACCTACGTGACCAGTGAGCCATACATTGGACATCTGGGCCTGGGAGGCGTCGGCGATTCGAAGGGCTTACTTGAAGGTGCCTTCCGGGACAAAACCATCCGGTGGATCTGCAACGCCAAGATACAGAAAGTTGAAGAGGGAAAGATGACCGTCATGGAGTGTGACGAGGAAGGCAAGGACAAGAAGGTCCACGAGTTGCCTTTCAAGATTTCCATGGTTCTCCCGGCTTTCACTGGTGTCGATGCTGTTCGCGGCGTCGAAGGTCTTGTCAACCCAAGAGGGTTCATCCTAATCAATGAAAAGCAGCAGAGCCCCACCTTTCCCAACGTTTACGGCGTCGGCGTGTGCGTGGCCATCGCACCCAAGGAACCGACTCCAGTCCCGACAGGAATTCCTAAGACAGGGATCATGATCGAGGCGATGGCGGTAGCGGCGGCTCTCAACATCCGGTCCCAAATGGATGGCCAACAGCCGGAAACCGTGCCGGAGTGGAATGCTCTGTGCGTGGCAGACACGGGCGACAGCGGCTTCGGATTCATCGCAATTCCGCAGATCCCTCCCCGGAATATCACGGTGGCGAAGAAAGGCTGGTTACTCCATGTCGGAAAAGCCATCTTTGAGAAGTATTTCCTCCGCAAGATCCGGACCGGAGTTGCCAGTCCCTTTTACGAGAAATTGGGCTTGGGAATGATGGGATACAAGACGCTGAAGAAGAAATAGTTCTGGACCAGGCGAGTTGCGTGTCGTCCGGGGAGTCATCGAGGGAAGGTTTGAAAGTGCAGCAATTGAACGACCTTTGTCATACTAAAGACCTCGTGGCGACCGTTGTTCAGTTGGAAGCCTGTCTCCGAAAGGAGGTCGGCATTAACCTGAACCAGGCCTTTGTTCTTTGTTGTTTGGCTCGTGTACCCCTGAGCGCTGGCGCGATAGCCGATGAGTTGAGAATTCACGGTGCCAGCCTTTCCCGTATCATCAAGGTCCTTCACAGCAAAGGCTACATTTATCGGAATCTCGACTCCCGAGACAGTCGGCAGAAGGTTTTGGCTCTGACCGAGGAAGGCAAAAGAAAAGCGTTGCTTCTCGCAGAATATGAGGCAAGAGAGTTCCCCTTGACGGTTGTCGGTCGAGAGCTTGTGGAAAAGAGATGACTCGTTCATTATAGGCAATATTTAACGGTGTTAAATGTTAACATAGTTATTGTTTCACAAGGTTAAGGCTTGACCTCGTGGGACGATCCCTCTGTTAGGAGAAGACAGCTTGCGGAGGAATTCATGGCAAAATATTTGATCGTCGGAGGGGTCGCCGGAGGGGCGACTACAGCGGCACGGTTGCGTCGCAACGACGAGGCTGCTGAAATTATCCTGTTTGAGAAAGGGGAGTACATCAGTTACGCCAATTG